>Ga0209577_10001929_pt1 | contig 20239 bp, 16 predicted proteins | sample GraSoiAngelo_109_FD_185874 | JGI IMG/M metagenome (GOLD analysis project Ga0209577, IMG submission 185874) | Grasslands soil microbial communities from the Angelo Coastal Reserve, California, USA - 14_0903_12_20cm (SPAdes) (version 2) | ecosystem: Environmental > Terrestrial > Soil > Grasslands...
AGACGACAAGGTAAAGCTCATCGAATAATAGACGGTTATGTGGTTGAAGCTGGTTGACGTTTTGGAATGCCCGAGGTGTTTGGGAAGACTCACTTGCGTCGCGGAAGGAAGATCCCCGAGCGGCGAGATCGAGACGGGGAACCTTGAATGCCAACAATGCGGCAAGAGTTATCCTGTTAAGGGCGGCATTCCGCGTTTTGTGCCGGAAGACAACTACGCTGCATCGTTCGGTTATCAATGGAACCGTTTTAGATCTCAACAGATTGATTCCGTTAACGGGACGGAAATCTCAAAGAAGCGGTTCTATTCGGAAACGGGCTGGACGCCTGACTGGCTTCATGGAAAGTGGATCCTGGATGCAGGCTGTGGCGCCGGGCGCTTCCTCGATGTGGCATCGAACAATGACTGTGAGGTGGTCGGCATCGACATCAGCAACGCGACCGACGCCGCCCGATCGACTCTCGTTGAGCGAAAGAATGTTCACTTGGTTCAAGGGAGCATCTACGAAATGCCGTTTCGTCAGCAGGCATTCGACGGTTGTTACAGTATCGGCGTAATTCAACACACGCCGGAACCACTTCGCTCCGTCGCTGCTTTGCCGCGAATGATAAAAGCGGGCGGGCGTATAGCCGTGACGATTTACGAGCGTAAGCCGTTAACGTTTTTGTATTCAAAGTATCTCTTGCGTCCGCTTACGAAGAGAATCGACAAGACGATGCTGTTGCGCGCAATCGAGAGATCGATGCGGTTCCTTTTTCCCCTGACAAACGTTTTGTTTCGGGTTCCGTTGCTGAACCGCGTATTTGCTTTCGCAATCCCGGTAGCCAATCATGTCGACGAACCGGCGCTCTCATCAAAGCAGCGGTATGATTGGGCGATCCTGGACACATTCGATATGTTATCGCCGGCTTACGATCAGCCCCAAACGGAGCAAGAAGTCACAGCTGCTCTCAGCGGCGAAGGAATCATCGAAATCAGCAGACTCCCCAATCCAGGACTCAATCTTGTGGGTCGAAAGTCGTAGAGTGTTCCTTTATGGTTCTTGAAGGACGCCGCGTGCTGTTCATCTCTTACAACGGGATGCTTGACCCGCTGGGTCAGAGCCAGGTGATTCCCTATTTGCGTGAATTGGCAAGGGCGGGTGTCCGGTTCACGCTGCTGAGTTTCGAACGCAGCGCTGCGTTTGGAACGGAGGGTCGAGACCGATGCGCGGACCTGAAGCGGCAACTCGCGGCAGCCGGCATCGAGTGGCATTGGTTACGCTATCATCAGAAGCCTTCGTTGCCGGCCACCATGTACGACGTCGCCAACGGCGTGCGCCTGGCAAAGAAGCTCGTTCGCCGTAACCGGATCGAGCTGCTCCACGCGCGCAGCCATATTCCCGCGACGATTGCCTTGGCTTTGAAGCGGCGCTTTGGAACGGCCATGATCTTTGACGTGCGCGGGCTAATGGCCGACGAATATGTTGACGCCGGGCATTGGCGCAAAGGTTCGCTTTCATATCGAATAACAAAGAGTATGGAGCGCCGTGCCCTGTCGGCCGCGGATGGGATCGTAACCTTGACTGAAAAAATCTGGCCCATCATCAACCAATGGGACGGACTAATGAATCGTCGCGTCGCGCACGAAGTTGTTCCTTGCTGCGCCGATCTGGAACAATTCAGTTTCAGCCAGGATGATCGCGCGCGCCGGCGCCAGGAACTCGGCGTCGATGATCGATTCGTCCTGGTTTATAGCGGTTCGATCGATGGCTGGTATTTAACGGAAAATATGGCCGATTTCTTTGTAGCCTTGCGGAAAAGGAATCCCCGCACGTATTTTTTGTGGCTAACTCCTGCCAGGCATGAACGGGTGCGTACCTTGATGCGCGCGATCGGAGTCAGCGAAGCAGACTATGGGTTGATCGGCGCGGCGCCTTCAGATGTTCCATCATATCTCTCCGCCAGCGACGCAGGATTGGCATTCATCAAACCCTGCTTCTCGAAATTGGCTTCATCGCCAACCAAATATGCGGAATACCTGGGATGTGGCCTACCGTTGATTATCAACGCCGGCATTGGCGATTCTGATGCGCTGATTACGCGCGAAGGTGTTGGTGCGCTCGTTAGAGATTTCAAGAAACATGAGTATGACAAGGCTTTGATTTCTATTGAGAGTCTCGTTCGTGACGCGGACGAGACGCGCAGACACTCGCGTGAGGTAGCTGAACGCCTGTTCGACATTCGTGCTGTTGGAGTCAATCGTTACGTTCGGTTGTACGAAAACGTCTTTAACAGCGCAGATTGAGCACTCAAGTCACTCTCTGAAGGAAGGACTTCGGGAGCCTGCTCGCTTGTCGCCTGCCAGATATGCTTGGTAGTGAAGGGATTTCCCAAAGTTTAAGTTATGTGTTAAGTAACGAGATGTATCATTGGATTCCTCAGGAATGCCCAACTTGTGAGGTGCCGCCTAGGAGATTCTTGGGAAGAAGAGGAGGCGCGGCTCACCGCGCAGGTCTCGGCGTTGAAAGCAAAGTGTGGCGTTGCGGTCGTTGTGGACTTATTTTCCCCAACCCGATGCCCATACCAGTGAAAGGTCTGGAGCAACATCATGCAGTTGATCCTGGGGAGTACTTTGAGCATCATGAACTCGAGCAAAAAATCTTAACGGGAAATAATTTGGCCATATTCAAACTGGTCCCAGCTTGAGCAAACTGGCACACTAGCGCCCGGCGCGGTTGAGGAGATCTAATTTGGCGCTCGTATCCGCTGTCTTATATGACTTCTAAATGGACCTCGCGCAAATTGTGAATAATTTACTGAATCCCCAATTCCGTTCAGCGCCCGTCGCTGTGACCGTGGATCTTCATCAGTGGGACGATCCTTTCGATATCACTTTCTCGGCAGAATGGCTGGCACGCAAAGGAATCCGCGCTACTTTCTTTGTAACATCCGTGATGTTTCTCCAGAGATGCCATGCCGAACGACTGCGTCATCTTACTGAGTTCGGCCATGAAGTGGGAAGTCACTCGCATCTTCACGACCCGAGTGAAATGAATGACTTGATCCGCGGGGGCAGATCACGTCTGGGATTCCTCCAGGACTCGAAAAAAATGTACGAGGACTTTTACGGATTGAGTCCACACTCCTTCCGATCACCCTGCTGGTGCAAACTCGGTCCTGATGCTCTGGATGAACTTCAAGACCTGGGATATAGGGTAGATTCGAGTGTTACACCTCAGCGTTTGAGTTTTATGGGATCATACCCCTACGAAGGATCATGGTTTTTTGCTTCCCGACGCCTGCGGTACCTTCGTCCCGGACTCTTGGAAGTGCCGTCCAGCGCCTTCCTAGTTCCGGCCAGTTCGACGGCGTTCAGGATTATGCGAGGACTATCGTTGCACTTTGTGCGTGGCCTCCTCTGGGAAGCGCAGAATTTCGGCGACAGAGTCGTCACTGTTGAATTTCATCCCGAGGACTTCAATGCAGATTCCAAGCGACTCTGGGTTTGGAACGGCATAAAGCCGCGAGATTTCCTTCTCCGCAGAATAGGCGGGTTCGGTTTCAGGCATTACCTCCAGGATTCGAGCTACCGCCGCATCAGTAATACAACCGAGTCACTTCTGCAACTAATTGAAGGGCACCGGACTATGACGCTAACAGAGATTGATCAGATGATCATCGGCGCCAACGATCGAGAAATTCGGGCTGCAAGCCTTGAAGATGTTCCCGTTTATACGAAACCGTCTTAGCAAAGCGATTTGAAGCTTGAGTTCGTGTTCTGCTGATTTGTCCGTAAGAAGCTGTTGGAATTCCAACGCCTCAGGTGTTTGTTTGACGACGCATGAAAGTTCTGGCCTTAGCGTCATACCCAACGGAAGCCGCGGCGACTCGCTATCGTTTGGAGCAGTTTGTTAGACCGTTAGCCGAGGGCGACATTGACCTCACTATTCACCCTTTTCTTAATTCGAAGCTCTTTGAAAAGCTATACCGACGCGAGGCGCTACCGTTAACGGCTCTTGGTTTGATCAGCGCGATACTGCGGCGATCGGGCGACGTGCTCTCCGCCAGTCAGGCCGATGTCGTTCTGGTTCAGCGCGAAGCAATGATATTCGGGCCACCCTTGCTTGAGTGGCTCATCACCTGTGTGATGAAGAGACCAATGGTGCTCGATTTGGATGATGCTACTTACGTCTCATATACTAGTCCGACCTACGGGGACTTCGGAAAATCTTTGAAATGGTTCAGCAAGACTGACGATCTAATCCGATGGGCCACCATAGTAGTTTGTGGTAACCGCTCGATTGCCGAATATGTTTCCAGCAAGGGAGCCCGCGCCCGCATTATTCCTACGGTAGTGGACACGGAGGTTTTTCGGCCGGCGTGCCCAGGTGGTACTGACATTGACCCATCCGCTAACCCATCCGCTAATGCGAGTGGTACTAACAAGTCGTTACATCGAACTAAAGGCAGTCGCATCGTGTTGGGCTGGATCGGAACGCATTCGACTTTTCCCTATCTGGAATCAATCTTTCCCGTGTTGACTGAGTTGGCCAGGGAATATGACTTCAGGTTGAAGGTGGTCGGCGCCGGGAAAGATGAGATTACGGTTCCGGGACTGGAAGTTGAGAATCTGCGCTGGAGCCTGGAGCGAGAAGTCCGGGACTTTCAATCGATTGACATCGGACTGTACCCGATCGATGCCAGCTTGTATTCAGGGAAATGGGCGGCGGGCAAATCAGGCTTCAAAGCTATTCAATACATGGCCGTCGGCGTGCCTTATGTGGCGACGCCGGTAGGCGCCTCGGAAGAATTGGGTGAAGTAGGCGTCACGCACTTTTTCGCCTCTAGTCCTGAGGAATGGCGAAACGCTTTGGCGGAATTAATTGTCGATGCGAACAAGCGAAAGCAAATGGGCGCGGCTGGACGCCGCCACGCAACGGAGCATTTCGCCCTGCGGACGCAAGCGGATAAGCTGGCGGCTGCGTTGCGCGAAGCGTCAGGCACGTTGGTTTAGCTCGGTTCATTCATGACCAACCAAAAGCGGCCACTCGACGAATTTGATCTGCGAAACTTGCTGCGCGACTATCATTGTCGGACATCTGGTAGCCTTTGATGAATCTGTAGAAACGATTCGATGAGAGCATTGCTTGGGCTTCTGGCGCTAGTTACTCTGATTGGGGTCCTGCTCGTCATTCCGGCTCATTATGAGGCAGCAGGCGCCCTTATCCTATCTATCGTTTTGTCTACTGCGGTTGCACTTGTACTGGTGAGAATCAAACCCGATGGTCAGTTCCTGTTACAACTGTTCGTGGCCGCGCTGCTGGTCAGGGTCATAGTCGGCACGCTAATTAACGTTTTTGAATTGCAGGAGTTCTTTGGTGGAGATACGTTCACTTATGATTTTTACGGCTCCGCATTGGTGAAATCATGGGCCGGAGATCGATACTATCAAGGGCTGGTGAACGCCTTCGTCGGACAGTACGCGAGCAGTGCATGGGGAATGGTCTACATGACTGGCGGCATCTATCAGGTAATTGGGCATAACATGCTTGCGATCCAATTCACTAACGCGGTGCTGGGAGCGGCCACAGCGCCAGCCATATTTCTGATCGCCCACACACTTTTTGGCAACAGGCATGTGGCTCGGATTTCCTCGTGCCTGGTGGCTTTTTTCCCATCATTGGTGCTTTGGTCGTCCTTGGGACTCAAAGACGGACCGATTGTGTTTCTACTTGTCTTAGCAATACTGTTAACCCTGAAACTGGGCGAGAAATTCAGCCTTGTGAACGTTGTGATGCTCTGTTTGATACTGGCAACGTTGATCAGCTTTCGATTCTACATTTTTTACATGATTACAGCGGCAGTAGTGGGAACGTTCGTCATCGGCACGCGCGAACTGACGTTGTTCAGTTTCATTCGGCAACTCCTAATTGTTGCGGTTATTGGCCTCGCTCTGACCTATATGGGAGTACTCCGAAGGGCGCAGCAACAAGCCGGGTATTTCGGAGATTTAAGAGTGCTTGAAACAAGCCGCATGGATCAAGCGCGATTTCAATCTGGATTCGGACGCGACTTTGATGTGTCAACTCCGGAAGGTGCCCTTAGCGCCGCCCCGAAGGGCATCGTCTATCTCCTGTTCGCACCATTCCCATGGGAAATGCAGAATCTGCGCCAGTCAATCACCTTGCCGGAGATGCTGGTCTGGTGGGGATGCTTCCCGTTCTTGATTCTGGGTCTCGGTTTTACTGTCAGATACCGGTTGCGGCAGGCGTTTGTCATTCTTGTCTTTACCACAATGCTCACTCTTGCTTACTCGGTTTTCCAGGGAAACGTCGGGACCGCGTATCGTCAGCGGTCTCAGCTTTTGGTTTTCTACTTTATCTTTGTGGCGGTAGGATACGTATTGCTGTTGGAGAAGCACCAAGAAAAAAAGAAACAAATTGCAGCTTTGCGCCGGGCAGCAGAAGTCAAGGTCTCCGACCGCCATCTGGCCATTGGCACTGTTTCTCAGCTGAAATCTAAAACCGCGCATTAGGTAACGAACTGTAACGAACATACTGGTGGCAAAAGGGAACGAACGTTTTCTGGTGGCCCGTTCGCGGGTTCTGGCTCAATTGTCTTTTGACACCGAGCATGATCTTGACACAGGTGATGGCGCGCACTAGCAAATTCAGGTTAATCACGCTGGCATACATCGCTTTGTTGCCGTCCTTTCTCAAGCGATCCATTTACCGCTCCTTTTTTGGTTACCGGATCGGCAAGCGTGTAAAAATTGGCTGCAGTATCATTGATGCTCGGGAGTGTTTGATTGACGATGACGTGCGAATTGGGCACTTGAATGTCATTATTGGCGTCAAGCGTTTGACGATTGGAGAGCATGTTCGCATCGGACACTTAAACATTATTCGTGGAGGGGATGAAGTTAGGATCGGACGATTCTGCGACATAATTCGACTAAACGAGATAAACTCAATTCCCGACGCCGAAGTTGTCAATCCAGTCGATCCGCGTTTTTTGCTTGGCGACGGGAGCATAATTACCAGTGGCCACAAGATTGATTTTACCGATCGCGTTGAGATTGGCCGGCGGACAATCATCGGTGGCCGCAACTCGTCTTTATGGACGCATAACAGGCAGCGGACGCGTCCCATCAAGATCGGGTCATTTACCTACGTGGGGTCAGAAATTCGTATCGCGCCTGGAGGATCGATACCGTCTCGTTGTATCGTTGGGATAGGCTCGGTGATTACCGGAGAATTGGCCGGCGAGGAGCAATTGATCGCCGGAGTGCCGGCCAGAGCGATTAAGGGACTTAGCACTGAAGACAAGTTCTTGATCGAGCGAAAGACACGTCCTGATTTGCCGGATGACACCGGAGGCAAAGGATAAAACTGTGCGATGAACGCGTTACTTGGCATCCTTACGTCAATTGTCTTTGTTTCAGTCTTGCTGGTTGTTCCAGCCCACTCAGACGCCGCGGGGGCTCTTGCTGTCTGTGTGCTTCTTTCTATTCCCATTGCGGTTCTGCTGTGGAGAAATAAAGTCGAAGGTCAATTCCTGTTGCAAGTGTTCCTGGCCGCGCTGTTGGTAAGGCTCCTGGTCGGTGCGGTCATTAACGTTTTTGAACTGCAAGAGTTCTTTGGCGGCGACGCGCTGACTTACGATTTTTATGGCTTTGCATTAGTGAAATCATGGGGCGGCGACCACTATTATCAAACTAATGTCAACACCTTTTTTGGAGAGTACGGCCAAAGTGCATGGGGAATGGTGTACATGGTTGGAGCCATTTATCGGGTGATTGGCCGTAACATGCTCGCCATCCAATTCACCAACGCCGTGTTCGGGGCGGCCACAGCGCCGGCAGTTTTTTCCATCGCCCATACACTCTTTCAGAACAAACGAGTCGCTCGCCTGGCCGCTCTTCTGGTCGCTTTTTTCCCTTCTTTGGTCCTTTGGTCATCCCAAGGGCTCAAAGACGGCCCGATAGTATTTATCCTCGTGTTAGCAATACTGTTGACGCTACAACTGGGAGAGAGGTTCAGCTTCAAGAACACCGTAGGTCTCTGTCTAGTCCTCGCAACTTTGATCAGCTTTCGATTTTATCTTTTTTACATGATGACCGCGGCGGTACTGGGAGCATTCATCATCGGTACGCGCGAGTTTACGCTGGCAAGTTTCATCAGGCAATTTTTGGTTGTTATCGGTATTGGCGTAGCTCTTACCTATATGGGAGTGCTCCAGAGAGCCCAGCAGCAAGCCGGATATTTCGGAGATTTAAGAGTCGTTGAAAGAAGCCGCCAGGATCAATCCCGAGCCCAATCCGGATTTAGTCAGGATGTCGACGTATCGACCACCGAAGGAGCTCTCAAAGCAGCCCCCCTTGGCATCGTATATCTTCTGTTCGCGCCATTTCCGTGGGAAGTGCGCTCCTTGCGCCAATCGATCACTCTGCCGGAAATGCTGGTCTGGTGGGCATCCTTCCCGCTGTTGATACTAGGCCTTTGGTTTACGATCAGACACCGTCTGCGGCAGTCGTTTGTGATCCTGATTTTCACGACTATGCTAACGCTGGCCTACTCGATATATCAGGGAAACGTCGGCACGGCCTATCGCCAGCGAGCTCAGCTCCTGGTTTTCTACTTCATCTTCGTAGCAGTAGGGTATGTTTTGCTGCGGGAAAAGCGCGAGGAAAAGAAGCAACCAGCGGACGCCGCGCCTCAACACCCTGAAGAACGGCCGCGAGATCGGCGCCTTCCGATTAGCGTCGGTTCGCCCGCAAAAGCTAACTAAACCTTACCTCTCAGCTTCGCCCATGCCAGACCAAGGTATTCGTGCAAGGCAAGATCTGCCTTGTGCAACTCGCCGACGCTGGGATAAAAGTCGGATAGCCGCAAACCCTGGCCCGTTGACTCATAGTCTGTAGGAGCCGCGATAGGATCCATGCCCAATTTCCTGAATAAGGCCTGCGAGCGCCTCATGTGTGAAGCCGAAGTTACCAGGATGAATCGATCCTTTCCCACAATGGCCTGGACGAACTGGGCCGACTCTTCCGTGTCGCGAGACTGCGTTTCGAGCACTAGGTCCTTTTCCTCGACTCCAAGGGCGCGCATGGCCCTGCCCATCACTTCGGCAACCGGCACGTTGTCAAACGTTGTCCCCTCCGAAAGAACCATTTTTGATTCCGGGAGTTCTCTGTGTAGCCGTACTGCCTCGACAATCCGCGCCAGCGAAGCGTCGTGCAGTTGCGTTGTCGGGGGCAAGAAAGGTGAGTAAGTATCGCCGGCTCCAAGTACGACAATCCACTTCAACGGCGATTGGGTCAACGATGCGACCTGTTCGGGTGTGGCGAGCGCGGGCGCGTAGGGTCGCTCGAGCGGCTGTAATAACAGATTCGGAAGGCTCGCATTGGAAAAAAGAAGCAAGGTCACCGCTCCGAGGGAAACCAGAATTCTTCCCAGTCGCTGTCTGCCGGTAAACCATAAGAAAATTAAACCGGCGATAAGCAACAGCGTGCAGACGGGCAGTGGCAGAAAGAGCGAAGATATTATCTTTTTTAGTAAAAACATTTTGAGGGTTAACCTCGGCGAAATTCAAATTTGAAATAGATTATGACGTTACGGGACTCGACCTTGACGCTGCGAAGGAGGCGTAGCTAAACTCAACTTCGCACCTATGCTTAGACGTAAGAATACTTTCCTGGCGGCCGTGAGAATGCCCGCGAAAATCGTCCGAATGGTTTCGCGCGACTCGCGAGGATTCTTCATGCTGTTAAGAATGGCGTTCTGGGTCGCAACGCTCTCGCTAATGGTTAAGGTACTGCCGCTACCGACCACCTTCCGCATCATCACTCCGCGAATCAAAACCAGGACCCCAGACGATCCGCAAGCGATACAAGACAGGTTGGCGCGTTTGATTGACCGGCTTCTGGCACTGGATCTGTTTGTCTTTACGCCCACTTGTTGGAAGCGGGCCGCGATCTTACATCGTTATCTGGCTTTGAACGGAATACCGAACCGCATCATCTTCGGGGTGCGAAACGCTCAGGAAAAAATCCTGGAAGGGCACGCCTGGCTCGAAGCTGATGATCAACCCATACTAGAGAAGATCGCCCCGCAGTACACAAAGATTTACGCTTTTGAATGAACCAGACGCTGGGCTTCGAAGTCCTTCAAGATTCTTTCTACGCTCGCCGCTGCATGATCTGATGACACTTCGTAGGCTTCCGTCATCTTGTTAATAATTTCGGGAAGCGGTTCCTGCTTTTCGAGGCAGGTCCAGACGAGCATTGCCGTCTCGTTAAGTTGATAATATTGCTTTGAATTCAAGTCCACGAGCACACCTTCGCCCTGGTCGAATGCTGTCGAGATCACATGTTCAAAAGGAATTGGCGTAGCGCTTTCCAACATTACTTGCTTTCTCCTCCTGGGGAATTTTAATTGCGAGACATCTTATCAGAACTCTCGGTAGAGCATGTACTGCTCGCTTCTTTGCCGTTCGTACTTCTCTCGGCAAGCAAATTCAGACCATCGCATTTTGTGGAAATCGAATCATATCCGACGACCTGCATTCTTCCGAGGAGACTGACGCTGTCTTTGGCCCAACCAGACGCGATATTTGATCAGGTGTTGCCGGATGGAAACCTAGCACGCCAAGCGCTTTCAGTAATAGCGTGACGGCAGGCCACCAGACGGGAAGCGGCGCCGCTTTGTATTTTCGCGCGAGCCGCAGAGCCAGAGTCGCGCCATTGAGCCTTTCAGGCCCGCACAGTTCAACTATTTTGACGCCCTTCGCGTCACTGCCAATCAAACGGAACACGCATTCAACAAAATCATCGAGGTGAAGAGGCGCGAATTGAATGTTTTGATTTCCCCATAATAGCGGAACGACGTGCAGACGCGCAGCCAACGACACGAACTTATCGAGACCTTCACGACTGCCCCCGCCATACAACTCGGCCGGTTGCAGGATCAATAAGCTGTCCCAGGTCATTTTTTTCAATGCTTCTTCGGCAGCGAGTTTTGATTCCCCATACACGCCATTGCCGACTGCCGCGCACCGAGTGCTTACATAGAAGAAACGCCGGCAGCCCAAAGCCTGCGCCTCCTCAGCCAGACGTTTTGTTCCGTCCAGATTAACTTCCCAATATGCGGCCTCGTCAACCGCGTGAGTGACGGCTGCGAAATGGATAACGAGATCAAGCGGCGTAGGTATTGGCTCAAGGAAAATTTTCGAACCCAGATCTAACGGCAGCCGGCGCAGCTTTGGATGCGTTACGGAAACATCTCGTCGGTTGACTCCGCACCAGATTTCCGAGTAATCGGGATGCTCCAATATACGGCGCAGCATGCGTTCGCCGGGAGCCGAGGAGGCTCCGGTAAATAAGACTCTCATTTAGAATTTTCAGTTTGCAACTTGCAATCTCGGTATACCGCGCTAGTATGATCGCGTGACCCCGGCCTCGTTTTTCTTGGCCGCCCTCTGTGATGGCAGTGGGCGCCTATTGTACCGCATTAAAGAAAAACGACCGGCGTCCGGCCCGGCCAACAAACTACGCAGTGGCCGTTTGCGAATACGGATTCCAGGCGGTTAATAGATTTTCGACGAAGCCGATGCCATGAATATCCAGGGATCAAGAAAACTACTCCATCGAGTGACCGAGCGTCTTCGCCGGGTGATGAGGTCAGTGCTGGGACTCATACATTGGCAGGCACAGGCGTCCATGCCCTTGGTTAGTATTATTATGCCGACCTGGAATCGCAGCTATGTGATCGAGCGGGCGATTCAAAGCGTGAGCGATCAAAGCTATCCGCGATGGGAATGTATCATCATTGATGACGGCAGCACAGATGACACCTGCGAAAGACTCGAACCCTATCTCGTCGATAGGCGCTTCCGTTATCTGACACGCCCGCACCTAGGCGTCTGCGAGGCTCGTAATGCTGGACTTGCGCAGGCGCACGGTGAAATTATCGCCTATCTCGACACAGACAATCTTTGGCTGCCAAACTATCTGACGGCCATCGTCACGGCTTTCGTCGAGGAGGACGGATTGCAGTCGGCTTACACAGCACAGATTATTCACGATCACAAGATGAAGTCTTCTTACGTTCGTGCCAGAGATTTCGAATTCGCCGCACTCTCATGTGAGAATTACATTGACCTCAACGTCTTCTCACATCGCCGTAGCTTGTTCGAGCGATACGGAGGGTTCGATAAACGATTGACTCGGCTGACTGATTGGGACTTGATCTTACGTTACACGGAACGGGATCAAGTCAAACTCGTGCCAGTGATAGGCGGGATTTACCATCAATTCGGTTCTGCCGATCAAATCTCAACGATCGATAACTATTATCATAATCGGTACCGTGTCCTCTCGAAGCGCCCGCGTCCTGCGCAGCTCCCGATTAAAGTGCTTTACGCAGTGTGGCATTATCCGCAGTTGAGCGAGAGTTACGTTCGAACGGAGATCGCCGGGGTCAGGCAATTAGGCGTGGACGTCGAGATTTGGTCAGAGGAAAACGTGGCCGCCCCTTTCGTCAGCGAAGTTACGGTCCATCGTGGCAGCCTGGGCGACGCCATTGCACGCGTGAAACCAGACGTAGTGCATAGTCATTGGCTTAATATTGCCGAAAAATATAGCGGTGAGGTTGCGGCCGCCGGATTGGCGTTGACAGTGCGCGGACACGGATTCGAGTTTTCGCCGACACTGGTGGCCCGGCTGGATGAAAACCCGACGGTCCGAGCAGCTTACATCTTTCCGCATCTCGCGACGGAATGTGCTGGGGTTAGCAAGAAGATCAAACCGCTGCCAGTTACGTTCAACCCGGAACTTTACTCTCCAGGCCACAACAAGGATCGCCGAATGGTGCTGCGCGTCGGTTGCGCGTTGCCCACGAAAGATTATCTGACCTTCATGCAAGTGGCCCAGCTTTGCCCCGATCACCGCTTCGTGCTTGTGGTGTGCCGTGCTTATAAGTTAGAAGACTATCTCAATGAGATCATAGCCATGAGAGACCGGCTTGGAGCCCCGGTTGAGCTATTGTCTGACCTGCAGCACGAAGAGGTCGCAAAATTGATGAGCCGCGCGGGAATCTATGTTCACACAAACGGAGCAAACTCATCTTTCGGCATGCCTGTCTCGATCGCTGAGGCGATGGCCACGGGCAGTTACATCATCGGTCGACGCTGCCCCGGTGCCCTTGCTTACATTCAGAACGCCGGACAGTTTTATGAAACGGCCGAAGAGGCAGCGGCCCTAGTCCGCCAAACTGAGCATTGGAGCGATGAACAATGGCGCCAAGCCTATGTCCGGTCGATTGACCACGCCTACAGCAACTTCATCAGCACCGAAGTGCTCGCGCAGATGGTCGCGGATTGGCGTCAGATCGCGTGTAGTGATCAAAAAAGCGTCGCAAAAGGCGATCAGGCTGAACACCTAGCTTGCTGGAAGTAACCGTCCGGCGTGAGCGAGCGGGAAGCATGTTGGCTGAGAATCGAAGAGGATTCTCAAAGCTGGTCGGCGGACCTTCAAACCGCTCTTGAACGACGCATCTCCTTGAGCGATGAGAGGATTCTTAGCCTTCTCGGTAACCGAAGACGCCGGTCCCCTTGGATAAGCTGCTGGAGAATTATGCTTTTGATCATCACTTGTCCCACAGAGTCACAGAACAGCAGCAACAAATAGAATCGCTTCTTGCTTTGGTAGCTGAACGGCAAAGGGAGCTCGATTCGTTGACAACAGACTTGGCCGATCAGCGTGCGAAAGTGCTGGCGCTCGCTGAACGCGTCGCGGAACGGCAGAGAGCCGTCGACTCTTTGGAGATACAAATTGACTCAGCAGTCTGAGACAGTTCAGGCGCTAATTGACCACGTCGGCCAGCGGCAAGGCGCGGTCGAATCCTTGGCCATACGGTTGGCGGAGAGGCACGAGAGAGTTCTCGAGTTGGTCGAACACGTCGGCGAACGGCAGAGCGCCGTCGATTCATTAGCCGTCGAATTGGACGCGAGCCATAAGAAAGTGATCCATTAACGGCCCAAGTCGCGGAGCGCGACGTCGAGCTTCACGAGATCAGAAGCACATTGGGCTGGCGTTTGTTGAGACAGTACGGAAAAATCAAATATCTATATCTTTTACCAACCTATCGGCTCATTAAGTAGATAGAGCAAGTCAGTGCAGAATCATCTCAACTCTCATTTGTAGAGTTCAAAGTAACTAGTTTCAGCCATCTTGTTAAAGTGTGCTCGGGCGTAGCGAACGACCTCGTAATACTCGTTACTTGGTAAGGGCGTGAATCCATTCGCCAGGGTCGTAGCTGCGACCTTTTGCACAATAAAGATCGTGCTGCTTCTCTTTTGCTCCATGGCTTCAATGAAGCGCTGCACCAGGACTGGCTTACTCAGTTCTTCCGTCGTAATTGGCCAAACTGCCGGTAGAGGGTTTTCCTGCGTCGCTTTCACCCAATAGGCAGCGCAATCCGGAATGATCGCGTATGCCTTTTGGCTCTCTTCTACAAGTTTTATGGCCTTCCCCAGATCGCTCATGAATTCGTAAGTGTTTCCATTCGTATAGACCAGATTCCCTCCGGGCAAAACTCCTTCGAGAGATTTGTTCAAATTGGCAGCCGGTTGATCTCGATAGATGTATCGAGTCCTGGCGATGCCAAAGCTCAATATAATTACTAAGGCAGCGGCAACAAGCGAAAACTCGAGAGTCCTATCGCCTTTATGGGTCGATAACACGAAGACCACGAGCGCCACGAGGATTGGCCCGGAGCCCAGCGCTGGGCTGTTATATCCCAGAGAAATGGAAGCGCTCCAAGCAGTCAATAGGGCCAGTAACACAAACCGCTTCTGTATCGACAATCCAGAATTGTCGGTAAGCAGGTAAATGACAGTTCCGGCTAATAAGCCAAAGAGAAGAAATGAAGCGTTCATTAGAATGCCGAACCAGAGGCTAACGGCCGTTCCCAGCAGGGGCAGGTAATATACGATTGATACAGCCATCGCTTTCGTGAATCTTTGGTTAGCCGCGCGTTGCTGATAGATCAATCGACAAGTCAGGTAGCCAACAATCGCCGGTATCACAACCCTGAAATCTAAATACCGCTGGAAGCCTACCGACCATAGTTGAGTATTCGCAGTCAATTGGAGAATTGCGTCAGATACGGCGTGAGCAAGAATTAAATAAAAGAGATAACAGCTCGGCGCTAAAGCCGCCGCCAGCCAATATCTGAGATGTGTCCAATCGCTCAGTATGAAGAGTGTCAAGGGAACCACAAATACAAAACTCTGCTTGCACAAGGGAGAGATACCGAGCAGGAAATAACCCGCAAGTTTTGTGATTCTTTCCTTTCTAACGCAAAGAGCCAAGCCGATAGCTACAAAGAAGAGACCGTCAATGGTAGGCCACGCGGTGAGATGCTTGGTGTGGGTCGTAGCCGCAAACGCGATCAGGGCCAGGGAAAACCTGCTTCTGAGAGAAAGAGCGGCGTTCGTCAAACGATTGCCAATCGACACCCACATCCAGGACATACACGCAAGTTGAAACCAAACGAACATCCGGGAAAGCCAGAAGATGTAATCTCCACCGACAAGGACCTCGGGAACATGAAGGAGTGGCGAAAAGAAAGGGCGAATGATGATGAAATCGCGATGAGGAACTTGTCCATCCAGGATTCTCCGGCTATGAGCCAGAGTGAAGCCCTCGTCCGTTGGAGTGAAGCCCATCCATGAGAATAAGAGATGTGAAAGCAAGGGAACGAGGATTAGAAAAGATACGAGGGCCAGTAGCTCCTTCTTTTTTGAGGTCATGTTATCCATCGTCAAATTACTCGTTCGAAAGGCAAACTGATAGTCGAGGCTACCTAGTCGCATGTGCTGATGGTATCCTAAAGGTTATACTCACCCACAAGATACTGTTTATGGAGCAAGCGACCCCCGTCAAATTTCAATTGGAAACAGAACCTGCGTCTTCTCGGTTTCAGCCCCAGCCGGATGTATATAGTAATTCGATTACAAGTTTATACGGCCAGACTGAATTTGCGTCTTCCAACGCTCGCGCGGCTCTGGTTATAGCTCATCCCGGCCACGAACTACTGGTTCACGGCTGGCTGGAACTTGCACGACCATGCGTCTTTGTCCTCACCGACGGCTCCGGCCGAACGAACGAACCGAGACTGGATACAACTACAAAGATACTCAACGAAATCGGCGCGAAGCCGGGTTCGATTTACGGACGCCTTTCAGATCGCGCCGCATACTCAGCGATCCTAAATCGTGAGTTTGATATTTTTATCCGGCTCGCCAAGGAACTTGCCGACGCATTCATTGCTGAGCGCATTGACTATGTCGCCGGCGATGCCGCTGAAGGTCACAGCCCCACCCATGACGTCTGTCGCTTGATAATCAACGCAGCGGTAAAGATTACGAACCAGAGAAGCGGACAGGGCGTCGCCAACTTCGAATTCCCGCTCGTTAGTCCTCCGATCGCCAATCTTGCGGCACTTCATCGGGAAGACATTTGGCTCCAATTAGAGGAAAAAGCATTTGCGCGAAAGATGGCTTTGGCAAAGGGGTACACCACACTTACCAGCGAAGTCTCAGCGGCACTTAGTAGAGCGTCGGCCGACGCTTACAGGATCGAATGCCTGCACTGGGTTGATGGTATCTCTGACACGCGCAGCTGGGATGGCGAACGGCCCTTTTATGAGGATTATGGCGAGAAACAAGTTGCGGCAGGTTACTATGACCGTGTGCTTCGTTATCATGACCACCTGGAGCCCCTAGCCGAGGCGCTCTCGTCCTGCGCTGAAAAGGAGCACTTAACTAACGCTGAAGCGCAATAGTTTCAGTATTGCTCAATGCGAATCCTTATCACCAACCATACCTTGGCCAATCCTGGTGGCACAGAAGCTTATGTGCGAGATCTAGCGTTCGCCCTCCTCAAACGAGGACATATGCCCATCGCCTATAGCACCAAGCTTGGGGACATCGCACAGGAAATTCGGGCGGCGACCATTCCGGTCATCGATAATCTGGACGCGTTAGCGACGCCGCCTGACATAATTCATGGACATCATCATCTGGATACAATGACAGCGCTGCTGCGCTTCCCCGAAGTGCCGGCGGTTTATTTCTGTCATGGATGGCTTCCCTGGGAAGAAAGCCCGCCGCGATTCCCGAGGATCTTGCGCTACGTTGCGGTGGATCATTCATGTCGCGACCGACTGCTTCTAGAACACGGGATACCTGAGGATCGCATCCGTGTGCTGCTTAACTTCGTCGATCTCGAACGCTTCAAGGCTCGTGGACCTCTTCCGGCACGCCCAAAGCGGGCGCTGGTTTTCAGCAACTATGCAACCGAAGATACGCAAATACCGGCGGTCCGTGACGCGTGCGCACGCCATGGTATTACGACTGATGTGGTCGGATTAGGCGCGGGTAAAGTCTGTGCTCGACCAGAGGATATCCTCGGGCGTTACGACCTCGTCTTTGCCAAAGGGAGAGCCGCCCTCGAATGTCTCGCGGTGGGTGTTGCGGTCATCCTCTGTGATAAAAAAGGCGTAGGACCCATGGTCACTAGCGGGGAGTTCGATCGGCTTCGGCCTCTCAACTTCGGGTTGCGCACGCTGCGTGAGCCCTTGCATGCAGATTCCATCGAACGACAGATCGCCCGTTATGACGCCGAAGACGCCGCTAAGGTCTCTAGAATAGTTCGTGCCAATGGCGGCGCCGATGCGGTCGTCGACCAAATTGTTTCACTTTACGAAGAAATCATCGCGGAAAATCGGAGCAGCGGTAAACCAAATCCGGATGAGGAGGCGCGCTGTTCCGCAGCATACCTGCGCTGGCTTGCGCCAACAGTAAAAGACCAACAGGAGCATGTGAAGTCGCTTGTTGAATGGGCAGTTGAGCGGCAGGGCGCGGTCGAGTCATTGGCGACAGAGTTGGCTGAGAAGCACGAGAGATCTATCGAGTTGGTCGAACACGTTGGCGAACGGCAGAGAGCCGTCGATTCATTAGCCGCCGAGTTGAACGCGAGCCATGAGAAACTGATCACGCTAACAGCCAAGATCGCTGAGCGCGAGACCGAGCTTGAGAAGATAAGAAGTACCTTGGGCTGGCGTTTGCTGAGAGAGTACGGAAAAATCAAATATCGATATCTTTTACCAATCTACCGGTTCCTTAACCTAAATAGAAAATCAGAAGATGAGCCGGCATAGAGTCGTTTCAATCGTGGGCACGCGCCCGGAAGTTATCAAAATGGCGCCAGTGGTTTTGGAGCTTCGCCGCTGGCAGTCTGTTTTTGATCACGCTCTAATAAACACATCGCAGCATCGCGAGATGGTTGAATCGGCTCTGACACTGTTTGGAATCGAACCAGACATTGATCTGAAGCTGATGGAAGAAAATCAGAGTCTCGCATCCTTCGCTTCACGTTCGCTGTCATCTTTAACTAATCTGCTGGCCGAGCTGAAGCCTGAATTGATCTTAATTCAAGGCGACACCACGACCGTAATGACGGCAGCGCTGGCTGCTTTCTATCAGGATATTGGAGTTGGTCACGTCGAAGCGGGGCTGAGATCGTTCAATCGGAGACATCCGTTTCCGGAAGAGGTAAACCGGCGTTTTGTGGGTCTTCTGGCTGACTTACATTTTGCGCCCACCGAGCGCGCGCGGCAGAATCTCTTGCGCGACGGAGTGGCCGAGGACAGCATCTTCGTTACCGGAAATACGATTGTTGACGCGCTGCAATCGATCCCTCCCGCAGAGACTTTCGACGATCAAAGTCTCGACCACATCGATTACGATCGGATGCGCGTATTGCTGGTCACTGCTCATCGCCGCGAGAATCATGGAGCACCGCTGCTCTCGATATGTCGCGGACTGAAAGAATTGGTCGGTAAATTCGATGATATCCAGATAGTTTTTCCGGTCCATCTTAACCCGAATGTAAGAAGCGTGGTGAACGAGGAGCTTAGTGATGTCGAGAGGATTCACTTGATCGAACCCACGTCGTACCGCGATCTGCTTGGATTAATGAAGCGCTGCTACTTAATACTGACGGACTCCGGCGGTATTCAGGAAGAATCAGTTTCGTTTCACAAGCCGGTGTTGGTGCTGCGTGAAGTCACGGAACGTCCGGAAGTCGTGGAAGTCGGCGCCGGTTTGGTTATCGGCGTGGACGCTCAACGAATCGTTCAAGAAGTTTCATATCTCTTAAATGACCAAGCGCCGTATCAAAGAATGTGCAGCGCCGAAAATCCTTTCGGAGACGGGCACGCAGCGGAACGGATTGTCAGAATACTTGCTGAACGCCTTCCATCAGAAATGACTAAAGCGTTAATCGCAACGTGACCAGCAGATGTCTTTTCATTTCAGACGATGAATACCTCAGCGCTGACTTCGGCTTGAAAGAGCGATTATAGCAAATGATCGGCGAAGCTGATTTCAGCCGTCGGGCGACACGATCGCGCCCGCTCGTATCTACTCAACTCGGCTTTAAGTTTCTCGGCGAGGTCTGACTTGCCCTCCTGGACAGCTTTGTCAGTCATCGTTCGCAACCATGCAATTGCCTCGTCACAGCGGCCCGACTCGCCGAGCGCGAGGGCCACTAACACGCCATGGTTTGCCAGGCCAGTTGATTTGTAGATAGGTTGGGCGAGTTCGAGCGCCCTCTTGCCATCGCGCAAATCGTATTGCGGGGAAGCAGCGAGCAGGTAGGCCAACATCACGGTTGTCTGACTTTTTTGTGGGTATTGCGCGTGGCCCTTTTCGAGGACATCCAGCGCCTGCTGGTAACGCTTTAGCCGGAATAGAAGCTTCGCCTCTTCAAGCATCGCTTCTTCGTTGTTGGGATCGACCTGCGCCACGCGCGCGAATTCAGCCAGCGCCTCTTCCAGCCTTGAAGATCTCAATAACTCCTGCGCCAGCAGGAAACGCGCGCCGAGATCGTCTGGGTAAACTTTCAAGACATGATGCAGGTGACCGATCGCCGGCTCATGCTGGTTGTCCCGAGCCAACAGAACGGCAAGATTGTAATGCGCTACGGCATTCTCAGTATCGATGCGCAAGGCCTCTTTAAACTGCGCGCTGGCTCCTTCCAAGTCTCCTGTTTGGGTCAACACCGCTCCCAGATTAATGTGTGCGGATAGGCTGTCGGGGTTCGCCTCAACAGCCCTGCGAAATTCATAAGCAGCGTCCGCATAACGCCGCGCCTCGAGCGCCAGCCTGCCGCGAATCAGGTGTACGCGTTC
>Ga0209577_10001930_pt1 | contig 20233 bp, 19 predicted proteins | sample GraSoiAngelo_109_FD_185874 | JGI IMG/M metagenome (GOLD analysis project Ga0209577, IMG submission 185874) | Grasslands soil microbial communities from the Angelo Coastal Reserve, California, USA - 14_0903_12_20cm (SPAdes) (version 2) | ecosystem: Environmental > Terrestrial > Soil > Grasslands...
CGTGGAGCGCGATCCAGAACCGAAAGAAGGAATACTACATTCTCTTCCTGCTGCTGCAGACGGGCATGCTGGGCGTCTTTATGGCGCTCGATTTCTTCCTTTTTTACTTGTTCTGGGAAGTGATGCTTGTGCCGATGTATTTCCTGATTGGCGTGTGGGGCAGCGACCGGCGCCTTTATGCGGCAATCAAGTTCTTCCTCTACACACTGGCGGGATCGGTGTTGATGCTGCTGGCGATTCTGGCGCTGTACTACCGCGCGCATGAAGTGGCCGGGGCGGGAGCCGCATATACCTTTGACATTCCTACGTTGCTGGGCGCGGTGCCGCAGTTCTCGACGACCCTGCAACGCATTCTGTTCTGGGGCTTCTTCTTTGCGTTTGCCATCAAGGTGCCCATGTTTCCGTTTCACACCTGGCTGCCGGATGCGCACACCGAGGCTCCTACCGCGGGCTCGGTGATTCTGGCCGGCGTCCTGCTGAAGATGGGCACGTACGGGTTCATCCGTTTCTCATTGCCTCTTTTGCCGACCGACGCCGTTGCGCGGCAGCACATCATCAACATCCTCATGGTGCTTTCTGTGGTGGGCATCATTTACGGCGCGCTCGTCTGCCTGATGCAAAAAGATATGAAGAAGCTCATCGCTTACAGCTCGGTGAGCCACCTGGGCTTCTGCACGCTCGGCATTTTTGCGCTGAATCCGCACGGCGTTTCTGGCAGCGTCATCCAGCAGATCAATCATGGAATTTCCACCGGCGCGCTCTTCCTTATTGTCGGCGTGCTCTACGAGCGTCGGCACACGAGAATGATCTCCGAATACGGTGGGCTTTCCACGCCCATGCCGAATTTCGCCGCGATCTATCTGATTGCCACGCTCAGCTCGCTGGGACTGCCGCTGCTGAATGGCTTTATCGGCGAATTTACGATCCTGAGCGGTGTCTTTCAGGTGAGCCTGCGCTGGACGGCATGGGCTGTGGTCGGCATAGTTCTGGGCGCGGCGTATCTATTGTGGCTTTACCAGCGGGTGATGTTCGGGCCGGTGACGAATCCCATGAACGAGCACCTTCCGGATTTGAATATGCGCGAATACGCGACGCTGGTGCCACTGATGCTGCTGGCATTCTGGATCGGCATCTATCCCAAGCCGCTCTTTCGAGTGCTGGACGTGCCGGTGCGGCAGATCGTCGAGCAGGTGAACCCCGGCTATTACAACTCTGCGACTGCGCAGCGCTGGGGCGAAAAGCCGCCTGTCGCGGCGGCCAACGACGCGGCTCGGACTGAGTCCGACTCGACCAAAGCTTTGGCTGCTTCGGCTCCCCCCGCAATAATCGCTGCGTCTTCCGAGCCAATCGCCGTGAACACCGCGGAGAAGCGCTGACGCATGGATACCGCCGCATTTCGCCACGACTTCTTCCTAATCCTGCCGGAAGTGGAGCTTGCGCTTTTCGGCCTGGCCATCTTGCTTTTCGACTTCATGCTGGGCGTAAAGGACAAAGCGGGCAACGCCGTCTTTGCCATGCTCGGCGTAATCTTCAGCGGCATTTCGCTGTACCGGCTGCGGACGTTTGGCCCGGAAGCAGTGGGCGGCTTCAATAGCTCGATTGTGGTCGACCCATTTTTCCTGTTTTTCGGGATGATCTTCCTCGTGGCCACGGGATTGGTGATTCTGCTTTCGGTGCGCTACCTGCAAATCGAAAACGAGCATCACGGCGAATATTACGCGCTGCTTCTGTTTGCCACTGTGGGAATGATGTTCATGGCCTCCGGCTACGACCTGGTCGTGCTGTTTCTGGGTCTGGAGACTATGGCCATCAGCTTTTACATCCTCACGGGCTTTTTACGCCACCAGCGGCGCTCGAATGAAGCCGCAGTGAAATATCTGCTGCTGGGCGCATTCAGTTCGGGCCTGCTGGCCTATGGGTTCTCGCTGCTGTACGGAATCAGCGCCATGGCTGAGATCAATGGGCCGCTGGGAGTGCCGCTGCAGGTGCCGCGCACGAATCTCGACGTGGTGCGCACGGCGCTCGAGTTGCGCGGACCGACGGATTTACTGGTGCTGCTGTCCTTAGTGACTGTCGCAGCGGGGCTTTTCTTCAAGGTGGCTGCGGTGCCGTTCCATCAGTGGGCGCCGGATGTTTACGAAGGCGCGCCGACAACAATCACGGCGTATGTAAGCGTGGCATCGAAAACAGCAAGCTTCGCTCTGCTGCTGCGGCTCTTCCTATATGCTTTCTGGCCGGTGCGCGTGAACTGGGTAGGAATCATCGCGGCCGTGGCCATTGCTTCGCTGACGCTGGGCAATTTCGCGGCGATCACGCAGACCAACGTCAAACGGCTGCTGGCTTATTCTTCGATCTCGCACGTCGGCTACATCTTGCTGGGTCTGGTGGCGGCGATGAGCGGGCCGGATGGAAACGAAACGGGACTGAAGGGAATCGCCTTCTATCTTTTCGTATATGCGTTCATGACCATCGGCGCTTTCGCCATCATCATTGTGCTGCGGCGTCAAGGGTTGATCGGCGACGAGCTCGACGACCTAAACGGCCTCTTCCAGCGCAGTCCTGCCTCGGCGGTGCTGTTGCTCATCTTTATGCTGTCGCTGGCGGGAATTCCGCCCCTGGCCGGCTTTGTGGGTAAGTATTACATATTTCTCGCACTGATTGAGACCGGGCACTATTATCTGGCGCTGTTTGGGGCGCTCTATATTGTTCCCGCACTTTACTATTATTTCCGCATCGTCGTACACGCCTGGCTGCGCGAGCCGACAGGCGAAGCACCGACGCGGGTGACGCCGGGGCAATCGGTGGCGCTGGCGGTGATGTGCTTTGTCACCCTGGTTGCCGGCATTTACCCCGAGCCTTTCATCCGCTTGGCGACTTATTCGTTGACCTTGCCCTCCGTACTCTTTGGTCGATAAAGATCGAGATTCGAAGATTTCCGGTGCGCCACGGCGCGATCCGGAGGGGTTTGCCCGCCAGCTTGCCAATGTTATGGATCTGCCGTTCGTGCTGGTGGGAAGCGTGGTGATCGGTGCCGGGCTGGGTTATCTGCTCGACAAACGATTCGGCAGCTCGCCGGTTTTGGCTTTGCTTGTGGGCCTGCTTGGATTTGCCGGCGGGATGTTTGAAGTGATCCGGCGGCTCTTGGTAAGGCGCAAGAATGGGGAATGATCCATTTGGAAGCGCAGCGCTGCGCCGCATCGAGTGGCTGACGCTACTGCTGGGCGGCGTGGGTGCGGCCTGGGCGGGGTGGCGCTGGGGGTGGCGGGGAAGCGTGGGGTTGGCAGTGGGAGCCGTGCTTTCGTGGGTGAATTTTCGGTGGCTCAAAGGCAGCGTGCAGGCATTTGGCCGCGCGGCCACAGCGCAGGCGGGTTCTCAGCACGTTCGCGTGCCCACCATCGCCTACTTCAAGTTCTTTGGGCGCTTCGCTTTGCTGCTCGGAATCCTCTATGTTATCCTCACGCGTTCCTGGCTGCCGGTAATTCCCGTGCTTGCGGGACTTTTTGCGTCGGCTGCGGCGGTGGTTTTAGCGTTGGTTTACGAACTAGTGTCAACGGGAGTGCGGCAGGATGCGGGCGGCTCCTAATGATCCAGGCGTGCGCTCCGTAACACGGATATCGGAAGGGCGATGGAAGAGAACATCCTGGCAATCACGAAGCTGGTGAATGCCCTTTTCGGCAAGCCGGCACTGGCGCTTTTGAGCGCTCTGCATATTCAACCTAGCAACCCCGCATATCCCATCCCGAACCATATTGCCATGGAGTTTTTGGTGTTTGCCCTGGCGGTGGTCTTTTTTCTGTGGCTTCGGGCGCGGCTTTCGGTGGAGAATCCCGGCGGCATGCAGCAAGTGATGGAGATTTTGCTGCGCAATCCAATGTCGCTGGGCGTGGCGGACCTTCTCGAAAATAATATCGGTCACGGGGCTATGAACTATCTGCCGGTGATCGGAAGCATCGGCCTCTTCGTTTTATTCTCAAATCTCATCAGCGTCGTGCCGGGACTGGCTTCGCCGACGGCCGAGGTTTCCGTCCCCCTGGGCTGCGCCATCGTGGCCTTTCTCTATTACCACTGGTCGGGGCTGAAGAAACACGGCCCGGTGCATTACGGCAAGCATTTCCTGGGTCCGAATCTGGCTCTTTCTCCGTTGATGGTGGTGGTGGAGACGTTTAGCCATCTGGCGCGGCTGCTCTCGCTCACCGTCCGTCTTTGGGTGAATATGATGGTCAGCGAGCTGCTTTATGGGATTTTCCTGGGGCTAACGTTAGCCCTGTTTCTCTTCGCTGGAAGAGTCAACCTAGCGGGTTACATTTTGGCGCCGTTGCCTTTTCTTGCGCCGGTGATTTTCATTATTTTGCATATTTTTGTGGCTTTCGTGCAGGCCTTTGTATTCACGATTCTGCCGGTGATCTATCTGGCCGGCGCGGTTTCCGAAGGGCACTAATCACGGCATCATCCGCCGTTTCGTGTGAGCCCGGCTGCACGAGGATGTCGGGAACCACCTCCGAACGGCCATTTCATAGCGTAAGGAGAATCGTCACGATGAGAAAGGTCGTTTTGGCGCTATTGGTGGTTATGGCATTCTGCCTGATCGCTCCCGTCGCATTCGCTCAGGCTGGGGATCAGGCAACAGGGCAGGCGACCAACTGGGTTGCCATCACCTCCGGCTTTGCTATGGCCATCGCCTCTGGAGCTTGCGGCATCGCGCAGGGCCGGGCCTCTGCCGCGGCGTCGGAAGGCATGGCGCGCAATCCTGGCGCTGCCGGGGTGATTCAAAACATGCTCATTCTCGCGCTGGTGCTGATCGAGTCGATGGCGCTGTACACTTTCGCCATCATCTTTATCAAAGTCAGATAATTCGACGATACGTTGTTCTTGGGTTCTCAGCACGCAGGGCTACTGCGGGCTTTTGTTAGTAACATCAGATTCTTCGTCGCCAAGGCGCGCTGGTTTTGCGCGCTTTGGGGTGCTGGTTAGCGGCCCGGCAGGGACAGGGCGGCTTGCGTGGCCAAAGCCATGACGCGGCCTGGGAATAAGCCGAGGTAGAAAGTTCCGGCGGCGGCGATCGAGAGCACAAAAGTTACCGCCCAGGGCATGGGCGCCGGCGGCCAGGTCTGGTTCGGCTGGCGCATGTACATGACCACGATCACGCGCAGGTAATAAAACGCGGCGATGACGGTATTGATCGCGAGCAAAACGGCGAGCCAGATGAGGCGCGACGCAAGCGCTGCATTGAAAATATAAAACTTGCCGAGGAAGCCCGAAGTTACCGGAAGTCCCAGCAGCGAGAGGAGAAACAGCGCAAAGCAGGCAGCCGCGACCGGTTGTCGCACGGCCAGTCCGCGGAAATCGTCTATTTCCATGTGTCGTTCGGATTCGCCGCCGAGTTGGGAAACAAAGATAAACGCGCCCAGCTTCATCAAGGCGTAAACGGCAAGATAGTAGAGCACCGCGGCGACTCCCAGTTCCACTTGATCGGAAGCGGCCGCTGCCGCGAGCGCCACGAGAATATATCCGGCGTGCGAAATGGAGCTGTAGGCCAGCATCCTCTTGACATTGGATTGCGCGATGGCCGCCAGATTGCCTACGAACATTGTCAGCGCGGCGGAAACCCATAGGGCCCAGAACCAAAAGGTGCCGGCCGCTCCTACTGTCGCGAGAATGCGCAGCAGCAGCGCGAAGGCCGCCGCTTTTGGTCCTGAAGCCATCAGCGCGGTCACGGGCGTGGGCGCACCCTCATAGACGTCCGGGGTCCAGAGCTGAAAAGGAGCGGCGGCGATCTTGAAAGCCAGACCGACGAGCATCAGCCCTAATCCGAGATCGAGGAGACGTTCCCTGCCGGGCGTCGTAGGAAAGGTCATGCGCGCGAGTTGGGTTGTTCCGGTAGCGCCATAAAGCAGTGCGATCCCGTAGAGGAAAAAAGCGGTGGCGAAGGAGCCGAGCAAAAAATATTTCATGGCCGATTCATTGGAGCGCGGAACGTCCCGGCGATAGCCGGCCAAGATGTAGGTGGAGATGGAGCTGGTCTCGAGGCCAACAAAGGCGGTCATCAGTTCGGCAGCACCCGCCATCACGCACATGCCGACTGTTGCGAAGAGAACCAAGGCGTAGTATTCCCCGTGCTGGATTTTTTCGCGGTCGAGATAATCCGCGGAGCCGATGATCACCAGGAACGCCACCGCTTCCACGACCACGTGGACGAAGACGCTGAAGCCGTCAATGCGTAGTAACCCGGAAAAAGCGGTGCCGGGAAGAGTCGCCGGATAAATCGTGGAGACAAGCGCGAGGCCGCTTCCCAGCGCAGCCAGCGTGACGATCAGGGTCCGGCGCGCGCCGCTAAGGAACGGCTCGATCAGCATTAGCAGGATGCCGGAAAGCGACAGAATGATCTCCGGCATCAGCCGCAAGACGTCTTGGCGCGGAGGAAACATTAACGGACGCCACCGGATCTCAAAGGCTCGATAGATCTGAGAATTGCACGGGCGTTATAGGCCTGGGGCCGCTGCATGAGCACAAATACATTGCGCGCAGAGGCTTCGGTGCGGCGCGTGAAACTTACAGACCCGATTCCCATCCAGAGAATGAGTACGGCCATGGCCAGAAGAACGACGCACTCCCGGCGGTCGGCGTCAGCGAGTGTGCGATTCTTTTCGTAGATGAGGTCGCCGAAGAAAACGCGCTGGTAGGCCCAGAGCAAATATACCGCGGAAAGAATGATGCCAACGGCAGCCGAAGACGCCCAACTCACGTTCCGCGCAAACGTGCCCGCCAAAATCAGGAACTCGCCGACGAAGCCGTTCAGCATGGGGAGGCCCGCTGAGGCCAGCGAGACAAACAGGAAAAGAGAGGCGATCATGGGCATAGGAGAGGCCAATCCGCCGAATTCGCGGATCAGGTGCGTGTGCCGGCGGTCGTAGAGCATGCCCACCAGGACGAAGAGCGCGCCGGTGGAAATGCCGTGGTTCAGCATTTGATACAAAGCGCCCTGAACGGCGGTGGGATCGAAAGCAAACAGGCCGAGCACGACGAAGCCAAGATGGCTGACCGAAGAATAGGCGACCAGCCGTTTGAGGTCGGTTTGCACCATGGCCACGAGGGCGCCGTAAATGATGCCAATGATGGCCAGGACAGCGACGTAAGGAGCAAAGCGATGCGCCGCCTCGGGAAACAGTGGCAGACAGAAGCGCAGCATACCGTAAGTCCCCATTTTCAGCAGCACGCCCGCGAGGATCACGGAACCGGCGGTAGGCGCTTCGGTGTGCGCGTCGGGAAGCCAGGTGTGCAGGGGGAAGAGCGGCACTTTGATGGCAAAGGCCAGGAAAAAAGCGGCGAAGAGGAGAAGCTCGGTTTGAAAAGAGAGAGCTACCTGGCCGCTTACCAGCAGGGATTGTATCTGCGGCAAGTCAAAGGAGCCGCTCAGCTCATAGAGCCAGATCATCGCCACAAGCATCAGAATCGAGCCGAGCATCGTGTAAAGAATGAATTTGATCGCGGCGTAGATGCGCCGTTCATGTCCCCAGATTCCGATCAGGAAGTACATGGGGATGAGCATGACTTCCCAGAAAAGAAAGAACTGGAAGAGATCGAGCGAAACAAACACGCCGATCGTGCCCGTTTCGAGCACCAGCAAGCTGATGAAAAAGGCGCGCACGCGCTGCTCAATCGATTTCCAGGAAACCAGGATGGCTATGGGCGTGAGGAAGGTGGTGAGCAGAACCAGAAATAAGCTGATGCCATCGATGCCGAGATGATAGTGAATCGGCGGCGAGGGTATCCAGTTGCGAAATTCAACGAACTGATAGTTCGCAGAAGTCAAGGCGAAGCCGCGAAGCAGCTGCAGCGAGAGCGCGAATTCAAACAGGGATATGGCCAGCGCGATGCGGCGAATCCATTCATGATCGTCCGCACGCAGCATAAAGAGCGCGGTGGTTCCCGCGAGGGGAAGGAAGGTCACGGAGGTAAGGAGATAGGAGGGCGGCATACTAGCGCACCGTCCAGACGAGCAGCGTCGTGAGTACAACGGCTCCCAAAATCACCCAAGCTGCGTACGTCCGCATATTGCCGGAATTGAGATGCCGGAGGCGATCCCCAATTTCCCCGGCCTCGCGGGCGACACCATTCACGAGCCCATCGATGCTCTCCTCATCCACGGCGCGCCAGAGGAAATTCGCGGAGATCCACACGAGCGGCCGCACGATGAGGAGGGCGTAGAGTTCGTCAACGAAATACTTTCCCGCCAGCAGCCGGTAAGGCGCACTCAAACTCTCGGCGAGGCGCTTGGGTGTTTCCGGCCTGCGTATGTAGAGCAGCCAGGCGAGCAGGAAACCTATGAAGGCAGCCACCATGGGAGGGCCGAAGACGGTGGCAATCAATTGGCTATTCCCGCTGTACGAGTCGGTTGAACTCGAGGTTTCGCTCGCGAGGAACACGAGCTTCAGAAAATTATCGAAGTAATTGAGGCCGCCCACTAGATGCGGCGCCGCCCACCAGCCGCCCACGACCGAAAGCAGCGCCAGCACGGCGAGCGGCGCAAGGATTATGCGCGGCGACTCGTGCACGTGCGTTTTCTTCTGGTCAAAACGGGGCACGCCGTGGAAGGTCAGAAATAGAAGCCGGAACATGTAGAGGGCGGTAAGCCCCGCCGTGATCACTCCCAGCACGTAAATCACCGAATTAGCGTAGGGGCCGGTACCTGCCGCCAAGAGGATCTCTTCCTTGCTGAAGAAGCCAGAGAAGCCCGGCATGCCGGAGATTGCCAGCGTGGCTATGAACATCGTGGCGTAGGTCCAGGGAACGCTTTTGCGAAGACCTCCCATGAGACGCATGTCTTGCTCGCCACCCGTGGCATGCATCACGCTGCCGGCGCCGAGAAACAGTAAGGCTTTGAAGAAGGCGTGAGTCATGAGGTGAAAGATTCCGGCTCCAAAAGCGCCAACGCCACAGGCGATAAACATGTAGCCCAATTGGCTTATGGTCGAGTAGGCGAGCGTTCTCTTGATATCGGTTTGGACCAGGGCGATGGTCGCGGCGAAAAGAGCGGTGGCGCAGCCGATCACGGCAACGGCAAACATGGCCACCGGCGCGTGGGTGAAAAGCACGTGCGAGCGCGCCACCATGTACACGCCTGCAGCCACCATTGTTGCGGCATGGATGAGCGCGCTGACGGGAGTGGGGCCTTCCATAGCGTCGGGCAGCCAGACGTAAAGTGGGAGCTGCGCCGACTTGCCGGTGGCGCCGGCGAGCAGGAGGAGCGCGATCGCGGTGAGAACGCCATGTCCGGATGTTTCAACGGGAAGCGCGGCGGAGTTCCGAAAGATCGGCGCGAAGTCGAGCGTGCCAAACTGGCGGAAGAGCAGGAACAATCCCAGCAGAAAACCGAAATCGCCGATGCGGTTCACCCAAAACGCTTTGTTACCCGCATCCGTGGCGGTCTTCTTTAGGAACCAGAATCCGATCAGCAGATAGCTACAAAGGCCGACGCCTTCCCACCCGACGAAGAGCACCAGATAGTTCGCCGCCAGGACGAGAGTCAGCATGAAAAACATGAAGAGGTTAAGATAAGCGAAAAATCGGCGATAGCCTGTGTCGTCGGGCATGTACCCAATCGAGTAGAGGTGAATCAGCCAGCCGACGCCGGTCACCACCAGCAGCATGATCAGCGTGAGCTGATCGACTTGCAGAGCGAAATCCGCGCGGAAGCTGCCCGCCTCGATCCAAGTGAAGTAAGACCGCAGCCAGGGAATCTGATCCGCACTGAGGTTCGCGAACTCGCGCGCCACTTCGAGGGTGGCAAGAAAAGAGAGGCCGGTGCTGCCCAGAGCAATGGCATTGACGGCGCTGCGCGGCCACCGGGAGACAAAAATCCCATTGCTGGCCGCGCCCAGCAACGGCAGCAGCGGAATGAGCCAGAGGTGCTCGAGCATCGGCATTCCTGACTTATAGCTTCAGCAGATTGATGCGCTCGACGTTGAGCGATTGCCGGTTCCGTGCGATCACAATTACGATGGCCAGACCTACGGCTGCTTCCGCCGCGGCCACGACGATTACGAAAAATACGAATACCTGCCCTTGTAATTGACCGAGGGCCAGGCCAAACGCAATGAAAGCAAGGTTGACCGCGTTGAGCATCAATTCGATGGACATGAAAATTGTGATGATGTTGCGTTTGAAAACAAAGCCGATTACGCCGAGACCGAAGAGGACGGCGCTGAGAGCGAGGTAGTAGGAAATGGGCACCAAGGTTCTCTCCTTTACCTTCTGCCGATTCGAGCAGGCCTTCAGGTAATTGTTTTTGGCCCGCCCTTGGCGGGCACGCTTTCACCTCGCTGGGCCAGCACCAGCGCGCCAAGAATGGCGATGAGGATCAAAATGGACGTTAACTCAAACGGAAACACGAAATCCTGGAACAAGAGCATGGATAACCGGCGCGTCACGTCCTCGGCCAGTGGCTGCGGCGTCATCGATAAGGCCGCTGCGCCAATCTGATAGGCAAGCTCGATAAGCAGGAAGATCGCCAGCGGGACGCCCGCGTAACGCGCCATGCGGCTCATGTTGGTGCGCTCTTCGGCGCCGGCATTGAGCAGCATGATCACAAACACGAACAACACCATGATCGCGCCGGCATACACGATGATCTGGACCACGGCTATGAATTCCGATTCGAGAAGCAAGAAGAGTCCGGCCAGCGCAATCATGACGCTAATCAAGGAGATGGCGCTGTGAATCGGGTGCCGTTGCAGGATCACGTTCACGGCGCCCGCTATGGCAATGGCCGCCAGCACCAGGAAAATCACCAATTGAGGCGTCATTTGCGCATCACCACCGCAAGGCTTGTCAATATGACGTTCAAGAGCGCAACCGGAAAGAGCACCTTCCAGCCGAAGCGCATCAGTTGATCATAGCGAAACCGTGGCAACGTCCAGCGCACCCAAACGTAAACGAAGAGCACGAACAACACTTTGGCCAAAAACCAGAACGGGCCCTGTATATCATCGATAACGCCCGGCTGTGAGCACAGAAATGATAGCGCACCGAGAATGACTCCCAGAACAGGCAATGCGATACGGCCAAACACGTTGATGTAGCGAACGCCATGGATGATCAGAGCCACTCCGGCGACGGCCAAAACTCCTGCAGGAAGATAGCGGGTCCAGTCCAGACCGGGCGTTTGAGGAAAAGGAGAAAGCCAGCCGCCAAGGAAGAGAATTGAGGCGAGACAGGCGACCGTAATCATGCTGGCATACTCTCCCAAAAAGAACATGGCGAATTTGAAGCTGGAATATTCGGTGTGGTAGCCGGCCACGAGTTCCGATTCGGCCTCCGCCAAGTCAAAGGGGGCGCGATTGGTCTCCGCGATGGCGGCAACGAAATAGCAGAAGAATCCGAGTATTTGCGGGAACGTCGGGTTCAGCAGGTTCCATTTGGGCAAGTGGCCCCAAGTGTAACCATCTTGGCGCATGATGAGCTCACTTAGATTAAACGTTCCGGCCAGCAGCAGGATGCCGACGACCGAGAGCGTGAGCGACAATTCGTAACTGATCATTTGGGCCGAACTGCGCAGGCCTCCGAGGAGCGAATACTTGCTGTTGGAAGACCAGCCGCCCAGGGCCACGCCGTATACGCCGACGGAGGTGATGGCGAAGATGGCCAGAAGGCCGACGCTGATGTTCGCGATTACGAGCGGCGTGGCTATGCCAAAAATGTGAATGGACGCTGGACCAAACGGAATCATGGCGATGGCAGAGATCGCCAGAGTCATAGTCAGCAGGGGAGCAGAGAAATAAAGAAAGCGATCGACGCCGGCCGGGGTCGCATCTTCCTTTAGGAGAAACTTGACGCCGTCCGCGAGCGGCTGCAGCAAGCCATGAGGACCTACGCGGTAAGGCCCCCAGCGCCCCTGAATATGCGCAGCGACTTTGCGTTCGAACCAGACCAGATAAGCGACGGCGGTTAAAACGAGAAAGAGCAGCACTACGACCTTCACAAGAGAAACGACCAGAATCGAACGCGCGATGGTATCGTTCACAGCGTCGCGCCCGCTTCCCGGAGAGAGCGAATCATGCGGCAATAAGGGGTCAAACTGCCGCTGGTGAAAAGCGAATCGTTGCTCGAAAAGATGACGCCCTCAGCTGCTTCCGCAAAGCCATGGCCGTTTGCGGACGCTGGGTTCGGCCGGGTGGCTTCGGCGGCGCCACTAAGTAGACCGGTCCAGGAGACGCCATATCCGGGAACCTGGCGCGAGATTTCTTCGAATGCGGCGTCCGGCGTACGCAAGCGGATGGGCTCGCCGAGTCCCTGCTGCGCCAATTGGAAAGAAATAATGCGGAGAATGTCGAAATCCGAGCGCGCGCCCATAAAATCCCCGCCCTTGCACACGAGCTGGACCTCACCGGCAGTATTCGTCATCGTGCCGCTCTTCTCGAAGCCTGAAAGCGCGGGCAAAACGATGTCGGCGAGCCGCGCCGTCTCAGAGAGATACAAGTCTTGAACCACCAGCAGATCGAGCATACCCATTCGTTTCGATCCGACAAAGTTCGTTTTCTTGGCGGGATTGGCGCCGACGACGTAGAGGGCTTTCAGTCGCCCGGCAGCAGCGGCACTCAGCATGACTCGCGAATCGAGCCCGGCTTTTTCTGACAGCGTCGCGCCCCAAAGCTCGCCGAAAAATTGGCGTGCCGCAGGATTCGCGATGGGCGCATATCCGGGCAGCAAGTCAGGCAGAAGTCCCATATCCGCGGCCCCGCGTGAATTGGCGTAATCGCCGAGAGCCATGAATCGCGTGCGCTTGCCCAGCGCGGCGCGTTCCCGGGCGAATTCGCCGAGACGAGCAAGCGCGGCGCCTTGAACGGCCGCGCCGAAGAGCACGATAAGATCGTTTTCGCCGGCGAGCGCATCGCGGAGAGCGCGCACGCGACGGTCCAAATCTCTTTCGGAAGCATCTACGGTGCCGCTGCCGCTGGCGGAGAGCCTGGCGATTGCCGCTGCTTCCTGCCCTCTGGAAAACAGGACAAAGTCTTGCGCTTTGCGGTGCAGCTGCTGTTCGCGCGAGTCCAGGATGTATAGGCGCGCACGATGGTGCCGGATGGCCGTGCGAATCTGCCAGGCAACTAAAGGACTTTGCTCGGTGGCATCGTTGCTGATCAACAGAAGAGCCAGCGCAGACTCCAGATCGCGCATCGTGGCAAAAATTCTGCCCGATCCGCTGTGAGTTGATCCGCCACTGGTTGAGTCGGAACCCGCCAAAGTGGCCGCCAGCGCCATCAGGCCTGCGTAATCCGCGGTGCGATGGTGATCCACGTTGTTTGTTCCCACCGAAGCCCGCGCGATGCGCCCCAGCAAATAATTCTCTTCATTTGTAGTCCGGTTCGAGCCGTAAAAGGCGATGGCGTCCGGGCCATTTTGCTTGCGAATGGTGGCCAACCGTGAGGCCACCGTTTGCAGCGCCTCCTGCCAACTCGTGGGTTCGAGCCTGCCTCCAAGGCGGATCAAGGGTTGATTCAGCCTTTCGGGCTGGCGAGTGAAGTCGAATGCGAAGCGGCCTTTCGCACAGAGAAAATCGCCGTTATAGCCGGAGAGGTCACGATTATTGGCGCGGAGGATTTCGTGATTGCGCACGCTTAGCGTCGTTTTGCAGCCATTGGAACAGTGCGGGCACACGGTCGGGACGTACTGCATCTCCCAGGGGCGAGTTTGGTAGCGGTAAGTGCCGCTGGTAAGCGCGCCAACGGGGCATATATCGATGCACATACCGCACTCCACGCACTCGAGATAGCCGTCGCGATTAGGAATAATCACCGAATGGGCCCCGCGCTGGCCGACTCCGAGAGCTTTCACGTCCATACCTTCGTCGCACACGCGGACACAACGGAAGCAGAGGATGCAGCGGGGCGCGTCGTAGTAGACGACGTTGGACCACCTGACCTCGGGGACGTGGAGTTTTTCTTCCGCAAAGCGGCTCCGATCCGCGCCGTAGCGGAAGGTCATGTCCTGCAATTCGCATTCGCCACCTTTATCGCAAACGGGGCAATCGAGGGGGTGATTGGCGAGCAGAAATTCCAGCATGGACTTGCGCGCTTCGTGGACCTGCGGCGTGTTGGTGCGCACGACCATGCCATTCACGGCCACGAGCGTGCAAGCGGTTTGCAGCTTCGGCGCCTTTTCGACTTCGACGAGACACATGCGGCAGGCGGCCTGGAGCGCGAGCCCGGGGTAATAACAGAACGAGGGGATCTCGATGCCTTGTTGCCGGGCCACTTCGATGACCAGAGTGCCGGGAGGCACCGCCAGTTCACGGTCGTCCAGCCTGAACTTTATTTGTGCTGTCTCTGCCATGTCCTTAGATTAAGCGCGAGTTGCGGTCAGCATTTCAGCCGGCTGATAGGGACACATGCCTGCGAGATGTTTCTCAAATTCGTCAGGCCATTTCTTAACGATGCTCATCGTAGGTAGAGCCGCCGCGTCACCGAGCGGGCAAAAGGTTCTGCCCAGCATATTTTTCGATAGCTCACCAATCAGCGCGATGTCCTCGCGGCGGCCGCCTCCGGAATGGAAACGGTCCAGCATCTTGCGGAGCCAATCCGTGCCCTCGCGGCAAGGTATGCACCAGCCACAAGATTCGTGAGCGTAGAAATGCATGATGCGCCGCGCCAAGTCCACCATGCAGGTTCCTTCGTCGATAACCACCAGGCCGCCCGACCCCAGCATCGATCCAGCCTTGGCCAGCGAATCGAAATCCATAGGTAGGTCGATCTCTTCGGCTTTGAGTAGAGGGCAGGAACTCCCCCCTGGAATCACCGCTTTCAGCCTACGGCCTCCCCGAATTCCTCCGGCGACCTCTTCAATCATCCGTCTTAGGTTAAATCCCATCGGCAATTCGTAAATGCCGGGCCGGTTCACGTGACCCGAAATGCAAAAAAGTCGTGTGCCGCCATTCTTCGGAGAGCCTAGTCCGGAATACCATTCGCCTCCTCGATGAAGAATTGAGGGAACGGCTGAAAGGGTTTCTACGTTATTGATCACCGTCGGCGAGCCATAAAGGCCTACCACAGCAGGGAAAGGCGGACGAATGCGCGGATAGCCGCGTTTGCCCTCGAGCGATTCCATCAACGCCGATTCTTCCCCGCATTCGTAAGCGCCCGCGCCGGTATGCGTGGCCAGGTCAAAATCGAAGCCGCTGCCCATGATGTTTTGGCCCAGATAACCGTGGGCATAAGCCTCTTCGATGGCGGCGTCGACGATCTCCAGAACGTAGCGGTATTCCCCGCGGATGTATATATATCCGCGATGAGCGCCGACGGCGCGGCCGGCGATGACAACGCCTTCGATGAGTTGGTGCGGGACCATTTCCATCAGCGGCCGGTCCTTGCAGGTCCCGGGTTCGCTTTCGTCGGCGTTACAGAGAATATATTTCGGCTTGGCGGATTCTTTGGGGACGAAACCCCACTTTGCCCCGGTCGGAAAGCCCGCGCCGCCGCACCCGCGCAAATTTGATTTCTTTACCTCTTCGATCACCTGATCTGACGTGAGCTGTTTGAGAGCGCGCTCGAGTCCTTTGTAGCCATCATGCTGCAAGTAGACGTCGAGTTTGTGCGAATCCGGTACGCCAAAGAGCCGGCTGATCACGGGCACTTCGGCAGAATGGCGGGCGTGCACCGAGCCGGAAGTCGGCATTGACGTTGCCGGCCGTGAGCCCATATCTAGAGCGTCCAGCAAGTCATCGGTGCGGCGCTCGGTGAGGTTTTCGTAGAAGTCGTAATTGACCTGCATTGCGGGCGCCCCCGTGCAGGCGCCGATGCACTCCACCTCCTCGAGCGAAAACAAGCCGTCGGCGGTGACTTGCTTATTTCCGATCTCCAGTTTCTTCTGCACAAAGTCATAGACCTCGTTGCCGCCGCAAAGCATGCAGGAGACGTTTGTGCATACCTGAACGTGATATTTGCCGACGGGCTTGCGCCGGATCATCGAGTAATAGGCCAGCGTTTCGTTGACGTGCAGAGGACTCAAGTCGAGGCGGTTGGCAATCTCCGAGATCAGGTCTTCGCTCACGTAGCCAAAAACATCTTGCGCGTAGAGAGCCATGGGCACGAGCGCCGAACGTTTGATCGGATAACGTCGGATGAGTACCTGAAATTTTTGTTCCAACATGAGGGGCAGCTCCATCAGCGGTCCACTTCTCCGAGGACAACGTCGATCGTTCCGATGCAAGCGATCAGGTCGGCCACCAAACGGCCTTCCGCAAGTTTGGACAGCGCCTGCAGATTGACGAAGGAGGGCGCGCGCACCTTGACGCGGTAAGGTTTCGGGGAGCCATCGCTCACTACGAAGTAACCAGCCTCGCCGCGAGGCGATTCCACGCGCTGATAAACCTCGCCGGGCGGCGGCGCGAAGCCCTCCGTGAAGATTTTGAAGTGGTAGATCAGGGCTTCCATCTCCGTCTTCATTTTCTCGCGTTGTGGCGGAATAATTCCTGGCGCATCGGCCTTTATCGGTCCGTCGGCAGGAATTTTGCCCATGGCCTGGCGGATAATCTTCAAGCTCTCGCGCATCTCAGCCACGCGCACGAGATAACGCGCATAGCAATCGGATTCGGTGCGGGTGGGCACGTCAAAGGTGAATTCCTCATAGCTTGAGTAAGGAAAGAATTTGCGCACGTCGTAAGCGACGCCTGCCGCCCGCAATGTGGGGCCGGAAACGCCCAAGGCGATAGCGTCCTGGGCTTCGAGGATGCCGATTCCTACGGTGCGCATCAGCCAGATGCGATTGCGAGTGAGCAGCTTTTCGTATTCCTCGATACGGGAGGGAAACATGTCGATGAAGTGGCGAACGCGTTCCAGCCAGCCCGGCGGCGGTTCCAGGGCCAAGCCGCCGATTCGGAAGTAGCTGGTCATCATCCTTTGGCCGGAGACCATCTCGAAGATCGTCAAAATCTCCTCGCGTTCACGGAAGCAATAGAGCATCACCGAGGTCGCGCCTAAGTCCATGGCGTGCGTTCCGAGCCACACCAGGTGAGAGTTGAGGCGTGTCATTTCCGTGAGCAAAACCCGGATGTATTGGGCCCGCTTGGGCACTTCCAGGCCCAGGAGCTTCTCTACGGCCAGGCAATAGCCGAGGTTATTGGAGAGCGGCGCCAGGTAATCGATGCGGTCGGTGAGCGTGATGGCCTGAGAGTACGTAAGGGCTTCGCAACTCTTCTCGATGCCCGTATGGAGATAACCGATTTCGGGGCGGGCTTTGACCACGGTTTCGCCGTCGAGTTCCAGCACTACGCGCAGCACGCCATGCGTGGAGGGGTGCTGCGGTCCCATATTGAGGACCATCGTTTGAGTTGCGCCGGCGGCGGTCTCAACCGTGGTCATGTACGGAACCCCTCGACCGGATAATCCTTGCGAAGAGGATAGCCCTCCCAATCATCAGGCATCAGGATGCGGTGCAGGTCCGGGTGTCCGTCGAAACGAATACCAAAGAGATCAAAGATTTCGCGCTCGTGCCAGTTGGCGGTAGGCCAGACAGGAACAACGGTAGAAACGACCGGATCCTGACCCGGCAGCCAGACGCGCAGGCGCACCGTCTGGCGTAAGGGAATAGATAGCAGGTGGTAATTCACTTCGAAACGAGGCTCGATCGGGAAGCGGTCTACCGCGGAGATATCCGACAGGAAATCGAACTGCAACCCAGGCGCGGCTCGCAGGCATTGGGCGGCCCGTGCAAGCTGCTCCGGGGGCAACACAAGCGACAATTCGCCCCGGAATTCGGAGGTTACAGCAATCATCTTCCCGTCCCAGGCGCGCAATTTTTTGATAATCGGGTTTTCGTCTGCGGGTTTGTCCGTCACGTTTGCCGGTCCCGCTGCGTTTTTGAGGGGTTCCAATCGAGCGCCCCTTTCTTCCACAGGTAAACATAGCCCGCAAGCAGGATCAAGATATACAGCAGCATCTCCGTAAAGCCGAACCACCGCAGCTCTCGAAAGACGTAAGCCCAGGGGTACAGGAAGACAGCTTCCACATCGAAAAGAATAAAAACCATGGCCACGAGGTAGAATTTGACGTCAAATGGCTCGCGAGCGTCACCCACCGGCGTGATGCCGCATTCATAAGGCTGCATCTTTTCGCGGGTGGGACGATGCTGGCCAATCAAACTCGAAAGTATCAGCAGGATAGCGGAAAGGCCCAATGCCACTAGGAGATGTATTAACAGCGGAGCGTAGGCTTGGGCCAGGTTCCCGGACATATATACACAAGCTATAATAGCCACGCTTCACGGACGGGTCAATCAAGTGACCTACCAGGCACAAACTGCCACAGAAAAATGAAATTTGGTTTCAATTCGAAGGTACAAGTCGGTCGGGACGTTTATGACGTGCAGACCGAAGAACGTGGCATCTCTCACCCGTTCATCGACACGCTGGTCCTGAATCGAGGCAGGGTCGTCTACCGGCACAGCACAAGCTATGAGGATTTGGCGGCCAGTGGCGCTTTGGATCAGGCCATTCTCCGGGCTCGAGTGGAAAAGCAGCACAGGGAAATACTCGATGCATTGCGCGCGGGAGCGCTCTCGCTGGAGAAAGCGGCGTCGGCCAAGCAGGAGGGCATTGCGGTCAAGCTCCTGAATGCGGGGTCCTGGTTGGAGTCTGGGCACGTTTCGCTGGATATTGAAGTCTCGTCGAAGAGAGGCGGCCAACCCGTGACGGGCGCACAGGTTGAGGCCTTTATCGAGGGCGGAGCGGGCTCGCCAGAAAGCTATTTCGGGCGAACTGATGCGGCAGGCCGCACCTCATTGCAGTTTCCGTTTCCGCTTCTGACCGAGCCGTTTGTAGCGGCCCTGGTCATTCGTGCACACGCGGCCAAGAGTCTGGGGGAATTGCGCTATCAATTGAAGCCCAAACGACCCAATCGATCATGACCGAGACGATGACCATACAGGTCAACGGCGAACGGCGCGAAGTGCCGAAGGGACTAAACGTCACGCAGTTAGTGGCCCACCTGGGGCTCACCGCCAATCGGCTCGCGATTGAGCGAAATTTGGAAATCGTTCCCCGCGGCCAGTGGGGAGCGACGCTGGTATCTGGGGGTGATCGCTTCGAAATTGTGCACCTGGTGGGCGGCGGGTAGGTGTGTGCAGCAGAAGCTCAATGCCCTGCCAAGAAGTGCGGCGCAACTCAGAGGCCGGCGAGCAGGTGCCCCAGTTTCGTAGATTTGGTAAGCAAATAATTTCGCGAAGCATGCGTTCCGCGCGGCCGGCAGGGGACGCGCTCAATCACTCTTATGCCGTGCGATTCGAGCTGGCGGACCTTATCGGGATTATTTGAAAGCAAGCGAACCCGCCGGACGCCGAGCGCTCGCAGGGCGGCGGCGGAAAAGCCATAATCCCGCGAATCTGCGGCGAATCCCAGATATTCATTTGCTTCGACGGTGTCCATGCCGCCATCCTGGAGCTCGTAAGCACGCAGTTTGTTCATCAAGCCGATACCACGGCCCTCCTGGGGAAGATAAACAAGAAGACCCGCCCGAGCGGCGGCGATTTTTCGAAGCGACAGTTCCAGTTGCGCGCGGCAGTCACAACGCTGCGATCCCAACACATCGCCTGTAAGACATTGCGAATGAATGCGGACCAGGGGAACAGCCCCGCCGTTCAGACGGCCGCGGGTGAGAACGACGGCCGTCTGTTCGGGCGTATCTCCCTCGATTCCCAAGATCGTGAAGCGGCCGTATTGCGTGGGCAAGCCGGCCTTGGCCACCACGCGGACATTTTCTGCTTCTGCGCCGCGGCCCGCCCCGCCACCGTTTGCTCGCCCGGGCTTCATGAGATCATTTAGTATAGCAGTAACTTGCCTTTACATCGCCGGGGGCGATTGGCTAACGTAACGCCGAAGCGGTTAGTCTATGGAGATACTCTCCAGCACTCAGGGTCTGCTGTTCACTTTGTTGCTGAAGGTGGGTGTAGCTGCGTCTATCGCCGCCCTGCTGGCGCGGTGGGCCGTTTTTCGCCGCGTTCTTTACACCGAGGTGCGCGACTCCGACCAGAAAGTGAAGCTGCTGCTATTTCTAACCCCGGTGCTGGCCATCAGCGTACTGTTGAGGTTGGTCGGGACTCCCTATCAGTTCGCTGACCTCATGACCGAGGGCTCCTTTCTACTGGGACTTCTAGGCGGCCTTGTGGTGGGGCCTTTGGGGGGCTCCATTGTTAGTTTACCGGCCTTCTTTCATCACGAATGGCTGTCGACGCCCGTCGCAGCCATTGCCGG
>Ga0209577_10001932_pt1 | contig 20227 bp, 23 predicted proteins | sample GraSoiAngelo_109_FD_185874 | JGI IMG/M metagenome (GOLD analysis project Ga0209577, IMG submission 185874) | Grasslands soil microbial communities from the Angelo Coastal Reserve, California, USA - 14_0903_12_20cm (SPAdes) (version 2) | ecosystem: Environmental > Terrestrial > Soil > Grasslands...
GGCGCGCGAACGCGCTGCGAACGCCGCTGACCGTTTCAACACCGCGGAACAGGGCGGGCACCTCGGCGTCGATCCGGCCCCACGGCCCCAGCCCGAGCAGCTCGTGGAACCGCGGCATCGCTTCGCTGATGTCCCGAACGGCGACGCCGATGTGGTACGGATCCCCGAGGCCGAGGGCCTCTTTCAGCGAATCCACCTACGCGCGCACCAGCAGCGCGTCTAGCGCGATCACACCCTCGCCGCGCGCGCGCACCCGGACCGGGTTGAGGTCGAGCTCCTCAAGCCGCTCGCGAAGATCCATGCCCATGCGCGCGACGTTGCAGATGAGGTCGACCAATGCGTCGACGTCTGCGGCGGAGCGGCCGCGCGCGCCTTCCAGCAGCGGATACCCGCGCACCTCGCGCACCATCTCCTCTGCGTCGCGACGCGACAGCGGACACACGCGCATCGACACGTCCTTCAGCACCTCGACGAAGATCCCGCCGAGACCGAAGAGCACCACCGGCCCGAACTGCGGGTCGTTCTTGAGCCCGACGATGACCTCTTCGCCTTCGGGCGCGAGCTCTTGCACCAGCACGCCCTCGTACCCGGCTTCGCCGCCGGCGTCGCGACCTTTCCTGTCGAGCAGCCTGAACACCGGCACAACGTCGTCGAACCCGACGCCTACCTTCACCAAGCCGAGATCGCTCTTGTGCAAGATCGCCGGCCCGCACGCTTTCATCACGACCGGCGCGCCGAGCTTCGTCAGCGCGTCGGCCGCCTGGTCTTCGGTCACACAGAGAGCGCTCCGCGGGAACGGCACGCTGAAGTGCGATGCGACCATCGCCGAGTCTGCCTCGCTCAAAGCGCCGCTCCCCGCGAGCATCGTCTCCAGGCCACTCGGGATGCGCGGCTGCGTGACCTGTTCAACGGCGAACGACTCTTGGAATCGCCAGTAGTCCACGTAGCGCTTGACGCCCGCCACGCACGCTTTGAACGAGCGGAACATCGGCACGCGGCCTTCGACCAGGATGCGGTACCCCTCGTCGTCGGTCACCGGCGAGCCCCAGATAACGATCACCGGCTTCTTCGCGCTGCGGTACGCGTCGACGATGTCGCTCGCGACGATCTTCGACATCGACGGAAGGATGCCCGTGATCGGGCAGATGAGGATGTCGACGGCGGGGTCTTCGAGGCACGCCTCGATCAGCGCGCGGTTCACGCCGGGCGTGCGCACCGGCTGCGCGCCGTTGTCGACCGGGTTCGACACGGTGAGGTAGTCGGCGATGCCGAGCTCGTGCAGCTTCGCCTGCGTTTCGTCGCTCAAGCGGGGCAGCCGCAAGCCGCCGGCGGCGGCGAGGTCGGCCATGTGCGTCCCCGTGCCGCCCGAGATCGCGTACACGCAGATCCCGTCGCCGGGCGCGCGCGGGAGGCGTGTGAACAAGGCGGCCGTGTCCAGCAGCTCGTCCAAGTCGTCGACGCGGATCATGCCGAGTTGCTTGAAGAACGCGTCGTGGACGGCGTCGGAGCCGGTGAGGTGGCCGGTGTGCGACGCTGCCATGCGCGCGCCTTCTTCCGTGCGCCCGATCTTGACGAGCACGATCGGCTTTCCGGCGACGGCTGCTCGTTCGGCGGCGCGCCTGAGCTTCGCGACGTCCTTGAAGCCTTCGATGTAGCAGGCGATGACGGCCACTTCGTCGTCATCAACGAAGTAGTCGATGAAGTCTTCCGCTTGAAGGTCTGCTTCGTTCCCGGTCGGGACCCAGGTCGTGATGCCGACCCCAAGCTCAACCCCCTGCGCGACCGGGCGGCCTTGGTGACCGGACTGCGTGACGAGGGCCAGCTTCGGCCCGGGCAGGTTCGGGAAGATCTCCAGGGCGTTGACGTTGGTGTTCGGTCCGAAGAGCCGCACACCCGCGTTGCGCGCGATCTGTGCGAGACGCTCTTCCAACGCCGCGTCCTCTGGGACGCCGGTCTCGCGGAAGCCCGCCGTGAAAACGATCACGAACTTCGGCGTGCGCGCGCACGTCTCGATCAGGATCTGCTCGATGCGTTCCTTGTTCACCATCAGCACGGCGAGGTCGATGTCGCCCGGCACGTCGGCGATTGTCGGGACGACGGGCGCGCCTTCGATCTCTTTCAGACCGGCGCGCGGGTTCACGGCGTAGACGGTGGCGTTCTCGACGGCTGCGCGCGCAAGCACCTTCTTGAACAGAAAGTAATTGCCATGTTTCTGGTTGTCGGTCGCACCGACCACCGCAACGGTGCGCGGGTGGAAGAACAGCGTGAGGTCGGTTTCGGCCTTGGACGTCACGCCGGCCTCCATACGGGCAAGCTCACGCCTTGCTCGACGTCCTCGAAGTCGACGACGACCTCCATGCCTTCGGCGATCGCATCGTTCTCGATGTCGAGCAGGTTCCCGATCATCCGCACGCCCTCTTCGAGCTCCACCACCACGACGTTGTACGGCACCTTGTCCGCGAAGGACGGGAGGACGGGTGCGTGCGCGACGACCCAGGACCAGATGCGGCCGCGGCCGGAGGCCTGCTCGAAGATCGACTCCATCGAGTTGCACACCGGACACATCGGGCGCGGGGGGTGGCGGATCGTGCCGCAGGACGCGCACTTCTGCAGAACGAGCTCGTGGCGCGCAGCCGCTTCCCAGAAGAGTGCGCCGGCGACGTCAGGATCCGGGACGGGGCGCGGGGGAGAGCTCATGCGGCCTTCCTCAAGACGAGCGACGACGTCGGCACACCGTTGCCGCTTGTGACCATGACGGTCTCGCACTGCACCTGGTTCGTCGACGTCCCCCGCAGCTGTCGCACGCCTTCGATGATCAGGTTCATCCCGTGCACGTAGGCCTCGGACAGCGAGCCGCCGGATGTGTTGCACGGCAGCGAGCCGCCCTGCGCGCGCAACGCGCCGCTCGCCGCCATCGGCCCGCCCTCGCCGGCCTTGCAGAACCCGTACGCCTCCAGCGAGATGACCACGAGCGGGCTGAACGCGTCGTAGAGCTGCACGCAGTCGATGTCATCGGGGCCCATCCCCGCAGCGTTCCACAGGTCTTTCGCCGCGTACGCCCCGGGGGAGTCCAACGGATCCGGCGTGAAGTAATTGGCCATCACCAAGTGGTCCGGTCCGATGCCTTGCGAGAAGCCGCTCACGAGTGCGCCGGGTTCCTTGAGGTCGCGCGCGCGCTCGGGCGTCGTTAATACGACCGCCAAGGCACCATCGGACTCCAGGCAGCAGTCGAACAGCCGCAGCGGCTCGGACACGAAGCGCGCGTCGAAGTAGTCCTCGCGCGTCATCGGTTTGTGCATCATCGCGTATGGGTTGTTCAGCGCGTGCTCGCGGAACGCCATCGCGACGGCAGCGAGATGCTCTTCGGTCGAGCCGTACTCGATCATGTGACGGCGCGCGAGCATCGCGATCTGGTCGACGGGGCGCGACAGGCCCCACGGCAGGTACCACTGCAGCTCGCCGCCGATGCGGTTCGACTTCGACGCCCACGGCCGTCCGCCGGAACCACGGTTGCGCGCGCGCCACACCACTACGGTTTCGGCCGTCCCGGTTGCGATCGCCATCGCCGCGTGCCCGACCGCGCCGCACCCGGCGCCGCCACCGTACGCGACGTCGCCGAAGTAGCGGAGGTTCGGGATCCCGAGGTTGCGCGCGATGTCGTGCTCGAACGTGTTCTCGAGCGAGTACTTCACCGTGCCGTCGACGTCCTTGGGCGAAACGCCGGCGTCGTCCAGCGCGGCTTTGATCGCCTCGAGCGCGATGGTTTGCTCGGGTCGTCCGATGTTCTTGCTGAACTCGGTGTGCCCGATGCCGACGATGACTGCAGCGTCTCTCAGGGTGATCCCTTCGGGTCGTTTCTTGCGTGGAGGGCGGTAACGCGGGCATTCTCTCGGGCACCTGACGCGAGAGTCAACATGTAAGGAGGACCGAACGATGGCCGACGAAAGGCCCAACACGCTGCCGCCGCTCGACGAGAAGGGCTTCCCATACGACACCAATTGGGTTTCGATCCTTCAGTTCTTCGTCACGGAGTCCGACCAGGCCGAGTTCGAGCGAGACATGGAGTCGATGTACGAGCTCGCGAAGAAGCAGCCGGGCTACATCTGGGCGCACTACGGCCGCTCGATGATCGACGGGCGCTGGTTCGTGATAAGCGAGTGGGAGTCGTACGACGAGATGAAGGCCTGGGAGCACGAGCCGACACACGATCAGCTCGGAGACGCGTGGAAGCCGCGGTACGACCACGGCCGGGACATGCAGAACCGAAAGCTGATCCCCTGGTACCGGCCGGACAAGCCTCGCAAGGCCTGGACGAAGTAAAAACGGAACCGCGGCAGGGGCGTGGGGGGCGCATGACGAACGTGTCACCCGTGAGCCTTCGCCGTCCTCTTGCTCTTCTGGCCGTCCTCGCGACTGCTCTCGCGTTCATGCCGGCGCGCGCGGCCAAGCCGTCGGCCGCCGGGTCGTGCGACTGGCCCCGCTACGGCCGGAACAACGGCTTGTCGTTCTCCCAGCCGAGCAGCTGCACGACACTGAACACTGCGAACGCCGCCCTCATGATCCCGAAGTGGTACCTGCACGCGCCGGAGTCGATGTCGGCTTCGACTACGGTTTCAGATGGGATCGTCTACGAAGGCGACTGGGGCGGCTTCTTCTACGCGATCGACGCCGCCACCGGAAAGACGTTGTGGACGTTCAAGGTCGACGACACCCACCAGATCGGCTTCGGCAAGATCGTGTCGACCGCGGCCGTCGACACCGTTCGCATCCCGGGCGTCGGCCCGGTGAAAGTTGTTCTGTTCGGTGGGGGCGGCACGCTGTACGCCTTGGCCGCCGGGCGGGTCGGGCCGAAGCTGCTCGCGAAGATCGACGTAGACCCGCGCACGCCGGACTATCAAGCGCAACAAACCAAAGCAGGGATCGACCCCGAGATCGAGATCGAGTCCTCGCCGCTCGTCGGTCACTTCGCCGACGGCGACCACGTTTACGTCGGTTTCGACGTTCACAACAACGCACACGTCGGGCGGGCGGGCATGCTCGCGTTCACGCTTCAGAAGCACACCGGTCTCCGCGTGATAGCGGTCAACCCGAGTGCTCCTGCTTCACCCACGCCGCCTTACGAATTCAATCTGGAATACAAGTTCGATCCCGAACGGCAGGTTGTCCTCCACTCGCTGACGGAAGGCTCCGGGACGGGGTGGGGCTGTGGCGACGTGTGGTCGTCGCCCGCGCTGCAGCCAACGTCGAACAACGACGGCATCCTCGTGTTCGGTACCGGCAACTGCGATCACCCCGCGGAATCCGCTAAGGCGGGCGAGGTCGGACGCGAAGGCATCTTCGCGATCGACGCCCGCACCGGCGGGATGGTGTGGCCGCATCCCTTCCAGCCGCGCGGTGTGCAAGACCTCGACGACGACTTCGGCGCGTCGCCGAACATCCTCGACAACGGAACCGCGGTCGGCGAAGGCGGCAAGGACGGCTGGTACTACAAGCTCGACATCAAGACCGGCAAGGAGATCTGGCGGGCGCACGGTGGTCAGTCGGGTCACGTGCAGACCGGTTTCGCGATCGGCGGATTCATTGGAACCACCGCCGTCGGCGTCGCGAACGGAAAGCCGGCGATCTTCGGCGCGATCGCGATCTCGACGCCGATCGCGAACACACTCGACGATCCTGGCGGCCCGACACTCGACGCGAGCTTGCTTACCGACCCCACGCGACTATTCTTCCTCGTTGCGATCGACGCGCAGAACGGCAAGATCCTGTGGCGGAGCCCATTCGCGCTCCCGTCGTACGGAGCCGTGACCTACGCGAACGGCGTCGTGCTGATGGCCGATACGGTCACGTTCTCGCTCAACGCGTACGACGCCGGTACCGGCGCACTGCTGGCCATCCGCCCGATCCCGGGTCCGCCGTCGAGCGCTCCGGTCATCGTCGGCGACTCGATCTACGTTGCGATTGGGACCAGCGAGACCGACCTCGAGTTCAAGGCATTCAGCCACGACCTGGAGAACGCGTTCAAAGACTCCATCGGGCAGAGCCCTCTCAGCCCGCTCAGCGGCATCTTCGCCTTCAAGCTTCCGCTCTAGGCCGGATAGACTCCCGGCCGTGCTGACTATCCTCTCCCTCGCGCCGCTCGCCGGCCCCGGCGTCGACCTGTTGCGCGCGCTCGGCGATCTGAAGATCGACCCGTGGAACGCGCACGTCCCGATCCAGCTCCATTCCGCCGAGCAGCTGGTCGAGCGGCTCGCCGGTGTGGACGCGCTGATCGTCGAAGCCGACCACATCTCCGCGGAGGTCCTCGAGAAGACCGAGCTCAAATATCTCGGCGTGTGCCGGGGCGACCCCAACAACGTCGACGTGCCGGCGGCGACCAAGAAGGGCGTCCTCGTCATCCGCACCCCGGGGCGGAACGCGAACGCCGTCGCCGAGCTGACGATCGGCCTCATGTTCACGCTGCTCCGATGGATCGTCGAAGCGGACGACGATATCCGCGCCGGCCGGTGGGTGATCGACGGTCGCATCGCGCAGCAGCGCTACCAAGGGCGCGAGATGACGAGCCTTGAGGTCGGTCTGGTCGGCGCCGGCGCCGTCGGGCGCGCGGTCGCCGAACGCCTGCGCGCGCTGGGTGCGGCGAACGTCATGGCGTACGACCCCGTCGTCGATCCGGAAGCGTTGATCGCGAGCGGCATCGAGCCCGTGCCGGTCCTCGGCGACCTGATAGCGCGCGCGGACATCATCAGCGTGCACGCGCCGTTGACGCCGGCGACTAGAGGGCTGCTCGGCGAGAAAGAGTTCGCGCGCGTGAAGCCCGGTGCGTTCTTCGTGAACACCGCGCGCTTCGGGATCGCGGCCGAGGAACCGCTGCTCGCGGCGCTGCGCGACGGCCGGTTGGCCGCGGCGGCGTTCGATCATTTCGAGAACGAGTTCCTTTCGCCCGAGCATCCTTTGGCGTCGATGCCGAACGTCGTGCTGACGCCGCACATCGGCGGCTCGACGATCGAGACGATCGAGAACCACACGCTGACGATCGCGCAAGGGATCCACGACGTGCTCGAGGGGAAGATCCCGGGCTCGGTCGTGAACCCCGAAGTGCTGTAGATCGTGGCCCTGTACGCGGGCATCGATGTCGGCACGAGCGGCGGCAGGTGTCTCATCGTCGACGAGCACGGCCGCCGGGCCGGATACGGCGAGCATCCCTGGCGTTACACGCCCGACGAGAGCGGCTTCCCGACGCTGGAGCCGGCGACCGCGATCGACGCGTTGCATGCGGCTATCGCCGAGGCACTGAAGACGTGCGACGCGCGCGAGCTGCGCGCGGCCGGCGTGACCTCCCAGCGCACCGGCGTGGTTTTCCTCGATGCCGACGGACGCGAGCTGTACGTCGGTCCGAACACCGACGGCCGCGGCGCGCAAGAGGGGATCGCGCAAGAGAAAGCGCACGGCGATCTCATCTATCGCGTGGCCGGGCGCCTTCCCGCGATGATCTATTTCCCCGCGCGCCTCGCGTGGTTCCGCGCGAACCATCCCGACGCAGAGCCGGCCGTCGCCCTCTCGTTCGGCGATTGGATCGTTGCGCGCGCGACGGGCGTGTGGGCCACGGATCCGACGCAGGCGGCCGAGATGCTCGTGTACGACGTCGCGCTGGGGCGCTGGTCGCCGGACCTGCTCGGGGCGCTCTCGGTGCCCGAAACGATCTTGCCTTCTTTGCGACCGGCCGGCGAGCCGGCAGGGGTCGCCGAGGAGGGGAACCCGCTCGGGCTTCCGGCCGGCGTCGGCGTCTTCGGTGCGGGCGCGGATACGCAGTGCGCGGCGCTGGGGTTGGGGGCCGTCGAGAGCGGGTCGGCCTTCGTCGTCTCGGGGACGACGATGATCGCGCAGCAGCTGTTGGGGGATTACGCGCTGGATCCGAAAGGTCGCACGTGGACCTCTCCTCATCTCGTGGCGGGTGTGCTTAGCCAGGAATCTCACTGTGGCGAGGCCGGTTCCGCGCTCGTTTGGCTCTCGGGCCTCTTGAAGGAAACTCCTTCTTCCTTGGTAACCGAGAGTGATCTCTCGGAACCAGGAGCAGGTGGCGTTCGGTTCTACGACGCGTACCCGAGCACCGCGCGCGACTTCGCGTTGGTTCGCTCCGGTGGGTTCGAGTTCCCCGTCCCGGTGCTCGCCCTGGGACGCTCGCGTGGGGACCTTGCGCGAGGGCTGCTCGAAGGGATCGCGTTCGGCGCGCGCGCGGGGCTGGACGTCTTGGAAGAGATCAACGGGCCGCCGTCGGAGATCGCCGTCGCCGGCGGCGTTGCACGCGCGCGCGCGTTCCGCGAGGCGCTGGCGGGCTCCTCGCAACGGTCGTTACGGGTGGCAACGGAGACGGCGTCGAGCGCGCTGGGAGCGGCGATCGTCGCGGCCGCGCCCGACCACGGCGGGGTGCGCGCGGCTGCTCACGCGATGGCCGACAAGGGCGCCGAAATCGACCCCGTGGAAGCCCATGGATACCCTGCGCTCTACGCCTCGTGGCGCGCGCGCGCCGACGAGCTCGATCAGAAAGCCATGAAGATGGGTGGACTGCTGCGATGAAGTATCAGGCTGAGCGCGAGCTCGTCATCAAGTACGCGGTCGAGATGGAGGACCGAGACCTGACGGTCGGCACGTCCGGCAACGTCAGCATGCGCGTCGACGTCGGGGCGATCATCACGCCGTCGACGATCCCCTACAAGGAGATCCGGCCGGAGGACTGCTGCCTTCTGGACCTCGAAGGCGGCGTGCTCGAAGGCGAGAAGATCCCATCGGTGGAGCACAAGGTCCACCTCGAGTGCTACAAGGCACGCCCCGACGTCAACGCGGTCATCCACGCGCACCCCACCATCGCAAGCGCGTTCGCCGCCGCGCGCGTTCCGTTGCCGGCCTTCCTGGACGAGTTCGGCGTGTACGTCGGAGACGAGGTGCGCGTAGCCGAGTACGCGATCAGCGGAACGGTCGAGATCGCGAAGAGCGCCGTCGAGACGATGGGGGAGACGGCCAACGCGGTGTTCCTCGCGTCGCACGGCATGGTCTGCGTCGGACGCGACCTCGCCGGTGCGATGCACGTCGCGCGCCAGGTCGAGCGCGGCGCGCAGATCTACCTTTGGACGAAGATGCTCGGCGGGCCGGTCGACCTACCGGAAGACTCGAAGAACCTGTTCGCTCAGGTTTTCGCCTTCTACCGAACGCGCTGAGCAGAGCTCAGCACTGGTTCGCTTTCGCGATGATCGAGTTCTTGCTGCAGACGTACTTGTCGTTCGTCGACGTGCCGAGGAAGAGTGCGCCCAAGATGATCGCAACCGCGATCAGCGAGACGAGGATGCTGTACTCGACGGCGGAGGCGCCGCGCTCGTCGCCCGCGTTCGAACGCGAGCACAGCGCGATCAGGAGTCCTTTTGCCGCGTTGAAGATGTCCATACCTCAGACTGTTAACGAGGTCGAAGGCGGCGACAACCGCAAAAAAGGGCTATTTCTGGTGTCCTGGCGATAAATCGTACTTGTGTCCTTCGCCACTCTGGGACTTACGCCCCCGAGCGAATCGGTCAAAGGAACGTGTGGCGCCGTTTCGCGAGGTTCTCGTTGATGAGGTCTTGCACCGTCTGCCGGATGTGGTCGGTCAGCTCGAGCACGAGCTGGGTGTCGTCCACGGCTTGGGGCCCGTACTGGACCATCGGGATCGGCTCGCCGAATGCGATGATCCACTTCGACGGCAGGGGGATCGCGCCCAGCGGCCCAAGGAGCGGGAACGTCGGTGTGATGGGGAAGTACGGCGCGCCGAACCGGCGTGCGACGAACTTGAGATTGCCGATCATCGGGTAGGCCTCTTCGGCGCCGATGATCGCGACCGGGATGATCGGTGCACCGGTCTCGATGCAAACCTCAACGAAGCCACCGCGCCCGAACCGCTGCAGCTGGTAACGCTTGCGCCATCCTTTACCGATCCCCTTATAGCCCTCGGGGAAGACGCCGAGCAGCTCGCCTTTGCGCATCAAGCTCAGCGTCGACTCGCGGTCGGCAGGCGCGTTCCCCGCGACGCGGATCAGCTCGCCGAAACCGGGGATCTGAAATGCGATATCGCCGGCGAGCAGCCATGGGTTCCGCCCATGCTCTTTGAGCACCGCAAACTTCAGCATCGCTCCGTCGATCGGAATCGTTCCCGAGTGGTTGCACGTAAGCATCGCGGGACCTTCGGTCGGGATGTTCTCGATCCCGACGGTCTCCACGCGCCAGTAGACCGAATAGAGCGGAAGCGCGAACGGCATGAGCGCGCGCACGAGCTCCGGGTCGTGCTCGCCTTTCGCCGGCCTGTTCTTCGAGATACGCCGCTCGATCACGTGTTGCGCTGTTTGACGCCACTCGTCGAGGAACTCTTGCATCGACTGCGGCTTGTGCGTGCGCAGCGGACCGGTGTGCTTCGCGCAGTACGGATGTCCCGGCCGCGCGCGCGACGGGCATGGCGTGGGGTTGCCTTCGTCGTCGAGAAGAACGGCGTGGCACTGGCGGCGCGGGATCTCCTCGGTCGCCATCACGGGGTCTTCTCTTGAGGCAGCAACCCATCGAGGATACCGGCGACGGTGTTCGCGAAGTGAACCGGCTGGCGGAAGGGCCAGTCGTGGTCCGGCGCGCGCGCGCCCGGAGATCCGTTGTTGCTGTGGATCACGGTCAGGTCGCAGTCGAGCAACTTGGCGGCCTTGACCCCGATCCCGAGCGGAATCAGTGAGTCGTTCTCGGCCCACAGAACCGCGCGCGGGATGCCGGTTGCGGCAACCTTGGTCAGGACATCGTCCTTCGGCTTCCCCAAGAACCAGCGCGCGGAGCGCCACAGGCTCTCGATGCCGCCGCGCGTCGTCGCCGAGCGCAGCAGTGCGGCGGCCGCGGGCCCGTGGCCCACGATCCGGTAGTGCGCGCCCGGCAGCATGATCCGGCCGAGGCGGACGCTGCCCAGCGACACGAGCGGCGAGTCGACCGCTACGAACGCCTTGACGAAATCGGTGTGGGCGATCGTGAGCTGAGCGCCGATCACACCGCCGAAGGAGTGGCCGATGATCGGCGCGGGTGCGGCGTCGACGCCGGCCATCGCTTCGGCCGCGAACTCGGCGGCTCGCTCGATCCGCCAATCCTCTGTCACGGCGATGCCGGGCGCAGCGACGCGGTATCCATGATCCGCCAGCGCGAGCAGCGCGCCGCGGTATGCATGCCCGGAAAGTCCCCATCCGTGAAGAAGGACGAGCGGCTTCCCCTCACCGGCGACCCACACGTCGATGGGGCGCGCGCGATGACGCAGTCGGTACCGCTTAATCTCCGAGGTCATAGGTAACGTCTAACGAATATGGTATATGCCACGGAACGCGCGCACGCTGGGCCAAACCGGGGGATATCCATGAAGATCTCCGTCGTCACGGATTCCGCATCCAATCTGCCCCGCGAGCTGGCAGAGCAGAGCGGCATCACCCTGGTGCCCATGATCTTGAAGTTCGGAGAGCGCGCGCTCTTGGACGGCGTCGACATGCCGCCGGGGCAGTTCTACAAGGCGCTGGTCGAAGAAAAGGTTGCCGTTTCGACGTCGGGTCCATCGGCCGGAGATTTCAAGGCCGCGTTCGAACGGGTGCTCGGGGACGCCGACGGCATCGTCTGCGTGAACGTCGCGTCGTTCGTCAGCGCCACCTACAGCACCGCCGTCTCGGCCGCGAAAGACTTCGACGGCCGCGTGCGCGTCGTCGACTCGCGCAGCGCGTCGCTGGGTGAGGGCTTCGTCGCGCTCGAGGCCGCGCGCGCCGGCGCGAACGGCGCCGACCTCGAGGCGGTGGTCGCGCGTGCGGAGGCGGTCCGCGACCAGATGTGCTTCGCTGCGACGATCAACACTTTCGAGTTCCTCCGGCGTAGCGGGCGCGTCAACGCGCTGCTCGCCTACGCGGGGACGGCGTTGAACATCAAGCCGGTCTTCGCGTTCCGCGGCGGCAAGATCGAACAGCTCGGCCGGCCGCGCACGCGCGCGCGCGCCATCGACCGGTTGGTGGAAGAGGTTCGCGACGCGTCTGCGCGAGGGCCGCTCCACCTGGGCGTCGCGCACGCCGACTGCGAAGAAGAAGCCGAGCAGCTGCTCGCGCGCTTGAAAGCGGAGATCCCCAACGTGGAGACGCTCATCAGCCCCTTCACGCCGCTGATGGGTGCGCACACGGGACCCGGCGTGCTCGGCGTGGCCTTCTTCGCCTGAGCGCGTCCGCAAGCGCGTTCCCGCCTGGATATCATGCCCGGCGTGACCTCGACCGAGCGTCCTTCGCGCCCGCCCGATTACATCTCGATCCGATCCGCGGAATTCCGCGCGGTGATCGGCGCGACGCTGTTCATCATGCTCGGGTACGGGCTGATCGTTCCCGCGCTGCCCCAGTTCGCGAAGCACTTCGGCCGCGGAGACGCCGGCGTCAGCCTCATCCTCTTCGGGTTCGCGCTGACGCGCCTCGGCGGCGACTTCTTCGTCGGCGCGTTGATCGAGCGTTTCGGGGAGCGGACGGTGACGATGACCGGCGCAGGTATCGTCGGCGTCTCGTCGATCGCGGCCGGCGCGTCTCAAACTTTCTGGCAGCTGGTCCTCTTGCGCGGCATCGGCGGGTTCGGGTCGGCGCTGTTCTTGGGCGGCTTGACCGCGTACCTGGTCGGCACCGTGCTTCCGGAGGAGCGCGGGCGGGCGATGAGCTTGTTCCAGGGCTCGGTCGGCATCGGGTTCTTGCTCGGGCCCGTGTTCGGAGGCTTGATCTTGGCCGCAGCGTCGGCCAACACGCCCTTCTACATCTACGGCGCCGTGTGCCTGGCTTTCGTACCGCTGTGCGCGCGCGCTATGCGGCGGGTCACAGAGACCGGGCGCGCGCACGAGGTGGTCGGCCGGCCCTCGTGGCGCGCGATGAAGCCGCTCCTCGCGAACTCCGCGTACCGCTCGGCGCTCGGCGCGAGCGCGATCGCCTTCATCGTCACGGCTGCTCCGCAAACGATCTTGCCGCGGTACTGGACGGACGTGCTTCACATGTCCAAGGCGAGCAGCGGCATCCCGTTCTTCGTGGAGGCCGCGGCAGGGATGCTCGTCATCTGGCACGCGGGCGCGCTGAGCGACCGACGCGGACGGAAATTCGTGCTTGCGCCGGCGCTCGCAGCGGGCGTCGTCGCATCGATCGGTCTTGGTCTCTTCGGCGGGACGATCGCGCTCGTCGGATGGATGTCGCTGCTGGGATTCGCGAACGGCTACTCGAGACCGGGACCCACGGCGATCGTCGCCGACGTCGCGGCGCCGGAAGAGCGCGCGGTCGCGGTGGCCGGCTACCGCATCGCGGGTGATATCGGCGCGTTGATCGGCCCGGTCCTTGCCGGCGTGCTCGCGCAGTACGTCGGCTACGGCGCGGCGTGGATCGGCGTCGCCGCGTGCGTCGCGGTCGTGTTCTTCATGACGGTCGCTTCCGTCGAGACGATGCCGGTGCGCGAGCCGGCCTAACGTGCTTCTGTACCGCGCCGTCGTGCGTATCGACGCTCCGCCCGAGCGGGTGTGGGATTGGCTGCGCGACTGGGATCGGTCGTCGCGATGGATCCTCGGGACGACCGTCGAGGTCGTCGGCGCGCAGCGCGAAGGCATCGGCGCCCGGACGCGCGCGGTCACGCGCATCGCAGGCATCAAGCTGACCGACGAGATGACCGTGACACGGTGGGAACCGCCGCGGTTGCTCGAGGTTCGCCACCACAAGCGGCCCGTCCTGGGCGATGCGTGGTTCGAGGTCGTCCCCGACGGCGCCGGTGCCCGCGTGGAATGGGTCGAGGATCTCGAGCTGCCCTTCGGCAGGGTGGGCGAGCTGGTCGGGAGCCTTGCGCGCGCGCCGGTTGAGTGGAGCCTGCGGAAGAGCCTCGTCAACCTCAAATCGCTGATCGAGCGCGCGGGCTAGCGCGCGCAGCCCCATCCGGGGTACGCATTGGCGGGGTAGTTGGCGAGAGGAGGCGGGGATGAGGAAGGTCTTGCTGTTGTTCGTCGTCCTGACGATGGGCTTGGTGTCGTCGGGTTGCAGTGACAACACTGCCGAGCCGTCGGCAGGGCCGTCGACGTCGGATTCGGACGAGACCACGGTCGACGTTGCCGAGAAGGACTTCGGCATCGCGGTGACGCCCGGGACGGCGTCGACGCGCAAGGTGAAGTTCAACATCACCAACGCGGGACCGACGACGCATGAGTTCGTCGTGTTCAAGACGGACTTAGACCTGGGAGCGCTCCCGTTGACGTCGGACGGAACCGCGGTCAACGAGGAGGGCGCGGGCGTCACGCACATCGACGAGAAGGAAGACATCGCGAAGGGCGCGACGACCACGCTGTCGGTGACACTCGAACCCGGCAAGTACGCGTTCGTGTGCAACCTGCCGACGCACTACAAGCTTGGGATGCGCGCCGGTCTTACCGTTTCGTCTTGAAGCCCTCGAAGGGATTCCGACAGCTGTTGCAGTAACGAACGGTCCGGCACGGCGTGGGTCCGAAGGCGCTCTCTTCGACCGTCTGATCGGAGCCGCAGTACGGGCACGGTAGTTTCTGCGCGAGCCCGATCTGCAACAGAGGCGGCGAGATGCCGTACGCCTTGAGCGAGTCGTTCGCGTCCTCGTTCAGCCGGTCGGTGGTCCACGGCGGAGCGTTGACGAAACGCACCTCGACCTCGGCGGCGAGAGCGCGCGCGGCCTGCTCGACGTCATGCTTGATCACGTCGAGGGCGGGACAGCCTGCGAACGTCGGGAGCAGGTCGATCTCGATGCGTTCGGCGGTGACGCGCACGTCGTGCACGATCCCGAGGTCGGTGATCGAGCAGGTCGGGATCTCGGGATCCTTGACCGCGGCGAGCGCTTCGCGGACGCGCGCGGCCGTCACCATCTCGCACCCGGGTGCGCGCGGTACAGCGCGGTCATCTCGAGCCACAGCGGCTCGAAGTGCTCGGAATGCTCGCCTCTCCGTCCGCCGGCACCGAGCATTCTCGGCGCGGTCGTCGCGTCGGCCGACGCTTCGATCTCGCCGCTCGACGTCGGCACCATCTCGCCCGTCGTGGGCTCCGCCCTCGCGGCCAGAACCTGATCGAATCCAAATTCGTCGAGCATCCCTCCGATGCGCGCGCGCCACTCATCGCGCAAGCGCGTGCTCTCCACCGGAAGGATGCCCTCCGAGACGAGAGCACTCTCGTCATCCAGAGGTTCGAACAATGCGTCAGCCATCCCGATCGCGTTCGCCAATGCCTCGCCGAAGCGGTGACGCGCGTCCACCGGCCCGTCGGCGAGACGACGGAACCACGCGTCGGCATGTTCGAGGTGATAGCGCTCTTCGAGCAGCATCACCGCAACCGCCTCACGCAGCTCCTTGAACGAGGACCCTTGCAGCGCGCGCAGCCGCACATCGTCCGCGTGGTCGTACAGCCAGTGGCGCGCGAGCGTGAACGCGAAGTCGGTGTTCGGCTGCTCGCACAAGATCGCGTTCCGGTATTCGCCGGGCGCGCGCCCCAGCGCCAGGGCATCCGGATCGCGGCCGTCGATGGTGCTCAATATGTCGAGCAGCATGCGCGCGTGCGCGATCTCGTCCTGCGCGATCGACGAGAGGGCCAGATCTTCTTCGATGTAGGGGACCCAGCCGGTCCACTCGCTCAGTCGGTGACCCAGGATCAGCTCGTCGTCGGACAGCGCGAACAGCAGCGAGGCGCGCGGGTCACTCACGCGTGATCGACTTTCCCAGCTTCTTCATCTCTTCGGTAACGCGTTTGAGTTTTGCGCCGACGCCGACGTAGCCATCCTGACGCCGGTAGCTGCGATCGGTGACGCCGCCCATCGTCTCCGGGTTCGGAACCGCGTGCAGGTCCTCGCGTTTCACGACCCAGCACTCTTCGCCTTCGCCGTGACGGAAATGCGTTTCGCGCGCGAGGATCAGCGCCATCTCGAGGTCCTGCGCCTTGATCGAGCCCGCATGAACGAGCGGATCGTCGTGCGTGCGGCGCTGGAAGACCTCGTAAACGTCCACTACGCCACCGCGCGCGGGGTGCTGCTGAACACGTCGCGCAGCCACGCATGGTTGTTCCACACCGCGCGCCGCCACGACAGGCGCGTCTCGGTCATCGGGCCGTTGCCCCTGACGACCTGCCAGAACTCGTCCCAATTGACCCAGTCGGAGGCGCCCCACTCCCAGCCGCTCGCCGTGTTCCGCAACGCGGGGTCGGGCGCGCTGATGCCGACATCCCACAGCTTCGGAACGTATGTGTCGAAGAACTCGAACCGCAGCTCCTCGTTCGACTTCGTCTTGATCCCCCAGTAGAGCAAGACGTCCTTCTCGGGGTTCGAGGGCGGGCCGTAGAAGTGCATGATCGGCCGCCACCACCGGTTCACCGCGTCCTGGAACATCGCCCGTTGCGCGTCGGTGCCGCTCACGAGCTCGAGCATCAGGTCCTCGCCGTGCCGCAGGTGCAGGGACTCCTCAGCGCAGATCCGCCGCATCGCGCGCACATACGGCGCGTAGCTCGAGTCGAGCAGCGCGCGCTGAGTCACCAGCGCGGCGCCGTCGATGAGCCAGCCGATGACGGCAACGTCGCCCCACGACTCTGTGGGGTAGTGGAAGACGTTGTGGAACTTCGTCCGGCCGTTGATAAGGTCCTCGAACATCGCCTCCCGGCTCTTCCCGAGGTCCTCGGCGATCCGATAGAGGATCTGCGCGTGCCCGACCTCGTCTTGCACCTTCGCCGTCAGTGAGAGCTTCCGCCGGAGCGACGGCGCGCGCGGGATCCACTCTCGTTCCGGGAGCGCGCCCATGACTTCGGAGTTCGCGTGCATCTCGATGAACTTGAGAGCAGCCTCGCGATACTGGTCGGGCATCCAGTCGCCGGCTTCGATCTTGTCCCCGGCGTCGATGCGCGCCTTGAAGCGGGCGGTCCGTTCTTCGTAGGTCACGCGACCATGGTAGCGCGCGCCGCTACCCGGCTCGCGAGGATCTGTCGATGTGTGCAATCCGCGTCATATATGCGCCCCATTGCACACAACGATGGCGCCGGTAAGGAACGCCCTACCGGCCTTTGAAGTTCGGCGGGCGTTTCTCTACGAACGCCAGGATCCCCTCGACCGAGTCTTCCGTCGTTGAGATCTCCGACTGCAGGTCCGCCTCGTAATCCAACACCGCTGCGATGTCGCTCCGCGACGCGAAGTGCAGCGCCTTCTTCGTCAAGCCGTACGCGCGCGTCGGGCCCGCAGCGAGCTGTTCGGCGAACGCGCGCGTCTCCTTCTCCAGATCGTCGTGCGGAACGACCTTCGTGACTAGGCCGAGGCGCAGGCACTCCTGCGCGTCGATGATCTCGCCCAGCATCGCCAGCTCCGCTGCCTTCGCCATCCCAACGAGACGTGTCAGGAAATAGTGCGCGCCCGAGTCCGGCACGAGCCCGACCTTGATGAACGCTTGGAACAACCTGGCCTTGTCACTCGCGATCCGGAAGTCACACGCCAACGCCAACGACGCGCCTGCGCCGGCGGCCACGCCGTTCAGGGAGGCGACGACCGGCTTCTCCATCTGCACGATCGGCAGGATGACCGGGTTGTAGCGGTGGCGCAGCAGCTCGCCGAGATCGGGTTTCGCACCACCCTCAGACAGTGAGTCGACGTCGGAGAGATCGGCGCCGGACGTGAACGCGCGCCCGGCGCCGGTGATGACGACGCATCGCACCTCGCGGTCGCCCGCCGCGTCGGCGATCGCTTTCTGCAACGCGAGGCTGATCTCTTCGTTCAGCGCGTTCAGCGAGTCGGGCCGGTTCAGTGTGATCGTCGCGATGCCGCCCGAGACGTCGTACAGCAACACGTCGCTCATGACAGCTGCTCGAACACGACCACGTCGAACGGCGGGGCGAACGAGTTCGCGTCCTCGGTCGCGATCTTCGCCTGTTCGCTCGACAGGTCGGCTTTCCAGTCGTCTTTCGACTTCCAGGTCCCGACGAACGCGTATGCGTACGGGAACTCACCTTGCAAGGTCCGCGTCACCTTGTTGAACGATGACGACTGCATCTTCTCGTACTTCTGCACGAGCGGCAGGTGTCCCTCGAGGTATCGCTTCTCGAATGCATCCGGATCGTCCGGCGCCCGGTAGTACACGGTCATCCTGATCATGCGCACCTCCCGCGTCGGCTCATTCTGAGCGCGCTCACCCAGCCTGTCACCTTCCGGGCGCGGTATATGCTGGCCGCTCGACCAAAATGTTCGTCTGAAGGAGCATCGATGCCGACGTTTTCCGTTTCGAAGAGCGCCGCGAAAGCAGTGAAATGCGACGTTCTGGCGGTCCCGTTGTTCGAGGGGCTGAAGCTCGGGCCGGGAGCGAAAGAGGCGCAGGACGCACTGGGAACGACGGTGAAAGAGTTGACCGAGCACGTCCCCGTCGCGGGCAAGCCGAGCAAGCAGTTCACGGGTGAGCTCGGCGACGCGATCTTGGTGCAGACGCTCGGGAAGTTGCCGGCGAAGCAAGTGTTGTTCGTGGGGATGGGGCCGGAGAAAGAAGCGACCGCAGGGACGATTAGGCGCGCGGGCGCGATCGCCGCGCGGCACTTAGGCGGCGGCAAGACGGTCGCAACGACCATCCCGCAGGCGGCCGGCGAAGCGGCACCGGCGGTGCGCGCGTTCGTCGAAGGGTTCCTGCTCGCGTCGTACCGGTACCTCAAGTATCGGTCCGAACAGAACAGCCGGCCCAACCGCGTCGAGTCGGTGGTCCTTCTTCCGGGGAAGGGTTGGGAACCGAAAGCGATCAAGAACGCGATGGATCACGCGGCTGCGGTGGCCGAGGGCACGAACCTCGCGCGCGATCTGACGAACACGCCGGCCGGCGACAAGAGCCCCGAGTCGCTCGCGCAAGAGGCGCGCAAGATCGCGCGCAACGGTTTGAAGGTGAAGGTGCTGAACGAGAAGGAACTCGCCGCGAAAGGGTTCGGCGGGATCCTCGGCGTCGGGCGGGGCAGCCCCAAGCCGCCGCGCCTGATCGAGCTTCGGTACGAGCCGCCCGGCGCGAAGCGCACGATCGCGTTCGTCGGCAAAGGCATCACGTTCGACTCCGGCGGCCTGAACCTGAAGCCGACCGACAGCGGTATCGACTGGATGAAGATGGACATGGGCGGAGCCGGTGCCGTCCTCGGTGCGATGCACGCGATCGCCAAGTTGAAGCCGAAGGTCGCCGTGCACGCATACATCGCGACGTCCGAGAACATGCCGGACGGCAACGCCTTGCATCCGGGTGACGTGATCACGCAGTACGGCGGCAAGACGGTCGAGATCGGTAACACCGACGCCGAAGGGCGGCTCGTCATGGCCGACGCGATCGTCTATGCGCGCGAGCGCGGTGCCGACGTGGTGCTCGATATCGCGACGCTGACCGGCGCGATGATGATCGCGCTCGGGCACTACATGTTCGGCGTTATCGGGGAGCCGCGTTCGGAAGTGCAGAAGGTGTTGGACGCTGCCGAGCGCGCCGGTGAGCCGGCGTGGGAGCTCCCGCTGAACCGCGAGTACCTCCACGTCATGAAGAGTGATATCGCCGACCTTCGCAACGTCGCGAGCAAGAACCTCGGCGGGGGAGCGATAACCGCGGCGCTGTTCCTGAAGGAGTTCGCCGGCGACACGCCGTGGGTGCACATCGACATCGCGGGGCCGGCGAAGTCCGACGAGGATCACTACGAAAACCCGAAGTGGGCGACGGGCTCCGGTGTGCGGACTTTGGTGGAGTACGCGCTGGCGCAGTAGCTAGTCGATGGCGATCTTGACGACGCCGTCCCTTACCTCGACCTTGTACGGCGTCAACCCGATGTCTGGGTCCATCACGTTGCGCCCCGTCCTCACGTCGTACTGGAACCCATGCCACGGACACGTCACGATCGTGCCTTCGAGATCGCCTTCTCCCACCGGCCCGCCGCGGTGCAAACAAACGCCGTCCATCGCGTAGAACGTCCCGTCCACGTTGAACAAGGCGATCACGTGATTGCCCAGCAGCAGTTGTTTTCCTGTCCCCGGAGGGATGTCGTCGGCGCGCGCAACTGCTTCGAAGTCGCTCACCGGAGGAATCGCTCGCGGTCGACCACCGCGCGCCGGTGCGTCGCGCGCCCGATCGGCGTGTCGCCGTCGTACGCCTCGCACTCGAACGTGAGCGCGCGCCCTTCGACCGCGGTCAGCGTGGCGATCGCGCGTACCTCTGCCCCGACGCGCG
>Ga0209577_10001935_pt1 | contig 20224 bp, 19 predicted proteins | sample GraSoiAngelo_109_FD_185874 | JGI IMG/M metagenome (GOLD analysis project Ga0209577, IMG submission 185874) | Grasslands soil microbial communities from the Angelo Coastal Reserve, California, USA - 14_0903_12_20cm (SPAdes) (version 2) | ecosystem: Environmental > Terrestrial > Soil > Grasslands...
TTCTGCTCGACGAGCAGGATCGTCGTCCCCTCCCGGTTGATCTCGGCGACCGTGTGGAAGATCGCGCGGACGAGGACGGGCGCCAGCCCCATCGACGGTTCGTCGAGCAGGAGCAGCCGCGGCCTGGTCATGAGCGCCCGGGCCATCGCCAGCATCTGCTGCTCGCCGCCCGAGAGCGTGCCGGCGATCTGGCTCCGTCGTTCCGCCAGCCGGGGGAAGAGGGCGAAGACGCGGTCGAGGGCCCCCTGCGGGACGCGGGGCTCCGCGTACGCCCCAAGCCGCAGGTTCTCGTCGACCGTCATCAGGGTGAAGATCCACCGCCCTTCGGGAACCTGCGCCAGCCCCAGGCGGACGATCTCGTGCGCCGGGCGGACGTCGATTCGCTCGCCCGCAAACCGCACTTCCCCCGATCGCGGGCGCAGCAGCCCGGAGATCGTCCGCAGCGCCGTCGTCTTCCCGGCCCCGTTCGCGCCGAGGAGCGCGACGATCTCCCCCTCTTCCACGCGGAAGGAGACGCCGTGCAGCGCTTCAATGCTCCCGTAGGCGGTGACGAGGTCCCGCACCTCGAGCAGGGTCATTCCGCGTCCTCCCGGCCGAGGTAGGCCTCGATCACCCGCGGGTCCCGCTGGATCGCGTCCGGGACCCCCTCGGCGATCTGGACCCCGTAATCCAGGACGAGGATGCGGTCGCTGATCCCCATGACGACGCTCATGTCGTGTTCGATGAAGAGGACCGTGACCCCCGAGTCCCGGATCCGGCCGACGAGCTGCACGAGCCCGGCCTTCTCGGCCGGATTCATCCCGCTCGCCGGCTCGTCGAGGATGAGGAGCCGGGGGGCGGTGGCCAGCGCCCGGGCGATCTCCAGCCGCCGCTGGTCGCCGTAGGCCAGCTCCCGCGCCCGGGAGCGCGCGCGCGCTTTTAATCCGACAAACGCCAGCCACCGGTAGGTCTCGTCGCGCGCCCAGGCCTCCTCCCGCCGGTGCAGCGGCGTGTGCAGGAGGGAATCGAGCGTCCCCGCCCGCGTCCTGCCGTGCAGGCCGATCATCACGTTTTCATCCACGTCGAGGTCGGGGAACAGGCGGATCATCTGAAAGGTGCGGGCGATCCGCCGCTTCACGATGAGGTCGGGGCGGAGGCCCGTGATGGCCGCGCCGTCGAAGGTGATGCGGCCGGCCGTGGGGCGCAGGAACCCGGTGATGCAGTTGAACACCGTCGTCTTCCCCGCTCCGTTGGGGCCGATGATGCTGAGGATCTCGCGCGGCCGGACGGTGAACGACACGTCGGCGACGGCGACCAACCCGCCGAAGCGCATGGTGAGGGCCTCGACCCCGAGGACGGCGTCGGTCTGCACGTGAGGAGGGGCGGACGCGGCGGCCATGGCTGCGCTGTGGGGGTCCGGTCTATTCGGGCGTCGGAGCGACGCCGGGGGCGATCTCCGCCGCGGCCCTCGCCTCCGAGAGCGCGACCGCCCGTTTGACGATCTGCCCGATCCGGCTCGGCCACAGTCCCTGGGGGCGCAGGAGCATCAAGACGATGAGGCCGATCCCGAACGCCAGCATGCGGACGCGGTCGAACGCCCGAAGCGCTTCGGGCAGAACGATGATGACGGCAGCCCCCAGGATCACCCCGGGCAGGCTGCCCATGCCTCCGAGGATGATGACCATCAGGATGGTGACGGACTGGATGAACGTGAAGCTCGACGGGTTGATCGCGGTGAGCTTCACGGCGAAGAACGACCCCGCCGCGCCGGCAAAGACCGCCCCGAGCACGTAGGCCAGCAGCTTGTAGTACACGGGGTAGATGCCGGCCGCCTGCGCCGCCGCCTCGTCCTCACGAATCGCGAGCCAGGCCCGCCCCAGGCGCGACCGGGCGAGGTTATAGCTGCCCGCGAGGACGACGAGGGCGAACCCCATCCCGAGCCAGTACATGGCCTGCGGAGAGCGCAGCACCAGCGGACCGATCGTGGGGTGGGGGATCCCGTAGACCCCCTCCGGCCCCCCGGTGAACGTGAGGTTCGTGGCCGCGATCCGAACGATCTCGCCGAACCCCAGCGTGACGATCGCGAGGTAGTCGCTGCGCATCCGCAGCGTCGGCGTGCCGATGATGACGCCGGAGAGCGCGGTGAGGATGCCGGCCGCGGGCAGCGTCAGCCAGAAGACGATGTGGTACTGCACCATCAGGAGGGCGGTCGTATAGGCGCCGATTGCGAAAAAGGCCGCGTAGCCGAGGTCGAGCAGCCCCGCGTACCCGACGACCACATTGAGGCCCAGGCCCAGCATGATGTAGACCAGGACGAGCGTGCCGACGTCGATCAGATACGGGGTGCCGAAGATGGGCAACCCGATCGCCAGGAGCGCCACCGCCGCGATCGGCGCGATGCGGTGGAACGAGAGGGGCTGGGTGGCGAGCGCTTTCACATGCGCTCGACCACGCGCTCGCCGAGGAGTCCGCGGGGCCGCGCGACGAGGATGACGATCAGGATCACAAAGGCGACCACGTCCTTCCAGCGGCTGGAGAAGTAGCCGGCGGCCAGGCTCTCCAGGATGCCGAGGAGGAAGCCGCCGAGGACGGCGCCTGGGATGTTGCCGATCCCGCCGAGGACGGCCGCCGTGAACGCCTTGAGGCCGACGAGAAAGCCCATCAGAAAGGAAATCTGCGAGTAATACAGGCCGGTCATGACCCCGGCGAAGGCGGCCAGCGTCGACCCGAGGAAAAAGGTCGAGGCGATCACCCGGTTGACGTCGATGCCCATCAGCCTCGCGGCGTCCTGATTGATCGCCAGGGCCCGCATGGCCATGCCGATCTTCGTGCGGTGGACCAGCACGTAGAGGCCCGCCATCAGCAGGAGGCTGGACACGAAGATGATCACCTGCAGCCAGGAAATCGCGAGGGTGCCGAGCGCCGGCCCGGCGCGGCCGAACAAGTGGGGATAGACGAGAAACGACGGGCTATAAATAAGGAAGAGGCCGTACTCCAGGGTCAGGGACCCGCCGATGGCCGAGATGAGGATGGAGAGCCGGGCGTGCAGCAGAGGACGGTAGGCAATCCGGTAGAGCAGCACCCCGAGCAGGCCGGTGCATCCCATGGACACCACCAGGGCCAGCAGCGTCGTCAGCACCGGATTCTGGATGTGCAGGAGGGCGAGCAGCGCGTACAACGACAGCCCCAGGAACGCGCCGGCCGCGTAGATGTCCCCGTGCGCAAAGTTGATCAGACGGATGATGCCGTACACCATCGTGTAGCCGAGGGCGATCAGCGCGTAGAATGCCCCGACCGTCAGCCCGTTGACCAGCTGCTGCAGCGCGATGTCCATCTGTCTGCTGAGGGAAAAAGCGTCCCGGGGCCGCCCCGCGAGGGACGGCCCCGGGCGGATCCGCAGCCCTTTAGGACATGCCGTAGGTCACGAACTTGCCGCCCTTGATGATGTACGTGATGTAGAGAACGCTTTTCCGGTCACCTTTCATGTCGAAGTTGATCGTGCCGGTCGCGCCCATGTAAGCCTTGGTCGCCGCGATCGCCTTGACAATCTTGCCCCGGTCGGCGGAGCCGGTACGCTTGATCGCGTCGAGCACGACGTTGACGGCATCGTACTCCAGCGCCGAGTAGGGGCCGGGATCCTGATTCCACCGCTTCTTGTATCGGTCGATGAACGACTTGGCCGTCGACTGATCCTGCGGGAGCGGCGTCGACGTGACAAACACCCCTTCCGACGCGTTCCCCGCCTCGCTGATAAACGTCGGATCGTTGTTCGCGTCCCCGGCCATGAACCTCCCGGAGACGCCCAGCTCCTTGAACTGCTTGGCGATCAGGCCGCCCTCGGGGTAGTAGCCTGTGTAGTACGTGACGTCGGGAGTCAGGCTCTTCACTTTGGTCAGGATGGCCGAGAAATCTTTCTCCCCGGGGGTGACGGCGTCGAAGAGGACGAGCTGCACTCCGGCATTCCCTTCAACCGCCGCCTTGGTCGCGTCGGCCAGCCCCTTGGCGTACGCCGTGTTGTCGTGGATGATCGCGATCTTCTTGGCCTTGAGCGTCTTCATCATGAACCCGGCGGCGTATGGGCCCTGCTGGTCGTCCCGGCCGATCACCCGGAAGACGTTTTCGAAGCCCTGATCGGTGAGCTTGGGATTGCTGGACGCGTCGGCCACGAACGCGACCCCCGCGTCATGGTACACTGCGCTTGCGGGGATCGCGGCCGACGAACAGTAACCGCCGGCGACGGCGGCCACGCCGGAGTCGAGCAGCTTGTGCGCCGCGGTCACGCTCTGCTGCGCGTCGCACGCGTCGTCGAACGACACGATCTCGATCTTGCGCCCGAGCACGCCGCCCTTGGCGTTCCACTCTTCGGCGGCGAGCGTCGCCGCCTTCGCAATGTCGTCGCCCATCTTGGCGTTGCCGCCTGAGAGCGGCACGGGAACCCCGATTTTGACCGCCGCCCCCTGGGCGCCCACGCCGAGCGCCGCCGCGGGCACGAGCACCGCGAGCATCGCAAGAATTGCCAGACTTCTTCGCATGCTGAGTCCCCTCCCTCCGCCGGCCCAACAGAGTTTCGGCGAACAACCGGCGTGCAGATGAGATCACGCCTTCTCCGCGGTGGGGTGACTCCTCCTTCCTCCTTAAGGGGAAATCCCTCTCCGCTCTATTCAATCGAACGAACGATGGCCCATCGCCCGACCTGTTGAACCAGACGGGTGAGCGCAGGAACGCGGCGCGCGTCTACAGAAGGCGGAGAGAGGAAGCCACCGGGGACCAGCCGGCCGCACCGATCACCTGTTCGGGTCCTGGGAGGAAAGCCAGCCGCGCTGCGCCCGCCGAGGGGAGGGGGGGCATGGAACATCCTGGCATCACGCGGTCGCTGATTGCGTTTGACGAGATCATCCCGCCCCGCGGAGGCACGGCGTTTACGATGCGGGCGGGGCAGGTGTGCCGGGTCGTCGACCTCGAGGGCAAGCAGGTGGCGGATTTCATCTGCTTTCACCTGCGCGATTTCGTCGACAAGCTCTCCCCCGAGAACACGCAGCTGCTCAACGGCACGCTGTTTCTCACGACCGGCCATCATCTGTACTCGACGAAAGCCACGCGGCTCATGACCATCACGGCGGATACCTGCGGCGTGCACGATCTGATCAGCGGGTCCTGCAGCGAGTACACCAACGCGTTCCGCTACGGGGTCCGCGGGACGCCGAACTGCCGGAGCAACTTCGAGCGGGCGCTCCGGCCCTACGGCATCCCGCTCGCGGAGATCCCATACTCCTTCAACGTCTTCATGAACACCCCGATCTCCGCCGGCGGCGCCACCGGGATTCAGGAGCCGAAGTCGAAGCCGGGCGACTATCTCGACCTGCGCGCCAATCTCGACCTGCTCATTGCGATCTCCAACTGTCCTCAGGAGCGCAACCCGTGCAACGGCTGGAACCCCACGACGCTGGAGGTGGTCGTGTACGAGGTTGAGCCGACGGGGAAGGGCGCGCCTCGCCAGTAGGCCATCGCGCCCGGGCCTCGCCCCGGCTCGGACCGGAAGGAGAGCGCGCCATGGAGTGGGAACGGCGGCGGAGGGCCGCGGAGAGCATTCTGGACACGGCGGGCCTCACGCCGCTCGTGCGCATCCGGCGCGTGATCGGGGATCTGCCGGCCGCGGTGTATGCCAAGCTCGAGTACTTCGGTCCCAGCGGCAGCCTCAAGGACCGCATCCTTCCGTTCATGATTGCGGAAGCGGAGCGCCGCGGCGAGCTGCGTCCCGGCATGGCCCTGATCGAGGGGACGACCGGCAACACCGGGATTGCGACCGCGATGGTCGGCGCCGCGAAGGGATACCGGGTCATCATCGTCATGCCCGAGGGCATGAGCCGGGAGCGGCAGAAGGCGATCCAGGCGTACGGGGCAGAGCTGGTGCTCACGCCCGGCAGCGAGAGCGATGTCGATCTCGTGCTGGAGAAGGTCCGGCAGATCAAAGCCCAATGGGGAGCCACCATCTGGGAGGTGGGGCAGTTCTCGAATCAGGACAATGTCCGCGCCCACCGGCAGTCCACCGGTCCCGAGATCTGGGAGCAGACCGGAGGGCGCGTGGAAGCCTTCGTGGCCGCGCCGGGGACCGGGGGGACGCTGACCGGGGTGAGCGCCTACCTCAAGGAGCGCAAGGGGGAGGTGCTGAGCTTCGCGGTGGAGCCCGCCGAGTGCCCGATCCTGTCAGGAGGGGAGTGGGGCTCGCACGAGATCGAGGGAATCGGGGACGGGTTCATCCCCGAGATTCTCGATCTCCGTTGGGTGGACGGTGTGGTCACGGTCGCCTCCGGTGAGGCGATCGCCATGGCGCGGCGCCTGGCGCGGGAGGAAGGGATCTTCTGCGGGATCTCCTCGGGGTGCAACGTCGCCGCGTGCGTCAAAGTGGCCCGCGCCTACCCCCGGCTTGGGACGATCGTCACGATGATCAACGACAACGGCCTGCGCTACCTCTCGACCGAGCTCGGCGGAGAACCCGCCGGCGAACGGGCGGCGACGCCGGCCGCGGCGAGGAAACGGAGCCCCCGGCCTGCGGATGTGCGCAGACTGGCCGGCCGGCGCCTCGCGGTCATCCACTGATCCGCCCCGCGCCGCGTCGTGTATCCGTCCCCGTTTGCCTATCACACGCCGGCGACCATGGACGAGACGCTGGCCCTGCTGGCGCGTCTCCCGGAGGCGAAGATCCTGGCCGGGGGACAGAGCCTGCTCCCGATGATGAACCTCGGCCTGGCTCATCCGGGCGCGGTCGTCGACGTGAACGGCCTTCCCGGTCTCGAGACGGTGACGGAGGACGGCGGCGGCCTCCGGCTCGGCGCGCTGGTGCGCCACCGCACGCTCGAAACATCTCCCCTCATCCGGCGGCGCTGCCCAGTGCTCGCCGAGGCCGCGTCGCTGATCGGCAACATCCGGGTGCGCCACCGCGGGACGCTCGGCGGCAGCCTGGCGCACGCCGATCCCGCGGCCGAACTGCCCCTCGTCGCCGTGGCGCTGGGGGCGACGCTGGAGATCCGCCGCCTCGGGGGCTCGCGCGAGGTATCCGCGGCGGAGTTCTTCCGGGGGTATCTGCTCACCGACCTCGCGCCCGGTGAAATGCTGACCGGTGTGCGGATTCCGGCGAGCCCGCCGGCCACGGGGTACGGCCTGGCCGAGCTGGTGCGGCGCGCGGGGGATTTCGCGATCGTCGCGGCCTGCGCCGTCATCACCACCGACGGCGCGGGCGCCTGCCGGCACGCATCGCTGGCGATCGGCGGCGTCGGCCCCCACCCGCTCGTGATGCGGCGGGCGGAGGCGCTGCTGGCCGGCGGTCCCCTCACCGATCGCCGTCTCGCGGAGGCCGCGGATGCCGTTCCCGGTGAGGTCGCTCCGGAATCCGATGTCCATGCCACGGCCGCGTACCGGCGGGCGATGGCCCGGGTGATGGCATCCCGCGCGCTGGCGCAGGCGAGAGCGCGGGCCGCCCCTGGGCCCGGCCGGCCCGCGTGATGCGGTCGTGATAGAGGCCGCGGCCGTGGCAGGGGCGGCGCCCCTCCGCGTGCGCTTCGTCCTCAACGGATCCTCGGTTGACGTGTGGGCCGCGCCTCACGAGACGCTGCTCGCCGTCCTCCGGGATACGCTGGGGGCGACGGAGGTGAAGTACGGCTGCGGTGAGGGCGTGTGCGGGACCTGCACGGTTCTCCTCGATGGGGCGCCCATCAATGCGTGCCTGCTCCTCGCGGTCCAGGCGGCCGGCCGCGCGGTGACGACGGTCAAGGGGTTGGGAGCGGAGGGCCACCTCCACCCCCTGCAGCGCGCCTTCGTGGCGCACGAAGCGGCTCAATGCGGCTTCTGCACCCCGGGGATGCTGCTCGTCGCGCACGCCTTCCTCGCCGATCACCCCGGTCCGACCCGCGACGAGATCCGGTCCGCGATCGCGGGGAACCTCTGCCGGTGCACGGGCTATACGCGGATTGTCGACGCGATCGAGGCCTGCGCGGGAACCGGCAAGGGCGCGCGCGGGGAGCCGGCGTCACGATGACGCGCCGCGCTCCCGGCGAACACCCCGCACCCTTCCGCATCGTCGGCCGGCCCCTTCCACGTTTTGACGTCGCCGACAAGGTTCAGGGAACCACCCTCTACGCCGCCGACTGGCGCCTTCCGGGGATGCTGGCAGGGCGGATCCTCCGGGCCGTCTATCCATCCGCGCGGATCCGGCGCATCTCCGTGGAGAAGGCCCGCGCCCTCCCGGGGGTGGCGGCCGTGCTGACGGCGGACGATGTCCCACAAAACGCGCTGCACGAGGATCCGACCGGCCTCGGCCTCTCGTCGTTTGCCACTCCTGTACTGGCCGCCGATCGTGTGCGGTACCAGGGCGAGCCCCTGGCGCTCGTGGCCGCGGAGTCGGAGGTCCTCGCCCAGGCCGCCCTCGAGGCGATCGAGGTGGAGTACGAGCCGCTCCCCGGCGTGTTCGATGCCGGCGCGGCGCTGGCCCCCGACGGTCCGCGTGTGCACCCGGACCGGGAGAATCTCCTCATCCACTGGAAGCTGCGGCAGGGCGACGTGGAGGGCGCGTTCCGCCGGGCGGCCGCCATCGTGGAGCGCACGTACCGGACCCAGCGGGTGGATCACGCCGCGCTCGAGCCGGAGGCCGCCGTCGCCTGGGTCGACGGCGACGGGGTGGTCACGATCCGCGCCGCGACACAGGTGATCGAGCACTTCCGGGAGATCGCGGAGATCCTCCGCCTCCCGCACAACAAGGTGCGGGTCCAGGCGCCGTTCCTCGGCGGCGGGTTCGGGGGCAAGGAGGATATGACCGTCGAGCCCTACGCCGCGCTGCTCGCCTGGAAGACGCGGCGCCCGGTGCGGATGGTGTGGACCCGCCAGGAGTCCCTGCTTGCCCGTCCGAAGCGCCATCCGTTCACGATGTCCTACAAGACGGGGGCGACCGAGGACGGCCGCCTCGTCGCCCAGGAGATCAGCCTGCTGGCCGACGCCGGCCCATACCCGCTCCTTTCGCCCCGGGTGGTGTTCGCCGCCCTGGTCGTCGGCTGCGGTCCGTACCGGGTGCCCAACGTCAAGATCGACGCGCGGGCGGTGTTCACGAACAACGTTCCCACCAGCGCCATGCGCGGGTTCGGAGCGATGCAGGTCACCTTTGCCTACGAGTCGCAGATGGATCTCCTCGCCGACCAGTTGGGCATCTCCGCGCTCGAGATCCGGTCCCGGAACTTTCTCCGGAAGGGAGACCGCCTCCCCACCGGCGAGGCGCTCGAGACCCAGGCCGCGCTCCCCCACATCACCGCGCGGGCCGTGGAGGCGCTGGGCGAGCGGAGCCGGCCGTCGGCTCCGTCCGGCCGCGTCGGCCGGGGGATCGCCTGCAACATGCAGCCGTACGGCCGCACGGTCTGGTTCCGGGACCGCGCCCAGGCGTGGATCGGCTTCGAAGCCGACGGCGCGCTGGTGATTCGCGCGGGGGTCACGGACCTCGGGGGCGGCCAGGCCGCCTCGCTGGCCCAGCTCGCCGCCGAGGTCCTCGGCGTCTCCCCCGACCGCATCGCCGTGCACATCGGAGACAGCGCCCTCACCCCCCTCGCCGGGGGAACCTTCGCGACGCGGCAGCTCTATATGTCGGGGAACGCCGTCGTGAAGGCCGCGGGGGAACTCCGGGCGATGATGATCCCGGTCGCGGCCTCGCTGTTGGAAGCCGCGGAGCCGGACGTGCAGTTCGCCGACAACCACGCCGGCGTCATCGGCGCCCCTAAGCGGACCATCGCCCTGGCCCGCGTCGTCAAGGAATGCGGCCGCCGGGGCATCCCCACAGCGCTCCTGTCGGGGTTCCAGGGAGAGCACGCCGCCCCGATCGACCTGGAAACGGGACAGGGGAGGACCTTTCCCGACTACACGTTCGGATGCCACGCCGTCGAGGTGGAGGTCGATGCGGAGACGGGGGCCGTCAGGGTGCTGAAGCTCGCGGCGTGCCACGATGTCGGACGCGCCATCAACCCACAGAGCGTCGAGGGGCAGATCCAGGGGGGCGCCGTCATGGGGGCCGGGCAGGCTCTGATGGAGGAGGTGGCGCTTGAGGCGGGCATCAACCTCACCACACTCTTCGCCGGCTATCTCATCCCCACGGCGATGGATGTCCCCGATGTGCGGCCCCTCGTGGTCGAGTCCGGGGAAGGCAAGGGCCCGTTCAGCGCGCGCGGCATCGGCGAGCCGCCCACGGGACCCCCGCCGGCGGCGGTCGCGGCGGCGATTCAGGACGCCGTCGGCGTGCGGCTCACGGACCTGCCGATGACGCCGGAGCGGGTGTTCGATGCGGTTCGAGCCCGGCCGGCCCGGCCCGAGCACGAGGCGCGCGGGAAGGTCTAGGAGGTGCATCGCGTGGCAGGGCGAGAGGTCCAGTTCGGGGTGGCGCTCGAGAATTTCACGCCCTATCCGGCCGAGCCGAGCATCGATGGCATCATGGACTACGCGGCCCGGGCGGAAGCCCTGGGATTTCATTCCGCCTGGGTCTGGGACCACATTCTCCTGGGCACCCGGCGGCCCTTCCCCTTCCTGGAAGCGCTGTCGGTCCTGGCGGCGCTGGCGGTGCGCACCAGCCGGCTCAGGCTCGGAACCGGGGTGTGCGTCCTGCCGCTGCGGAATCCGGTGGTCCTGGCCAAGGTTCTCGCCAGCGTCGATCACCTGTCGAAGGGGAGGCTCATCCTGGGAGTCGCCGCGGGCTGGTACACGCGGGAGTTCGAGGCCTGCGGGGTGCCGTTCAAGGAGCGGGGCAAGATCTTCGCGCGCAACCTGGACATCGTCAAGCGCTTCTGGACCGAACCACAGGTGGAGGGCGCGGTCGACGGCTACACCTTCAATGGCGCGGTGATGCTGCCCAGGCCGGTGCAGCGGCCGCGGCCTCCGATCCTCCTCGGCGGATATGTCGATACCGTCTTCAAGCGGATTGTCCGGCACGGAGACGGCTGGCTGACGTACTTCTACACACCGGACAGCTTCCGGAAGGCCTGGGCCCGGCTCCACGATCTCGCCCGGGCGGAGGGGCGCGATCCCGCGGAGCTCAGGAACGTGAGCCAGCTGCCCATCTGCGTCGCCCGAACGTTCGAGGAGGCCGATCGCGGGATCCGGGAGTTCATCGGCCGGTACTTCGACGTGGCCCCGTGGAGCGAGTCGACGCCGGACAGCGCAATCCGCGGGACCCCCGACCAGTGCGCCGAACAGCTGGCCCGCCACATTCAGGCCGGCGTCGAGCACATCGTGTTCGTGCCGGCCGACTACCGCACGAGCCAGCTCGACCTCATCGCCCGGGAGGTCATTCCCCGCCTGCGCGGCATGGCGACGGGAGCGACGGCGTGAGCGCCATGACGTTCATCGACGCTCGACGCCGCCTGGAGGCCAAGGACCGGTCGCTGCGCGACAAACGCACCTCCCTCGTCGAGGCGGCGGCGCTCGTCAAGGACGGCGATCATGTCGCCATCGGGGGCTGTCTCTACTCGCGCACCCCGATGGCCGCGCTCCGGGAGATCCTCCGGCAGCGGCGGGGCCGGCTGACGCTCTCGCGCAACCTGATGTGCTATGAGGGCGAGCTGTTCATGGTCGCCGGGGCCGCGCGGGACCTCGTCACGAGCTGGATGGGCATCGGCCTCCCGTGGGGGCTCTCGCGGGTGCTGCGGGAGTTCGTCGAAGGCGGACGCGCCCGGCTGGAGGAGTGGAGCCACCTGGCGATGGGACTCCGGTATCGAGCGGGAGCCATGGGCGTGCCGTTCCTGCCCACGCTGTCGATGCTCGGGTCGGATCTCCAGAAGACGACGGCCGCCAGGACGATGGTCTGTCCGTTCACCGGCGCACAGCTGTGTCTTGTGCCGGCACTCTTCCCGGACGTCGCGGTGGTCCACGTGCACCGGGCCGACCGCTTCGGCAACGCGCAGATCGACGGGTACCCCCACATGGACGCCGACATGGCCTCCGCCGCCTCCACGGTGATCCTGACCACCGAGGAGATCGTGGACACCGAGGAGATCCGCCGGACGGCGGACCGCACGGCCATCCCGTTTTTCGCCGTGGACGCGGTCGTCGAGGTCCCGTACGGGGCATTTCCGCACGAATGCTACGGCCGTTATGAAGCCGACCTCGACCACATCGGGGCCTACGCGCGCCGGGTGGCCTCCGAGGGCACCGAGGCCGTCCGCGGCTACCTGCAAGACTATGTGTACGGTCCGGAGACGTTCGACGCGTATCTGGCGCTGTTCGGACCGTCCCGGCTCGACCGCGCGCGGCAGGCGGCGCGCGAGCTGACACGGTAGCATGGCGTACACCGCCTCCGAGCTCCTCGCGGTGACCTCGAGCCGCCTCCTCGCCGACCACAAGATCGTCTTCGCCGGGGTGGGGACGCCGCTCTTGGCCTCCGCGCTGGCGCGCGCCACGCACGCGCCCAATCTGACGATCGTCGTGGAAGGCGGGGTGATCGGCCTGGAGGCGCAGCCCGGGCGGCTCCCCATCTCGACCAACGAAATGCGCGCGGGTCGCCGCGCCGTGATGCTCCCGTCGATCACGGAGATCTTCCTCTACGCGCAGCGGGGATTCTCGGCGGCGCGCAGATCGATCCCTACGGCAACATCAACACCTCCGTGATCGGCCCGGCGGAGCGGCCGCGGGTGCGCCTGCCGGGAAGCGGAGGCGCCTGCGACATCATCTCCCACTGCCGGGAGATCCTCATCGTCACGACGCACGAGCGGCGCCGGTTCGTGGAGCACGTGGACTTCGTGACGAGCCCGGGGTACCTCACCGGCGGGGAGGCGCGCGCGCAGGCCGGGCTGCTCTTCGGCGCGATCACGTGGGTCGTGACCGATCTCGCCCTGATGAGCTTCCACCCCGAGACCAGGCGCATGCGGGTCGAGGCGCTTCAGGCCGGGGTGGAGGTCCAGCAGGTTCGGGACAACACGGGGTTCGACCTCGAGAGTCCCCCGGCCCCCGCCCGGCTCCCGCCCCCGGCCGAGACCGAACTGCGGATTCTCCGGCAGCTCGATCCCGACCGGATGTTCCTCGGCCCGATCAGTTGATCTCCGGCGCCGGTCAGATCAACGCCAGAAGCCGGCTCAGGTTGAGCCCGGCGATGGCGTCCCGGTCTCCGCTGGGGAGGTGGAGCCGCCGGATCCGCTCGAGCTCGAAGCCCTGGTCGTAGTAGGGGGCGCCGCTCCCGAAGACGATGCGGGCCGCGCCCAACTCGCGGGCCGTGTCCTCGAGCCAGTCCTCCCGGTAGACGCCGGACGTCTGAAGGTACACGTTGGGGCGCGCCCGCAGCATCTGGCCGGCGTCGTACAGGCCGCGGCCGCTGATGTTGATCTGGCCGCCGTGGGTGGCGAGGATCGAGACCTCCGGGAAGCGGCCCGCGACGTCCGTGATCTGCACGGCATGGGACACCAGCGGGTACCCGCCGGCGATCTGCACGAGCAGGCGGCGCTCCTGGGCAAAGCCGAGCAGCGGCTCGACCGACGGGTCATTGACGGCGAAGAGTTCCTCCCAGGGATGAAGCAGAAGGCCGCGCAGGCCAAGGTCCAGAACGGCCCGGCGGAGCTCGGCCAGGGCCGCCGGCCCCTGGTGCGGATCCACCCGCGCAAATCCGACGAGACGGTCGGGGTGGCGGCGGACGGCCGCGCCAACTCGATCGTTGGCAGGGCCGAGATGGTAATCGGGTGGGCGGGCCGGGCAAACGACGGCGCGGTTGATGCCGTGCGCGTCAAGCGAGTGGAGGAGAGCCGCCTCGTCGAGCCCAGGGCCAAAGAGGTTCGGACCGAGGTAGATCTCGGCATCGAGGATCACGGCGTCTTGTCGCTGCGGCCGAGGAGTCGCCGGAGGTTGCGTCCGAAGACGAGGACCTGCTCGGCCTCAGACAACCCCGCCCGGCGAACCTTGTCGACCTCGAGGGCCGGCTGACAGCCGGGGCCGTCGCTCCCGAACAGGACGCGCTCCGGCCCGATCGCGCGGACGGCATCCCGGATCCGCTGGGGATACGGCATCGCGGAGGTTTCGAGGTAGACGTTGGGGTGCGCTCGAGCCACGGCGATCGCATCGGCGGTGTGGAAGTAACCGCCCATGTGGCCGAGGATGATGGCCGCTTCCGGGCAGGCGGCGGCCGCAGGCGCAATCTCCAGCGGGGTCGACTGCCCGTCGTCGCCGGAGTGAAAGAGCACCGGCACGCCGAGGCCGGCGGCGGTGCGGATCAGGTCGACGACGAGCGGGTGGCCGGGCGGGAGGGCGAAACTGACCGGGTGAAGTTTCAATCCTACAAACCCCCGCTCGCGGACGGCATGGACGAGCAGGCGCTTCGCCTCCTCCGGGTGCCTGGGTGTCAGCCGAATGAGGGCCCAGAGGCGGTCCGGATAGCGTGCGACGGCGCCGGCCACATAGTCAAGGGTCTCCGGCCTCGGGCCGGGCAGGTCGCTGTACGCCATGATCACGGCCCTGGAGATGCCGGCCTCGTCGAGGAGCGGGATCAGCGCCTCGGGGGGATCCAGCCAGCCGAGCGTGGGCGACTCATCGACGTGCGTGTGAGCGTCCAGGATCTCCACTCAAGGTCTCCTTGGAAGCGATGTGGCGCGCGGCCGCCGTCCGTATTCTGGCGAATCAGTCCCCGCACCTACCAACCGGGCTCCATGGCCGGACCAAGGTGATGGCCGCCCGCACCGGCGCGATTCCACAGACACACCGGGGCTGCGGGCGCCCCAGGTCGCGGGCAGGACTTCCGGCGAGGCGCCGGGAAGGGCGGACGACCGATGGGGGAGGGGGTAGGCGATGAAGAAAATCCTCTTCGTGTCTTTGCTCAGCGTTCTGCTGCTGTCGTTCGCCGCGGCGAACAGCGCGCCCGCGAGGGGGCCGTTCGCCCTGGTGACCGGGCGGAGGGACCCGCGGATCTACGCGATCGACCTGACCGCAGCGCTTCGGCCGGAAAACAACGACACGCCGAACGCCATCGTCAGCCGCTCCAAGGTGTACCCGAATCGCCTCGACGGCAGGCCGCTCGGCGATCCCGCGAATATCGTGCTCAGCGAGGATCATCGGACGGCGTACGTCGTCAACCATCACGGCGCGGCGAACAACGATGAATTCCTCCAGCACGGGGGGCGCGGGGGCATTTCGGTCATGGACGTGGAGAAGATGCTCAGACCGGAGTTCGACAACACCGACCGCGCGCTCGAGCGCAACTACGACAGCGGCTTTTTTGGGGCGGTCGGCCTCCTGGTCCTGCCCGACCTGCTGCTCGTCAGCCACTCGGAGAACTGGCTGACCGAGGACGGCTCCAACGTTATCGCGTTCATCGACCGGCGGACCGGTGGCCGTCGAGGGCAGATCGAGATGGCGCTGGGCCACCCCGCGCACGACTGCCCGGACTTCCCCGTTCCCTTCACCTCTCCGACCCGGCCTCCCGTGGTGCCGATGTCGGCTCCCAACGCCTTGTTTGGCTGCTGGCCGAACCCGGAGTTCCTCGCCCTCGGCCGCGGCAGCGATGGGAAGACGTATCTCTTCTCGGGGAACGCGGGCACCTACGACGTGTCCGTCATGGACCTCGACCGGGCCCTGCTGGGCAACCCGGTCGTGGAAGTCGCGCCGCGCATTCCCGTTCAGGCCGGTCCGTTTGGCATCAAGGCGAGCCCGGACGGGAAGCTCATCGCCGTCACCGCCCGGGAGAAGGCCGATGTCGATTTCGAAGGGAACACGATCTCCATCATCGACGTGGATCGCGCCCGCATGGGCGCGCCCAACGCCGAGGTGGCGCGCGTCCGAGTGGGGACGGACGACCCCGGTGGCCAGACGCGGCCCTTTACCCTCGCCTGGACGCCCGACGGGCGGCAGATCATCGTGGCCAATTTTTCCGGAAACAACGTGTCGATCGTCGATCTTCGCCTGGCCCTCGCGCACGACCCGGGCGCCGAGGTGGCGCGCATTCCGGTACCCCGCCCCCCGGACCGCGATGGGACCGTGCGGCCGGGCCGTCCCAAGGGCACCGCGGTGACTTCTGACGGCCGATACGCGGTCGTCTCCGGCGGGCCCCGCCTCCCGCCAGGCGCTCCGCCGAGCGGAACGGTGTGGGTGGTCGATCTATCGAAGCGCGCCGTGGTCGCGACCGTGACGGGGGTCGGCAACGATCCGTACGGCCTAGCGATCCTCGGCACGCCATAATGCGGGCCGGTGCGCTGCTTCTCGCCTCCGTGATGATGGCCGGCCTGATCGGGGCGGCCTCCGCGCAGGGGGGGAGACGCGGAGGGACCCTGCGGGCCGCGCTGGACTTCGACCCGCCCACGCTGGATCCCCACCGGTCCGGGACCGTCGTCGACCGCCACGTCTACCAGAACCTGTACGACAAACTCGTGGACACGGACGAGAACCTGACGATCGTGCCGATGCTGGCGACCGGGTGGACGGTCAGCCGGGACGGCATCGCCGTTACGCTCGCGCTGCGCCGGGGGGTGAAGTTTCACGACGGGACCCCGTTCAACGCCGAAGCGGTCGAGTACAATTTCGAGCGGATGCAGGATCCGAAGTTTCCCTCGGCCCGGAGATCCGAGATCGGACCGGTTCAGCGGGTCACCGCGGTCGATCCTTATACCGTGCAGATCACCCTGGAGAAGCCCTACAGTCCGCTCCTCTATGTGCTGACCGACCGGGCGGGGATGATGGTCTCGCCGGCGGCGGCTCAAAAGGAGGGCCTGGACTTCGCCCTCCATCCCGTGGGAACGGGCCCGTTCAGGTTCGTCGAAAAGATCCCGCAAGATCACGTCACGTTGGAACGCGACCCCGACCACTGGGAGAAGGGCCTGCCGGACCTCGACCGCATCGTTTTCCGGACGATCACGGACGACAACGCCCGCGTGGCCAACGTGAGGTCGGGGGACGTGGACATCATCAGCCTGGTCCCGCTCCCCCAGGTCAAACAACTGGCCCAGGAAGCCGCGCAGCCCGGCGCCCGGTTCCTTCTGCTGCAGCACGGAGCCTTTCGGTGGGACGGCATCACCCTCAATACGACCCGGCCGCCGTTCGACAACAAGCTGCTGCGCCAGGCGTTCAACGCGGCGATCGACCGTGAGGCGATCGCGAACGTCGTCCTGCAGGGCGCGGCGTACCCCGCCACCTCGTTCTTCCCGAACGGGACACCGGCGTACGATCCCGGATGGACGCTTCCGCCCCGCAGCGTGCAGCTGGCGAAGGAGCGGCTCCAGGCCGCGGGCCGGCCGAACGGGTTCGCGTGCACCCTGCTGATCGGCGCCGGCCAGCAAAATCAGGCCATCGCTCAGGCGGTGCAGGCGATGGCCGCCGAGGCGGGGATCCAGGTGACGCTGCAGATCGTGGAGGGTGGAGCCTTACTGACTGCGATGGGTCACCTTCAGCACCAGGCCGCGCTGATCTTCTGGAGCGGCCGGCCGGATCCGGATTTCGACATTTACCCGTTCGTCACGCCGTCCGGCATCGGATCGTTTAATTTCTCCGGGTACACGAACCCGCGCGTCCAGGCGCTGCTCGACGCCGCGCGCCTTCTCCGCGACATGCCCCAGCGGCGGCGGGCCTATCGCGAGGTGACGAGGATCCTGGCGGACGACGTCCCGTACGTCCTGCTGTTCTATCCCAAAGAATACAAGCTCCTGTCGACCCGCGTGCACGGGTTCGTCCTCGTACCCGACGGGATGCTGCGGCTGCGGGGAACCTGGCTCTCTCCGTGAAGAGGGCCGCCGCAGGAAGGTCGGCGATCGGCGCGCACCGGCATCTTCGACCAAAGGGAGGCGCGGAGGCGGATGGCTGGCGAACGGATCCCCGGGTTCCGGGTAGGCATCTACGTGTTCAAAGATGCGGAGATCGTCGACTTCGCGGCGCCGCACGGAGTATTCTCGGTTGCCCGTCGCTTCGATCCCGAACTGGAGGCGTTCCTCATCGCGGACGCCATGCGCCCCGTTCAGGCCCAGGCGGGCTTTACGGTCCTGCCGAATTACTCCTTCCTCGACCGGCCGGCGATGGACGCGTTCCTGATTCCGGGTGGCTTTGGTACGCGGCAGGAGATGCACAACGGGCGCCTGCACGAATTCATCCGGGCGCTCCCCGAACGGTGCCTGTTGACCAGCGTGTGCACCGGGTCCTGGATCTACGGCCGGATGGGCCTGCTGGATGGCCTGGCGGCCACGAACCGGAAGGAGCCCGATCGGGCGGAGGCTTCGCCCCCGGGCATGGTCCCCCTTGACCGTCTGGCAAAGATCGCTCCTGGCTGCCGTATCAGCCGCGCGCGGGTCGTCGACTCCGGCCGGATAATTACCGCGGGGGGGATCACGTCCGGGATGGAGATGGGATTCCACCTCCTGCGTCGTGCCGGGTACGAGGAGGCGTTCATCTCCGAGGTCGCACGCGTGATGGAGTACACGAAAGCCTACGACTTATATCGGAGGGACATGGAGCCTGTCCGCTAGAGTGAAGAGAGTATTTCCCGCGGCGACCTCGAATTCCTAACGTTACCTGCAGCGCAAGTCCTGGAGAAATCATGACTCGGGATGAGCCGCGGGCCCCGGGGGAGGAGGGCGGCCCAGATGAACTTCACGGTGGTCGGCGCCGGAGCGATCGGCGGGACGGTCGGCGCGCACCTTGTCCGCGCGGGCCACGACGTGCTCTTCGTCGACACGGTCGCCGAGCACGTGGAGGCGATCCGGCGGGACGGTCTGGCGATCGAGGGGCGCGCCCCCTTCACGGTGCGGGCGCGGGCGGTGACGGCCGCCGGGCTCGCCGGGGCGGTGGGCGGGCGCCGGCTGGACGCGGTCCTGCTGGCGGTCAAGGCGATGCACACCGCGGCGGCGCTCGAGCCTCTCGTGCCCCTCTTGGGACCCGACAGCTTCGTCGTGTCCTTGCAGAACGGCCTCAATGAGAAGGTGATCGCCGCCCGTGTGGGGGCGGCCCGGACCGTCGGCGCGTTCGTCAACTTCGGCGCGGACTACCAGTCCCCCGGGCGCATCCTGTACGGCGGCGGCGGGGCGCTCTATCTCGGCGAGCTGGACGGGCGGATCACCCCGAGGCTCGAGCAGTTGGGCGGCATCTTTCGCGCGGCCTTCCTCGAGAACACCACGCTCACCGCGAACATCTGGGGCTACCTGTGGGGAAAGCTCGGGTACGGCTCGATGCTCTTCGCCACAGCGGTCGTCGACGAAACGATCGCCGACGTGCTGGCGGACGCGGCGTCGCGGCCGCTCCTGGCCAACCTGGCGGGGGAAGTCGTCCGAGTCGCGGATGCCGAGGGGGTGCGCAGCGAGGGGTTTGACGGCTACGATCCCGACGCGATGCGGTTCGCCCAGCCCCGCAACTGGACCGCCATCCATCAGAGCCTCGACCGGCTGGCGGCTTTCAACCGGGCGTCCCTCAAACAGAAGAGCGGGGTCTGGCGGGATCTCGCGGTGCGCCACCGCCGCACCGAGGTCGACGACCAGATCGCCGTTATCGTCCGGACCGCCGAGGAGCGCGGGTGCCCGGCCCCGTTGAACCGGCGCCTCGTGGAGATCATTCACGACCTGGAAGCGGGCCGGCGCCCGATGAGCGCCGCGAACCTCGATGATCTGCGCAGGCTCAACGAACAGGAGTATTCCGAATCGCTCCCGGGGAGGCCGTCTCTTGCCGAGCAGCGTCCGCGCATCCGTTGACCGGAACCTGGAGGCGTTCCTGACGGACCTCCGGAGGTTTGTGGAGACCGAATCGCCGACCGTGGACAAGGCGGCGTGCGACCGGGCCGGCGGGTACCTCGCCGGATTGTTCGCAGAGTACACCCGGGCGGAGATCATCCGGCATCCGCAGCCGCGGTGGGGGGACCACTTCGAAGCGCGGGTCGGGAGCGGGGCGCGGCGGATCCTGCTCCTCGGCCACTTCGACACCGTGTGGCCGACGGGGACGATCGCGCGCCTGCCGTGCCGCGTGGACGGGGACCGCTTCACCGGGCCCGGCAGCTTCGACATGAAGTACGGCGATCTCCAGGCCGCGTGGAGCCTGCGCCTCGTGGTGGACGCGGGGGCGCTGCGCGACCGGAGCTTCGTGTTCTTCGGCAACTCCGATGAAGAGGTGGGTAGTCCCACCTCCCGCCCGATCATCGAGCGCCTCGCCCGCGAATCCGAGTGCGTCTTCGTCCTCGAGCCGTCCGTGGGAGCGGCGGGGGCGGTGAAACTCTGGCGGAAGGGCGTGGGGATGTATCGCCTCGAGGTGGAAGGCGTGGCGAGCCATGCCGGGGCCGACCCGG
>Ga0209577_10001937_pt1 | contig 20219 bp, 23 predicted proteins | sample GraSoiAngelo_109_FD_185874 | JGI IMG/M metagenome (GOLD analysis project Ga0209577, IMG submission 185874) | Grasslands soil microbial communities from the Angelo Coastal Reserve, California, USA - 14_0903_12_20cm (SPAdes) (version 2) | ecosystem: Environmental > Terrestrial > Soil > Grasslands...
AGAAAAGATCGAATGTCATCCTCCACGCCTCCACGGCGGGATCGCACATCTGAGGGATTCTCGTCACTGAAGTGAATGCCGCTCGAAGTGACGATTAAGGCGATCCTCGATACCAACGTCGTTATTTGGTTCCCCTTCCGGTGAGCCGGCCGATTTGTCCGGTGAGGCCGAATTCGACGGCGTCCATGACGCCGCTCTTACCCGAGCCATTCGGGCCTGAAATGACGAAGGTCCCTTTTTGGAAGTCGATGTCGAGCTTCCGAATGCCTCTCACTTCCTCGATATGGGCGGTTTCGAGCTTGATCATTTGAGATCACCGCCAGCGGGAAGGGAGAATATTCTCACGAAGTCCTCGGCCTTGGGCTTCTTGCTGTTGGCGAGCAAGGCTCGGAGCTGGTCGATTTTCTCGGAGTCGACGTGCTTGGATTCCGCGAGCTTCGCCAGAAACTTGTCGGCTATCAGTTGCTGAAGTGTGGCCATGGCGATAGCGAAACGGCGAACGGTGGCTTCGAGATGAAGCCCCATTTTACCTCTATTCGCGGCGTTTGCATGGCGAGCATTTTCCGCCACCGCAAGGAGGACAAAAGGAGGTACCCTTTGTGATCCTGGGACTCAACGAATATTCCGCATCACTTCCGCATCACTACGGCCCGCGCCGAAACGAAAACGACTTGGACTGGCCCGTTTCGTCTTCACATCTTTGGGGTCCAATTGAATGAATTGGGGTCCTCATCTAGGCGGAGGGCAGACTTGGAGTTAGCGCGGTGCTTATGTGGTCGGAATTCATTTCTTTGTTTGCGAGAGCCATAGGCGCCACCCTTGGGGCTCATTCTTTTCTTATTGCCGCCTTTTGCCGCCTCGCGAAATCGCTAAGTCATTCTTAGCAAATGGGATGGTTGGTAGGGGCGGTGGGGATCGAACCCACGACCTTCGGCTTAAAAGGCCGCTGCTCTACCACTGAGCTACGCCCCTGAAGTGCTTACTGCACAACAAACTCGTTGGCTACGCATCGCAGCATCGTTTTGGCTGGTGCCACTTGTGTTGTCACTTGCCCCGAGCAACCATACCACCGGCGTGCAGCTTGTTCGGACCCAGATGCGCGTACCGTCTTGTCATCGTCAAACTCTTGTGTTCCAACAGCTCCGCGATGTCCTGGCGCGCCCTTGATTCGCAACCGGCTCGCGAACGTATGGGGAAAGTCATGCCAGCGAAAACTCTTATCCCCGCTTCCGCCACCGCGTCGTCGAACCAATGCCGCCCGTTTTCAAGCGGTCCAGCCCGTTTTGGCTGAGTGGAACACACGCCCTCTTCGGTCGCCTCGGTCGTACACAACCCTAAGGGCGGCCATCGCAGCATCATTTAACGGGACGTGTATGGGCTCTTCGTTCTTCGTCCGCGGGATGTTTCAACATCCGACCCTTCCAGTCTACCATGTCCCACATCAATCCGTATTGACTACCCTTGCGCAGGCCGGTGTTGATCGCCAAATCGAGCTCGGGCATGTGCGACACCCATTTTTCCTCAGCGATCTTTCGGAGTTTCTTTTCCTCTTCAACGGACAGAAAGCGCACGCGACTGTTGTCATCGCGGCGATGCGCGACGGAGCGTGCCGGATTCGACGTGACCTTACGATTCAAAATTCCGAGCCGATAAACTCAGGGACGTAAGGGACCGATAGTGATTGAACGTTGAGGCTGCCCACTTCTCTTTCTCGGACGCCTTGATGAGCTTGCCTTCAATCTCTTTGGGGGTAAGTTCCTCGGCGGGATGAGCGTCGAACCACTCCTTAAGACTGGCAAAGCGAGGCACATCCGTCTTGTAGGAACGATTGTTTCTCTTCGAATATGCCAGAGCGTCGTCAACGAGTTGGCCGAAATTCACGGAGGGTTTGCGGAAAAGTTTAGGCAGCTTCTTGCCTTCCAACACTTGCTGTTTCCGCTTGCGATACAGTTTGATCGCAACGCTCTTCGGACCCGCTTCCCCCGGCGTTTCTTGCCAAAGTGGTCAAAGTAACAGACCCACCAGACTCCGGAACCTGCAACCTTTTCAAAGACACCGCGCTGTTTCATTTGTGCTCCTCACGATTCCCGAACTGCGCGCGTCATGCGCCCCTTACCGCTAACTACAAGAAATTCAAAGTTCTCACCCAACAATGGGTCGGCAAACGTGCCAAATCTGGTGCGTAACCGGCCTTATTCGATCCGCCATCCTTTCGCAGCCGACGCGGAGATGCTGGAATTGCAATCCGGGAATCGCGTGAGCGGGGTGACCTCAGATCTTTCCCTTGGAGGATGTTTTCTGCGTGCGTGCCGGACCCTGGAAGCCGGCACCCGAGTCCGCGGAACGCTCACCCACGAAGCCCAGCAAGTAAAGATTCTCGCAGTCGTCCGTGTGGTGAAACCGCAGATGGGAATGGGCCTCGAATTTCTGGACATGGATCCTGACTCCAATGCGACACTGTTGGGCTGGATCGAAAATCTTCGCAAATCGCGCTGAAGCTTCCGTCAAATCCGGGAGGTGAGCACCGCATGGCCGAAGAGGTCCGTCACGGAGAGACCAAACTCCATCTATCCTTTGTTCCTGCCGGGGAGCCGTCCTTCAACGACTAAAAGGATGCATTCGGAAGAGCTGCTATCAGTTGGCGCGTGTAAGGGTGCGCAGCGCTCTCGAAGATCTGAGCGATTTTTCCTGATTCGACGATGTGCCCTTCATGAAGAATGACGACACGGTGACAAAGGGAAGCGACCGAAAGCAAATCGTGGGAGATGTAAAGGATCGCGGTGCCCAGGTCTCGATTCAACCGACCGAATAATTGCATGATTTCCGATTGCGTGATGGAGTCAAGCGCACTGGTTGGCTCATCCGCAATCAAGAGATCGGGCCGGTGTAGGATTGCAATGGCTATCAGCACGCGCTGGGCCTGACCAACGCTCAACTGAGCGGGGAAACGACGCAGCAAGCTTTCTCCATCTTCCAAACTAACGCTATGGAGCGCCGAGAGAATCGACTGCGTGCAATCTTGGTTGTTGCCGCGGACGTGTGCTTTCCATGCCTCCTTCAGTTGCGTGCCAATCCTCAAGGCGGGATTCAAGGCAGAAAGCGGGCTTTGCAGGACTAGTGCGATGCGCGAGCCGCGCAGTTCGCGCATCTGGCGTTCCGAAAGCGACATGAGATCCTGGCCGTCAAAACGAAGATCGCCTGTCGCGACTGTCCCCTTCGTTCGAAGCAGCCTCAGAATGGCCAGTGCTAGAGTGCTTTTTCCGCACCCGCTCTGCCCTACCAAGCCTATGATCTCCCCGCGGTCGATTTCCAATGCCACGTCGCGGAGCACTCCGGGCTTGTTCGGATAATCCACAGAGAGCTTCAGAGAGAGCAAGGGATTCAAATGAGTCACTAGTGACCGCCTGGCCTCACCGGAGCGAGATACAGGTCCTCGGCGTTCCAATACGTTTGCGGTCGAAGGACCACGGGAACAGCGTTCTTAAGAGAAGGAGAAACTGCGGCGAGCGCATTCTTGTTGACCAGATAGATGAAGGGCTGCTGCTCCCAGACGACCTGCTGGACCTGGTCAAAATAGCGCTTGCGCCGGTTTTGGTCCGTCGTGGAAGCTTGCGATTTCATCAGGCTGTCAATTTCTGCTTCCCACGGGGTCGCGGGCGCCTTCTGCTCCGGGTTCCACTGATGATTGCTTGACGAACTAAGCCAAACGCTCATCTGTGCGTTGGGATCCAAGTCCACATTGACGAGGCCGAGCAAGCATAGCTCGTAGTCGAAGGAGCGGGAGATTCGCTCGATCAACGAAGGAAAGTCCAGTGTGACGACGTTGAGCCGGATTCCGATTTGTTCCAGATCCTGCTGGATCATCGTAGCCATCTGTTCGCGAGATTTGTTGCCGGAGTTTGTAATCAGTGAAAACTCAACCGGATGGCCACCAGCATCGCGCAACACGTGGCCATCGAGACGGAATCCGTCCTGTTGCAGCCGGTGAAGCGCGTCCTGCGGATTATGTGCATGCGGCTGAAGAGAGCTGTTGAACCAGAAAAGGTTCGCGGGAGACACGGGCCCCACTGCTGGGCGGGCGTGACCGCTGAACACGACCCGGCAGAGGTCTTCTCGACTAATTGCCTCTGAAATGGCCACGCGAAAGTTCGCGGAATGGAACCATTCCTTCTTGTAATCGGGGACCGGCGCAGTTGCAAACTGATTGAACCACATCTGTTCGGAATCGAGGGAGGGACCGACGTCTCGCACGGCTGCCGGGGCTTCCTTGGCGAGAGTCTCAAAGTACGAAGCGTCGAGACTGTTGATCAGTTGAATTTCGCCGCGCCTGAAGCGTAACAGTTCGAGGTCCCGATTCTGCTGGATGTCCAGCCGAATCGAATCGAGATAAGGCAGACTTCGGCCCAGCGCGTCCTTCTTCCAATAGAAGGGATTCCGTTTCAGCAAAACATAGGAGCCAGACTTGTAATCAGCGACACTAAATGGTCCTAACACAGCCGCCTCTTTTTTGGGCGAATGCGAAGAAACGATGGCCACTTGATCAAACAGCCGCTCGAGGGCTGCAACGGGCGCTGGAAATTCGACGCTTACGTCACGAGGGCTTGGAACCTCTACATGGATGGATCCTTCCGACGCGCGGAAGGAATCGCCGGTCGGTGAATGAAGGTTGGGGTCCATCAACGTCCGCATCGTGAAAGCGACATCTTCGGCGTTGAAGGGAGTTCCATCGGAGAAAGACAGCCCATCGCGCAAACGGAAAGTGATCTTCTTCCCACCTTCGGATATTTTCCACGAGACTGCTAACTCGGGCTCCAGCGCCTGCGTTTTCCGGTTGACCCGAATCAACACCCCTCCCGTGAGGTAGCGGATTGTCTCCGAGGATTCGTCATCGACCAGCATGGGGTTAAAGGTCTTTGGTTCCGAGCGCAAGACAAAGCACAGTTCTCCGCCAGACTGGGATCTCGCGGGAAACGTCGCGCCCAAAAGTGCGGCTACGTTAAGAATTGCGAAGTTGACGCGCCTCATTCGGCAAGACCCTCCCTGGGCAAAATGAACTGAAAGCCGCTTACGACGAGGACCAATAAGACCAGCGGGGCGAGCCTCCACGGGTTCGCTTGGACAGAGCTCCAATTTTCAAGTCCGCGGAGCAGACTGCCCCAGGAAGGCAAAGGTTCCGAAACCCCCAGGCCCAACAGTCCTAGATTTGCCTCCGTCAGAATAAAGACGGGAATGGAAGTCAGAAACTGTGCAAAGAGCACCGGGCGAAGGTTTGGCAGCACGTGCCTCACAAGGACTCGATACGGTGTAGAGCCACAGGCCCTTGCCTGCAGGACAAAGTCGGAACAGCGAAGACTCCGTGCTCCCGCGCAAACCACTCGCGCTGACGCTGCCCAGCCCAGCAGGCCGAGAAGCATGAACGTAATAAGCAAGGAACTAAAGGGAGCCACGTTAAGTGGCAGAATGGCACGCACTGTTAAGAGGAGAAACAGCCATGGCAAAGACATAGCAAGATCCGTGCAGGTCATTACGATCCGCTCGACCCAACCGCCGATATAGCCAGCTGCGCCTCCCACCGATGCCGCCATGATTGTGGCCAACAATGCCGCTGCCGGTGCCAACAGCAAGGACACCCGGCTGCCGTAGAGCAGTCTGGAGAAAAGATCCCTTCCCAGCTCGTCCGTGCCCAGGAGATGCATCCGGGAGGGAGGCGCGTTCGGCCACTCCCTAAACTGTTTTGCATAGGGAGCGGGCGCAACGATTTCAGCAAAAACGGCCGCCAAAAACATCACGCCCAGAAAACCGGTCGCTATTTTGCGAATCATTTTCATGAACTTCGTTTCACAAGAACCATCGAGGTTGCGTCGGACGCAAAGTTCGCTAGGAGCGTCACCAGGGTCACGAACAATGTTACGTTCACGAGGAGAGGCAAATCGCGGCTGAGGGCGGCTTGCCAAGCGAGCTGACCAATTCCAGGTGAATCACAAATCACTTCAATCGGAATCGCCGCGCCGAATGCGATGCTCACGGACACGCCGGCCAAAGCGAGCAGTTGCGGAGCTGCCATAGGTACGATGTGCCACAGGAAAATCCTCGTCCCCGACAGGCCTTTGGCTTGTGCAGTCAATACGTGCGGCGAAGCGAAAGTTTGAAGAAACAGGTTTCGCGTGTACTGGAAGACGCGCGGAAACACGACCACGCAAACGGCGAGCGCCACGGGCCCCCCAAGATAGAGAAAGAGAATCGCGACCACGGCCGAGGGAAGACACAAGAAGATGCCGTTCAACGTAGATGCCAACAGATCGTAACCCCGCCACCAGAGGGTCGCTGCAGGTAATGCGAGGAGAAGGCCAAATAGCCACCCGCCTGCAAGTCCCAGAGCAACAGTGCGCAGAGTGACCGGCAAGCGCTCCGCGAACAGTTGAGTTACGGGTCGACCGAAAGAATGGGAGACTCCAAGATTTCCGTGAACAGCCCCAGCGAGGTAGCTTGAATAGAACCGGAGTAGATTGCGTTCTTCGGAATGCGAGCGCCGAAGTGCCTGAATACTGTCTTCGTGGAGACGCGTGTCGAGTTCTCGCTCGTCTACTCCAAATCCAGGTGCGAAACGGACCAAAGTAGCTCCAAGGATTCCTCCAAGAAGAGCCGTAACCAAGAGAGTGCAGATGCGTCGGACGAAAACTCGAGTCCACATTTGTGCAGCAATCCAAACGCTGTGGATTTAGTGTATCGTGCTGGCAGGACCTACCTCGACGGCGTCAGCCGAGTTCGTATACAAGTGGTTATGGTGTCGTCTCTTTTGCGCGAACATCCGCCGGTCGGCTTCGGAAAGAAGCTGTTCGGCATCCATGCCTTCCTCCGGATAATAGGCATGGCCCACACTCACGGAAAGCGCATCCGTGCCGGATATCTCGCGGCCAGCCTCGGAGGCCAACCGTTGCAAATGGCGTATTTTGTCCTCCAGAGCTTCGGGCTTCAAACCAGAGAGAATCAGAACGAATTCGTCGCCACCCATGCGGGCCACGTAGTCGTATTCTCGGCAAGTCTGCCGCAATTTCTCCGCAAAAGAGGTCAGCAGTCGGTTCCCTTGCAAGTGCCCGAACCGGTCATTGATCTGCTTGAAGCCATCTAAGTCACAGACGAGCACGGCCAGAGACATCCGGTGGCGCCGGCAACGCGCCAGTTCGCTATCGAGATGGATAAAGAGAGAGCGGGCGTTCGGCAGACTCGTCAAATAGTCGGTCGTTGCCGTTCGCTCGGACTGCCGGTACTTCAAAGCGTTTTCAAACGACAGGGCGATTTTCGAACTGATTGCCAGCAGGATGCGCAGATGATCTCGCGTAAAGGCATCCGCCTCCGTCCGATAAAGTGCGAGAACGCCCACGACGCCATTCACGCCTTCTAAGGGGACGGCCAAGACAGACCGCAAAGAATGGCCGTTCGTAGGATCATTCAAATACTCTGACTCGGTTGCCAGATTTCCGTTCACGATCGGCTTGCGATTCGCGGCAACCCACCCCGAGACACCTTCCCCAACCGGAATCCGAAGTGAAGAGAGCAAGCGGAAATTGTCGCCGCTGACGTGTTCGGGGACGAGTTGAATGTTTCGGAGAGAGTAGATTGCGATCGAGTCGTAGGGAACCAAGTGCTTCAAGCGAGCTGCAAGCATCGATAGCGTTTCGTCCAGGCTCAGCGAGTTACCCAGTTCTCGAGTGAGCTCGAACAACATCTGCACTTCATGCCGTGCCGCAGCGATGGAAGTTAGGAAATCAATCGAACTGCTCCCCGGGATGATCGGCCCGCTATCACTCTTTTCAAATCCCGCTCCTGGAGCTGTTCCGCTATCCACTTTGATGTTTTTGGACAGGCTGGTTTGTTCGCTACCCTTGACGTTCGCCAGAAGTTCGAGTTCGCGGTAACGCCGATGAAGCACTTCCACTACTTTTGGGTCGAAGCTCTTCCCGGCTTCTCCAATGACATGCTCCATGGCTTTTTCCAGCGGGAGGGCTGGACGATACTGGCGGTCCGATGCAAGTCCGTCCAGGCAGTCAACCGCCGCGAGGATTCGCGCACCGGTCGGAATTTCTTGCCCGCGCAGTCCGCACGGATAACCATTCCCATCCCATCGCTCGTGGTGGGCACGCACGATCGGAACGACCGGATAAGGAAATTGGACACGCTCGAGGATTTCCGCACCAACAAGCGGATGGATCTTCATGCGCTCGAATTCTTCGGGAGTCAGCCGCCCGGGCTTGGAGATGATGTGCTCAGGGACGGCCAACTTGCCGATATCGTGAAGAACTGCAGCCGCGCGAAGAGCTTCGAGCTCGGATTCCGACAGGCCCATTTCCTTTCCAATGGAAACGGCATAGACCTGCACGCGCCGGAGGTGCTCATGCGTGCTGTGATCCTTGGCCTCGATTGCGAGGGCCAGAGCTTCGATCGTCCGAAGATGGAGAGCCGCCATGTTCTCAGCGTGATTGCGTTCCGCTTCCAGCCGGGCCAAGTAAAGACGGTAGGAGCGGAAGATCAGATAGACAACCGGAAGGATCAGGAGGGAAGACTGCCAGCCAGTTTTTTTGTCGATAAGTTCTACGATTCCCGCAATCGCGGCCCCCAGCAGGTAGTAGGGAAACGACCAAAAGTAACACTCGGACCAAACCTTCCGCAGAGGTTTTTGCTCGGTAAGCGAAATCACGCACGCTACAGGAGCGGTGTTTAGGACGAAGAATGTTGATGCCGCGGCGACCAGCATTAGCAGTTGATTATCCGCAGCAATCTGGCTCACCCTCAAATGAAACAAATAGTATGTGCCCGCCACCGCACTCGCCATGCTCGCGATGTTGAAAGCGACCTGGATCGGCTTCGGCCAGGTCTTAGGTTTCCAGTAACACTGAATCATCGTGCCCAGAACGCCCATCAAAAGGGTTTGTGCCAGAGTCAACTCACGGACGCCGATCAGAATGAACAGAAAGATGACCGACATCGTTCCATGCACACCCGGGAGACTCACTTTCATCCCAGAGGCGAGAAGGGCTAGAGCGAGATAGCAGATGTAGCGTGAGGGCTCGGTCCACTGACCATGAAAAAGGCCAAGAGACAAGGACAGAAGTCCACCTAGAAGAGTAACGCCAATATAGACCCGCGCTTTCATGGAAGTTGGAAGCATTAGACTGTATACCTAAATAGGACTGGTGCAACCGGGCTGCCATGATCGCCCTCGGACGTTGGCCAACCGCAACTTGTTGTAGGTTCAAGACTTCGCGTTCCGTCTGCACGTTTGCGACGTGCGCCGCTCGCTCGTCAAGCGGAGACAACTTGTCACCTGCCTCTCAAACGCAGTCAAAGTGTCTCTGCTCACTTGTCTACCATTTCAGCGAATCCCTGGGTGCTTCCGTATTGATAGGTGGTTCAAAAACAAAGAGTTAGCTCCAACGCCGGAGGGTACTTTCGGGTCACGTTTTCAGTTCAGAAGTACCATAGTCAATTTGTCCTTCTCGGAGCATCCTTTGAAAAGTTTCGACGCTCTATATGTCATTCACCGGGATTTCTAGGAGCAACGAGCATGAGTTGTAGCCCCGGATCAATTCTTGGGTTACCGGCGGTCATCCACAGCGCAGCAATGAGGCGCGTAATGGAGATGGTCAACCGCGTCGCCCAAACCGATGCCTCGGTCCTCATCACGGGCGAAAGCGGGGTCGGCAAAGAACTTGTCGCTCGGGCTTTGCACGAGCAATCCCTTCGTTGCAATTCGCCCTGGGTGGACCTCAATTGCGGGGCTCTTCCCGAGCATCTCGTTGAAAGTGAGCTATTCGGCTATGAGAAAGGAGCCTTCAGCGGCGCTACGCAGACCAAGCAGGGTCTGCTCGAACTAGCTCACCCCGGCACGCTCTTCCTGGACGAGATTGGCGATCTTGACGCACGTTTGCAAGTGAAGCTGTTGCGAGTTTTGGATGGCGCCCCGTATTACCGCCTCGGTGGGCTAAAAAAGATCGCCCCGGACGTTCGCATCGTGGGCGCCACGAATCGGGACTTAGAGAAAGATATTGAAGCGGGGAAGTTCCGCAGCGACCTCTTCCATCGGTTAAGCCAGGTTCACATTCACGTGCCGCCCCTGCGCGACCGGCCGGAAGACATTCCCGTGCTTGCCGAGTTCTTCTTGCGCGAGCAGAATCACAATAATGTGCGTATCGCCCCGGCCGCACTGGACGAGCTTCGTAGCTTCCCGTGGCCTGGCAACGTACGGGAACTCCGCAATGCCGTGATTCGCGCTGCGATCATGAGGTCGGGAAACGAAATCAAGCCAGAGGACTTACCGCTGGGAAACCAGAAAATCCCGCTGCAATCGGGCTCCGCCGTTACAAGTCTCGACGAGATGGAACGCCAGATGATTTTCCGGGCGTTGGATCAGACCTCCGGCCACCACGAGAAAGCCGCAAAGCTGCTTGGGATTTCTCGGCGAACATTGACTCGTAAGCTGAAAAGGTATGAGGTCGCTAATGCACTTGAAGCAGTCGCTGCTGGTTAATTGCCCTCCAGCACATCCGGAAGAACGTAGGAGGAACCCACGCCGGGAAGTCCAGGGCGTGATCTTGCTTAAGATTCTGAAGTCAGATTTACGTTCTTCGCCTATTCGTGCTTTTCTCATTGACTTGAGCGCCACGGGATTTCGCGCGTCCCACACCTCGAAAGAACTCTGCTCCGGTCAAGAAGTTGCCTTCTGCCATGACGCGGGGAAAGGCGTCGCTAGGGTCGTCTGGACTCGCATCGTTGGTCAAAGCGTGGAGAGCGGCTTCTTGGTTTGTGAGGCAAAACGCAAAGAGTGAAAACAAACGGAATTGCCTGACGCCGAGAGTCCTCCCTGCTGATGCTCTCGCCCGCAGGCCGGTGTGGCTCGCACATCCGACATTTCCCTTCCCTGCGGGTTCTCACCCGCGAATGTTGGAGCCTGTTTAAGGAGCTAAGGGACATCTTGTCGCTTCAGAGCCGCAAAACGCGTAACCTGTAAAATCCAAACGGATTAGCTCCCCGAACCTTCTTCGGCGAATCGCGGCTGGCGACAAATTGTCGCCACGACCGCCGCGACCAATTTCCTGTAACGCGTTCATTCTAAAGGACTCCTTTCAATACTTCCGTTGGGAATTCCAAGTGCCTTAACACAACCTCACAACACCCAGGAGGGTACCTTCTGTGACCGCGACAAGACGCTGGCAGGTCGTTGCGTTCCTGTTTAGCACCATCTTGGCAGTAGGCGCGCCATCCTCCCCCAACCCTCAGCTCGCGCAGGACCACAACGAGCGCAATCCCAAACACATCGACGTAATCATTCAGTTCAAACATTCTCATAAGCCGAATGAAGACGAAGCGATTCGTGAGGTGGGTGGAATCCTCAAGGCCGAGCTCGGTTTAATTAACGGTGGCCTGTACTCCGTCCCGGCGAACAGATTGGAACATCTCTCCCGAAATCCCGACATTTCTTACATCTCCCAAGATCGTCCACTCGCATCGCTTCTCAACAACACGGCGCCGGCCGTGAACGCCAACATCGCGTGGAGCCAGGGCTGGGACGGAACGGGAATTAGTGTGGCGGTGATCGACAGTGGTGTCACCAATGATAAGGACTTCCAGATTTCTGGCAAATCGACATCGCGCATCTCGTATTCCCAAACCTTCTATGGCGGGTCCAAGACGTCCGACGAGTACGGCCACGGCACGCACGTGGCCGGCATTGTGGCAAGCAGCGGCACGAATTCGACCGGTTCCCAATACATCTACACGTTCAAGGGCATCGCGCCCAATGCGAATCTCATTAACCTCCGCGCCCTCGATCAGAACGGCTCCGGCACAGACAGCACCGTGATTTCTGCGATCCAGGCAGCCATTCAGCTCAAGGGCACGTACAACATTCGCGTAATTAATCTCTCTTTGGGCCGCCCAGTCTATGAGAGCTACAAACTCGATCCCCTTTGCCAAGCCGTCGAGGCGGCCTGGAAAGCGGGAATCGTCGTTGTGGTCGCGGCAGGAAATTCAGGACGCGACAACTCGCAGGGCACAAACGGGTACGCCACGATTACCTCGCCGGGCAACGACCCGTATGTCATCACGGTGGGGGCCATGAAGACAATGGGCACGCCCACTCGCAACGATGACTTGATCGCAAGCTACAGCTCGAAAGGCCCGACGCTTTTTGATCATGTAGTGAAACCCGACATCGTCGCCCCGGGCAATCGCACCGTCTCAGTGCTCGATGCGAAAGGGTCTTTGCAATTCGCCTACCCGGCTAACGACGTCCCAGCGTCTTATTACCAAAAGAATGCTTCCCAGAGTGGATCTCCTTATTACATTTTGAGCGGCACGAGCATGGCTGCCGCAGTCGTCAGCGGCGGCGTGGCGGTTCTGCTCCATGCGCAGCCGAACTTGACGCCGGACCAAGTGAAGGCCCGGTTGATGAAGACAGCGTCCAAGAGTTTCCCTGCCTACAGCACAGCGACCGACCCGACCACAGGAGCTACCTACACCAGTGAGTACGACATTTTCACGGTCGGCGCGGGCTACTTGGATGTCGCGGCAGCCCTTGCCGATTCCGACGTGGCAACCGGCAATGCACTGTCCCCAACCGTTACCTACAATTCGACGGACAGCGATGTCTATTTGCTCTTTGGGTCCGGCGCCGTTTGGGGCTCCGGGGCGGTGTGGGGAACTGGCGCTGTCTGGGGCACAAACGTATTTGTCGGCGGCACGGGAGCCGTCTGGGGAACTGGCGCCGTGTGGGGCACGAACACAGACCGCGGCTTTGACGCGGTTTGGGGTACCGGCGCGGTATGGGGCACAAGCACGGAAGACACCGTGGAAGCCACTAAGATAGCCATTACAGGGGAAAACTAAAATGCAAACCCGACACAGGCCCGCATCGGTCCGAGACACGTTGTCTCGGGGACCCTCCGTAAGTGACAAATTGTCTTCTCGGCTCCGCGGCTTGGATGGCCCTAACTGTCTCAATCACAAGGAATTGTCGTTCGCAGGCGATGGCATTGCACATGCACCTTCTACGCCGCGGCACGACACCAGGAAGGTGAGCGAACCTATGAATGGGTTGGACGATAGAGCAAAACTGATGGCCCGGACCTTGGGGTGTCTCGGTGCTTGCGAATCGCTTTTCGATGCTAACAAGAATTCCGAAATCGATGCTTCGACTGACTTAGCACAATCTGGGAGTTCTTCCATGAGACGATTCGAGCAAGAAGAGAACCTCACTAATCCGGCGTTCACCGCCGCGACGTGGGGTACTCGCGTGTTGCTGGCGATTGTAATTTGCCTGCTTGCGGTTAGCGCCTCCCTTGCTGACGGGAAGAAGCACAAGCTGTCCAAAGATCTTGACGCTCTCAAAGGCGGTCATAACGGCGCCACGGTGGACGTAATCATTCAATTCAACCAGACGCCGACGCATGCCCAGCATCAGAAGGTAGGGAAAAAGGGCGGGGTGCTGAAGACGAAACTGGACGTCATCAAAGGTGCCCATTATTCCGTCCCTGTTGAATCACTCCAATCGCTGGCCGATGATCCCGACGTTGCTTACATCTCGCCCAATCGTCCGCTTAGCGGCACTTCCACATCGACTCTCGACTACACCCCTGAAAGCGTCAATGCTCAAGTCGCGTGGCAGCAGTGGCGTTTGGATGGCACGGGCGTCGGAGTGGCGGTCATGGACAGCGGCGTTACCGCCGTTGGCGACCTCTACTGGTGGATTCCGTCGAATCAGACATACGGTTCGCGCATTATTTATAGCCAGAACTTTGTGCCTGGCACAACGGATACTTCGGACCAATACGGCCACGGAACGCATGTGGCCGGGATCATTGCGAGTCAAGGGTGGTTTTCCACCGGCGGGAACTTCACCCACACATTCAAAGGGATTGCGCCGAACGCAAACGTCATTAACCTGCGAGTGCTAGACCAAAACGGCGCCGGCAGCGACAGCACCGTAATTGCGGCGATCCAGACGGCCATCAGCCTGAAATCTACGTACAACATTCGAGTGATCAACCTTTCGCTTGGCCGCCAGGTCTACGAGAGCTACACGGTTGATCCGCTTTGTCAGGCAGTTGAGGCCGCATGGAACGCGGGCATAGTCGTCGTTGCTGCGGCTGGCAACCAGGGCCGCACCGACACCGCGGGCACGGAAGGTTACGGCACGATCGCCGCTCCAGGCAACGATCCGTACGTCATCACTGTGGGCGCCATGAAAACGCAAGACACACCGACCCGTAGCGACGACACCATTGCCAGTTACAGCTCGAAAGGACCAACGGCATACGACTTTGTCGTGAAGCCTGACATCGTCGCACCTGGAAATCAGGTCATCTCCACCTTGGCGCCGAATGCGCCCTTACTGAGCACTCCCACCGACGTTTATCTGAGCGAGTACTCCTCCTCGACGACCACCAGCACCGGCTCGGACGGCAATACCAAGAATAATAAGAAGAACTCCACGTCAAGCCTGACCACGAACACGATCTCGCCGTCTTATATGCGGCTTAGCGGCACCAGCATGGCAACGCCTGTGGTCAGCGGGGCTGCCGTACTTCTGCTTCAGCAAAACCCGAACCTGACGCCGGATCAAATCAAAGCCCGCTTGATGAAAACGGCCTCCAAGAACTTCCCTGCCTTCAGTACAGTCACGGACCCAGTCACGGGCATCACCTACACCGATTACTACGACATTTTCACGATCGGCGCCGGCTATCTGGACATCGGCGCTGCGCTCTCCAGCAACGACCTGGCCGATGCTTCGGCTGTGTCTCCGGCCGCAGTCTTTGATCCCGCCACCCAAAGCGTCTATCTCGTTACTGGGCAGGGCGTTGTTTGGGGAGATTCTTCACCGTGGGCCACTTCGCTTGTTTGGGGCACAAACGTCTTCGTGAATGGAACTGCCGTGCTGTGGGGGAGTGGCGTCTGCTGGGGCACGAGCACTAGCGCAGGCTTCAACGTCGTGTGGGGCAGTGGTGTTGTCTGGGGCGACACATCGAACCAGGCGACTTCCAGAGCAATGAGCATTTTACTGGGCGGCGAGAATTGAACGCGCAGAGGTTGGCACGAGGGGTGACCAGTGACAACTAAAGCGAAACTCTATATATCGTGGATCGCCGCCGCCGGCCTCATCGTCTTGGTCGCGGGTTTGTCCCGCTGGCAGTCCACTGGACTCCGGCGCCTTCTCGCTTTCCTTTTTCTGGCGATGCTGCTCTCCACACAGAAGATCCGTCTCCCAGGAATGAAAGGCACGATGTCGCTCAGCTTCCCGTTCATCCTGGTCGGGATCGCCGACTTCGGCTTCGGCGAAACACTTCTGCTGGGTTGCACCGCTGCGTTCGTGCAGACGCTGTGGCACGCTAAAACCCCTCCCAGACCGGAGCAGATCGTGTTCAACATGGGGACGTTAGTGCTGTCCGCTGGATTGGCGGACTGGCTCAGCCACGCGATGCTGCGGCTATTGCATCTTAATTCTCTCATCCTGCTTCTTGCCTCTGCTTCGCTAATCTATCTGCTCCTGAACACAGGCCTGGTTGCAGGAGTCATTTCGCTGACGGAGGAAAAGCCTTTTCAGAAGGAATGGCTTCACTGCTTCTATTGGGCGTTTCCTTACTTCTTGGTAGGCGCGGTTGCCGCCGGTCTGGTCAGCGCATTGGGCCACTCCGGAAGCTGGATCGCGGGGCTCCTGGTGCTACCGCTGATCTATCTGTGCCATTTCTGGTATCAGATTCACGTCGAGAGAACTGTCCGCGTTCAAGCCGCCGTCACCGGTTCGGAGGAGATTTCTCCGGTCCTCGTGCAAGACTGACTGTTTGGTTTCTCAATTCTCGACGAGGATAACTGCCCAGCGCCAGTCTCAACATCTGTACACAATACCCGTGTCGTAGAAACGGGCTGTGGCGAAGGTTGCTGCTTGATGTTCCGTAGCGTTCCCGAGTTTTCGGTGAGTACGGAAAATAGAAAAAGTGAACTGATTGAAGGGCAGCAAGTTAGAAATGTCCATGAGCCGAAGGCTTAGGAGACCCCGGGCCTGAGATGCAAACTCCAAGTGAATTAAGTCACTCGTCATCATCCGAGGCGGCTCCCGGAAGGCTACATGAGGCCTCGCATTACCTGAGGCGAACTATTCATTTCACAGCGGTAAACCGCGTCTTGAAGGCCCTCCTTGAGGGCCACAACAATCTGAGATTGCGCACCAAGCTGTTGTTGTGGCTTGTGCTCTTTACGGCTGCGCTCACTTCCGCCACTCTGCTTGTGGTTCTCCACTCAGCTCAGTCCCTAGTCCAAAGGCAGATCGAGCAGGACGCCCGCAACGCCGTCCTGACAATCCAAGCCGTTCAGCACCAGCGAGAGATGCTGCTGAGCCGCAGGGCCGACCTACTCGCGACTTTAGCATACGTGAGAAACGGAGACGCGACGACGATCAAGGACGCCAGCCAAAACCCGGGGCAATTCGGCGATTGCGACCTGTTCGTGCTCGCGGACCGAAAAGGCAAGATTATCGCCCTGCAAACGACTACCCCAAGTACCCCAAGGCTTTCCATTGCTAACGCTGAAAGCCTCCTTCGACGCTCTTTCAAAGAGGGTATTGGTCCCGGATGGTGGTTTGACGACGGGCATCTTTTTCAGGTGGTGTCGCAACCGTATTACGAGGATGAGCTTGGGAAAAGCCGCCTCTTGGGGACAGTAGTTGTCGGGCGCGAACTTGACGCCACGGGAGCGAGCGACCTGGGGCGTATTTCATCGAGTCATCTGATCTTCCGGTACGGCAACGATTTTGTGATGAGTACGTTTTCGTTCGCCAAGGAGCCAGAGCTCGAGGGACAGCTGCGGGACCGCAGAGGTGAGGAAATCCGAATTGGCGATGAGAAGTTTTTTGCAAGTTCTCTCGCACTGGAATTCGGCGCCCCGCCAGCCCTAAGCCTCACTGTTCTGAAGTCTTATGACGAGGCAACTGCATCCCTGAAGAGATTGAATCGCCTACTGCTCGGGATGGGTCTAGCCGCTGTGTTAGGTGGAGGCATATTGGTCTTTGTGATTTCGGACAGGTCCACGCGTCCGCTGGCGTACCTCGCGGAGGGAGTGCACGCCCTCGAACAGGGTGATTTCATCTATCCACTGAAATCGCATGGTGGTGATGAAGTAGCACAGGTCACAAGAGCTTTCGAGGACATGCGCAACACACTGCAGAGGAACGAAGAACAAAGACAACAGCATGAAATACAAAGGCAACAGCTTGAAGTACAACTCCGCCAAGCGCAGAAGATGGATGCAATGGGGCGCCTGGCAGGCGGTGTGGCTCATGACTTCAACAATCTTCTGACAGTCATCAAAGGGAACAGCAGTTTATTGCTTGAGTTCCTGCAATCCGACGAGCGCCTCCTTGGACGAATGCAGCAAATAGAAAACGCAGCGGACCGCGCCGCTTCTCTGACTCGCCAGTTACTCGCCTTCTGTCGTATGCAAGTGCTGCAACCGAAAATCCTGGACTTGAATATGCTGGTCTCGGAAATGTGCAAACTACTTAGACGGTTGATTCGCGAAGATATTGCCTTCACTTTCCACGCGAGCGAGTCTCTTGGGCGAGTGAAGGCAGATCCCGGACAGATCGAACAAGTGATCATGAACCTTGCAGTGAATGCCAGCGATGCCATGCTATCGGGCGGCAGTCTAACCATCGAAACGAGCAACGTGACCGTGGATGGGCAATGCGCCCTGGCTCACCGGCCGATTCTGCCGGGCAAGTATGTTCTGCTAGCGGTTACCGATACTGGTCATGGCATGGATGCCGCAACGAAGACGCGTATTTTCGAACCCTTCTTCACAACCAAGGAGCAGGGCAAGGGAACTGGATTGGGCCTTGCCACCGTTTACGGCATCGTTAAGCAGAGCGGTGGCTGCGTTTGGGTGGAATCGGAACTGGAGAAAGGCGCGCGCTTCGAGGTCTACCTCCCGCGAGTCGACGGGGCCACAGAGTCTGTTGCGACGGAGGAAATTGCGCTCAATACTGTTCGTGGACGCAAAACGGTTCTGATTGTGGAAGACGAAGAGGCGGTCAGGGCCCTTGCTTGCGAATTTTTGGAGTCGGCTGGCTACAAAGTGCTTACCGCCAAGGATGGCACAGAAGCTCTTGCGGTCGCGGAACAGGCAGACGAGCCGATCCATCTGCTGCTTACCGATGTCGTGATGCCCAAGATGCGAGGACCGGAGCTCGCCAAACGACTCAAGGACCTCCGGACCAGGCTGAGGATCGTTTACATGTCTGGCTACCTCGAATACAACAGAGGCAACGAAGACTTCCTGGAGGAGGGTCTCTTCCTGCAAAAGCCGTTTTCGCGCGATACGCTGGTGCACAAGGTGGGCGAAGCCCTGAGGAACAACTGTAAATCGAGAACCTGATCTCATTTCTTTTGTTTTCGCCAGTTCAAGCACAAAACCTGCCTCTGCCTGCGGCTCATCCCTGCAAATGGACAGGCGAATACGAATTTGAATTGCAGGCCAAAGAACGGCTGCAAATCATATTGCCGGTCGTTGGCTACATCGCGCTGTTTGGCACGGCGGTCGAGACAGGCGTGGTCATGGTCGTCTACTTGCGCGATGCTCTCAATCGCCGGCTCGCGAATGGACAACCGCTGAAGCACGAAGACATTGAGGAGGCCGCAATCGAAGGCGCTGTGCAATGACTCCGGCCAAAACTCATGACCGTGCGTGTAGTGCTGGCGAGTCTCATTCCTATTCTGCGGCAGAGCGGCATCAGCTCGGATGTGATGAAGCCCATAGCGGTTCCCGTCGTTGGCGGCATGATTACATCCACCATTCATGTGTTAATCCTTGTGCTCGTCTTCTTCGCACTCATGAAGGCGCGGGCGCTGCGTCGAGGAACGCTCCTTCTCCCTCCACCGCAATGACGGAGTGCAATAATTTGCGACGCTCTTATGAGCGCAGCGACAATACCTCCGTTGTCTGACGTTTCGCGGAAAGTTCTTCAAACTCCAGGTCATCACGCTCATGTGGATGAACGTGGAAGCCATCGTGTCTCTCGGTACTGCTTGGATTTCACACAGCGCCGCGCTGTTGGCTTTCGGCGGAGACAGCTTGATTGAGCTGCTTTCGGCAGCCGTTGTGTTCCGGCGTTTTCGTTTCACGTTAGGCGAAGCGCGTGCAGCCCGAATCGCGGGAGGCTTGCTTTCGCATTGGCAGGCTTCGTGGTGCTCACTTCGGTTTTGAATTTTTCGGTTCCCGCGAGACGCAGCGTAGCGTATATGGCTTGGATTGCTCTTGCGGGACTCGCGGTGAACGCCACGTGGAATAAACCGTGGGCTGACCCTGTCGCTGCTCTTGCTCTGACTCCCCTCATTATGAGGGAAGCGTGGGAGGCAATTCACCATCTCGAATGGGCTGCTCCTGCTCAGAAACATAACTCAGGGAAAGTGCTCGAAGTCGCTGTTGCGAGTCCGGATGCATCTGCCCTTTCGCATCTTCAAGTTGCGAGGCGACGGAAGCCTGCATCTCGTAGAGGAAGCGCAAACACTCGAAGACGCAAAAGAGCGCGTCGAAGCACTCGCGGAGTTATGGCCGGGCGAGTACATCATTCAAAATGAGGGAACAGGAGAGCAAGTGCATGTTACCCGAGGCGAATGGAAGAATTAAGCGGATAACCCCCGAAGGAAGGCAGAGAAGCCTTCTTGCCACGTTACGTTTTGGGGGAGAGGTCGCAGAGGGCATTTGCATCCGTTGTCCCGATTTTTGCGTACTGTGTTGAGACCGATGAAGTATTATCAGGAATTCCATTTTCGCCCCATTTTCTGAATGGGCGTGTCCCTCGGGGGTTGTCTGTGAAGTGGTTCGGTCGTTCTTCGCTATTTTTTCTGTGACTTGAACCATCGTTTGGCCATTTCGGAAGCATCGGTTGGCCGTTCATCGTCGGCCTGTAAGTCCTGTAAATCCGAACTCCATCAAAAAGGCTTTTCGGAGGTCTGAAGCATCGGTTGGCCAGGAGTACAGAATCGGAAAATGTCTCACCGCGGGCGGTACGGTTCGCGTAGGCGATGAAGTGAGTCTCTAGCAGCTAGCGGGCCAGTGAGAATTTCACCTGGATGGTTGTATCGATTTCGACGGGCTCGCCATTCAGGAGCGTGGGCTGATAGCGCCACTGGCTGACCGCTTCGACGGCGGCGCGGGCGAGGTCCGGATTG
>Ga0209577_10001938_pt1 | contig 20218 bp, 24 predicted proteins | sample GraSoiAngelo_109_FD_185874 | JGI IMG/M metagenome (GOLD analysis project Ga0209577, IMG submission 185874) | Grasslands soil microbial communities from the Angelo Coastal Reserve, California, USA - 14_0903_12_20cm (SPAdes) (version 2) | ecosystem: Environmental > Terrestrial > Soil > Grasslands...
GCCTCCTCGTTGTAGGCGGGAAGCACGAGGGAGATTCGACGGTCGCCGGCCATTGGGCCCCTCAGCTGGAGACTGGTCGCTTCATGGTGACCGACATGCTCGCTGTCCTTCCAGTGACGGTGCGCAGCAGCGTGTCGACGACGGTGAACACCGAGAGAAGCACGAAGCTCTGGGCCGACGGATGGAAGATCGACACGGTGGGGAAGAGCGTGTCGGCCAGCTTGGGCATGTGGAGGCGGTCGTGGAGCAGCGAGTGGAAGCTCCACACCCAGAAGACGGGATTCACCTCGTACTCGACGCCTACGACCTCGAAGCCGACCGACTCGGCCAGGGCGGTGATCGTCGCCGCGTCGTAGAACGTCCAGTGGCGGGGGAAGTGGCACCCGCCCCAGTTCTGGCGGAACAGGCGCACGTCGACGGAGTCGACGTTCGGAGTGGCGGCGACGAACACACCACCGGGCGCCAGGAGGTCATAGGCCCGCTCGGCGAAGCCCTTCGGGTCGTCGACGTGCTCGATGACGTGGCTGGCGAGGATGACGTCGAACGACCCGGGGTCCAGCGTGCGGTCGGTCTCGAACCGCCCGACGACGGCCCGGTGGCCGCGCCGCTTGGCCTCGGCCACGGCCTCCCCGTTGATGTCGATGCCGTGGGTCTCGAGCCGAGGTCCCTCGGTCCCCGCCTTGTACCAGTCGAGGAGGCGGCCGTCGGCGCAGCCGACGTCGAGGAGCCGGACTGTGCCCGTCGTCCCGGCGTCGGCCCTCGCGGCCCAGCCACATGGTCTCGTCGCGTGTGGCGCCACACGCGGTGCACGGAAGGTCGACAGTTCGAATGGACACTTAGCCGAGGGAGTGGACGTACCTCGCCACAGCGCCCACGTACGTCGGGCGCACGAGGTGGGGCGCCCCGTCGGGCCGGGCCACCAGGCGGCGCTGGACGGTGGGCAGCCGGCGTGCGGGCACGCCGGGGAACAGGTGATGCTCGGCGTGATAGTTCATGTAGAAGGGAGCGATCAGCGCCCGCTCGATGGGGTTGCTGCGGATCGAGATGAGGCGGTCGCCGTGGGCGGCGGCTTCGTCGTCGCTTATGGCGTGCTCGGAGAAGTTGCGCACCATGTGCATCGTCGCTGTCAGCGTGCCGAGTGGGAAGAGCCAGAGCAGCGGGTAGGCCCACCAGCCGAAGAGCAGCGTGAAGACCACGACGAGCACCGCTTGGGCGAGCAGGACGTTCCGACGGTCGCGGCGGCGCAGCGAAGGCTCGACGGCGACGGCCTCGGGCTCGAACATCACGGTGGCCGCGTAGCCGCCCACCAGACCGAGGGCGAAGTACCGCAGGACGCCTCCCGCCGTGCGCTTGTCGTCACCCGTGTGCAGGCGGGCGTCGGGATCCTCGGCGCTGGCGAGCAGGCGGTGGTGAGCGAGATGGCGAGCCCGGCTCGCGTAGAACGGCGACCCGCAGGGCGACGCCGCCATCACGATCCCCACTCGCTCGTTCCACCGGCGACCGGGCACGAAGTGGTTGTGGATGCAGTCGTGCTCGACGTTCAGCAGGGCTTGTTGCGCGCGCCAGGCGCGCCAGATCGCGCATGTCCCCACTCGATACCCGAGCCCCCGTCACAGGAAAAGCCTACGTCCCCGACGCGCTCGCCACGCCCGGGCCAGGGCCGCCCGCAGCCCGAGGGATCCGGAGTAGAAGGGCTGGTCGTACCAGTCCTCGGCCAGGACGCCCTCGCTGAGGCGCTCGAAGGCCGCCCACTTGTCGGTGTGTGCGAGCCCCCGCCAGCGGGGGTCGGCGTCGAGAAACTCGACCACGGCGGCGACGGCCGGCAGCTGGCGGTCGTCGAGGACGACGACGCCGCCGCGCCGCAGCAGACGGGCGCCGTAGAACCAGTCGACCATCGGGGTCGGGAAGCCGTGGCTCCCGTCGATCAGGTACAGGTCGAGAGCGTCGATGCGGAGACTCGGGAGCACGCGAGAGCGTCGATGCGGAGCCTCGGGAGCACGTCTTCGCTGCGCCCCAGCTCGACGCGCAGACGGTTGCTGGCGATGCCGTGGTCGTCGCAGTAGCGGCGGAGGACGTCGACCTGCGTCTGGGAGGGCACGACGCACGTGTGGTCGGCGCCGAGGGCGAGGAACAGGGCGGTGGACACGCCGAGCCCGGTCTCGAGGGTGCGTGCTCCCGGCGTCACGCGGTCGGCGATGAACTCGTAGCACTCGCGCTCGGTGAGCCAGACGCCCACGTCGGGCGGAGCGTGAAGCTCCTCGTGCACCCGGGGCGGGTCGGCCAGCAGGCGCTCGACCACGGCCCGTCCGTCCATCGGCCTCGGACGCTACGCTGGTCGGACCGCCGTAATCGCAGTTGAGGAGACGCGCGTGCCCGGAACAGTCGTCGTCGGCACCCAGTGGGGTGACGAGGGCAAGGGCAAGCTCACCGACCTGCTCGCCAAGGAGATGGCGATGGTGGTGCGCTACCAGGGCGGCCACAACGCCGGCCACACCGTCGTCGTCGACGGCGAGACGTTCGCCCTTCAGCTCCTGCCGAGCGGAATCCTGTACTCCTACATCACGCCGGTCATCGGCAACGGGGTCGTCGTCGACCCCGCCGTGCTCCTCGACGAGGTCGACGCCCTGTCGGCCAAGGGCATCGACTGCACGCGCCTGAAGGTCAGCGGCAACGCCCACCTGATCCTGCCGTACCACCAGGAGCTCGACATGATGACCGAGCGCTACCTGGGCAAGGCCAGGTTGGGCACCACCAAGCGCGGCATCGGGCCCGCCTACGCCGACAAGGCGGCGCGCGTCGGCCTGCGCGTGCAGGATCTGCTCGACCCCAAGATCTTCCGCCAGAAGCTGGATGTGGTCCTCAAGGAGAAGAACCTCGTCCTGGCCAAGGTCTACAACCGCTTGCCGCTGTCCGCCGACGACATCGCCGGGCGCTACCTCGACGAGCTGGCGCCGCGGCTGGCGCCGATGATCGACGATGCCGTGCACCTGGTGCACGACGCCCTGGCCGCGGGCCAGCACGTCCTGTTCGAGGGCGCCCAGGCCACGTTCTTGGATCTCGACCAGGGGACGTATCCGTTCGTCACGTCGTCCAACCCGGTGGCGGGCGGGGCGTGCACGGGCGCGGGCGTGGGGCCGCGCGACCTGCAGCGGATCATCGGCATCGCCAAGGCTTACGTGACCCGTGTGGGATCCGGACCGTTCCCCACCGAGCTGTTCGACGAGCAGGGTGACGTGCTGGTCGACCGGGGCCACGAGTTCGGCACGAACACGGGGCGGCGCCGCCGCACGGGATGGTTCGATTCCGTGATGCTGCGCCACGCTGTGCGCCTCAACTCGCTGAGCGAAGTGGCTCTCACCAAGCTCGACGTCCTCGACCCCTTCGACACCGTCAAGGTCTGCGTGGCGTACGAGGCCGACGGCGAGCGCTACGAGCACGTGCCGTACCACCAGTCGGTGCTGCACAAGGTCACACCCGTGTACGAAGAGCTGCCCGGCTGGAAGACCGAGCTGTCGAAGGTCACCCGCCCCGGCGACCTCCCTGCGGCCGCACGCGACTACATCGCCTTTCTCGAATCGCTGGCGGGCGTCCCTGTGAGCTACGTCGGCGTGGGCCCTGGCCGCGAACAAACGGTCACGCTCGCCGCGTGAGGGTTTGTGTCGTCGGGTCGGGCGGGCGGGAGCACGCCCTCGCCCATGTGCTGGCGCGCACCGCCGACGTCGTCGTCACGCCCGGCAACCCCGGCATCCCCGGGTCGACGTCGACACCCCCGACAGAGGTCCATGCCGACCTGTACGTGATCGGGCCCGAGGCGCCGCTCGTCGACGGGCTGGCCGACCGGCTGCGGGAGCGGGGGCGGCTGGTGTTCGGCCCGGGCGCCGACGGCGCCCGGCTGGAGGGGTCGAAGGCGTGGATGAAGGAGGTGCTGGTCCATGCCGGCGTGCCGACGGCGCGCCACGGCACGTTCGACGATGTCGCATCGGCTGTCGAGTTCCTCAAGACGCTCCCAGGCCCCTACGTGGTCAAGACCGACGGGCTCGCCGCCGGCAAGGGCGTGCTGGTCACTGACTCCCTCGACGAAGCCGCCACCGACGTGCGGGCCAAGCTGTCGGGCTCGGCCTTCGGCGAGGCCGGCCGCACGGTCGTGATCGAGGAGGGACTGTCGGGCCCTGAGCTCTCGATCCTCGCCGTGTGCGACGGCTTCAACGCCGTGCCCCTCGCCCCCGCCCAGGACTTCAAGCGGGCCCTCGACGGCGACGCCGGGCCCAACACGGGCGGGATGGGCGCCTACTCCCCGGTGCCGGTCGCCGGTCACGACGTGGTCGCCGAGTTGATGGCCAACGCGGTGGCGCCGACCCTCGGTGCCCTGCGGGAGCGAGGCATCGACTACAGGGGCGTCCTCTACGCCGGCCTCATGCTCACGGCCGACGGGCCGAAGCTCCTGGAGTACAACGTGCGCTTCGGCGATCCCGAGGCCCAAGTCGTCCTGCCTCGCCTCTCCAGCAGCCTGGCCGTCCTGCTCGCGGAGGCCGCCGCCGGCGCCCTGAACGACACCCCGACGTTCGTCGACGAGGCGTGTGTCACCGTCGTGTTGGCCAGCGCCGGCTACCCGACCTCGCCGCGCGCGGGCGACGTCATCGAGGGCATCGACGAGGCCTCGGCGCTGCCCGGCGTCACCGTCTTCTGCGCCGGTGTCGATCAGGACGGAGCGGGAAGGCTGATCACCGCCGGCGGCCGGGTGCTCGACGTGACGGCGACAGGAGCCACCGTCGCCGAGGCCCGAGAGCGGGCCTACGCCGCTGTCGACCGCATCCGCTGGCCGGGCATGCAGCATCGCACCGACATCGCCGCAGAGACTGGTAGGACTGGAACGTGAAGGTCGCGATCCTGATGGGCTCGCCCAACGACCGGGACAAGATGGCCCCGGCGGTCAAGACGCTCACCGAGTTCGGTCTCGAACCCGACGAGCGGGTGCTGTCGGCCCACCGCACTCCCGATGCCGTCGTCGAGATGGCGCGGGGCGCGCGCGACAACGGCTACGTGGCCTTCATCTGCGGCGCCGGCATGGCCGCCCATCTGGCCGGGGCCGTCGCCGCCCACACGACACTGCCCGTTGTCGGCGTGCCGTTGAGCGGGGGCGCCCTGAACGGGGTCGATGCCTTGTATGCCACCGTGCAGATGCCGAAGGGGGTCCCGGTGGCCACCGTCGCCATCGACGGCGCCCAGAACGCGGCCCTGCTCGTGGTGGAGATGCTGGCGATCTCAGACGAGGGGCTGGCCAAGCGCCTCGACGACTTCCGAGCCCAATGGGCTCCGGATCAATGAAGAGCCGACAGCGCCGGGATGGCGACGGCCGCGGCTGCGGCCGTGGCGCCGAAGCTGGCCAGCAGACGGCCCGTCATGCCCCGGCCTCGCCGGGCCTGGCCGGCGGCCGTGGACCGCACGCCCGCCGCAGTCAGGGCGCAGGGGATGCAGAAGGGGGCCTTGTTCGGGCCGTGGGCGTACACCAGGCAGTCGGTACAGAAGAGCCGGCGACAGGAGCGGCACATGCCGCTTGCCTCTTCGAACAGGTGCTTGTCGCACTGTCTCGACGTCGCCATAGGGGGGGCTCCTCCGCGGTGGGCAGTGCTGAGGCCCGCCTCGACGTAGTGCATCGGCACCAGCGGAGCCTGCCTTGATAGGTCGATATGCCCTGTCGCCTATGTCGGAGTTGTTCACCGACCAGGCCCGCCTCGCCCTGTGGCTGGAGGTCGAGGTGCTGGCCGCAGAGGCATGGGCGTCACTGGGCGTGGTGGCCACCGAGGACGCCAAGGCGATCCGTGAGCGGGCACCCGCCGTGACGGCCGAGTTCGTGGCCGCTGTCCAGGAGCGGGAGAGGGTCACCGACCACGACCTGGCCGCCTTCGTCGACGTCGTCCAGATGGCCATCGGCGGACCGGCGGCCGCGTCGGTGCACTACGGGCTGACCTCGAGCGACGTGGTCGACACCGCCCTGGGCGCCACCCTGGCCCGGGCCGCCGACCTCCTCATCGACGCCAGCGACGCCCTGGTCGCCGCCCTCAAGGCCCAGGCCCTCGCCCACCGCGACACACCGATGGTCGGCCGTACCCACGGCATGCACGCCGAACCGACGACCTTCGGGGCCAAGCTCGCCCTCTGGTGCCTCCAGGCCGACCGCGACCGGTCCCGGCTGCGGGCCGCCCGCGAGACCATCGCCGTCGGCAAGGTGTCGGGCGCCGTCGGCACCTACTCCAACATCGACCCGGCCGTCGAGCAGCAGGTCTGCGCCGGGCTGGGGCTCACGCCCGTACCCGCCAGCCAGGTCGTCGCCCGCGATCGGCACGCCGAGTACCTGTGGGCGTGCGCGTCGGTGGGCGCGTCGATCGAGCAGTTCGCCACCGAGATCCGCCATCTCGCCCGCACCGAGGTGGGTGAGGTGGAAGAGCCGTTCCGCGCCGGCCAGAAGGGCAGCTCGGCCATGCCCCACAAGCGCAACCCGATCCTGGCCGAGCGCCTCGCCGGTCTGGCGCGTGTGCTGCGCGGCAACCTGTCGGCCGGCCTGGAGGACGTCGCCCTCTGGCACGAGCGCGACATCTCGCACTCGTCGGTCGAGCGGGTGATCCTCCCCGACTCGTCCCTGCTCGCCTACTACCTGCTGGTGAAGATGCGGGGCATCGTCGAGGGGATGCAGGTCCATCCCGACCGCATGCTCGAGAACCTCGACCGCTCCTACGGGCTCGTGTTCAGCCAGCCCGTGCTGCTCGCTCTCATCGACGGCGGTCTGGCGCGCGACGACGCCTACCGCATCGTGCAGGACGCGGCGCGGACTGCGTGGGAGCAGCGGCGCCCACTGCGCGACGTGCTCGAGACGGACGAGCGGGTGTCGGTGCCCACGAGTGTGCTCGACGACGCCTTCAGCCTCGACCATGCACTGAGAAACGTTGGCCTTGTATTCGACGCGTTGGAGGACGTCAATTGAGCTCGAAGCCGCTCTATTCGGGGAAGGTGCGCGACGTCTACGACGCCGGTGACGACCGTCTGCTGTTCGTGGCGTCCGACCGCATCTCGGTCTTCGACGTGGTGCTGCCCGAACCCATCCCCGACAAGGGCCGGGTGCTCACCGCCATCAGCGCCTTCTGGTTCGGGGTCACCGCCGACCTGGTACCCAACCACCTGGTGTCGCTCCACGCCGGCGACTTCCCCGACGTCGGTGTGCCCGACCTGGCCGGGCGCAGCATGCTCGTGCGCCGGGCCGAGATGCTCAAGATCGAGTGCATCGTACGCGGCTATCTCTCCGGCTCGGCGTGGAAGGAGTACAAGGCGTCGGGGACGATGCACGGCGTGCCGCTGCCGAAGGGAATGCAGGAGTCCGATCAGCTGCCGGAGCCGGTGTTCACGCCGTCCACCAAGGCGGACACCGGCCACGACGAGAACATCACCATCGACCAGGCCGCCGACATCGTCGGGGCTGACGTGGTGAAGCAGGCGGCCGAGCTGAGTCTGGCTGTCTACCGGCGAGGCGCCGAGCTGGCGGCCGACAAGGGCATCATCATCGCCGACACCAAGTTCGAGCTGGGCTGGATCGACGGCGAGCTGGCCCTGTGCGACGAGGTACTCACGCCGGACTCGTCGCGGTTCTGGGACGTCGCCACCTACCAGCCGGGTTCCACCCCTCCTTCGTTCGACAAGCAGCCCGTGCGGGACTGGGCGGAGGCCACGGGATGGGACAAGCAGCCACCCGCGCCATCGCTGCCTGCAGAGGTCATCGACGCCTCGCGCACGCGCTACGTCGAGGCCTGTCAGCGCCTCACCGGCCGGAGCTTCTCGGATTGGCCGGGTGTGGCCAAGTGACGTCCTTTCCCGTCCTCGTGGAGGTCACGCTGCGACCCGGCATCGCCGATCCGCAGGGCGCCACCATCGAGCGGGCCCTGCCCGCCCTCGGGTTCGACAGTGTCGAAGCAGTGCGCGTGGGTAAGGCCATCCGTTTCACCGTCGAGGCACCCGACGCCGAGACCGCCCGCTCCCGCGTCGACGACCTGTGCCAGAAGTTCCTCACCAACCCGGTGATCGAAGACGCCAAGAGTGCGCGTGGGTAAGGCCATCCGTTTCACCGTCGAGGCACCCGACGCCGAGACCGCCCGCTCCCGCGTCGACGACCTGTGCCAGAAGTTCCTCACCAACCCGGTGATCGAAGACGCCAAGGTCACGATCGAGTGATGAAGGTCGGCGTCGTCGTCTTCCCAGGGTCGAACTGCGAGTTCGACGTGGTGGAAGGCGTGGGGAACGCGGGCGGCGACGCCGAGCTGCTGTGGCACGGCGACTCGTCGCTCGGTGACGTGGACGCTGTCGTGCTGCCCGGCGGGTTCGCCCACGGCGACTACCTGCGGCCCGGTGCCATCGCCCGCTTCAGCCCGATCATGGGCGCCGTCTCGGAGTTCGCCCGGGGCGGCGGACCGGTGCTCGGCATCTGCAACGGCTTCCAGGTCCTCACCGAAGCGGGCCTTCTACCCGGTGCCCTGCAGAAGAACGCGGGCCTGAAGTTCCTGTGCCGTAGCGTCGACGTGCGCGTCGACAGCACGAGGTCGGGGCTGACGTCCGGCGCATCAGCGGGTCAAGTGCTGCGCCTGCCGATCAACCACTTCGAGGGCAACTACACGTGCGATCAGCACACGCTCGACGCGCTGCAGGCCGAGGATCGCATCGTCCTGCGCTATGTCGACAACCCCAACGGGGCCACCGACAACATCGCCGGCATCTGCTCGCCCGAGGGCAACGTCGTCGGCCTCATGCCCCACCCCGAACGGGCCAGCGACGAGCTGTTGGGCTCCACGGACGGCCTCGTCCTCCTGCGCTCGTTTCTGGCGGTGGCAGACCGCGTATAGAGCTGTTCAGCGCGGCCAGAACAGGGAAATGAGCTAGCCGGTGCCGCGGCGAATGCCGGCGCGCCGCAAGACGGCAGGGTCGATGCCGGCTTCCCGCCAAGCCGCGTACGTGATCCCTTTGCGGCGGCTGTAGTCGGGCGCCGCCTTCACGAACTCGTCCTCGAGCCCCTGAAGGTCGACGGTGGTGTCGGCCGCCTCCAGTTGGCGCTGAAGGTCCATGCGCTCCTGGACCAATTGCAGTCGGGTGAGGGGGTCGGCCTCGGCCAGTTTCTCTTCAATAGCCTCGAGGCGCTTCTGCATGGATTCCGGGGTGCGTTTCCGCCCCCGCCTGGGCTTGTGGGCCTCGAGCGCTTCCAGATATCGGCGGACCGCTCTTCCCTGTTCACGCCCCTCGGCCAACGCCGCCTTGTGGGTGTCGGACATGGGGGATCTTGCGCGTTTGGACTTGGCAGGCATTTCAGGGATTCTCCACGATCGACTCCGGATATTCAAGACATGTCATTCACGCGAATGGACGCTCGGATACGGTGAGGCCGTGTTGGCCACTGGTGCGCTCCATCGCTCCCTCGGGCTCACCGACGACGAGCTGGCGGCCATCGAGGGCATCCTCGGGCGGTCGCCCAACGAGCTCGAGCTGGCGATGTACGCCGTCATGTGGTCCGAGCACTGCTCCTACAAGTCGTCCCGGGCCCACCTGGGACGGCTGCCCACCGAGGCGCCGTGGGTGCTCGTCGGCCCCGGCGAGAACGCGGGCGTGATCGACGCCGGTGACGGCATCGCCGTCGCCGTCCGCATCGAGAGCCACAACCATCCGAGCGCGGTCGAACCCCACCAGGGGGCGGCGACGGGTGTCGGCGGCATCCTGCGCGACATCTTCACGATGGGCGCCCGCCCCATCGCCACGCTCGATCCCCTCCGCTTCGGTCCGCTCACCTCGCCGCGGGCGCGTTGGCTGTTCGAAGGCGTCGTCAACGGCATCTCCAGCTACGGCAACTCTGTGGGCGTTCCGACCGTCGGCGGGGAAGTGGCATTTGACGAGTGCTACGCCGAGAACCCGCTGGTCAACGTGATGTGCGTCGGCGTGATGCCGCGCGACAACCTCGTACTCGGCCGGGCCTCGGGCGACGGCAATCTGGCCGTGCTCCTCGGCTCGACCACCGGCCGGGATGGCATCGGCGGCGTGAGCGTGCTGGCGTCGGCCGGCTTCGGCGAGGACGACCGGGCCAAGCGGCCCAGCGTCCAGGTCGGCGACCCCTTCGAGGAGAAGCGCCTCATCGAGGCCTGCCTCGCCCTCTACGACGCCGGCCTCGTCGTCGGCATCCAGGACCTGGGCGGCGCCGGCCTCACGTGCGCCACCAGCGAGACGGCGTCGCGGGGCGGCATGGGCATGGACGTCGACGTGGATGCCGTGCCCCGCCGGGAGCCGGCGATGCAGGCCTTCGAGGTGATGACCAGCGAGTCCCAGGAGCGGATGCTGGCCATTGTCCGTCCCGACGATCTGGATGCGGTCGAGACTCTGTGCCGGCGGTGGGAGGTGCGGGCCAGCGTCGTCGGTCGGGTGAACACGGGCGGCCGCCTGCGCGTTTTCGAGGGAGGTCAGGTCGTGGCCGACGTGCCCGCGGCCTCGCTGCACGAGGACGCGCCGCTCTACCACCGCCCGTGCGTGATGCCGGCCGCCCACACCGACCGCCTCGCCGACGACCCGGCTCGACTGCCCGCACCGGCGGACTGCGGCGCCGACCTGCTGGCCCTCACCGCCGACCTGTCGTGGGTGTGGAGCCAGTACGACCACCAGCTGTTCCTCAACACCGTCGAAGAACCGGGTGGGGATGCGGCCGTGCTCCGGCTCAAGGCGCCCGGCCTCCCACCGAGCAGGCGCGCCATCGCTGTCTCCGCCGACGGCAACGCCCGCTGGTGCGCCATCGATCCCCGTCGGGGCACGGCCTTGCTCGTCGCCGAGGCCACCCTGAACGTGGCGTGCGCCGGTGCCCGACCCGTCGCCCTCGTCAACTGCCTCAACTTCGGTAACCCCGAGCATCCCGAAGTGATGTGGCAGCTGTCGGAAGCCGTCGACGGGATGGCGGAGGCGGCGGGCGCCCTCGACGTCCCTGTCGTCGGGGGCAACGTCAGCCTGTACAACGAGTCGCGCGGTCGCGACATCGACCCCACGCCCGTGGTCGGCATGGTCGGCCTCATCGACGAGCTCGACCGGCGCCCGCCGGGCGCCCACCTCGTCGACGAGGGGCGGGTGCTGCTCCTCGGTGACGCGGGTGCTACCTCGCTCGCGGGATCGGCGTGGGCCAAGCTGCGGGGCCACGTCGGGGGCGAGCTGCCCGGCGTCGACTACGAGCGGCACCGAGCCGTGCTCGAAGTCGTCCGCCGTCTGGTCGCCGATGGCATGCTGGCGGGGGTACACGACGTGTCGGACGGGGGAATCGGTGTGGCGCTGGCGGAGATGGCGTTCGCGGGCGGCGTGGGCTTCCGGGTGACCGGCATCGACAGCCACGCCCAGCTGTTCTCCGAGGCCCCGTCCCGCGTGATCGTGTGCGCCACGCCCGAGCAGGCGCCCGCGGTCCTGCGCCGCGCCGCCGAAGCCGGCGTGCCGGCGGCCTTCCTCGGCGGTTCGGGCGGCGACCGTCTGGTCGTCGACGGGATGATCGACCTGTCACTGGACGAGGCACGCGCCCGCTGGCGGTCGGCGATCCCGGAGGCGGTTGCCCCTTGAAGTGCTCGGTCTGCGCCCAGGACGTCCCCGAGGACCGCTACAGCGAGCACCTCGAGTCCGAGCACGGCGTCACCGACGACCCCACGGCGGTGCTGATCCAGCACCTCACCGGCCTGCGGTCGACGGCCGGCGAAGGCGACGGCGACGGCGACGAGGGGCTCCCCGACGAGGAGCCGAGCGACGCCGACGCCTTCGAGCAGTTCCTGGCCGCCCACCCGGCGGAGCCGGAGGGCGACGAGGAACCGGCCGAGCCGGCCGCGACGGCCGAACCGGAGGCCGACACGAAGCCGGAACCGGAGCCAGAAAAGGAGCCGGCCCCCGATGAGGCGGCGGAGCCGGCGGCGGCCACCGAAGCCGCCGCAGACAGCGACGACAAGACGTTCGCAGTGTGGGACGAGGCGCGCGGCGCCGCCCCGGCGGCGGCCGCCGGCGCGAGCGCGGCGGACGAGGACGTGGTGGTCGTCGCCCCGCCGCCCGAAGCCGAGCGGGCCCGGCGCCGGCGACAGGCGGCCCTCCTCGGCCTGGGGGCGGCGATCATCCTCGTGGCCATCGCCGTCATCTACCTGCTGACCCGCAGCACGGGCACCAAGAACACGACGGCGACCGCGCCGTTGACCACTGCCCCGCCCACGTCGCCCGCACCCACGTTCCTGCCCGGCGCCCAGGGCGGGGCGCCGACCACCGTGGTGGCGCCGACGACGACCACGCCCGCGGCCGCGACGGCGACACCGGCGACGACGGCTGCGCCCACGCCCACGACGACCGCCGGCAATCCGGCGAGCAAGATCGTGTTCAGCTACTCGGGTGCCCAGTGCACGCCGAGCGGCGAACTCACGGTGTTCGGCACGATCACCAACACCAATCCAGCCACCTACACGTTCTCCTACGCGATCGTCCTGGTGCGCGGCGACGGCACGCAGCAGGGCACTGCGAACGGCTCCGTGAGCCACCTGCCGCCCGGCGGCCGCTCCGGTCCGGGTGCCATCGGCTCCGGGACGTGCACGTATCCACTGGCATCGGGTCCCAACCCGCGCCAGAACATCACGTCGATCACGCCGGGCTAGGCCAGCAGCGAGCGGTACACCGCCTCGACACCGTCGACCATGCGGTCGACGGTGTACTGCGCCTCGACGCGTGCGCGTCCTGCCTTCGCCAGGCGCGCCGCCTCAACGGGATCGCGCAGCAGGTCGCTGATGGCGGCGGCCAGCGCGTCGGGGTCGTTGGGCGGGATGAGCCGTCCCGCCTTTCCGCCTTCGAGCAGCTCGGGGACGCCGCCGACGGCGGTGGCAACGACGGGCAGGCCGCTCGCCATGGCTTCGGCGATGGCCAGACCGAATCCTTCTCGGCGCGACGGCTGGACATAGACCCGGGCGCCGGCCCAGTACCGAAACGGTTCGTCGACGAATCCCTGGAAGCACAAGCTGTCCGACACGCCGAGTTCGGCCGCCAGACCGACGAGATCGGCCTCGTACTCCTCGTGGCCCTCTTGGGCGGCTCCGAGGACGAGCACGCGCGTGTCTGGAAGGTCGCGCCGAAGGATCGCGGTGGCGCGCACGAGGACGTCGATGCCCTTCTCGGGCGTGAGTCGCGCCGCGCACGCCACGTCAAAAGCGTCTGACGCCGGTCGAGTCTGAGCGTCGAAGGCGTGCGGGTGGACGGCGTTCGGAACGATGACGACCCGCGACGCCGGCAGGCCCCGCGCCGCCGATGGGGAAACGGCGATCACCGCACTCGCCAGTCGGGCCACCATCGGGTTGAGGAGCCGTCCGGGGTCGCTGGCGCCGACGTGCCAGACCAATGGCACCCGGGCCAAGCGGGCAGATGGAGCAGCAAGGAGGGCGCCTCGTTGCTCGAAGGTATGAACGACCTCGGCCCGCCCGAGCCGCCGCCGGAGCTTCGACCAGTAGCCCGGCAGGGCGGCGGCCGCGGCTGCGGCCCGGGAACCTCGCGTCGCTCTCCCGTACACGCGCAGGCTGGGAGGCGCGGCAACGACATCGACGTCGAGGCCGCCTGAGCGGAACCGTTCGACGGCGATCCCGTCACCGGGAAGGACGACGCTGACCGCCCAGCCCCGCTGCTGGAGCGCGGGCGCCACGAGCTCGAGCTCCCGTTCCACGCCGCCGTACACGTGGGGGTAGGCGACGAAGAACACCACGCGGCCGGGCCGAGGCACGTTCTCATTCAATAGCGTCGGTTGCGTGAAGCCCGAGGTGGTGTTCGTCCACGACCACCTAGCGCAGCGAGGCGGGAGTGAGCGCGTCCTCGTCTCGATGCTGCGCGCCTTCCCCGGCGCCCCGGTTTTCACGTCGCTGTACTGGGATGACGCCACCTACCCGGAGTTGCGAGACGCCGACATCCGCTGTCTCGCCATAGACCGCGTCCCCGGCCTGCGTCGTCACCACCGGTCGGCGTTTCCCGTCTTGCCGCTTCTGTTCTCGCGGCTGAAGCTGGACGCCAGTCTCGTGATCTGCAACTCGAGCGGCTGGTCCCAGGCCGTGCAGACCGGCGGGCGCAAGGTGGTGTATCTGCACGCCCTCGCCCGGTGGGTGCACACGCCGACCGCCCAGGTGGCGGGGGACAGCGTTGCCCGGCGAGCGGCGGTGATGCTGCTCGGGCGCAGCCTGGCCAGCTGGGACCGGCGGACTGTCCGCAGCGCCGATCGCCACCTCGTCGCCGGGCCGGCCATGCAAGCGCGTGTGCGCCAGGCGTACGGCCTCGAGGCCGACATCCTTCCGCCGCCGGTCAGCTTGAGGGCCGACGGCCCGACGCGACCGGTGAACGGCGTCGCGCCGGGGTTCTTCCTCTCCGTCGCCCGCCTCGTGCCCTACAAGAACCTCGATGCGGTTGCTGCCGCCTTCGCCGTCCTCCCCGATCAGCGGCTCCTCGTCGCCGGCCGCGGGCCCGATGGGGCTCGGCTTCGCGCCCATGCACCAGGCAACGTCATGTTCGTCGGCGACGCGGATGACGCGACCTTGCGATGGCTGTACGCCAACTGCCGCGCCATCGTGTGCGCGGGCTACGAGCCCTACGGCATGACGCCCGTCGAGGCCGCCGCCTTCGCAAAGCCGGCGCTTGTGCTGCGCGACGGCGGCCTGGTCGACGTCGTACAGGAAGGTTGCACCGGAGAGTTCTTCGATCGGCCGGAACCCGACGCCATCGTGGAGGCCGTGCGCCGTCTCGACGCCGGGACGTATGGCGAGGCGGCCTTCGCGTCGGTGCGCGATCGCCATTCGGAGGGCGCGTTCGTCGCCGGCCTGCGGGCCGTCGCCGAGCAGGAGCTCGACCGGGCGGCAAGGCCATGACCCGCGCCCTGTGGGTGACCGCCGAGCCGCCCGACCGCAACCTCGGTGGCGGAAGCATCCGGGAGGCCTACCTGCTGGAGACCCTGGCCAGGGAGGTAGAGACCCACCTGCTCCTCGTGGGGACCCTTCACGACGAGCTCACGCGCGCCGCGCTGGCCGGGGTGACCGAGGTCGATGTGCCGGCACGCCCGCCTGCCGGTTCGCGGACACGGCGCCGCCTCGACGACCTGTCCCGCGTGCTCGTCTACCGCCAGCCGGCCGACGTCATCGAGAACCGGCCGCGGGTGCGCGCGCTGAGCGAGCGGCTCCACAGCCTCGGATCGTTCGACCTGGTGTGCGTCGAGCACGATCGTCTGGCGCCGCTGATTGGGACGCGCCGCGGTGGTCGTTGGGCGCTCACGCTGCAGAACCTGCCGTCCGAGCGCAAGCGCCACGAGCTGGTGCTGGCCGGCAGCCGCCGACAGCGGTGGCTCTACTGCAGAACCTGCCGTCCGAGCGCAAGCGCCACGAGCTGGTGCTGGCCGGCAGCCGCCGGCAGCGGTGGCTCTACGAGCAGGAACTGGCCGACGCCCGCCGCTTCGAGGCGGCGATGCTCGAGGCGTACGACCTCGTGTTCGTCCCGTCCGAAGAGGACGCCGCCCGTCTCGACCGCCGGGCTGTGGTCGTGCCCAACGGCGTCGACACGGCGCGGTTTGTCCCGACGCCGCTGCCCGCGTCGCCCCATCTCGTGTTCACCGGGACGTTGAGCTGGTGGCCCAACGTCGAGGGCCTCACCTGGTTCTGCGCCGAGGTGCTCCCCGTCGTGCGCGCCCGCGTGCCCGACGTCCGGCTCGACATCGTGGGGCGGGCGCCGCTCCCCGAGGTCCGGGCGTTGGCGCGGCTGCCCGGCGTCGAGGTGCACGCCGACGTGCCCAGTGTGGTGCCGTGGATCGAACAGGCGCGCGCCGCCATCGTCCCGGTGCGCATCGGCTCGGGTACGCGGCTCAAGGCGCTCGAGGCCATGGCCGCCGGACGACCGGTCGCGGGCACCGCTGTCGGCCTCGAGGGCCTGGGACTCGAGAACGGGGTGCACGCCTTGGTTGCGGACCAGCCCGCCCCGCTCGCCGCTGCCGTGGTGCGCCTGCTCACCGACGACGAGCACGCCAGGCGCGTTGCGACGGCCGGCACGGAACACGTGCGCCGGCAGTTCGGGTGGGACAACGTCGGCCGGCGCTTCGTCGACTCCCTGTTGCGTCTCCTTCAGAGACAGGCGCGGTAGACGGCGGCCGTCTGACTGGCCGTCGTCGCCCATGTGAAGCGCTCCGACCACGTCTGGCCCCGCTCGACCAGTGAGCGACGGAGCCCGTGGTCGTCGTTGATCTGAGCCATGGCCGTGGCCCACGCCTCGACGTCGTCGGGGGGCAGGAGCATGCCCGCGTCCCCGACCACCTCGGGGAGGGCGCCGGTGTTGGCGGCGAGTACGGGTGTGCCCGCCGCCATCGCCTCAGCATGCCCGCGTCCCCGACCACCTCGGGGAGGGCGCCGGTGTTGGCGGCGAGTACGGGTGTGCCCGCCGCCATCGCCTCGAGGGGCGTGAGGCCGAAGCCTTCGTACTTCGACGGATGTACGAGGGCGAGGGCGGCGGCCAGGAGCACGGGCAGGTCGGCGGCGGAAACGAATCCGGCGACGCGCACCGCGCTGTGCAGCCCGAGCCGGCTGGTCTCGGCGTCGAACTCTTCGGCACCCCGCCCGCGCGGGCCGGCGACGACCAAGGGGATGTCGGGGCCGCCGGCTCGGAAGGCAGCGAGGGCCCGCAGGGCGGTGACCAGGTTCTTGCGCCCGGAGATGGCGCCCACGAACAGGAAGAAGCGGCCGGGCCTGACGCGGTGGCGGGCGCAGACCGCGGCCACGTCCACCTCGCTCACCGGGCGGCGAAAGATGGGGTCGACGCCCTCGGGAATCACGGTGACCCGAGAGGGGTCGACGTCGGTGGCGTCGGCCATGTCGACGGCCACCGCGCTTGACGGCACGATGACACGCGCCGCGTCGGCCACTGCTTGGCGCAACGCCTTCCGGAACAGCCACCGCTGGCGGGCCGGGTACCAGCTCGGGAAACGGAGCGGGAGAAGGTCGTGGACGGTGACGACCAGGGTGGATGACGTGGCCACCGGCACGGCGGGCGTCAGGATGTGCACGACGTTGGCGTCGCCGGCGAACCGCTCGAGCACCGGCCGTCGCAATATGGCCCAGCTCAGGTGGAGGACACGCCGGGGCGGAGCGATATGCACGAGGGGCGCACCGACGGCCACGTCGGGATCGTCGATGGAGGCGACGGCGTAGTCCAGGTCGGCCGTGCTCTCGTCGGCAGCCAGGGCGCGGATGAGCTCCACGCCGTACCGATGGATCCCCGTGCCGAACGGGTCGTGGAGACGGTGGGGGACGAGCAGGACCCGGGCCGACATGAGCCTCCATGACAGCATCGGACGGATGCGCTCGTCCACGATCGTCGTCGACGCCCGCCGGTTGGGCGAGGGATCCGCCTATCGCGGCATCGGGACATACCTGCGCAATCTGCTGGCCGCTCTCGTCGATGTCGACGGCATCGAGGTCGAGGCCCTGGCTACGCCGGGCACGGCGCTCCCGGAGGGCGTGACCCGAGTTCCGCTGCACCGCTGGGCCCGGGGCCGCTTGCTCACCCTCGAGCACGACCTGCGGCTGCCGGGCGACCTCCGCCGCAGCGGGGCAGCCGTCGCCCACAGTCCGGCCCTGGATCCGCCCCGGCGCTCGCCGGTCCCGTGGGTGCAGACGGTGCATGATCTCATCCCGCTCGCCTTCGACGACCCCGAGCTCGACATCGAGCGCCAACGGTGGCGCCGATACGGGCCGCGCCTGCTCCGAGCGGCCGCTGTGGTGACGCCGTCGCAGCACTCGGCGGATCAAGCCGTGGCTGCCCTCGGCCTCGATCCGGCCCGGATGCACGTGATCGCCCACGGCGTCGAGCCTCGGTACCGGCCCCACGACGATGGTCGGCACGCGGATCGGCCGTACGTGCTGTACGTGGGCGCGTGGGGACCCCACAAGGGGTACGCCGAGGCGATGGCTGCTGTCGCGGCTCTTGCCGAGAGCGGCCACCCACACCGCTTGGTGATCGCCGGGCGCCAAGACGACTGGATGCGTGCACAGGTGCAACGTGTTCTCGACCGCGCCCCCCGCCCCGACCTGGTCGACGTGACCGGGTTCGTCGAGGACCTGCCGGCGCTGTACCGGGGCGCGGCGGCGCTCGTCGTCACCAGCAGGCACGAGGGCTTCGGCCTTCCGGCACTCGAGGCGATGGCGTGCGGGACACCCGTCGTCGCCTTCGCCAACACCGCCGTCCCCGAGGTCGTCGGTGACGGCGGAACCGTTGTCGCCGACGGTGACGTGACGGCTCTGGCACGAGCCGTGGGCGCCATCATCGACGATGACGACGTTCGCCGCTCACACGTGGAACGCGGTCTTCGACGGGCGGCGCAGTTCAGCTGGCGCCGGAGTGCAGCGGAGCATGCCGAGGTGTACCTCGCCGCTCAGAGCACGAGTGTGTGATAGCGGACGGACGCTGCGGCCAGCACAGCCATCTCGATCACGTCGGACAGAAGGGCGAGGGGGATGACAACCGGCTGGTTGCGGGGCCGGCCCGTCGGGAACGTGTGGGTGCGGTAACGGATGTAGGGCATGCACATCGCGGCGCCGGCGACGGCACGCCACGGCGACCGCCTGGCTGACGCGAGCGTCGCCACGCCCGTGGCCGCCCACGCGGCGGATGGATGGGCGGGTCGCCAGAACACGCCGTAATGACAGAGGTGGCGCATCTCCGGATTGCGCTTCATGGCCAGCACGACGCCCTCGCGTCTCATGAGGTCGCGCAGGTGCTCGGTGTAGGTCTGGGACCGCACGTCGTGCAATACGAGTGCGTCGGGCTCGAACGCCACGCTTGCGCCCGACCGCTTGGCCCGCCACGCAAGGTCGGTGTCCTCGCCGAACGGCCTGCGGAAGCTCTCGTCGAACCCGCCGAGCTGCTCCAGCACCGAACGGCGATAACCCATGTTGCACGCTTCGTAGAAGCCCCATTCGTCCTCCACGCGGACCGTGTGGCTGAAGGCGTTGCGGTTGATGCTCTGATCGGGGTCGGGAAGCGTTCGCCCCTGGACGACATCGTCTTCGCCGAGCCGGCGGGCCAGAGCGGCCAGCCATCCGGGTTGGGGCGCGCAGTCGTCATCGGTGAAGGCGACCAGCGGGGCGCCAGCCCGTTTCCAACCTGTGTTGCGGGCCGTCGCCGGTCCGCGGTTGGCGTCGAGGCGGACGTGGGTCAGCGGGATCTGAGCAGTCGTGCGCAGGCGCTCCAACTCCTCGGCCGTCCCGTCGGTGGACGCGTCGTCGACGACGACGACCTCGTATGCGGGCGCGTTGTCCTGGCGTTCCAAGGCACGCACAAGCCGGGCGAGGAGGTGCCGGCGGTTGTGGGTGGCGACGACAACCGAGATTGCGGGGTCGACCGGCATGCTCGTCATTGTGGCAAAGGCGAGCGTCGTTAGATTGAGCTGATCAAGGCCTTGGTGGTCACCAACATGTACCCGCCCCACCACTTGGGAGGGTACGAGCTCTCGTGCCAGGACGTCGTCGAGCGGTGGCGCGGACGCGGCCACGAGGTCGTCGTGTTGACGACCGACATGCGGCTGCCGGGTGTGGTCGACCCGGCTGGCGAGCGCAGCCGCGGTGTCCGACGGGATCTCCGCTTCTATTACGCGGACGGAGAGCTCCACCGACCACCGCTGTGGAAGCGCGTGGCGTTGGAACGCCACAACCAGCGGGTCTTGGGCGACGCCCTGCAGCGGGGCGAGCCCGACGTCGTGTCGCTCTGGCACATGGGGGCTATGTCGTTCTCGCTCGTAACCGCGCTCGTCGACGCCAGCGTGCCGGTGGTCTATGTGGTGTGCGACGACTGGCTGAGCTACGGACCCGAGGTCGACGGTTGGATGCATCTGTTCGCAGGGCGCCGGCCTGTCCTCCGGCCCTTCGCGTCCGCCGTCGAACGGCTCAGCGGCGTCCCCGCCCATCTGCCCGACCTCGCCGTCACGGGGACGTTCTGCTTCGTCAGCGAGAGCACGCGCCGCCGCGCCGAGGAGAGCACGCCATGGGCGTTTCCGGGTGCCGCCATCGTGCCGAGCGGAGTCGCCCCCGAAGACTTCCCCGCGCCGGCGGAACGACCCGGCAGCCGGCCGTGGCGGTGGCGGCTGCTGTTCGTGGGTCGTCTCGACCATCGCAAGGGCATCGATACCGCTGTGCGGGCGCTG
>Ga0209577_10001939_pt1 | contig 20215 bp, 20 predicted proteins | sample GraSoiAngelo_109_FD_185874 | JGI IMG/M metagenome (GOLD analysis project Ga0209577, IMG submission 185874) | Grasslands soil microbial communities from the Angelo Coastal Reserve, California, USA - 14_0903_12_20cm (SPAdes) (version 2) | ecosystem: Environmental > Terrestrial > Soil > Grasslands...
AATTCGGCGACGTTCTGCTGCCGCAAAAGTTGCAATCGCGCAATCTTCGTAGGCATAAACAAGCTTGCTGTTCGCGTTTTTTCCGACTTCTGCAGCGACGGCGCGATCGAGTGCAGCGGAAATGGCGTCAATGCTCAAAAAGCCGCGTTCGTGTTTGGACCAAAGCGGGAGATGAATTGCACCGAAAAATAACCGCATGGCCTCACGCATCGGCTGCGATCGGGTGCGATGTCGTACCAGTTCCGGAAACGAGCGGCGTCGGAAACTTTGGCGCAGGCGGGGCGGGAGGATTCGATCAAAAGCCGAACCGGGCTTCCAGTTGAGTGTGACAAAGAATTCTTCGAGCAAGTTGGCTTCCGCAAAAGCGAGGGCAACCTGCCGCACGTTCTGGTTGCCGGTGGGATGCGAGAGAATGATCATGCCGCCAACTCGCGCAGGAGTGCGAGATAACGTTGCGCGACGGTTTGGGCGCGAAATCGTCCGAGATGTAGCCGCGCTGCCGTCCGAAATTTCTCACGCGTGGTGGAGTCGCGTAGCAACTCCGCCAGGCGAGCTGCCAATTCTTCGCTGTCGCCATTTCGAAACGTTAATCCGCAATTCCCAATCGCCTCGCTTAAGCCACCCTGCTCTGAGCCGACGGCGATGCAGCCGCACGCGATCCCTTCCAGCGCAACGATCCCAAACGGCTCCGGCCACCGCGACGGAATGACAATGACCTGGTGATGATTCATCAATTCTGCCAGTTCCCCGCCAACCTTTTGGCCGGCAAAGGTCACCGACTGATCAAGCGCCAGTTCCCGAACAAGAGCCCGAAGGTTCTGCTCTTCCGGACCGCGTCCAATTATCGTTAGGTTTGCAGGGACTTTCAAAATTCCAAGCGCGCGCAGCAAAACGTCGGCCCCTTTGTCGGAAACAAGACGTCCGACAAAAATGAGTTCGCGATTGCGCTGAATGTTTGCGTTGACCTTGAAGATGCGATCGTCATAGGGATTTCCGATCACTTCCGCCGCCACCTTTATGTTGCTGGCAATGGCCTGACTAATGGCAACGTTTTTCACCCGCGGCAAAAGCGTTCGCTTGATTCGATCGTTCCAACCGATTCCACCTGCGATGTTTCGAATCCAGGTTTGATGCACTAGCAGGACGGGCTTGCCTAAGAGCAACGCCGGGGCGAGATGACGCAAGCTGATGTTATTTTGAAAAACAACGTCACACCAACGAACAAGTTTCCCTAAGCGCGCCAGGGTCGGATTTCGCACAACTTCGAATGGGTTGGAGCCCGAAGTCTGTGCCGGGGTTTCTGTGGCTAAAACGACTTGGTCGCCCGCGGCAACGAATTCACGCGCCAGGAGCGCGGAGACGGTTTCGATTCCGCCGACGCCGGGTGCATAGGCATAGGATGAAAACAAGATTTTCATGCCGACGGCGGCGCAACGCATGCAAGCGGACGATTCCAATGCACGACCACAAGTTTCATGCTGCTTCTCGCGGAGCCGGTCCGACTCGTGTTCACGCGAGTTGTAGCGCTTTTGCGACCATCTGCACTAATGTCGTCACCGATGCATGCCGATGATACCAATTGTAAATCTCTCTTGCCACATCGGGACGCTCATTCGGGGCAGGCAGCATCACCTCATCGTGCGCGATGGTGAAGGGTCCGGGAAGCGAATCGCGGTTGAGGGAAATTGCAGAGGATACCCGCGGCGTTACGCACACCACTGCGTGCGCGCACACATTCGCAAACGAGCTCGATTTTAATAAGAGATCCGGGATCATGCTTCCGGCGGTGAAGTAGTCCAGCCAGACGAAGGCGCACGTCGAAAGAATTTGCGAAGCGATTTTGGGCGAAACCGCGGGATAATATTCGCAGTGAATATCGCCCAAGGTCTTGAGCATTTGGCGAACCTTTGAGTTTTCCGTCCCGCCCACCACGACAAGATTGCGTGAGGCAATGTTGGCCGGAATCGCGCCAGCGATTCGCACAAAGGAACGAAGCGAGCGTTCCACCAATGACGTTCCCCCGCAAATGAGCCAGCGATGATTGTCACGGTTGCGCATTTGTGCGGGTTCGATCCTCGGTTCGCCAAAGGCGGATGGAACCGGATGAACAATGACGTCGAGACCGGGCGCAAGTTTCTCCAGACTTTGCCGCATCGATTCGCTGCTGACCAGTCGCGCATCGCCCAACCGCGCAACGTCGCGAGCGATCTTTTTTTGCAATGGGTGAACCCAAAACTCACTCTTCCAAGGTGGGCCACTGGCAAAAAGTTCGTGAAAGATTACGAGGAAACGGCCACGACAGCTTTGGCGAAGGGCACGCCAGACCGGCAACGACGAAAACGGCAGGCCACGTTTCTGATAACCGTAGTTGACGTAATGCAGGATCACGCGAGCGGGTCTTTCGCGAGGCGCGCCGCCCTCGCCCATAGGCGTTATTTTGAATCCTTCTTTTTCTGAGATCCGACTCCGTTCAGCAGCCGCGAATACCGTTGTGAGCCGGTACTCGCTCAACAAGTTCCTTGCCAAATTCAAAGCGTAATCGGTCACTCCGTCAGGGTTATCCGAAACGCGAGGAACTATCTGTAGGACGACATCCGCGGCGTTAGCCATGCGCGGAGAATTCACTATTGCCGCCCCGTACTCGAGCAAGATGCATTTCGTAGAGACGCGCCGTCTCTTTTGCGACAGTTGACCACAAAAAACGGCTCGCCACTTTCGAGCATCGTTCAATTAATTTCCGGTAGCTGGCCAAATCAGTGGAAAGAATTTGGATCAGCGCGGCGGAGCATTGTTCCACGTTCCCAACCGGGACGAGTAGATCCGGCAAACTACTTTGTAATATGGAACGCGGACCCGGTGCGTCATAAGAAACAGTTGGAATTCCCGCCGCCAATTGCTCGAGCAAAGCCAAACCAAAACCTTCTGCATAGGTCAGGAGCACGCCCGCAGTCGAATCCGCCAGAAGCTTCGGCAGCTCGTCGGGCTGAAATTCCGGCACAATTTCGATCCAGTCGCAGGCAGGAATATTCAGATCGCGCAAGACTCTCTCATTATCGGTCAGTGTCCCAAGGAATCTGAATTGCGCTTCTGGTATGATGGCGTGGACGCGACGAATGATTTCGCCCCAGTCTTTGGCGCCTTTGCGTGTGCTCCACATCCCGATGGTACTAACCTTGCGCTGCGCCAGACGGGTCTTGGGCGAGGTTGCCGTTTCTATCAACTTTTGCCGCCCCTGCTCGGTCAAGCCATAGGGTTGAACGATTGTCGGCTTTTTCGATTCCAAGCATTCCAGCTCATTCTCGTTAGGTAAATTAATGAGATCGCAATATTGCAACGTCTTTTCCGAATTTCTAAACAGCTGTCGCTGAAAAATGGTATAGAAGATTCGGCCTGACAGTTTTCCTCGCGGTTGATCCGGCCAACGCTCGCGCGCCATCTTTTCGAAGTCGCGGTAGAGCCGATGAGAGCCAATCGATCGTGCGACCAATAAGCCGGCGAAGTTCAAACGTTCTTTCGCAACTGGCAACGCTCCAACGATGCAATCAATAACATCGAATCGCGTGGCGTTGTTTCTAACGAAGGCAGCTGCTTTTGCCGGAAAACGCAACCGTCTCCAAGCTGAAGCCGGAGGCGATGAAGTTGCCGCCGGAAACGCGTCCCCTAAACAATAATGCGAAACGTCGTGCCCGGCCGCTGCCCATGCGCGTGACAATTCCATGAAAATGCGGGCGGCGCCAAGCCGCGTGTCCCAGGGAAGATCCACTATCGTTAAAATGCGCATGAGTGCGACAGCGGAAGACGTCTCGAATTCACGAAAAGATCTGTTCCCAGAACTTGTGGCGGACGGGATTGACGTAATGGCGCAGGATGATGCCGTCATTGGCGTAGCGGTCGGCAAACTGAAATTGATCGTCCAGTTGTAAAACGAACTTTGCCGGATCCAGTGGACGGGCGCCGTTACTATGCATCGCAAGGTGGGTCACCGTCTGATTGGTGAAAAAATTTGGCGCGCCACCCAGTTGTTGAAGCCGTTCGATGGCTGACGACCAGTCGAGTTTCTGGCAAAAGAAAATCACACCTGTGTTTACGGGATCGGCCGCTTCCGCCGGATCGCGGAGCAAGCGTTCGTCGCCTGCCACCTGACAGTCGCGTAGATAAAGAGCGGGCGCGTCGTAATTATGTAAGAGATCGGCCAGCGCAACTGCGCCGGGAAAAAACAAGACGTCGGCGTCGAGATAAAGAGCAGGCCGTTCCCGTGGCAGACTCATAATTAGGGCAAGCTGTTTGCCGGTAGGATGATTCGCGAAATAGTCGCGTGAAGATGATTGTTCCGGCAAAAAATCCCGCGCGCGTGTAACACGAATGCACGAATCAAGTTCCTGCAAAAGCCAAACAAAATGCGGACGATGCGTGCCGTCTGAAACAATCGTGAAATTGTTGGGTCGTCCCGCGTATTTCAGGAAGGAGCGAACGGAAGCGATTTGTTCGGGCAACATCGCTTCGTTTGAGTATGCAAAAACATCGATGTCGAGCGCCCGCGGCGGATCGATCTGGCGGCGCACGATCGTTGGCAGGAGCATGCGATAAGCTTCTCGGGCCACAGCGCCGCGAACCCGGGCCAGATGATAGCCAAAGTTCCACATTGCCTAAGCCGTTGCCAGTTCCAGCGAACGGAAACCGCGAAAAGAAAGGGCGAGATTGAGAAGCAAATTCGGCACACTCGAAAGCAGGTTGAACATGAGCACGCTTCTCACAACGGAAAAATCGGTGAAGGGAATCAGCGCGATTTGAGTGAGCAGAGTCAGCGGAATGTAAAGCCACGACCCGGCGACCCAGGCTTTGGCGGCATTGAGCGACCAAAATGTGCCGGTCAGCGCGGCCAGCACGGCCGAGCCGACCATCAATAAAAGCTCCCGACGCAGGTGAGCGTATTTGCTCCCGAGCACGAAAAGAAATTGATCGGGGAAAATTGCGGCGGCCGCGATCACCACAATGCAGAACAAGCTAACTCCGCCAGCGATTTCGAGGTAGAGCGAGCGCAAACGTCGCCGCTCCTCACAGCGGGCGAACGCGGGAACGAAAATGTTAGCCAGCAAATTTGCCAGCACGACAAAGATCATGGCGAGGCGGCCGAGCGCGCCCACTTCCGCGACGGAACTACTCTGACGCGCGAAAAAGCTGATGAGAAAAATGGTGATTTGTCCCTGGAAACAATAGAAGACAGCATTGGCGGCCTGGCTGCGAATGAGACCGAGCATGGCTTTTCGATCGTCGGCGTTTTGCGGGGCACCAAAATCAATTACTGCCGCGCTGTAACGGCGGAGCAGGAGATATTGCAGAAAAATCACGACCGTCGACACGGAGACGGCGATACCAGCGTTGAGAAATATGAAGGCCAGCAGCACAATAATCGTTAGTCGCGCGATGGCGCCGATGAAATCGATCCGTTGAATGACGCCGATATCGGTACGAAGTCGCGGAATCACCCCCAGGACACCGACATCGAGTTGAATGACGAGACCGATCAGAACGAGAATGGTTAGCAAAGCGGTGTAGTTGAGGGATGCCCCGTTTTTTGCGAGCATGAAATAGAGCAGCGGAGTGATTCCGATCGCTGCTACGAAGGCGAGACGACGACGAAGGTGTAGTGCGGTACTGATTAACTGGCTGAAGCGCGGGCGGTCCTGCCAGACTCGGCCGCCGATGGAAACGAGGCCAATACTGACGCCGACATCGGCGAGTAAATTCAGCGTGCCTTGCATGGTGTTGGCGATGGTGAAGAAGGCGTACTCGCGTTGCTCGAGCGTACGAATAAGCAGGATACCGCTCAGAAAACCGACCAGTTGTACGATTACCTGAACCGTGACAAAGCTACCGACGACGCGACCGCTTCGAATCAATCGTCGCAGATAGGGGGACTGCGCAACGTCAGTGACCCCGGCTGGCGGAAATTCAATCAGCGGCACAGTGATTAAGCGCCGCGATAGTAATCGATTCCACTGCAAAATAAAGCGCGGCTGGCTTCCGCCTTTCATCCCGGCCCGCGACGCACCAGCCTCATAAATGGCCTCCAAGAGGCGCTTAAGCGACGGGCGCTTCCAACTATGGAGCGGCTGGCGGGCTCGGTTGTCCTAGTCGATGTTGTTCTCGCTACCTTGCTTTATGACTCAGGATTCTCGGAACCACGCCTACATCGAGAAGGTCAGAGGACTTGAGCAACGCTTTGGCTCAGGAGGCGAAGCCTTGCGAAGGGCGGGGGGTAGTGAGTGGTCGGCAAACGATTTGGGTATTCGGCAATGTCTTTTTCAAACGGGCAAAATGCCGGGTTGGCCCCACAGCCTCGCCGCAGCGAGTTCGTCCGGTGGCGGACAAAATGGCTGTGCTACGATAGTTGATCGTTGAAAGTATGGAGCGACGCACACTCGAGCGCATTCGCCAAGAGTTTGAGGGCCCGGACCAGAATGGTGTTATCGAGCTGCTTGCCAGCTACTGGGGACCCGAGAGCGATCGGGTAAGATGGGACATCCTGGAGCTGAGCAAAGGCAAGCTCGAGAAAATCGGAGAGTACGTAAAAGCAGCGCAGACTGATTACCGCGACATTCTTTATTGGGCTGAGTATTATAAAAATGATCCGCTGCTGCGTGGTCGCGACCCAAAACAGATGGTTGATGAAATCATGGCCAAATGGGGAAGGAAGAGTGAGTGAAGAATGATTTTTCTCGCGCCTGAAATGGCCGACGGACGACGGCCTGGCTGAAAGCGAGGGTAGGGAGCGCACGCGCCTCGCGTGCTGATTGCGGCGCCTCGCCGCAATCACTCTTCGAGTTTTCACCCAAGTTTGGGACATGGCGGCGCGCGTCTCCCCAGATAAAGTTCGCGAACCCGAGACGGCTTCGCCAGCACGCGAGACGCGTGCGCTACCAGGAAGTCGACGCTCCCCATGCCACCAGTGGTTGGGTGAATCTACTTCGGCGAACGCGAATCGGCGTGCGTTTTCACGTTGCGCCGCTGTTTGTCCACCACCCGGCGCAATTCCCGCTCCATTATCTTGAACGCGTCGTGTATCACCTTCGCCAACGGCTCGTGCGTGCCGTTATCGATCTGTTTTTCTTCCGCGACCAATTCGTGTCCGGGCGGGACGGTGACATCAATCCGCACCCGGAATTGGTTTCCTTTTTTGTGAGTATGATTCGGTTGCTCGATGGCGACGTCGCACCGGCTGATGTGATCACAAAATTTGTCCAGCCGGGTCGCTTTCTCCAACACCAGTTGTTCGATTCCTTGGGATTTTTTCAGGCCGCGGTAAGTGATGTTTACTGGCAATTGCATAGCGCTTTCTATTGTAACGCTTCCGGGCGACAAACGCCAAGCGTTCTCATGCGAGTGGGATTCCCGCCCATTTCCTAGATTGCCTGCAAGGAGCGAAAATGGGAAGCTAACTTTGCCGGCTCCACTTTTACCAGATCGGATTTCACAAATTCGACGATGCGATTACGAACGTCGGGCGTAAGCAGTTCAATGATAGCGTTATGGCAGGAGGCAGGCGCGGCGAAAGACCAGCCTTCCACCCCGTTAGATTTCGCGATTTTTGTAATTTGATCGGCCAACTGCTTGTTGATCCGGCGTTCGGTTTCGGTTTCCAATTTGGTTTCCGCAATCGATGCCTGATGCATTCCGGCCCCATCGCTCGCCGCGTAGCGCCCGGCCAAATCGGTGACTTTGTCGATCAGTTTGCCATGCGCATCGGTGACATCGAAGGCCTGCACCAACTTCAAACTTGGCCCCCGCGTCGGGGTTTCGTTGACCTGGTAAGCTTTCACGCTTCCCCGATCGGCCACGATAATGAGCGAGGTCGGTGTCATGCCATCACAATGCGCGGACGCGACTTCCCCGCAATCTTAGTTCGTTTCCCGGCCATTTATCACGGCTATTCTTTTTTTTTCGGCGCCGGCTGGGGACCGCCATGCGGGAAATCGAAGGGGCGCTTCCGGAATGATTCCTGGCGCGCTTGCGCCTGGGCCCCAGCACTTAACTTGAGGAGGCAGGCACCTCGATCGATCACCGGCAGCTCATCGCCCGAGGCATAACTTTTTGGCTCGGCCAGAAAACCGGACTCAGTCGCCATATCGATGAGCAGTTGCCATTCAATGTGTTCCTGGCCGGGGAGGAGAAACGAAATCGTTTCGTAATGGGCGTTGATCAAAAATAGAAAGGTATCGTCGCGAATCGGTTCACCCTGAAAATTGAGGACATCAATAGTGTCGCCGCTCAGCATCATTCCGAGGCAACGCGCGAAAGGTAAACTCCAATCTTCCTCGCTCATTTCGTTACCGCCGGGGTTGAACCACATCACGTCCTTGATCTCGCTTCCGCGAATGCGCCGGCCTTGGAAAAATTTCGGGCGCCGGAAAACAGGATGCCGGTGTCGGAGCTGAACGAGCTGGCGGGTAAATTCGAAAAGTGCATTTTGCTTTTCGTCTCGTTTCTCCCAATTGAGCCAGCTGAGTTCATTGTCCTGACAATAGGCATTGTTATTGCCGTTCTGGGTCCGGCCGAATTCGTCGCCGCCGAGCAGCATCGGCACGCCCTGCGAAATAAAAAGGGTGGTGAGAAAATTACGGCGCTGTCTTTCGCGCAGAGCATTGATTTCCGGATCGTCGCTCGGGCCTTCCACGCCGTGGTTCCATGAGTGGTTATTGTTGTCGCCATCATGGTTCTTCTCCCCGTTGGCTTCGTTGTGTTTCTCATTGTAACTAACGAGATCCGTGAGAGTAAATCCATCGTGCGCGGTGATAAAATTAATGCTGGCATACGGCCGTTTGCCATCGTGTTGATAAAGATCAGGGCTGCCCGTCAACCGATACGCCACTTCGCCGATCTTCCCCTCGTCGCCTTTCCAAAAACTGCGCATGGCATCGCGATATTTCCCGTTCCACTCCGCCCACAAGACCGGAAAATTCCCGACCTGATATCCGCCTTCACCCACGTCCCACGGTTCCGCGATTAGTTTTACCTGCGAAAGCACCGGGTCCTGGTGAATAATCTCAAAGAAAGCGTGTAGCTTGTTCACGCCATTTGTGTCGCGCGCAAGGGTGGTGGCAAGATCGAAGCGGAAACCATCCACGTGCATCTCGAGCACCCAATAGCGCAAACTGTCCATCACCAACTGGAGCGTCCGGGGGTGCAGGAGATTAAAAGTGTTGCCGGTGCCGGTGAAATCGAGATAGAAACGCGGATTTTTCGTCTCTAATCGGTAGGAGGCAATGTTGTCGACCCCGCGAAAAGCCAGGGTAGCCCCGAGGTGATTGCCTTCGGCGGTGTGATTGTAAACGACGTCGAGAATGACTTCGATTCCGGCCGCGTGCAGGTTGCGCACCATGGTTTTGAATTCGTTTACCTGACCGCCGCGATCGCCGCTGCCGGAGTATTTCGCCTCCGGCGCGAAGAAACCGATCGTATTGTAACCCCAGTAATTGCTAAGGCCACGATCGACCAGCGCCTTGTCATCAATGTGCGCGTGCACCGGGAGCAACTCGACCGCGGTCACGCCCAGATGTTTGAAGTAGTCAATTGCCCAGGTGCTACCGAGGCCGGCGTAAGTGCCGCGCAATTCCGGCGGAAGGCTCGGGCATAATTTGCTGAACCCTTTGACGTGCACTTCGTAGATGATGGATTCCGCCAGCGGCCGACCCAGTTTGCGATCGCCATCCCAGTTGAACGCATTGTCAATCACCACCGCTTTCGGCATTCCCCAGGCGTCATCGCGAAAATCGCGGGTCAAATCTTCCTTCTCGCCGCCGACGACGTAGCCAAACATTTCGTCGCCCCATTCCACCCGGCCCGCGATCGCCTTGGCGTACGGATCAAGGAGCAGCTTGGAACTGTTGAAGCGCATTCCCATTTCCGGTTCGTAGGGACCGGAAACGCGATAACCGTAAATTTGTCCCGGTTGCGCTTCGGGCAGGAAAATGTGCCAGACCTGGTCGGTATGTTCCGTTACGGGAATGCGGATGTTTTCCTCGCGCGCTTCCATGCTGTCGAAGAGACAGAGATCGACCGAGGTGGCGTGCTCGGAGAAGAGCGCAAAGTTGACGCCGTTGCCCAGCCAGGTTGCGCCGAGGGGATAAGGATAGCCGAGCCAGGTTTTGATAGGCGTCATAGAACCGCGTTCTTATTCACTACGCCGCCAAGATGCGCAACGAAGTTGAATGGAAAATCAGCGCACAATAAATGGAGGGCGAGCTCTGCGACGCCGGGTTCGCTGAGCTCGCCCCTCCATCAGAGGTCAGACGCAACCCAAAAGCCAAAAGCGAATCATTTGGTAAGATGAACTCTTCTTTACGCTTAATCGCCGCACTCTTCGCCACATTTTTTATCGCGGCTTGCGCCACGCGCGTCACCATGATCGGTCCAGCGCGGCCGCCCATCAGCCCGGCCGCAGTTCGAATCTACGAGACCCCGCCGCGCCATTATCAACAAATCGCCATCATCAATTCCTCTGCCGGCACAACATGGCTTTTCCCCGATCGCGGCTCGCTCGATGAGGCGATTGCAGAACTGCGCACTCAGGCCGCCGCGCTCGGGGCTAACGGTGTCCTCTTACAAGCCATCTACGATCAGCCGGTTGGCGGACTTTCGGTGGGCGTCGGCGGATTTGGGGGCGGCAGCCATAGCTTTTATGGCGGCGGGGGGAGTGTCGGCGGTCCGTTAATTAATCGCCGCGTGCAAGCTATCGCGATTTACGTGCGCCGATAACACCGATCACAAGTCGCGTAGCACCTGCTGCGCTTTCTCCACATCGTCCGGGCGCAAGATCATCAAGCCATTGGCTGAGTTCAGCGTCGCGGCCATGTAGGCGTATTCGATATTTACCTCCGCGTCGGCGAGGCGGTGTGCGATTTGCCCGAGTACGCCAGGATGGTTTTCCGTCTCAATCATTAACACTTCCGTCTCCAACGCAAGCACGCCACGTTCGCCCAGGAGCATGAGCGCTTTGGTCGGATCGCTTACCGCCATTCGCACGACCGAATGATCGGCCGTGTCGGAAATGGAAAGCGCATGGATATTAATTTCCGCGCCGGCTAATTCTTCACAAACGCGCGCCAGCGCGCCGGGCCGGTTGCTGAGGAACACTGCCAATTGCGTGACGGATTCGATCTTGAGCGTCGGTTGATCTCCCATACCCACAAGGTGCCGCTCCTCCAGCGCGCTGACAATCAAAACTGTAAGCCTGGTCCGAGGAGGCATTGTAGGCAGGCATTCCTGCCTGCCACTTCTGTCGAAGTTACCTTAGAGCTTTCGCCCCGGGATCCCTCGGTCCGAGCCGGACTGGCGTTTTCGCTCGGGATGACGGAAATTTATTCCTGAAATCTCCGAAACCAGGAATACGGAAAGGCGTCGCCCGGACAATCGGTCGCCCATTGCGGCGGATTCACTTCGCGGTGAGGGCGCACGACTGCGTAATGCGCCTCAATTTTACCGCAGCGTTTTCGCAGATAATTAATCAGCTCTTCGCAGGCCTCTAATTGCCGGCGGGTCGGTTGATCGCGATTGAAATCGCCCACCAAACAAATGCCAAGCGCGATGTTATTCAAGTAATCGCTGTGCACGTGTCCGCCGTTGATCTGACGCCGCCAACGATCGCCCACTTCGATCTGACCATCGCCGGTTGAGGTGCCGTTGCCGATGACGAAATGATAGGCCAGTCCATTTCGCATTCGGCGCACGTGCCGGTGGTAATAATCAAAAATCCGGGCGCTGCCCTGTCGGGTGCCGCTGTTGTGCACAACAATGAACTGCCAGCGACGACGCATCACCGGCGCGCGATCGATTTCGCTGCGGACCGACCGAGAAAGATAGCGATAAGTGACTTCCGGTCGCGACCAGAACCACCAGCCACGACGCGGAGCCGGTGTGGGCGGCGGCGGTTCGTAACCCTGATCGCCAACAAATCCTGACTTCTCAACCTCGACCTGTGGAATGGTGCCGCTCGCAATTGTTGGCTGAGCAGTAGCCACTGGCGTGGGAGAAGGCGTTGGGGTCGGGCGTGGCCCTAGCGGCTCCTCCGCCGATGGAACAGGGGTCGGCGACGGCGATTTTTTCGGTGACGCCGCGGGCGACGCTTTCGTTTTCTTTTTTGGCGAGGGGCTCGGCGATGTTTTCGCCTTCTTCTTTTTCTTTGACGGCGACGGTGTTTTTTTAGCAGTCGCCTTCTTTTTCTTCGGCGACGCTTTGGGCTTCGGCGTCGGTGATTTGGCCGGGCTCGGTGAAGCTTTCGCGACGCTTTCAGGATTTTCCTCAGAGGAAACTTGCGCGTCAGCGGGCGCTCCGTTGAGAACGCATGCAATCAGCAAACACAAACAAAAACGACTCACCGGTGCGCACGTCACAGAAAAAATCTCAGGCAGGCTGAGGCGCAGGAGCGGCATTTTGCAACTCGCGCTCGTGTTCGCGGCGCAGAATCGCGTTCAGTTTTCCGCCGAGTAACAACAACAAACAGGTCAGGTACATCCAGGTCAGCAAAATGATGATCGAAGCGAGGGCGTGATAGGTTGGGTTATAGCGATCATATTTCGCGACATAAAGCTGGAACAGTTTCGTCACTGCCAGCCAGCCAACTGCGAATAAAATCGCTCCGGGCAGGGCCTGCCGGATGGTAAGATAATTTTCCGGAGTCAGCAGATAGAGGCCGAGGGCCAATATAATGAGGGCGATGGCAGTAAGCGGCAGATTCAGGGCTGCGACCCACTCCTGAAGAGGAATTTTCAGCTGCAAGTTTACTTCGGCGATTCCGGCCAGCGTTTCACCGAAAACGACGGCGTTAAAGCAAACCAGAATGGTGATTCCGAACCAAAAAAGCAGGAAAAAGGAGATGATGTATTTCGACCACCAGTGCCGGTCCTCGACTACGCCGTGCGTATGACTGAGGGCGCGCGAAACGGTGCTGATAAACATGGTGCCGAGATAAATCCCGGCGATGATTCCCACGTTCGCAATCCATCCGCTCGAGCCGGTCACAACCACGCTGGCGAGCGCGGAATCAAGAATGTCCTGCACCTTCGGATCCGGCGGCAAAAATTCTTTCAGGATGACAAACATGCGATGCAATTTGGCTGGATCGGTCCCGAACAACCCGAGCAAGTGCCAGAGAAAAAGAAGGCCGGGGGCAAGAGTGAAAAGAAGTTGATAGGCCATCTGCGCAGCCAAACCGGTGGTGTTGTCCATCGCCGTCTCCCACACCATCCGCCGCACGGTGCGCCCAATCAGCCGCAACATCTTCATCGCGCTCAAGTGTACTTTGCCCTGCGCAATTATCCATTAAACTCACCCGCGCCGTTTCCGTCGTGAAAAAAATTCTCATTCTTACTGCCGGTTTTGGCGAAGGACATAACAGCGCCGCGCGCGGAATTCGCGATGCTCTCGGGCAAATCGCGCCCGACTCAGCCGTGGAATGTCGCGACCTGTTTGCGGAAGCGTTCGGGCGATTGAACAAGCTCGCTCGGCGGGCCTATCTCGTCGGGATCAATCGCGCGCCGCGTGCCTGGTCGGCCATTTACTCCTGGATCGATCAACGCCCGGATTTTCGCACTGGGCTGCGCTGGTTCTCCCGCGTCCGCCAACGCTTATCGGAAATCATCGAGCGCGATCGGCCTGGTGTCATCATTTCGGTTTATCCCCCGTATCCGCATTTACTCAATGAGCTCTATGGGCCGGCCAATGGTTCCAAGCCAAGACGCATCGTCTGCGTCACCGATTCGATCACAATCAATTCGATCTGGTATCGTTGTTCGACCGATTATTTCCTACTCGCGAATGACCAGACCGCCGATGTGCTCGCCCGCGCCGGGATCGATCGGACGTTGATGCGCGTCTTCGGATTTCCGGTCAGCCCGCGTTTTGCCGCGCTCGCCGGGCAGCAAATTCGGCCATCCGGTCCGCCCTGGCGGATTTTGCAGATGATAAACGCCGGCCAAAGTTCCGCCTCCAGTCTTAGCCGCTGGCTGGCAAGAATTCCGAATACTCAGCTGACCGTCACGGTTGGTCGGGACGAAAAGGTGCAGCGCGCAGTTGAATCGATTCGTGACGCCTCTGCCCAAAAATTTACAATCATCGGTTGGACAACGGAATTGCCGCAGTTGCTCGCTTCGCATCACATTCTCGTTAGCAAGGCGGGAGGCGCAACGGTACAAGAAGCAATCGCGGCCGCGTGTCCGATGATCATCAATCAAGTGGTGCCCGGTCAGGAAGAGGGAAACGCCCAACTCATTACCCAAACCAATTCCGGCACGGTCGCACTAAACAATGATGAGGTGATCGCGACCCTCACCCGCGCCTTTGCTGATGGCGGCAAATCGCTGCACGAATGGTCGGCCAACATCGCCAAAATCAGCCGGCCGGCCGCATCGCTCGACATCGCGAAATTTCTACTCGAGCTGTAAACGTCGAGGTGGCCCGACCGTAAAATTTGCGGCAACGTTCGGTCATCCCGAGCCGCAAAGACGGCGAAGGACCTCACAGTTGGTCATACATCATCGAACTTGTGTGAACATGAGCAAATGAGAGGTCCCTCGCGTTCGCTCGGGATGACGCGCGGGCAGTTGTTATTATTGTACGAAAATTCCCACGCCATTGATGTACGTCCGCATCACTTCCAATTCCGGCGAAAGCACAACCAAATCAGCATCCTTGCCAACTGCGATTTCACCTTTGTCGGACAGACCAGCCTCGCGCGCCGGGTTAAATGACGCCATTGCGATCGCATCAGGTAGAGGCACTTCCGCGTTGCGGATCATCGCTTGCACCAGATCGATCAAACGCGATGCGCTTCCGGCAAGGGTACCTTTTTCGGCAAGAAAACAGGCTCCATTTTTCACGATACATTTTTTCCCGGCAAGCTGGAAGGTCGTTTCCTCGGCCAGGCCAGCGCCGGCGGTCGCATCACTCACCAGCGCGATCCCGCCCACCCCTTTCGCACAATAGACCAGCTTCATCAGCGCAGGAGAAATGTGATGCTCTTCCGCGATCAGTTCGCAGCAAATCTTAGGCTCGCTCAGTGCGAATTCGAGTAAACCGGCGACCCTTTTTGTTCCCCGTCGTCGCGACGACGACATGCAATTAAAGGTATGGGTAGCGCTTCGCATTCCGTTCTCCAGAGCAGCACGCGCATCTTCCTCCCAGGCATTGGAATGGCCTCCACTAACGACAATTCCGGCGGCAGAAAATTCTTTGATCGCTGCCAGCGCCCCTTTTGTTTCCGGCGCGATTGTGATGCGCTGGATCACGTCGCGATGCGCGAGCAGGCATCCAATCAATTCCGGAGAGGCCTCACAAATAAATTCGGGATTCTGCGCGCCAGCCTGATCCCGAGAGATGAAGGGCCCTTCGACGTGTGCCCCCGCGATTTGAGGAATCTCTTCCCGAAGTTTTCCGATCTGTGTTAGGGCAAGTAGGATTTCGGCGAATGGTGCAGTCGCGGTCGTTAGTAACATGGAGGTGGTGCCGCCCCTCGCGTGATAGTCGCAGATAGCGCGAAATGCCTCCGCGTTTGCCTCCATCGCATCGTGGCCATTGGCACCGTGCACGTGCACGTCGACAAAGCCCGGAGCGAGGAAATTTCCGTGCAGATCAATCGTCTCGTCTGCGTGTGACGCTGGTGCGCGTATCTCTACAATCTTTCCATCGCGCACCACAACGTCGACGTCGCCCCGAATGGCGTCTGGAAAAATAATACGTGCGTTGGTGAAAATCATTGCTCGTCATTCCGAGCCGGTGGAACCCCGCGGCGCAAGCTTAAAGCGAGCTTCGCCGTCATCCCGAGTCGCGAAGGCGGCGAGGGGACCTCGCAAGAGCTCGAGTAATGGCCAATCTACTTTGCGTGACGTTATCTCCATAAGTGGGGTCCTTCGCTCCGCTCAGGATGACGAAGGTGCGAGTTGAAAAGTGAATGGTCCATTTTGCGTCGAATCGCGCAAGTTGCCTTTCCCCGCGAGAGCGCGCATCATTTTCCTCTCCATGGATTACGATGTAGCGATCATCGGCGGCGCGTTTTCGGGCGCCGCGACCGCTGTCGTGCTCAAACGTCGCTGTCCGAACGCCAGAGTCCTGGTCATCGAGAAGACGACCGAGTTCGATCGCAAGGTGGGCGAATCGACCACCGAGGTCAGCAGTTGTTACATGACGCGGATCCTCGGCTTGACCCATCACCTCGGGCACCATCACTTGCCGAAACAGGGATTGCGCCTGTGGTTTTCGCAGCATCCCGAGCAATCGCTTGATGATTGTGTAGAACTGGGCGCGCGTTACGGAGCGCGCCTCGCTGGTTTTCAAGTGGATCGCGCAACCCTCGACACGCATCTGCTCGAGGAAGCGGTCAAGGCCGGCTGCGAATTAATGCGGCCGGCCAAAGTGACGTCCCTCGAATTACACGACGGCGGCGAACAAGTTATCAAACTCGATTTTCAAAATGAGCAGCGAACAATTCGCGCGCGTTGGATCGTGGACGCGAGCGGACGCGCCGCCATGATTGCGCGCAAGCTCGGCCATTTTCGGCCGAATCTCGAGCATCCGATCAACGCGGTGTGGGCGCGATTTACCGGCGTGAAGGAATGGGACAGCTATGAATGGCGCGAAAAATTCCCGGAGATGGCGAACGCCTGTCGCACCAGCCGGGAATGGGCCACCAATCATCTCATGGGTTACGGCTGGTGGTGCTGGATCATTCCGCTGCGCGGTGGCGATGTCAGCGCCGGGATCGTTTACGATAGCCGGATTTTCGACCTCCCCGCCGGCGCAACTTTGGCTCAGCGTTTGCACAATCACCTGGTTTCGCATCCAGTCGGGCGCGCCATCTTCGGCGAGGCGCAGGCGATCGAAGGCGACGTCCACGCTTTTTCCGCGCTGCCTTATTGGAGCGAAAAAGTTTGTGGCGATGGCTGGGCCGCGGTTGGTGACGCGACCAGTTTTATCGATCCGCTCTACAGTCCGGGTCTCGATTTTTGTTCTTTTACTAGCTATTACGTCGCCACGTTGCTTTCGCGGAGTCTGGCGGGCGAAAACGTCAAAGCTTTGCTTGATCACTACAATGCGCAATACCCCGTGACCTATCGCAAGTGGTTCGAGTCGCTCTATCAGGACAAGTATTTTTACATGGGCGAAGCGGACTTGATGTCGGCTGCGTTGTTACTTGATGTCGCCAGTTATTACATCGGACTCGTTCGTCCGGTTTATCGTGATCCCGAGTGCGCGTTTGCCCGGTTGCCGTTTGAGGGCTGGCCGGGGCGTATCGCCGCGTCGATGATAAGATTTTATCGGCGGCGCCAAAAATCGCGCCGCCGCCGGGCGCCTCGGCGAAGTGAATTCCGGCTGGCGCGAGCTCTACGATGGCTTCGTTCCCGATTTTCGTTTGCGCAAACAAATTGCCCAAGGCCTGCGACGGTGGTGGAGCGCGGAATGGAAAAATCTCACGATGTCACCGCGCCGCGCTCAACCTGCGACTACAACGGCGGCCGCGCATCCAGCGGAAGTGTAGCGACTGCCTTTTCCGGAATACCCGATTCAACATTCCAATGTTGCACCTGCAACACTCAAATGTTAACTCGCGCACGACCATGCCCAGAAGAAAGCGCACCCAGTAAAAAACTGCGCGACCCAAACTCGACGGCTTAAAGCCGTCGAGTTTAAAAACAGGCATCCGGTTCTCTCGCGTTGGTGAATTTTCCGAAGGGACGCGCCAAAGGCTGGCTTTCGCTCGGGATGACGGCGAAGATTCGCCGCGATGGTCGCGTATTTCGTCGATAATTTCGATCCGTTCATCTTCCGGCTTTGGGACAACGTCGGGCCGCGCTGGTACGGATTTGCTTATGTCCTCGCATTTCTTTCCGCCTATTTCATCGTGCGCCTGCTCTCGAAGCGCGGTTACTGCGACCTGCCGCCGAATCGTGTCAGCGATTTCATCACCTGGATAGCTCTCTTCGGAGTCTTGTTAGGTGGACGAATCGGCTACGTCCTTTTTTACCGACCGGAGATGCTGCGGAATCCGCTTTCCATCGGCAAGGTATGGGAGGGCGGCATGGCCAGCCACGGCGGAATGATTGGGATCTTGATCGTAAGTTTTTATTACGCGCGCCGGCACAAACTCTCCTGGACGAGTCTGGGTGACGCCCTTGTCGTCGCCGCGCCGATCGGTTTGTTCTTCGGGCGCTGCGCGAATTTCATTAACGGCGAACTCTACGGACGCGCCACGAACCTTTCGTGGGCAATGCAGTTCCCAAAAGAGCTGATTGAAAACAGCGCGCTAGGAGACCGGGCAGTTGCTGTCGCGCAAAACCTTGATTCGTCGCTGATCGCTCCGGAAAAAATCATCGAGGCGGCGCGCCATAATTCGCAATTAAACGATGCACTTCGGGGAATTCTGACGCCGCGTCATCCCTCGCAGCTTTACGAAGCCCTCTTCGAAGGGATTGTCCTTTTCGCGATCTTGTGGTTCGTGCGCACGCGAATGCGACAGCCCAATGGCGTCCTCACTGGGTTATTTTTTATATTTTATGCGGTCTTTCGCATCATCTGCGAAAATTTTCGCGAACCGGATGCGCCACTCGTTGGCACCTTCACCCGTGGACAATTTTTTTCCTTTTTCCTGATCGCGATCGGAATTGCGTTTGTCGTGGTCGCAAAATTGCATCCCACATTTCCGAAAAGATCCTAGGTCATCCCGAGCGTCAGTCGAGGGATCCCGACGCGAAACCCTTACGGTGAGTTCCACAGAATCCCTCGGCTTCGCTCGGGATGATCTTTCGCTTTTTTCGAAACACGTTATTAATTAGTTCAACTTGTCGCTGATTCTGTTCTCGAAATTCCTCGCGAGCGGCGGGCTCTTTTTCGCTTTTGAACATTCCACCGTCGCGGGAAAGATCGTTCTCCTGACCCTCGCCATCGGCTCGATCTTTAGCTGGTCGGTCATGATCACAAAAATGCGCGTAATCCGATTCGCCCGAAAACAGACGGCGCGCTTTCTCGAAGCGTTCCGACAAGACCGACAGCCCTTGCGCTTGTTCGAGCGAAATGCGCGCTTTGTCGGCGCACCGATCTTTAATGTTTACCGGGCGGGTTGTCAGGAACTCGCGTTTCATCTGCTTGGCTCGGCGGAAGTAGATGAAACTTTTCGCGCCCGTCTCGGTGTCGCCGACAAAATCACCCCGGCGCAAATGAATGCGGTCCGCGCTGCGATGGAGCGCGCCGTCGGGGAAACGGCACTCGAGCTTGAATCGCAAATGATTCTGCTCGCAACGGCCGTCAGTGGTGCGCCTTTTCTCGGTTTGCTCGGCACGGTTTGGGGCGTGATGGACACCTTCACCGATGTCGCCGTCGCCGGTTCGCCGAATCTGGCGACGATGGCGCCGGGCGTTTCGGGCGCTCTCATCACCACCGTGACCGCGCTCTGCGTCGCGATCCCGGCGATGTTCGGCTACAATTTTTTGGTCACGAGCATTCGCGGAATGATCGTGCAAATGGATAACTTCGCCGCCGAACTTGCGTCTGAGTTCGAGCACAAATACGTCGAGCACAATACCCGCGTTGGGGAGTTCTCGCGATGACGTCATCCCGAGTGAAGCGAAGCGAAATCGAGCGATCCAGTAGCGAGACCTTAGGAGGTAACTTCAACGGGATCCTTCAACTCCGGTCAGGATGACGGATAAAAAGATGAAGCGTTATTCCAATCGCAGCAATTTTTCCACCCTAAGCGAAATCAACGTCACCCCGTTGCTCGATCTCGCCTTTGTGCTGCTGATTATTTTTATGATCACTACGCCGCTGCTCGAAAATAGCATGAATCTTGTTATTCCTTCGAGCAGTGCGGCCAACGCGCCCATTAGCAAGGCGCAAGTCCAGACGATTTCGATCGATCGTGACGAGACCATCAGGATGAACAATGAAATTGTTGACCCTGATTCACTAGCCGCTCGTCTGCTGGAGTTGAAGCGTGCGAATCCCGACGTTGCCATCGTGATCCGGCCGGACCGTGAATTGCCAGTGCAGAGATTAGTAACGCTGATGGATTCGTTGCAACGCGCGCAGATCACGAAAGTGGGTATCGCGACAAAAGCGGAATCGAAATAGGAATGCGACGCAACGCACGTTTCTGGCGAAACGTCACCTTGATCGCGCTCGTCCACCTCGGGGCATTGATCGCACTCTTGCGCTGGGCTGGCTCTTCGAA
>Ga0209577_10001940_pt1 | contig 20197 bp, 14 predicted proteins | sample GraSoiAngelo_109_FD_185874 | JGI IMG/M metagenome (GOLD analysis project Ga0209577, IMG submission 185874) | Grasslands soil microbial communities from the Angelo Coastal Reserve, California, USA - 14_0903_12_20cm (SPAdes) (version 2) | ecosystem: Environmental > Terrestrial > Soil > Grasslands...
GGAAAGTCGCGGGTAGAATCGGCACGGGGCGCGACGGAAGCCGCGCCGACGTTCGCGGCGGAGAGCGCGACGAAGGCCGTGATGGAGAGCTTGCGGAACTCATCGCCGAGCAGTGCGCGTTCAAGGCGAAGATCGTCGCGGGCGACGAGCGCGAGGACATCTCCCGCGCGGACGCGCGCTCGCGCCGTGTGCTGAACTTCGGCCACACGGTCGGGCACGCGCTCGAATCGCTGACCGGCTACCGCCGCTTCCGACACGGCGAGGCGGTCGGCCACGGGATGATTGCCGCCGCCGAGATTTCAAAAAGACTAGGACTGCTGGACGGTTCGGAGCTAGAATCCTTGCGCGGGGCCGTCCGTGCCGCGGGTCATTTGCCCGCGGCCTCCGACCTCGACGCCGGCATGGTCGCCCGCGCGCTCCGCGCGGACAAGAAGGCGGTCGGCGGGAGCGTCCGCTGGATTCTCTTGGAACGCATCGGTCGGGCGCGCGTCATGGACGGGAGGGAAGTCCCGGCGCGCGTCATCCGCGAGTCAATCCGCGCGGCGCTGGGCGCTCGTTGAAGCGCACTCTTTTACCGGTCGAAGGGAAATCCGACATGACTGTCGCACAGCGTGAGCATCGCGCGCCTAGCAAGCGCGGCGAGCGGGGCGGCTCGCGCCTCAACTTCATCATCATCGTCCTCGTCATCGTGCTCGGCGGCTACTCCGCTTACCACTACGTGCCCATCGCCTACAACGCCTACCTCTTTAAAGACTACATGCAGGAGACGGTGAACAAGGCCGCCTACCCGCCGGGGCAGACCAACGAGTGGGTTGCGTCGCAGTTGCGTTCCGCGGCGAAAGACTACAACCTCCCGGCGAACATGCAGGTCAACGTGCAGAACGAGGAAGGTCGCATCGCCGCACACGTCCAATGGACGCAAGAAGTCCAACTGCCCGGATTCGCCTACGACTACAAGTTCGACCACACGGCCCGCAGCAGCGGCTTCATCAATCCGAAATGATGAATGCGGAATGATGAGTGATGAATGAGAAGGCAGAAGTTGCTTCTCATTCATCACTCATCATTCCGCATTCATCATTTGGCCTTCAGGCCGCCGCCGCCACTCTTTTGCTCTGCAACTGCACCAGCCCTGCGGGCGCGGCGGCGAGCCACGTCGTCGGGCAGACGCCGCAGCGCGTACAGGTGTCAACGGACGGGCAGGGTGCGGTCGAGCGCGCGACTTGCGCCCGCGCGTGCTCCTTCTCTAAAAACTCACGCCCCATGCCTGAGTCCACGATCTCCCACGGCAAAATTTCTTCGTAAGGGCGGGCGCGGCTCGTGTGGAACTCTGGGCGGGTGCCGGTCTCGCGCAGCGCCGCGTTGAGGTCGCCGCGGTGTCGCGTTGCCGCCTCGATGACGCGCGCGACTCTCCGGTCGCCCGAAGAGAAGAGCGCCTGCTCGTGCGCCACACGCGCCGACATCACTCTCACCTCGACGTTCGGGATGCGCGAGAGGTTCTTCGAGAGCCACTTCAGGCGGCGCTTCAACTCGCGCTCCTCGCAGATCGGCTCCCACTGAAACGGCGTGTTCGGCTTGGGCACGAAGCCGTTTAGGGCCGGGATGATCTTCCCCGCGCGCCCGAACCTCCGCCCCGCTTCAAGCATGCGGTCTTTGATGCGCGTGACCAGCTCGACCATCGCTTCGAGGTCTTCGTCCCGCTCGGTCGGCAGCCCTGTCATCATGTAGAGCTTGACGGTCAGCATGCCGCGGTCGAAGACCGCGCCGCAGATACCGACGATCTCATCGTTCGTCAGGTTCTTGTTGATGACGCGGCGCAGGCGGTCGCTTCCGGTCTCCGGCGCGACCGCGATCTGCTGGTCGCCCGACTCGACGAGCGCGTCCAAAAGCTCATCCTCAATCTGGTCGAGCCTGAGCGACGAGACGGAAATACGATAGCCCATCTCTCGCAGGCCGCCGAGGATTTCGCTGATTTCAGGGTGGTCGCAGACGGCTGTGGAGACAAGGCCGATCTTGTCGGTGCGCGCGCGCCACTCGGCTGCTTTGGCGAGTATGTCGCGCGCGGGGACGACGCGCGGCGGCCAGTAGTTGAAGCCCGCCCAGCAGAAGCGACACCCCTGCGAGCACCCGCGCGAAATCTCCACGAGGAAGCGCTCGCCCATCTCGGCTTCGGGTGCCCAGATGATTGACGACGGCGCGAAGACTTCAGGCTCCTTCAACTTCTCCACGATTTCGCGGTCGCCGCGACGCATCGCGCGCCTGAGACTCCCTTCCTTCGGGTTCTCCGCCGCGACTATCCTGCCGACGCTCGCTGGCACGCCCTCGGCCTTCGGCGTGTAAGCTTTGATCGTGCCGTCCTCGTTGTACGTCACATCGTAGAGCGACGGCACGTAGAAACCGCGTCCCGTCCGCGCGAGCTTTAAGAGTAAGTCTTCCTTCGTCCCACCCTCGTCCGAGTTCTCGAACAGGAGGTCAACGAGTCGGGGAACGAGAATCTCGCCTTCGCCGACGGCAACGACATCCGTGAACTCCGCGATGGGTTCGGGGTTGAGGAACGAGGCCGCGCCGCCCATCAAGACGAGTGGGTCGTGGTGCGTCCGGTCTGTCGCCCAGACGGGCACGCGCGCGAGCCGGAGCATGCGCGCCATGTTGAGGAAGTCCGTCTCGAAGGAGATCGAGAAGGCGACGAGGTCGAAGTCGCGCACGGGCGTCTGCGATTCGAGCGACAGCAGAGGCGTGCCCGCTCGTTCGTACTCGCGCACCTCGGCGTCGTCCGGCAAAAAGACGCGCTCGCACGACACGTCGGGGATGCGGTTGAAAAGCTCGTACACCGACTGGAAGCCGAGGTTCGCCATCCCGACGCCGTACACGTTCGGGTAGCACAGGGCCACGCGCAGACGCGCGCCGCGCTTCCATATCCAGCCCTCTTCGGTCGCAAGCCTGCGCCGGTAACTTTCTATAACTCTCTTAGACATTCTTCAGCTAAAAAACGAGGCGGCAAGTCTTGAATTTGATGATTCAGACTTGCCGACAGTGTACCGCAGTTTCCGCGGGCTTAGCTACTGACGAACGCTTTCTAAGAACGCCTTGAGCTTGCGCGAGCGCGAGGGGTGACGCAGTTTCCTGAGCGCCTTCGCTTCAATTTGCCGGATGCGCTCGCGCGTGACGGCGAAGTGCTGGCCGACCTCTTCGAGCGTGTGCTCGCTGCCGTTCGGGCCGAGGCCGAAGCGCATCTTGATGACCTTCTCCTCGCGCGGCGTGAGGGTCGCCAGAACCTCGTCCGTAATCTCGCGCAGGTTCGAGACGACGACGGCGTCCGCGGGGTTGAGGATGGACTTGTCCTCGATGAAGTCGCCGAGGTGCGAGTCCTCCTCCTCGCCGATGGGCGTTTCCAGAGAGATCGGCTCCTGCGCGATCTTCAGAACCTTGCGCACCTTCGAGACGGGAATGTCCATCTTGCGCGCGATCTCCTCGCTCGTCGGCTCGCGCCCCAGCTCTTGAACTAAAGCACGTGAGGTGCGGATGAGCTTGTTGATGGTCTCGATCATGTGCACCGGGATGCGGATCGTCCGAGCCTGGTCGGCGATGGCGCGCGTGATTGCTTGACGAATCCACCACGTCGCATACGTCGAGAATTTATAACCGCGTCGCCACTCGAACTTGTCCACGGCCTTCATCAGCCCGATGTTGCCTTCCTGAATCAAGTCCAAAAATTGAAGCCCGCGGTTCGTGTACTTCTTGGCGATGGAGACCACGAGCCGGAGGTTCGCTTCGATCAATTCGCGCTTGGCCTGCGCGGTCTCGGCCTCGCCGGTGACGATTGCCTGTAACGACCGCTTGATCTCGACGGGCGAGACATTGTGGTCGGCCTCGATCTGCACGAGGCGGCGCTTGGCGTTGCTGATGTGGCGCTTATATTCCTTCTCCTCGTCGGGGCGGATGCGCTTGCGGCCCAGCTTCTCGGTGTAGCTCGTGATCTCGTTCTCGGCGACGCGAATCTCCTTGGCGACCTTGCGGATGGAGTCAATCAGGCGCTGCCGCGCCCTCTCCGTCAGGTTCAGGAGCTTCATCTCCTGCGCGATCTCAAGGCGCATACGCGCCACCTTGCGCTTGAGGCGCAGAAGCTTCCTCGACTTCTTGCCGCGCAGAAGCTTCTGCTCGGCGCGCAGCTTCTCCCACTCCTTCAGGCCGGTCTTAAAAATCTTGCGGATGTTCTCGACGCCTTCGAGCGTCCAGCGCAGGTACTCGTCGGCCTTGTCCTCCTGGCCCGTGAGTTCAGCCTGCTCGGAGAAGTTGACGAAGTCGCGTATCTGGAGGCGGCCCGCGCCGAGTTCGTCGCCGACCTTGCACAGCTCGCGCACCGCGATGGGCGAGCGCGAGATGGCCTTCTGCGTCTTGATCTGGCCCCGCTCGATGCGCTTGGCGATGGAGACCTCGCCCTCGCGTGTGAGGAGCGGCACGATGCCCATCTCGCGCAGGTAGAGGCGGACGGGATCGTTGGTTTTTTCGAGCGCGCCCGCCGAGAGGTCGAGTTCAAGTTCCTCGTCGAGCGCCTCGTCCAACTCGTCGGAGACGACCACGGCGGCGGCCTGCTCGATGAGGCGCTCGTCGGAGTCGGCGACGGTGATGTTCGAGCCTTCGAGCTTCTGGAGCACGTCCTCGATGTCGTCGGGCGAGACGATGTTGTCGGGAAGCTCGCGGTTGAGGTCGTCGAAGGTGAGAAACTTCTTGTCGCCGCCCAGTTCCAGGAGGCGCTGCACCACGTCTTCCTGATCCTTCTCTTCCATGCTCATCTCTTAATTCTACCTCGGAACGTTTATAAGAGAATGCGCCGCGCGTTTGAGTCCTGCCGTTCGGCACTTCAGGAGAATGAGGACTGGCCGCCCACCGTCACCCCGCCCGTGCGTGGCATGAGCGACGTGCGGCGACGTTTCAGATCGAAGTCTTCCATGACGAGTCGGTCGCGCCGGGCCTCGTCGCCCGCGCGGTCGGCCTCCGCGATCTCGGCGGCGAGTTCCTTGATGCGCCTGTCGTAACTCATCAGGCGCAGAGTCAACAGGCAGCTTTCTGCCTCGGCCAAGAATTGGTCGGTCGCCTCGCCCTCGGCGCGCTCCGGCTCGTGCATCAGGACGAGCGGCACGAAGTCGGCGGCCACCGCGTCGTCGGCGGTCATCTCGCCGAGCGTCGAAAAATCAACGGACGATCCGCGCGCGTGCAGCTCCTTCAAGGCGCGGAAGACCGCGGCGGTCGGCAGCTCTTCGTAGTCGCCCTCTTCCAAGTGCGGAAGCAAAGCCTCGCGCAACTCCGCGTCGTGCACGAGGAGTTCCAGGAGCCTCCGCTCGGCGACGGTCGGCGCTTCCGTCTCAGCGCGCACGACCTTCTTCTTCACGTCGTCGGCAGTCGCCGCCGAAGCGTTCGCGCGCGCGGTCACGGTCTTCCAGAGTTCCTGCCTGAGTCCAGACTCTTCGACGCGCAGCGCGTCCATCGCCATGTCGAAATACTCGCGTCTCTGAACGAGGTTGCGCACCGCCCGGACGAAGGGCAAGACCTCCTCGACCGCCTCGGCCTTCTGCGCGGGGTTGCGCAAAGAACGACCGACGGCGGCCTGCTCCAACACGAACTGCATGTGCGGGACGGCCCGCCCGCGCCTCTCGTTGTACTCCTCGACGCCGCGCGCGCGCACGAACTCGTCGGGGTCTGAGCCGTCGGGCAGGACGAGGACTTTGACTTCAAAGTCTTCGGGCAGAAGAACCTCTATGGCGCGCTTCGCCGCGTTGATTCCGGCGCGGTCACCATCATAATTGACGACCACTTTGCGCGCAAACCTGCCCAGGAGTCTCGCCTGCTCCTGCGTCAGCGCCGTCCCCAAACTCGCCACGACGTTACGCACGCCCGCCTGAAAAGGGATGATTAAATCGAGATAGCCCTCGACAAGAATCGCGAACTTCTTTTTCCTTATCTCGTCGCGCGAGGCGCTGAGTCCGAACAGATGTCGGCCCTTCGTGTACGCGGCGGTCTCCGGCGAGTTCAGGTACTTCGGCTCGTCGCCCGCACGCATCGCCCGCGCGCCGAAGGCGACGGGCCTTCCTTGCGCGTCCATCACAGGGAAGATCAAGCGCCCGCGAAAGCGGTCGTAGTAGCCGCCCGCCTCCTTCTTCACCACTAGCCCGCTCCGCTCGATCTGCCCCGTGTTCGCTCCTTTAGTTTTGAGGTACGGCCCAAGCGCGTCCCAACTGTTCGGCGCGTAGCCCAAACGAAAGACATGCCGCGTTTCTTCGCGGATGCCTCGCCCCTCGGCGTACTCGCGCGCCGCGCGCGCTTCGGCGTTCTCTTCGGCGAGCTGCCGCTCCCAGAATTCGAGCGCCCAGGCGTTGAGCTGTACGACCTCGTCCGATTCCTTGCGCCGCGCCTCGAAGCGCTTGTCGTCAACCAGAGCGGGCAGGGGCACGCCCGCCTTCTCCGCCACGATCCGCACCGCTTCGGGGAACGACACGCTCTCCATCTCCATCACGAAGTTAAAGACTGAGCCGCCCCTAGAACAGCCGAAGCAGTAGAAAATATTCTTCGACGGGTTGACCGAGAACGAAGGCGTCTTCTCCTGGTGAAAAGGGCAGCACGCCATCCAGTTCGCGCCCTTCTTCTTCAGGGTCACGTAGTCCGACACGACGCGGACGATGTCCGCCTGTCGGCGCAGGTCGTCAATGAATACTTGCGGGTAGCGCATCGCTCTATAATTTCACTCTCAGATTGTCAGTTCTTAAAAGAGTCGCGCGGCACACCTCTAAATGATATGCGCGAAGAAGCGTTTTAATTTCTCTGCGTCGAGCCGCCCGTCAGTCCGAGCGCCGCCGTGCGCGTCGAGGCCGAAGGGTCGGCTTATTGCTTCAACTCGACGACGGTCGCACCCGCGCCGCCCTGGTTTTCGGGGGCGAGGTCGAAGCCGGCGACGTGCGGGTGGTGCTGCAACAACTCGGCGACTGCGCGGCGCAGCGCGCCCGTGCCGTGGCCGTGGATGATGCGGACGTGCGCGTAGCCGTGCAGGTATGCCTCGTCCAGAAACTTGTCCAACTCTTCGCGCGCCTCGTCCGTGGTCTTGCCGATGAGTTTTAGTTCGGCGTCGGGCGCATCGCGCGACTGTTTGAGTCTAACCTCCGTGCCCGTCTGCTGCATGCGCCGCAGGCGACCGGCGAGCGTGTCGTCGCCTTTCTGTTTCGGCGCGGGGGTGACGAGTTCGAGGTTCGAGAGCTTCTCGCGGAAGCGTAAATTCTTGACGCGCACTTCGGCCTCGCCGTGGTTTATGCGCTCGACCGTGCCGGTCATGCCGAGCGTGCGGAGTCGCACCTCGTCGCCGGCGGCGATCTCGCGCGGCGCTGCCGTGTCGGCGTTTGAAGAGGGCGGCGCTGTCTGCGCCCTCTCATCTTCGCGCGCGTGGCGGACGACACGGACGCCGCCCGTCTGGCCGCCCGCGCCGCGTGCTGAAGAGGCGCGCGCCTCGGCGCGCACTTTCTGCGCCTCGCGGCGGAGTTCTGCGGCGCGGCGCTCGGCCTCGCGCTCGACGCGAACGCGCTGCGCGCGGTCTTCGATCTTCGAGTAGAGTTCGCGCGCAGACCTCTCGAAGTCGGCGACGGAGCGTTCGAGCTGGCGCGCGAACTCCGTCTGGCGCTCGCGCTCGCGGCGCTCGGCTTCCGTTTCGAGCGAGGCGTACTTGTCGGCGACGGCGCGGCGCTCCTCTTCGAGCGCGCGGCGCAAAGATTCGGCCTGCCCCGACTCGCGCTGGATGCGGCGCAGGTACTCTGCGGCGGCGAGCGACCGGTCGTCAACGCGCGAGCGCGCAGACGTGATGATCTCTTCGGGCAGATGGAAGCGGCGCGCGATCTCGAGGCCCGCGGACGAGCCGGCGACGCCGACGAGCAGGCGGTAGGTCGGCTCTAAAGTCCGCTCGTCGAACTCGACGCTCGCGTTCTGGACGCCCTCCTCGTTCGCCGCGTACATCTTCAGGCCGCTGTAGTGCGTCGTCGCGATGACGTGTGCGCCGCAGGCTCGCCGGAAGTGGTCAACGACGGCGACGCCGAGCGCCGATCCCTCTTCGGGGTCTGTGCCCGTGCCGACCTCATCCAAGAGGACGAGCGCGGGGCTTCGGCACAGCTCGACCATGCGGCGGATGTTGGCGACGTGTGAGGTGAAGGTCGAGAGGTTCGCGGCGAGCGACTGGCGGTCGCCGATGTCGGCGAGCACGGAGGCATAGGGCGGAACGCGTGCCTCGCGCGCCGGGACGTGAAGAGCTGAGAGCGCCATGAGCGAGAGCAGCCCGGCGGTTTTGAGCACGACGGTCTTGCCGCCCGCGTTCGCGCCGGAGATGACCATCACGGGCTGCCCGGAGTCGAGGCGCAAACTGACGGGCACGACCTCCAACCCTTGCTCGCGCAAATTCTCTTCGAGCAGAGGGTGTCGCGCCTCGCTGAGTTCGAGCGTGTTCTCTTCGTCAATCGTCGGCTCAACACATCGGAGGTGCGCGGCGAGCGCGGCCTTCGCGCTCACGAAGTCGAGTTCGGCGACGGCGCGCGCCGCCAGCCCGATTGAAGGCAACTCCGCGCGCAGTTCTTCCGTCAGCGTGAAGAGGATGCGCGTGATCTCGCGCTCCTCCGTCTCTCTGAGCGCCTGTAGCTCGTTGTTCGACTCGATGGTCTCCAAAGGCTCGACGAAGACGGTCGCGCCCGAAGACGAGAAGCCGTGCGCGACTCCGGCGACGCGCCCGCGGTGGTCGCTCCTGACGGGGATGACGAAGCGCTCGTTGCGCAGCGTGACCAGACTGTCCTGAATCGCCTCCTCGGAGCGGCGCATCAACGCTTCGAGCGAGCGCGTGATGGTCGAGCGAAGGCGCACGATGTCGGCGCGTATGCGGGCAAGCTCCGGGCTGGCGCGGTCGTCCAGCTCGCCCGACGGAAGTATCTTCGAGAAGACGCGGGCGGCGAGGCCGGGCAGCGTGCGCGGCAACTCCGCGACCGTCTCCCACAACACGGGCGCGAGTTCGCGCTCGGCGGTAACAGCCGCGCGCGCGTCCGCCGCCTGCTCGCACAGACGCGCCAGTTCGAGCAGCACCAGCGGCTCAAGGATCGTGCCCTCTATCGCCAGACGCGCGAGCGCTTCTGCGGGGTCGGCCAACTCACTAAACGACCAGCGGACGCCGCGCGCGCGCAGCTCCGCGCACTCCGAGACGGCGCGGAGCGCGCGCCGCACCCCGGCGACGGAGTCGAGCGGCGCGAGTTCGTCCGCGCGCCCGCGCCCCATCGGCGTCTGCGCGTAGCGGCGCACGAGCGCGCGCAGGCCCTCGTACTCCAGCGTGGCGAAAGACTGGTCGTTCATGGGTGAATGGTAAACCGTAAACCGTGAACCGTAAACCGTGACGAGAAAAAGCGGCGACAAGTGAAAGGCGGCATGCGAGAAGGCGTAAACTACTTGTCACGGTTTACGGTTCACGGTTTACGGTTCTCGGCCTTCTCCGCTCCGTGCCCTGCATGGCGGCGTCGAAGAGTTGGGAGGGGTCGAGGACGTGGACGCGCGTGCCTTCGTGTTCGAGCGTGGCGCGCAGGGGGCGCGCGGGCTGAAGGGGCGGCGCGAGTGCCTCGGCGGGGACTCGGACGATTCCCTCGACGCGCTCGACGGCGAGCGCGAGCTGTTCGTCGCCGCGCAGCGTGACGAACAGGCGCTGCGTCTCTTCGCCGCGCCGCGTCTCTTCGCCGCGCGGGGCGTCTGGTTCGACCTGGGCGTTGACGAGCGCGAGCGGGTCGAGAACGGTGCGCATGCGCCCGCGCACGCAGACGACGCCCAGGACGGCGCGCGGGGCGTGCGGCAGCGGCGTGGGCTTTGAGCACTGCTGCGCCTCGCCGTCCGTCTCGTCGGCGCAGACGGCGAAGGCGTGCGCGCCCGCGCGCATCAGCAAAAGCTCGCGCGTCTCGTCCGGCGTGTGCGGCGAAGCTTGCGACGGCGGCGCGCCCGCCTCTGTGTCTTCGTGCTCGCTCATCTTCTGACGGGGGAGTCCGCGTGAGGGGCGTCTGGTTTCTAGCACGCGCGGAAGTGGAAGGCAAGCCCCTTCGGGAAAGGCACAAGGCAAACTGCAAAAGGCGAAAGGCAAAGTTGAGGATGAGCCGCGCGCGAATCGTCTTTTACTTTTGATTTTTGCCGTTTGCCTCTTGCCTTTTGCCTTCCGCTCCGGCGGCTCTGCTAAACTGTCGGCAAACCGGAAGGGCGTGCGGCACGTAAATTCCGCGCGGGCGTCGTCACAGCGCGGAGCATCTCTCAAAAGTGAAGGAGATTGGCGATGGACGAATTCGACCGCTACCGCGCGGAGATGAACGAGCGCCTGCTGGGGACGGGCCACCTCGGCATCAAGCGCTTCTTCGCGCTCGACACGCAGGCATACGAAGATGGCGCGCTCGACAAGAAGACGAAGGAGTTGATGGGCCTCGCCGCCTCGACCGTGCTGCGCTGCGACGACTGCATCACGTACCACGTCAAGCAGTGCGTCTCGGTCGGGGTGACGCGCGAGGAATTCCTGGACGCCTTCAACGTGGCGCTCGTGGTCGGCGGCTCGATCACCATCCCGCACCTGCGCCGGGCGGTCGAAAGATTAGACCAGCTCCTCGGCGCGGGCGAGAAGGAGGTCGCGGGCGCGGAATAAAAAAGCGTCCGCCGGGCATAAGGGTTAGTGGCGGATAGTCTATGAAGCGTGCGAGCCTTATCATGGCACTCGCCGTCGTGCTCCCGCTCTGCGGCGCGTGCGCCGCGCGGCGGCCAGCGCTCGTGGACGCGAACACGAGGGTCTTGAAGGTGAAGGTGACGCAGGGCGGCGATGTCTATCTGGACGGGCGGTTGAAGACGTTGGAAGAGGCGGACGCGGAGCTTGAGCGACTGAAGAAGGAGCGCGGCGCAGTGCTGTACTACCGCGAGGAGTCCGCGCAGCACCAGCCGCACCCGAACGCGCTGCGCATCATCCACAAGATCGAAGAGCTTCAGTTGCCAATCGGTTTGAGCGAAAAGGATTTTGAGTGAATGTTGAGAAAGACGCTTTACGCATTGCGGTTCGTCGCCCTGTCGGGTTGTTTGCTGCTGTCAGCTTCAGGCGCTCGTGCGCAGGACGATCAAGGGAAAGGCGGTGACGACGTGTCTCAGGCGCGGCTGCGGGGGCGCGTGCGCGCGCCGGAGCTGGAGGGCGGGCGCGGCTGGCTGAACACGGACAGGCCGCTCTCGATTGCGGGCTTGCGCGGCAAGGTCGTGCTCCTCGACTTCTGGACTTACGGCTGCGTCAACTGCATGCACGTCATCCCGGACCTCAAGCGGCTCGAAGAGAAATACTCGAAGCAACTCGTCGTCATCGGCGTCCACTCCGCCAAGTTCGAGAACGAGAAGGAGACGGAGAACATACGCCGCATCGTCCTCCGCTACGGGATCGAGCACCCCGTCGTCAACGACGCCGACTTCCGCATCTGGCACGCCTACGCCGTCAGCGCGTGGCCGACGCTCGCGCTGATTGACACGGACGGCTACGTCGTCGGGGAGGCCGCGGGCGAAGGCCATTACGAAGTGCTCGACAAGGCCATTGGCGAGCTGGTCGAGGACGCGCGCAAGCGCGGCACGCTCGACGAGCAGCCTTTGAAGCTCGCGTTGGAGCGCGCGAAGGTCGGCGACCTGCCGCTCGCGTTCCCCGGAAAAATTCTGGCGGACGAAAAGAGCGACCGCCTCTTCGTCGCCGACTCGAATCACAACCGCGTCGTCGTCACGCGGCTCGACGGCACACTCGTCGAGACAATCGGCTCCGGCGAGCGCGGCACGAAGGACGGCGCGTTCGAGCAGGCGAGCTTCTACCGACCGCAGGGCATGGCGCTCGACGGCGATACGCTCTACGTCGCCGACACCGAGAACCACCTCGTCCGACGCGTTGACCTGAAGGCGCGCGCCGTGCAGACAATCGCGGGCACGGGCGAGCAGTTGCGCGACCTCTCGGTCAACGGCGGCCCCGCACGCACGACGCCCATCAACTCGCCGTGGGACTTGGCTTGCGCCGGGCGCGCGCTCTACATCGCGATGGCCGGGCCGCATCAGATTTGGAGGCTCGACCTCGACACGCGGCAGCTCTCCGTCTTCGCGGGCACGGGGCGCGAGGCGCGCGCCGACGGAGCGCGCGACGAGGCCGGGTTCGCGCAGCCTTCGGGCCTGGCGACCGACGGCAAGACGCTCTACGTCGCCGACGCTGAGTCGAACACGGTGCGCGCCGTCTCGCTCGGCGGCGCGGAGCGCGGCGAGTTGAAGTCGAATGAGGTCGAGATGAAAACGGCGTCGCTCTCGTCACCCGCCGAAGAGGTTCGGACGCTCGCGGGCGGCGACCTCTTCGACTTCGGCGACCGCGACGGAGAGGGCGACGACGTGCGCCTCCAGCACCCGCTCGGCCTCGCGCTCCGCGACGGACGCCTCTTCATCGCCGACACCTACAACCACAAGATCAAAGTGCTCGACCCGCGCTCGCGCACCGTCAAGACGTTCGCCGGGACGGGCAAGCCCGGCCAGGCGGACGGCGCAGGAGCCTCCTTCTACGAGCCGGGCGGCCTCTCGGTCGCGCGCGGGCGTCTCTACGTCGCCGACACGAACAACCACGCCGTCCGCGTCGTTGACCTCGCGACGAAGCAGACCGCGACGCTCGTCATCCACGGCCTCCAACCGCCCGCAACGCCCGCGACCGCGAGCGCCGACGCGTCGGGCGAGTCGGAATCCGCAGGGCCGAACGCCGAAGAGTTCAAGGCCGCGCCGCAACGCGTCGCCGCCGCCAGCGACGCGACGCTCGTCATCGCCGTCGCGCTGCCCGCCGGTTATCACCTCAACCCGTCCGCGCCGCAGCGCTACAAAGTCTCCGTCGAGGGCGGCGCTGAACACCTTGTGCTCGGCGGCGTTGCTGCCGACGCGCGGGCACTCGTCAAGACGGCGAAGGATTTGCACCTGCCGCTCAGCCTGCCCCTGCGCGCGCTCGCGCCGGGCGCGGCGGCCCTGCGCGTGCAGCTCACGCTCTACTACTGCCGCGAGGACAACACCGGCACGTGCCGCATCAAGACGCTCGTCTTCCGCGCGCCCGTCGAGATCACGGGCGAGGCGGGCGCGCCGCGCGAGATTAAGTTGGAGGGGAAAGTCGAATAGGCGAGAGGTACGCCGAGCAGGCCACACGCGCCGGTGGCGAGCGGCGCTGACGGCGTCCGGGCGTCAGTTGCGCGAGAGGTCGCCGGTCTCGTCGAGCACGTCGGGCCAGAGTTCGCGACTGCGCTCAAGCTCGCGCTCAAGAAGCGCCTTCGTCTGCCGCAGCTCTTCGAGCGTCTCGGCGTTGGCGCGCTCAAGCTCCGTGATGTGTTTTTTCATCTGCCGCCCGCGGGCTTCGAGGAACATCGAGTAGAAGTAGAGCACGCCCGCGGCGGCGGCCAGCGTCAAGGCGAGTACGAGGGCTGCGTAAAACTCCACGGCTGTTGTCCCTGCTCGTCGGTTTACTAAATTTCTACCGCTTCCCGCCCGAATCTGCAAGCCCGCAGGGAAGGCAAAAGTAAAAAGGCAAAAGGCAAAAGAGAAGACGCAGAGCGGTGCTGCTCTCACCAACCGCCGATGACGAGAGACGTGCTGACTGCCTTCCCCTCTTTTAGCCTTTTTACTTTTGCCTTTTGCCTTAATTTCACTCCGCCACCTGGCAATAGACCTTGATCGCGTCTTTCGCGTTCGTGAGCTTGTCGAGCAGCTCCCGGTAGTTCTCAAGCCCTCTGACCGGGTGAGTCAACAGGCGGGAGAGCCAGCCGGGGTATTCCAACTCGGCCTGCGACATGTCCCGCACGCCCGCCTCGAAGTATTCGCGGTTGGCGTTCACAGTCCCGACCATGACTTTGTTGCCGAGGACGAATCCGAGGTTGATCTTGTCGGCGGGCACTTCCACGCGTCGGTCGCCGCCCGTCACGCTTGAAAGGACGAGGACGCCGTTCTTGGCGAGCGCCTGCATCGAGTCGAAGACGATGGGCGAGTAGCCCGTCGCCTCGAAGATGAGGTCGAAGCCGCCTTCATATTTTTTAGGCGACTCGGCCACGGGCAGCTCGTCGCTCGTCACGTAGGTCGCGCCGAGCGCCTCGATCAAATCTGAGTTGAGGTAGGGCTTCGGCGTCTTCCCGAAGGTTATAACTTCGAGTCCGCGCAAGGTAAGGACGAGCGTGGCGAGCAGCCCGATAGTGCCCGCGCCCATCACCGCCGCGCGCTTCGGCTTCCACACGTGGAGCCGCCGCTGAATCTCGTAAGCCTGCGTGATGCCTTTCTGCACCACCGTCATCGGTTCGAGCAGGACGCCGACCTCCTTCAAGCCCTGCGGGATTTTGACGATGAACTCAGCGTCGTCCACGTAATATTCGGCGAGGTAGCCGTGGAGCAGGTTGATGCCGCGCTCGTAGTAAACGGAGTCGGTCGTCATGTCGCTCGTGCCGATCAGGTCGTAGATGCTGTGGCCGGGGCGTCGGACGGTGGCGACGACGTAGTCGCCCGGCTTTACGTGCGTGACTTCCGAGCCGACCGCTTCGACTTGGCCGAAGCTCTCGTGCCCGGTGACGAGGAAGTCGAAGCCCGGCGGGGCCTGGCCGTACTCGGCGGCGTTGATCTCCTTGTCTGTCCCGTCAACGCCGACTCTCAGGACTCTCACGAGCACGCCGCGCCCGTTCGGCACGTCGGAGACTTCAGGCGTTCGCATCTCGACGAGGTGCGCGCTGTCCGGCTTCCCCGGTGTGACTGCGATTGCTTTCATAAATCCTCCAAAAGATATTAGGTGGTTCCGGGTGTTGGTTAGACGCGCCGATTTTACCAGCACCCGGAACGCAACGCCTAAAACCCGCTTTTCATTCCCCGCTCTGCTGAAGGAGCTTGGCGACGAGGCCCGTCCAGCCCGTCTGGTGCGACGCGCCTAATCCAGCGCCGTTGTCGCCGTGGAAGTATTCGTAGAAGAGCAGGTGGTCGCGCCAGTGCGGGTCTTCCTGAAACTTGCGCGCGCCGCCGAAGACGGGGCGGCGGCCCTCTTCGTCGCGCAGGAAGAGGCGCGACAGGCGGCGCGACAGCTCCGCCGCGACCTCCCACAGCGTCAGCATCCGGCCCGACCCCGTGGGGCACTCGACGCGGAAGTCGTCGCCGAAGTAGTAGTGAAACTTCTGAAGCGACTCGATGAGGAGGTAGTTGGCGGGGAACCAGACGGGGCCGCGCCAGTTGGAGTTTCCGCCGAAGAGTCCGGTCGTTGACTCCGCCGGCTCGTAGTCAACGCGGTGCTCCTCGCCGTCAACCTTCAGCACGAACGGGTCGGCGAGGTGGCGGCGCGAGAGGGCGCGCACGCCGTAGGGCGAGAGGAACTCCCGCTCGTCGAGCATCACGCGCAGGACGCGGCGCAGGCGTTCCTGCTCGGTGACGGCGAGGAGCCGCCGCTCCTGCATGCCGGGCGTCTTCATGCAGGCGACGTTGTCAGTCAGGTCTGGCCGGTTCTCGATGAACCACTGCATGCGCTTCTTGAATCCGGGCAGGCGGTCAACGACCTCCGCGTCGAGCGTCTCGACGGCGAAGAGCGGGATGAGTCCGACCATCGAGCGCACGCGGATGGGGAAGTGCGTGCCGTCCTGCATGTGCAGCACGTCGTAGTAGAAGCCTTCGCGGTCGTCCCACAGCGAATAGTTGTCGGGGCCGACGTTGTTCATCGCGTCGGCGATGTAGATGAAGTGCTCCCAGAACTTCGAGGCCACGTCCTCGTAGGTCGGGTCTTCGCGCGCCAACTCCATCGCGATGGCTAGGAGGTTCAAGGTGTACATCGCCATCCAGCTCGTGCCGTCGGACTGTTCGAGCGTGCCGCCCGTGGGGAGCGGCTTGCTCCGGTCGAAGACGCCGATGTTGTCGAGGCCGAGGAAGCCGCCCTCGAAGATGTTGTTGCCCTCGGCGTCCTTGCGATTGACCCACCAGGTAAAGTTCAGCATCAGCTTATGGAAGACGCGCTCCAGAAACGCGCGGTCGCCCGCGCCGTCGCGCCGCTTCTTCTCGATCCTGTAAACGCGAAGCGCCGCCCACGCGTGCACCGGCGGGTTCACGTCCGAGAAGTTCCACTCGTAGGCCGGGAGTTGGCCGCTCGGGTGCATGTACCACTCGCGCAGCAACAGTATCAGTTGCTCCTTGGCGAACTCCGAATCAACGAGCGCGAGCGGCACACAATGAAACGCCAAGTCCCAGGCGGCGAACCACGGGTACTCCCACTTGTCGGGCATCGAGAGCACGTCCGCGTTGTAGAGGTGTTTCCAATCGCTGTTGCGACCGTGCTTCCGTTCGGGCGGCGGAGGCGGCAAGGCCGGGTCGCCGTCGAGCCACTGCTTGACGACGTAGTGGTAGAACTGCTTCGACCAGAGGAGGCCGGCGAACGCCTGCCGCATGACGCCCCTCGCGTCTTCGCTCAGGTGCGCGGGGATGACCGACGCGTAGAACTCGTCGGCCTCGCGCCGCCGCGCCTCGAACGTGCGCTCGAAGTCCCCGCCGAAGGCTTCGTCAACGCTCGAAGGCGGCTCCTCCGTGAAGCGCAGCCGCACGACACGCTCGCCGCCCGGCGGGATTGTCAGAACATAACGCGCCGCCGCTTTCGTTCCGCGCCCTTCCGGGTTGACGGCCTCGCGCACTCCGCCGACGACGTAGTCGCCTATGCCGTCCTTCACGTGCGCGCCGTTCGGCGTGCCGTAGAGCCTCTGCGTGTTAGTGTCGTTCTCCGTGAAGAGAAGCTCCGGCTCGCCTTCGCAGTAGAGATAGCGGTCGCCGTAAGTGTCGTGCACGGCTTCGACGACCGCCGCGCTCGCGGGCGAAGAGTTCTTACCGCCGCCCTTCGCCTTCAGCCCCTCGCCGCGGCGCAGTTGCGGGCGCGCGGTCTTTCCGTCCCAAGTCCATGTGTTTCGGAACCAGAGGTGCGGCAGCAGGTGGATCGTGAACTCTTCCGGGCCGCGGTTGGCTAGGCGGATGAGGACGAGTATGTCCTCCACGTCGGCCTTCGCGTACTCGACGAACACGTCGAAGTAGCGGTCGTCGTCGAAGACGCCGGTGTCAAGCAACTCGAACTCCGGGTCGAGCTTGCCGCGCCGACGGTTCTCCTCGACGAGCCGCACGTAAGGGAACTCTGCGTGCGGGTACTTGTAGAGGAACTTCATGTAGGAGTGGGTCGGAGTGGAGTCGAGGTAGAAGTAATACTCCTTCACGTCCTCGCCGTGGTTGCCCTCCTTGCCCGTGAGTCCGAACAGTCGCTCCTTCAGGATGGGGTCGCGCCCGTTCCACATTGCGACCGCGAAGCAAATCTCCTGGTGTCGGTCGCAGAAGCCCGCGATGCCGTCCTCGTTCCAGCGGTAGGCACGCGAGCGCGCGTGTTCGTGCGGCAGGTAGTCCCACGCCTCGCCGTCCGCCGAATAGTCCTCGCGCACCGTCCCCCACGCGCGCTCGGCGAGGTACGGCCCCCAACGCTTCCAGTGCGCCGTGCGCTCGCGCGACTCCTGTAGCCTCTTCTCCTCGGCGTTCACGGTCTTTCACCCCAATCGAATTCAAGCATGGACGGACAGGGTAGGCAGGATGAAATGAAAAATGGCCGCGCTCGACGACGGCCACTCTTTTACTAACTGATGCACCCGGCAAGACTCGAACTTGCGACCTTCTGATTCGTAGTCAGACGCTCTATCCAACTGAGCTACGGGTGCGAAGCTGTTGGTGAAGTATGCAAAAAATATACGGGCGGCTGCCGGTAGTGTCAAGCGGGCGCACAGACTCGGAGGGTGCTCACGTCACACGGCATTTGATTCACAGTCAGACGCTTCTGTTCTCGCCGGATCAGCGCGCATAGTAGCCGGGGCGCGAGCGCGCGATGGTGTCGGCGCGCGTGACCTCGATGTTGATCGCGCGCCACTTGCCGTCGTGCGCGCGGGCGTTCGAGGACTGATAGGCGATGCTGTAGAGCGTGCGCATGTCGGCGGCCACCTCGGCGTAAAGTCGGCCCATGTCTTCGAGGCGGCGGATTTCGTGGAGTCGCCCGCCGGTGCGGTCGGCGAGCGTCTGCATGCGCGCGCGCGCGGCGGTGTAGATGGCCGCCTGCTGCGGCGTGAGCGGGAGCAAATTTTTAGGGTCTGCTGAGGGGAGCGCGAGCGGGTAGATGGTCACGCCCTGGCGGTCTGCCGCGTCGAGCACGGAGCGCAGGGCCGCGGCCCCTTCGGGCTTGACTGCGGCGACGGCCTCTTCGTTCGTCCCGGCCTGGGACGCCGACTGGCGGTCGAGGTTGCTCATCTCCGTGTCGAGGCCGTCGGTCAGGACGACGATGGCCTTGCGCCGCTTGCCCTCTTTGGCGAGTTGCTGGAGCGAGTAGTCGAGCGCCTTGTAGAGGTAGGTTTGGCCCTTGCCCTTCGCGAGGTCGGTGATGGCGAAGGCGATCTTCTTGCGGTCTGTGGTGAAGCGCTGGAGCGTCTGCACGCGGTCGTTGAAGGAGACGACCTCGACGCGGTCTTCGGGGCCGAGCGCGTCTATGAAGCGGAGGGCTGACAACTGGAGCGAGTTTCGGAAGTTGAGCGTCGAGCCGGACATGTCGAGGAGCAGCACGAGGCTGAAGGGCGACGCCGCCGGCTCGAAGTTGAGGATTGATTGCTTGACGCCGTCCTCATAGACGTTGAAGTCGCCGCGCGAAAGGTCTGTGACGGCCCCGCCCTTGCGGTCGGCGACGCCGACGTTGAGGATGACGAGGTTCGTGTTAACCGTCTCGACCGGCTCTTCCTGTCCCTGCTGTGCGCGCGCCGCCGACGCCGAGAAGAGGCAGAGGGACGCGGCGACCGCGCAGACGATTTTTCGTAAGTTGTCCGGGAAATTGCTCGAAAGGATCATCGCTCGAAAACACACCGTGCGGTAGTATGCCGGGGCGCTCCGCGTTTGCGCAAGCGCCGCCGCGGAGAGCCGGCAAGCCCCTTCAGAATCGCCGCGCGCGTGGCGGAAAAGAGAAGGCGCGACCTTCAAGCCGCGCCTCGCCGGCCCCGCTTACTTAGTCGGACTGTTTGGGTGCGTTCGGCGCGCCGCGAGTTGCCACTACCTGCCGGCGCGTGCGCGCGCGCGGCGAGGGGCGGGCGCTTCCGACGCCGCTTCCGCCGAGGCGACGGGCGTGGGGAACGGCACGGGCGCGGGCGGGCGCGCATTCGTGCGGCGCGTGCGGCGGGCGTCGGCGCGCTCGGCCTCGACCGCCGCCGTGCGCTTGGCCTTCTCGATGCGCTTGCGCGGCACGAGTTGGTAGCGCAGCTCCATCTCCTGCGAGACGCGGTAGATGTGTTTCGCCTTCTGCCCGCGCTCGGCGCGGCGCAGCACCTCGCCGGTCTCCAAAAGCTCGGCGCGGTCTTCCTTGTCAACCCAGATGTAAAGGGCCTCGGCCATCTCTCTTAGAACCTCCAGACGAATCAGTTTGCGCAACTCTTCGGGCCGCGCGACCGGCGCGACATGCGCCGTGCCCGCGGGCGAAGCCGCGACGGACTTCCGTCGTCCCTCCTGCTCGCGGCGCGCGGCGTAGTAGTCCGCGACGAGCGCGTCCACGCCCTCGCGGTGCTCGTCGTAGAAGAGCGCGAAGTCGTCGCAGCGCGTCCGGTAGGCGCAGCTCACCGAGCAGACGAGCGCGTCCTTAAAGTGCCCGTAGCGGTTGCAGTAAAGTTTCAGGCGCATCACTCGCCACCGGACGCCCTTCGCGCCGAAGGTCTCGCACGCATGCGGCGCGGCCTGAGAATAAGACCTGAGCCGCAACGGCACAACGCCCCCGGCCAAGTGAGCCGGGACGACGACTCCGAACCTTCGAGGGCGGCAAGCACTATAGCACGCCCGTGCCACGCGTGCAACGGGCGTTTGCGCGTGAAACACAACGGATTGTCAGCCGCCGTAGGCTCAAGCGGCGACCGGAGTCTTTCTTAACGCAGGCGGGCGGGCGTATAATGCCTGCCGTCTCTTTAAAGGTGTGAACCCCCACCCGGCTCACACAGTTCGCTGACTCGCTTTCCTTTTTTATCTCCGGAACGACGCACTACCCGCGCGCGTCCTCACCGGGAAGGGGATGCCTCGATGTACAGGCCGAGTTTCTGCTGCGAGTGCGGCGAGCGCGTCGCGCGAGCGCGCTGGCGTGCGTGGA
>Ga0209577_10001942_pt1 | contig 20167 bp, 21 predicted proteins | sample GraSoiAngelo_109_FD_185874 | JGI IMG/M metagenome (GOLD analysis project Ga0209577, IMG submission 185874) | Grasslands soil microbial communities from the Angelo Coastal Reserve, California, USA - 14_0903_12_20cm (SPAdes) (version 2) | ecosystem: Environmental > Terrestrial > Soil > Grasslands...
CACGCCGATTCGCAACAAGCGCTGGTGCCCCACGCACGAGCGCGAGGTCGGCGCCGACGAGATCGTCAAGGGCTGGGAGGTCGCGAAGGGCGAGTTCGTGCTCGTCGACGACGCGGACCTCGAGGCAATCGCCCAGAGCGACGACTCCCGCTCGATCGACATCACGCGCTTCGTCGAGCTCGACGAGGTCGATCCCGTCTATCTCGACCGCACGTACTACCTCTCGCCTGCACAGGCTCCCGCGGCGCGACGCCCGTACGTCCTGCTCCTCGAGGCGATGAAGCAGTCCAACATGGGCGCGGTCGGACGCTTCGTGCTGCGTGGCGCCGAGTACTTCTGCCTCATCCGTCCCAAGGGCGCCGCGCTCGCGCTCGAGACGCTCTTCCTCGCCGAGGACGTGCGCTCGCAGGCCGAGATCGAGGAAGCCGTCGCCGGCACCGAGGTCAAGAAGGCCGAGCTCGAACTCGCCTCGCAGGTGATGCAGAGCCTCGTCGGCGAGTTCGATCCCTCCGAGCTCGAGAGCGATTACCGGCGCGATCTGCGCGCGCTCCTCGAGGCGAAGCTCGAAGGGCGCGAGATTGCGAAGCCCGAGCCCGTCGCCGAGACGCCGGTCGTGGACCTCATGGACGCGCTCAAGCGAAGCGTCGCCGAGGCGCAGGGCCGAAAGAAGACCGCCGCAGACGCAAAGAAGAGAACCGCTGCGAAGAGCGGTTCTCAAAGAACGCGCCGAACCCCGGCGCGGAAGTCGGCCTAACCGGACGAGCTAGTGCGGCGGGGGCATGGCCCCCAACGCTACGAGCTGCGCTTGGAACAACGTCTTGTCGATCTTTCCCTGATAGATCGGAACGCCCTCCTCGACACAGACACGAATGACCTCTTGTCGTTCGATTCCGAGCTCCTTGGAGAGCTCCTCGGGCGTCAGATGGTTCGCCATGTAGTTCCTCCCTCAGCGCACGAAAAAGCCCGTCTGCGCGTTGCGCACGACGGGCCAGATCGAGCCTCCAGATGTCGTTGCCGGATTCAACGGGCCGGCCCTCCCAAACCATCCATTAACGCTCAGGATAATCGACGGAGGTGACGGTCGCCAAACTCAGCGAGCGCTCGCTGGAGGTCGCCGGCGGGCGGCTCCGCTACCTCGCCGGAGGTGACGGGCCGCCAATCGTTCTCATCCACGGGCTCGGCGGCTCGGCGACGAACTGGTGTGAGCTCGCGCCGCTCCTTGCTCCGCGCCACCGGCTGGTGATTCCGAACCTGCCGGGACACGCCGGGTCCGACCCAATCTCGGGCTTGACCGAGCTCGGGGTGTTCGCCGACCGCATCGCGGCCGTGATGGAGCACGAACAAGCTGCGCCGGCGGCCGTGGTCGGCCATTCCCTCGGCGGCCTCGTGGCGGTCCGGCTCGCGCTGCGAAGGCCGGACGCGGTCTCTGCGCTCGTCCTCGCAGGGTCCGCTGGCCTCAGCACCGGGCGCCGCCTCGTGCGCGAAGTGCTCACGGCGGCGACGATCCTCCGCCCCGGACGGCTCGCGGGCCGGTACCGCTCACTCGTCTCGCGCTCGCCGTGGCTTCGGCGTCTCGTGTTCGGCTTCGTGTCGGTCGCCGATCCGCTCGGTCTCACCGACTCCGCGGTCGAGGGATTTCTCGCCGGGCAGGTCCTGCACACCGACACGGCGAGCGCCTGGCGTGCGCTGCGGGCAGAAGATCCGCGCGAGGAGCTCGAGCGCTTGCACTGTCCCGTGCTCGTGCTCTGGGGAACGGAGGACGCTCAGCTTCCGCTCGACGATGCCTTCGAGTACGCGCGCCGTCTGCGAGCGCCGCTTCGTGTCATCGCCGGCTGCGGACATCTCCTGATCGGTGAGCGGCCCGCTGCGTGCGCGCATGCGATCGAGTCGTTCCTCGCGTCTAACGGCGGCATCCCGTCCGTGGCGTCGACGTCGGTCTCGGGCAGCTAGGAGGCAACGGCGGCCTCGAACGGAACAACCTCGCCGCGCGCGTCGTCAATGGGCGGTGACAAGAACTCGACGCTTCGCGCGACCACCTCGATCGCATCGCGGCGCTTGCCGTCGTCCTCCCACGTGCGGCTGCGGAGATACCCGTCGACGGCGACGCGCCGGCCCTTGCTCAGGTACTGGTTGCAAAGCTCGGCCTGCCGTTCCCACGCAGAGATCCAAACGAAGTCGGCGCCTCCGTCCTTCGACCGGCGATCGACGGCCAGCAGGAACTTCGCAACCTGCTTGTCCCCGACCTCGCGCGTGTCGACGTCCGTGGCCAGGTTGCCGATCAACGTCACAACGTTCATCCGATCCTCCTCGTTTTCGCTGAAGGCAACGTAGCCGCGAAAATCGGGACGGATCGCGCCGGGACTGGCTAATCTGTGTGCCGTTTCGGGGTGTGGCGCAGCCTGGTAGCGCGCTCCGTTCGGGTCGGAGAGGTCCCCAGTTCGAATCTGGGCACCCCGATGGGACGCGGGGGAACCCATGGTTCCTCCGCGAGCCCCTTCCTCCTATGTTGCTGCTTGCGCCTCCGTGATCGCGGCGCGCTTGCGTCCGACGGTCACCGTGAGGAACGAGATCACGGACTCAACGATCGCTAAACAAGCGGGCCCACAGCCGCCGCAGGCGGGAAGGGCGATGGGAGCTCTTCAAGGCTTGCTCGCGGGCAAGTTCCTGCTTCGCCCAGGCGCGCTCGCGCATCGACCTCGTCGGGTAGCGCGGCTTCCAGATCACGGGCCGCTGCCTCAAGCGAGGCTCCGGTGGACGATCGCCGTGCACCTGTCCTCGACGTAGTCCATCCCCGTCGCGGTTGCGATCTCACGCGCTTCGGGAGAGCGGAGGCCGAGTTGCAACCAGAACGCCTGCGCGCCGACCTCGGCGGCCTCACGCGCGTGCCCCGGCGCCGCCGACGGGTTGCGGAAGACGTCGACGATGTCGATCGGCTCGTCGATCTCGCGCAGAGACGTGACGCACGGGATTCCGTGCACCTCGTCGCAGTCCCGCGGACGCACGGGAATCACGTTGTAACCCTGCGACATGAGGTAGCGCATGACTCCGTTGCTCGGACGCTGCGGTTTCGGCGATGCGCCGACGATCGCAATCGTCTTCGCATCGCGCAGGATCTCCTCCGGTGAGCGCACGCAACTATTCTGCCCGTATGCCCGATCGCATCCGGGTCGCCTGCGTGCAGATGACGAGTCGCACGGACAAGGCCGCGAATCTCGAGGCGGCCGAACGGCTGGTTGCACAGGCCGCCGCGACCGGCGCTGACGTGGTCGTACTACCGGAGAAGTGGAACGCGATCGGCGACGCGGCCTTCTACCACGAGGCGGCCGAGCCGCTCGAAGGCGGGGAGTCGGTGGAGGCGATGTCCGCCTGGGCGCGCCGTCACGGGATCACGCTCGTCGGTGGCTCGATCAGCGAACGGCGCGAAGGACGCGACAAGGTCTCGAATACGTCGGTCGTCTTCGATGCCGACGGCGTCGCTGTCGCCGTGTACCGGAAGATCCATCTCTTCGACGTCGAGATCGGCGGCGTCACGTACCGCGAGTCGGAGTCCGAAGAGCCCGGTGACGAACCGGTTGTCGTCAACGCAGAGGGCTGGGGGATCGGACTCAGTGTCTGCTACGACGTCCGCTTTCCCGAGCTCTACCGCATCCTCGCCCTGGAAGGTGCCGAGCTCGTCACGGTTCCGTCGCACTTCACGACGCCGACCGGACGGGACCATTGGCACGTGCTCTTACGCGCGCGTGCGATCGAGAATCAGTGCTACGTCGCCGCGGCTGCGCAGGTCGGGGAGACGCTGCCGGGCAAGCCTTCCTACGGGCGGTCGCTGATCGCCGACCCCTGGGGTGTGGTGCTCGCGCAGGCGCCGGACGAGGCGACGGTGATCACGGCCGAGCTCGACCGCTCGCGCCTGCGGGAGATACGCGACAAGCTTCCGTCGCTCAAAAACCGTCAGCCGGACGCGTACAAGTGGCCGGCCCCCGTGTGACTCGGCCGCGCGCCGTTCTCTTCGACGTCGACTTCACCCTCTGCCGCCCCGGGCCCGAGCTGTCGGCGGAGAGGTATGCACGCATCGCGGCGCGACACGGCGTCGAGCTCGACGTTTCGGGTTACGAGGAGGCTCGCCAGACTGCGGCGCTGAATCTCAAGCGCCATCCGGAGCTGTTGCACGACGACTCGATCTGGCACGCGTTCACGATGGACGTCTTCGTCGCGCTGGGTGGGCCTCGGGCGATCGCGGCCGAGTGCGCGCAGGAGATCGAGCGAGGGTGGGAGGTGTCGGAGAACTTCGAGCTCTACGAAGACGTCCCGCCGGTTCTCGAGGAGCTTCGCACGCGCGGGCTCAAGCTCGGGCTCGTGTCGAACGGGATCCGCGATCTGATGGCGTTCTGCTCGCACCATCGGCTCGACGTCGACGTGGTCGTCGATTCGCGCACGCACGGCTACGTCAAGCCGCATCCGACGATTTTCCAGGCCGCTCTCGATCGGCTCGGTATCCCGGCGCAGGACGCGATGATGGTCGGCGATTCGCCGGACGAGGACGTCGAAGGCGCGCGCGCCCTCGGCATGCATGCCATCCTCGTTGACCGCGACGATCGGTATCCGGAAGTGCGAGAGCGACTGACGGACCTGTACGGGTTGCCGGCCGCACTCGGCCTCGTGCGTCCGCGTTGACCTACGATTGACGGCACATGCCCGGTTGGGTCATTTGGGCGATCGTCGCGGTGGGACTCGCGATCGGTGAGATCTTCACGCCGGGACTGTTCTTCCTTGGACCGGTGGCGGTGGCCGCCGTCGTTGCGGCAATCGTGGCGGCGGTCGGTGCGGGTGCCGCTATCCAGCTGATCGTGTTCATCGCCGGCGCGCTGGCGTCACTTGCCCTCCTACGCCCGATCGCGCGTGCGCACCTGCATGTTCCCACGATGTTGCGTACGGGGACGGCGGCGCTCGTCGGCGTGAAGGCGACCGTGGTGCAACGAGTCGACGCAGGCGGCGGCCGCGTACGCATCGGCGGGGACGAATGGACTGCGCGCCCGTTCATGGAGGGCCAGGTGTTCGAGCCCGGCGTGCAGGTCGAGGTTGCTGAGATCAAGGGCGCGACTGCGCTCGTCTTCGAGTAGGAGGTTCGGTCGTGGTTGCGCTCATCGTGTTGGCCGTCGTCGCGGTGCTGGTACTGCTGACGCTTGCACGGACCATTCGGATCGTTCCGCAGGCGCGCGCAGGCGTCGTCGAGCGGTTCGGCCGCTATCAGCGGACGGTGAACGCAGGGTTGACGATCATCGTCCCGTTCATCGACCGCCTGCGACCGTTGATCGACCTGCGCGAGCAGGTCGTCTCGTTTCCGCCGCAGCCGGTCATCACAGAGGACAACCTTGTGGTCAACATCGACACGGTCATCTATTTCCAGGTGACGGACGCGCGCGCCGCAACATACGAGATCGCGAACTACATCCAGGCGATCGAGCAGCTCACCGTCACGACCTTGCGAAACGTGATCGGCGGGCTTGCGCTCGAGCGCACGCTCACCTCTCGGGACGAGATCAACAACCAGTTGCGCGGCGTGCTCGACGAGGCGACGGGCCGGTGGGGCATCCGCGTCGGCCGCGTCGAGTTGAAGGCGATCGATCCGCCGGCTTCGATCAAGGACACGATGGAAAAGCAGATGCGCGCGGACCGCGAGAAGCGAGCGGCAATTCTCACTGCCGAGGGGGTCAAGCAGTCGCAGATCTTGACGGCCGAGGGCGAGAAGCAGGCCGCGATTCTCAAGGCGGAGGGCCAGCGGCAGGCGCAGATTCTGCAGTCAGAGGGTCAGGCGAAGGCGATCGGCACCGTGTTCGAGGCAATTCATCGAGGCGATGCGGACCCGAAGCTGCTGGCTTACCAATATCTCCAGGTGCTTCCACAGATCGCACAGGGAGACTCGAACAAGATCTGGATCATTCCCAGTGAGTTCCAGCAGGCGCTCGGACAACTCGTACAGGCGCTCCCGGGCGGGAACGCCAAGCCCAGCGAGAGCTAAGAGACGTCCAAACTGAACATGTCTTGGTGCCAGGCAGGAAGACGTGTCCTCCTGCCTGGCACCAGGACTTGTCACTTCAGGCCTAGGGCAGTTCGCCAATCGCCGGTGTGTTCGCCGAGCGCGGGGGCGATGGCGCTCGAATTCGGGAAGCCGAAGGTGCGGGACGCTTCGTCGACTGTAGACACTGGACCGACGCAGACGTCTTCCCCCTCGCACAACTGCAACCACTCCTGCAACGGGCGTGCATGGAAGATCGCTTCGAGCTCCGCATGCGCGTCGTTTGCGCGCGGAACGAGATCCGGACGCTCGAGCAATTCGCACAACCGTTGCCAGAACTTCGGCTCGAGCGCTGCGACAGTGAGAAAGCGTCCGTCTGCACATTCGTAGATGCGGTAGCACGCGAGCGATCCGGTCAAGGCACCTGCGAAGTGTGCGAGCTCGTGCGCGCCGTGCGTCATAGACACGACGATGTGCGTTCCGCGGCCGGTCCGCTCGCGCTGTAAGAGCGCGGCGAGGATCCTCGCGACCGCCGTCAGCGCTCCAGCCCCGAGGTCGGCGAACGGGAGCGGAGGCATCGACGGCGCGGTCGGGGCGAGTGCTCCGGCCCAGCCCATGTAGTTCAGGTCGTGCCCGGCGCGGACATCGCGTTCCCCGAAGCCGGTGATCGAGCAGTACACGATGCGATCCGGGAGATCCGTCGCACCGATGCCGAGCCGCGACGCCACCCCGGGCCGGAATCCCTCGAGGACCACGTCGGCCCGCGAGCAGAGAGCGCGCGCTAACTCCGGATCGCGCTGGCGATCCCAAACGACGGATTCTTTGCCCGCGTTCAGGCGGGCATCCCACGCCGGTGAGACATTCCGCACCGGATCGCCGTCGGGCGCCTCGAGCCGCACGACGCGGGCGCCCAGCCGCAGCAATTCCCGGCTTGCAAATGGTCCGGGCAGATTGCGAGTCAGATCGACGACGAGTTGATCGCGAAGCGGCTCCACTATGCTGGGAACATTGACTGAGCGGTCAAACGGCTCGGAAGACAAACGGCGGCTCATTCTCGAAGCCGCCGTGCGCGTCTTTGCGCGCAAGGGCTATCACACCTGCCGCGTCGGCGACATCGCCGAGGAGGCCGGCGTCGCGCACGGCCTGCTGTACCACTACTTCCGCTCGAAGGACGAAGTCCTCGAATGCATCTTCAAGGAAACCTGGTCGGACATCATCGCCGCCGCGCAAATGGTCGAGGAAACGGACGAGCCGGCACGCGATCGTCTTTCCGGCATCGCAAAGATCCTCTTGCGTGCGTGGCGTCGAGATCCGGATCTCGTCCGCGTCGTCGTCCGCGAGATCGTCCGCACCCCGGATCTGCAGAAGCGTATGCCCGAGATCAATGAATCGTTCGACGCGATCGAGCGGATCGTCGCGCGCGGCCAGGAGGATGGTGAGTTCCGTGCGGATGTCGACGCGCGCCTCGTCAGCTTCGTCTTCTACGGCGCGCTCGAGGAGATCCTCACCGGCTGGGTGCTGGGCACGCTTCCCGAGGGGGAGGACGAGCTCGCCGCCGCAGAGCGGACCGTGGTCGAGATCGTCTGCGGCGGGCTCGCGCCCGACCGTGCTCCCGCGACGGCGTAGGGCATGACGCAGTTGACCGCCGAGGCGGCGGTGCGTTCGCAGCCAGTTCGCCGCAGCCTCTTTTGGACGCTCGGCCTCGGCGCGTTCGGGCTCGCGTTCTCGATCACGACCACCTCGGTCGCCCTGCCGCCGATTCTGCGGCACTTCACCGAATCGGGCGCGCTGATCGGACTCGTGCTCGGATCCGAAGGAGTGTTCGCGCTCGCGCTCTCGCCGGTGATCGGTCCGTGGAGCGACACCTTCCACACGCCGCTCGGTCGGCGCCGGCCGTTCATGCTCGCCGCGCTCGGCCCGCTTGGCTTCTGCTTGTTGCTGATGCCGTTCATGCCGAACCTGTGGCTCACGACGCTGATCGTTCTCGCTTTTTTCTTCGCGTATTACGTGTACGAGCCGCCGTACCGTGGCCTGTACCCCGATCTGCTGCCGCGCAGCACATACGGCCGTGCGCAGGGAATCCAGCACGTCCTGCGCGGGATTGCGCTCGGCCTGGCGCTCGTCGGCAGCCAGTTTTTGCTCAAGCTCTGGGAACCGGCGCCATTCGTCACTGCCGCATTCATCACAACGGGCGCGTGCGGCGCCGCGATCCTGTTCGCGCGCGAGGACGGCGGCCACGGCCGGGTGTTCGAAGGCGTCGTTGCCTACTTCAAGCGGAGCTGGGGGATCGTGCGCGAGGAAGCGGAGGTGCGGCGCTTTTTGATCGCGAACGCTGCGTGGGAGGGGACCTTTGCCGCGGCCCGGAGCTTCGTCGTCCTCTACGTCATCGAGGGTTTGAACGAGACGAAGGCGATCTCGGGCGCGATCCTCGGCGCGGTCGCAACCGGTTACATCATCGCGGCGCTCTTCGCCGGTCGGCTCGGCGATCGGTTCGGTCTCGCGCGCGTGATCTTCCTTGCGTCGTTCGTGTACGGCGGCGGCTATTTGGTCGCCGGAACGGCGACGAAGTGGCACGTCTGGTACTTCGGGCTGATCGTCCCCGTCGCGATCGCCGGCGGAACCGTGATGACGCTGGCATGGGGATTGCTGTTCAAGCTGATGCCGCCACATCATCGCGGCGCGGTGTCCGGTCTTGCCACGACGACGAAGGGCCTCGGATTGCTGCTCGGCGCTCCGCTGGCCGGCGTCGCGATCGACCTCGCGCGGCCGTACCTGAGCGCGACCGACGGCTATCAGATTCTCTGGCCCGTTTGCGCGGTGCCGATCCTCTCCGTGATCCCGCTCGTCTACCGCATGAGCCGGATCGAAGCTAACGGCACATCGACACCGCTGGGCGGCTGAGCCCAAGGCGGCGACGACTGCTGCGAGAAGCGCGAGTGGCACCGGGATAGGGTGACACGATGAGTCTCTACGACGCCGTCTCCGGGCTCGAACTGACGCTCGACGAGTTCGGCACGCAGCGACGTGAGGCGACCGTGTCGACCGACTTCACACGCGTGACGACGACCGTCGCCCTGCAGGGGCTCGGCGAGACCGGCGAGGGTGAGGACGTGACCTATGCCGCGGACGCGCACGACGACTTTCCACGGCTGCGTGAGCTCGGGCGAACGACGATCGCGGAGTACTCGTCCGAGCTCGATGCCTACGGTCTCGAGGACTACCGTCGCTGGGCGTTCGAGAGCGCGGCGCTTGATCTTGCGCTGCGGCAGGCCGGTAGCTCGCTCGGCGAGGTTCTCGGACTGGAGTACCACCCCGTGCGATTCGTGATCTCGACCCGACTCGAGTTCCGTCCGTGGCTCGATGTCTATCCCGACGTGGAGTTCAAGCTCGATCCGACGACCGAGTGGTCAGACGATCACATGCGCGAGATCGCAGCGACCGGCGCGGTGCGCGTGCTCGACCTCAAAGGGCAATACCACGGAACGGTCGTCGACCAACCGCCCGATCCTCGGCTCTACAGCTCGGTCGTGCAGTTCTTCCCGGAGGCGATCATCGAGGATCCGGCGCTGACCGATGACACGCGCGAGGCATTGCACGGGGCCGAGGGGCGGCTGAGCTGGGACGCGCCGATTCATTCCGTCGCCGACATCGAGGAGCGCGCGCCGCGGTTCCTCAATATCAAGCCGTCGCGGTTCGGGACCGTGAAGCGGTTGTTCGATTCGATCGACCACTGTCGCGCTCGCCGCATCACGATGTACGGCGGCGGTCAGTTCGAGCTCGGTCCGGGGCGCCCACAGATCCAGGCGCTCGCGTCCCTCTTCTACGCGGACTCGCCCAACGACGTCGCGCCGAGCGAGTACAACGTCGGCGGTCCGCGGGCCGGACTTCCGCGCAGCCCGCTCGACATCACGCGCGACGTCGGTCTGTAGAGGGCCAGTTCTCCTTCTTGTTGCGCCGAGTTAGAACGTGGTTCGTCCGGAAGAACGTGCGAGAAACCGCTCGACCTCTCGCGCCGAACGCAGGTGAACGACGGTGAGGTGCGCATTGCGCGTTATTCGTTCCACCATCAAGCGACGCCCCGGTCGGTGTCGCTTGATCGTCCAGGCGAACAGCGAATCCTTGATGAGGAAGGCCGTCCGGATCGATTCGCGGTTGCCGCTCCAGAGTTCCTCGTGCCGGATGATCCGACCCCAGGTGCGCCGCCAAAGGCGCCGTAGGCACACGCGCAACGGTAGATCGAGCCAGACGAGCGTGTCTGCTTGTTCGAGGACGAGATCCCCGAGTTTGGCCGCGTAGCTCCCGTCGATGATCCATCCGTCCGGCGCGGCGGCGATCGCAGCTTGGACGCGTTCGCGGAAGTCTTCGGCGGTCGGCTCAGCCCAGTTCGGTCCGTGATGGAGTGCATCCAGCTCGACGTGGGGAACGCCGAGCACTTCCGCAAGCCGCTTCGACGTCGTCGTCTTGCCGGAGCCGCTCGACCCCCGGACGTTTACGCGGCGCATGACGCAGAGGGGACAGTCCCTCCGTCGGGACAGACCCTCCCCCGGGACAGTCCCTTGTAGGGACAGCCCCTCAGGAGGGACAGTCCCTTGTAGTGGCACCGTGACAGATCTGTGCCGACGGCGAACGTTTCGCGGTTTGCGCCCATGCGCTCTCTACGATCGTGCCATGCCTCGCCAGCCCCGGTCGGCGCTCCCAGACGGCTTCTTCCACGTCACCGCTCGCGGTGTCGCGCGCGCCGCGATCTTTCTCGACCAACTGCACTACGCGACTTTTATGAACATGTTCGAATCGGCAGCCGCTCGCTTCGACTGGACGTCACACCGGTACTGCGTCCTCCCGAACCACTATCACCTCATCATCGAGACCTCGCGGCCTCGCCTTTCGCGCGGCATGCACCGGCTCAACTTCCTGTACGCCCAGTGGTTCAACGCGACACACGACCGCGTCGGCCACGTATTCCAGAACCGATTCGGCGCACGCGTCATCGACGGGGACGACCATTTCGAGACGGCCTGTGAGTACGTCGACGGAAACCCCGTCCGTGCCGGGCTATGCGACACGCCGGAAGAGTGGCCGTGGTCGAGCGCCGGCGAATTAGGCGCGCGCGTGCACGGGCGATAGCGCAGGCGCCCACGAGCACAAGGGAGAGACGTCGCCGTCACGCCCGTTCAGCTGCCTGTAGCCGAGCGCATTCTCGGCCTGCATCATCTTGTGAACCTGAGTCGTGCCCTCGTAGATGATCGGCGCGCGCGAATTGCGGAAGTACCGCTCGAGTCCGTACTCCGCGGAGTAGCCGTACGCGCCGTGCACCTGGATCGCAAGATGCGCCGCGCGGAACGCGGATTCCGTCGCATGCCACTTCGCCAGAGACGTCTCGCGTGTATTTCGCAGCCCCTCGTTCTTCATCCACGCGGCCTGCATGACGAGGAGCTTCGAGGTCTCGTACGCGAGCACCATCTCCGCGATCATGTCCTGTACGAACTGGTACTTCCCGATCGCCTGACCGAACGTCTCGCGCTGGCGGGCATATTCGACAGAGCGCTCCAGGCACGCGCGGATGACCCCACACGACCCGGCGGCGACCGTGAAGCGCCCCTGATCGAGCGCGTACATCGCGATCTCGAAACCTTGGCCTTCCTCGCCGATCAAATTCTCCGCAGGAACCTCGACGTTCTGGAAGAAGAGCTCACCGGTCGAGCCGGCCCAGATCCCGAGCTTGTTCTCGGTCTCCGCCGTCGTGAAGCCGTCCATCCCGCGCTCGAGGACGAATGCGGAGATCCCCTTGTGCTTCGCGGACGGATCAGTCTTGGCGAACACGAGCGCGTGGTCGGCGACGTCGGCGTACGAGATCCAGTTCTTCGACCCGTTGAGGACATACACATCTCTGTCACGCCGCGCAGTCGTCTTCATCGACGCGACATCGGAGCCCGCCGCCGGCTCGGTCAAGCCGAAGCACGCGAGCTTCTGGCCGTGCGCCTGAGGAACCAGCCAGCGTTGCTTCTGCTCCTCGGTCGCGTACCTGAGAAGCGGCAGCGAGTTGAGTCCGACGTGGACGGAGATCAACGTGCGGAACGCAGCCTCGCCGCGCTCGATCTCTTCACAGGCGAGCGCCTCGCAGACGAAGTCGAGGCCGGCACCACCGTACTCCTCGGGAATGACGATTCCAAGGAGGCCGAGCTCGGCTAGGCCGTCGATCGCGTCGCGGTCGAGGCGATGTGCGATGTCGTTCTCGATCGCGTTCGGCAGGATTCGGTCGTCGACGAAGCGGCGGACCGTGTCCTGCAGCAGCCGCTGCTCGTCGGTCAGCTCGAAGTCCACGCGGTGAGCCTATCCGTTGTAGATCGGCCCGCCGTGCTCGACGTAGAGGTCGAGGACCGCGGCGCCTTCGTCGCGGTGAAGACCGCGGACGAACGCAACACCGCGCTCCACGAGGTACTCGTAGGACCCGGCGAAGACGGGCCCTTCGTCGAAACCGATCCGCTCCACGTCCTCTCGCAGCGCGGCGTAGACAACGCGCTCGAGACCTGCCCATCCGATCGCGCCGAGACACATGGCGCACGGTTCCGCGGAGACGAAGAGCTCGTGTCCGTGGAGACTCTCGGTGTCGAGGAAAGCTTCGGCGGCCATGATCGCGACGGGTTCCGCGTGCGCGACGGAGTTGTGCAAGCGCGGTACGCCGTTCGTCCCGACGGCGACCGGCCGCCGTCCATCGACGGGGAAGATCGCGGCACCAAACGGCCCGCCCGTTTCGCGCAGGACGTTCTTGCGTGCAAGGTCGATCGCAAGGCGGATCTTGTCGCCGTCGGTCGCGAACTCGCGGCCGTCGAGTGTCAGCCACCCGGGATGGGCGATCTGAATCGGCGGCGGACTCACGGGGTACGGTTCGACCGTGCTCGGCGCGCTCCTCGTCGCGGCCGCCGTCGCCCTGCTCACGCCGCAGCAGAAGGCGGACCTTCTCGTGGTCTCAGGCTTACCGGCGACACGCGATGCCACGGGTGTTCTCGTGCAGCGCTGGAACGTCGACGATCCGCGACCGGCGAACGCGCTCGTGTTCACCGATCAAGAAGGCGGCGCGATCAAGACGTTTCCGTCGATTCCTCCCTGGGCGGCCGCTGCCACCGTGACGAGCAGCTCGCAGGCTTACGCATCCGGTGTCGCGACCGGCCGCGCCTTGCGGCGAGAAGGGATCGACGTCGACCTCGCGCCGGTGCTCGATCTGCCCGACGGTCCGCTCGGCTCTCGTCAGTTCCGCTCGCCGCCTTACGGGATCGCATTCGCGCGCGGTCTCGCCGCTGCGCATGAAAGCGCCTGCGCGAAGCACTTCCCAGGGCTCGGGCCGTTGCCGGCGTCAACGGACGCACGCCTCTACGACCGAGGCGTTCTGCGCGATCGAGACGTCGCGCCCTACCGGGATGCGGTGGAGGCCGACGTTCCGTGCGTGATGGTCGGGCACGGGATCTATGCGAACCTCGGACGACGCCGCGCGACGCTCGAGCCGAACGCGTACCGGCTGCTACGCAGCCTCGGCTTCGGCGGCGTCGCGATCACCGATTCGCTCGGCGTCCTCGGTGACACCGACGCGCCGCTTTGGGCGGTCGAGGCCGTCCGCGCCGGAGCGGATCTCGTCCTCTTCACGAGCGGCACTTCGGCGGTGCGCGCCGTTCACGCGCTCGTGCCGCTCGCGCAGCGCGGCGCGCTCGACGTCCACGTCTCGCGGGTACTGCGATTCCGCGCGCGCTACGGCCGAAGCGCCTGGCCGTTCTCGGGCGGTTAACGAAGAAAAAACCGGGACTTCGCGATCGCCGTCGTATAACGAGCTTGGCGATGCTGACCATTCGCCGGAGCGGGCCACTTTCGGGCGCCCTCCATCTCGGGGCGGTCGTGCTCGCGGCTGGCTTCATCGCCGTGGGCTTCGTCGGCGTCAAGCGCTACGGGTCGAACTACTGGCTCTATCGCGGGTTTCCGCCTCCCGTCGATCCTGCGTACGTCAAGGTCAAGGGCGCTCAGAAACGGATCTCCGTCACGAGCGCGGCCCTCGGCGGACGTAAGCAGGAGGTCTACGTCTACCTGCCGCCGGGTTACGCTCGGCATCCGCGCAAGCGCTACCCGGTCGTCTATCTGCTGCATGGTTTCCCGGGCCGCCCTCTTGCGTTTCTGCTCACGGTCCGGCTTGGCGTGGTCGAGGACGAGCTCTACGCGAAACGACTTGCTCCGCCGGCGATCCTCGTGATGCCGTTCGGCTCGACCGGAACGTTCACGGACAAGGAGTGGGCCAACGGGATCAGTCCGGGCGAGGACTGGGCGCTCTTCGTTTCGCGCGACGTCGTGCGCGCGGTCGATTCGCGTTACCGAACGATCGCCACGCCGGCCGCACGGGCACTCGTCGGCCTCTCGGAGGGCGGCTACGGCGCGATCAACATCGCCTTGCACAATCCGAGCGAGTTCCGCGTCGTCGAGAGCTGGTCGGGATACGAGCGCGCGCCACACAACAACTCTGTGTTCGGCCGCACGCTCCAAGGTGTCGCAGCGAACACGCCGCTCGACGTGCTGCAGTCGGTCGCACCGAAGTTGCGGCGAGCGCACACGTTCTTCTGGTTCTACTCCGGGAAGGACGACTCGTACCGACTCCAGAATCGTGCGTTCGCGCGCGAGCTGGCGCGCGACGGGATTCCCTACCGCTACCACGAGTTCCGCGGGGGGCACAACTGGGCGTTGTGGCGCGGCCAAGCGACGCGGTCGCTTCGATTCGTCGAGCGGAGGCTTGCGCGTGGCTAGGATCGCGCGCGCGACAACCGCGTCGATCGCGGGGCTCGCGATCATCGTCGCCACGAGCGGCTGGCTGTACCTGATCCAGCCGCACTCGAAGCTGCCCGGCCCGGCGGTGGCAGATGCGCTGCCACTCGACGAGCTGTCGCGCCGCTCTGCCGTGCCGCTGCTCGTGTTCGTCGCGGTCTGGGGGACGGCTGCGCTGCTGCTCGGGCTGGTCGCGTACGCGGCCCGCGTTGAGCGCCTCACCGCCGGATTGGTGCTCGCGCTCGGCGTCGGCGGCTGGGGGTATCTCGCGACGGGTGCGTCGCTCCTCGTCGTCCGCCAGATTCCTGCGGATCAGGCATTCCATGCGGCAGCGGGGCGACAGGCGGTCTATCTGCCGGCGGCTCTCGCGGGTCTTTCGGGCGCATTGGCGGGCCGCGCCCGCCGCTCCGCACGTTCGCGCAGCCCGTTCGTGCTCGCGTGCTTCGTCGCAGCCGCCGGTCTCCTGGGAGTTCTCGATCTGTTCGTCGCCCACAATCCGCATGCGCTGATCGCATCGCTGGCACCGGAACGCGTGCACGGGATCGGCGATGCGCTCGTCGCGCCGCTCGGACTTGCACTCGTCGTCACGGCGCGCGGGCTTGCACGTAGGAAGCAGCGCGCGTGGCAAGTGTCGGTCGCACTGCTCTGCGGACTGCTGATCTTGCACCTGCAGCACCGGTTCGGCTACGGCGCGATCGCCACCGGTCTCGTCGCCGTCGCGTTGCTCGCAAGGCGAGGCGATTTCGACGCGCCCGGCGATCCGGAGGTGCACCCGCGCCTCCTCTTGCGTGCGGTCGTCTTCGCCGCGGCGATCCTCGCGTATGCGTGCTCGGTTCTTTGGATCAACCGAGTGCTCGTGGACCAGCCGTACACGCTCCAATTCGCCCTTCGCGAGACCGGACGCGCGGCGCTCGGTATCTCAGCGGCCGGATCGTCCCACCTCGCCGGCACGTTCTCCGATTGGTTCCCGCTCTCGGTCTTGCTCTTGACGCTCGCGGCTGCCGCGTCACTCCTCTTCTCGTGGATCGCGCCGTGGCGTTACCGCCACAAGCAGGAGGCACGCGAGCGTCAGCTGACCCATGATCTCGTTGCTGCGTGGGGAACCGACACGCTCGCCCCGTTCGTCCTGCGCGCCGACAAGTCGTACTTCTTCGACGACGATGAGAAGTCGTTCGTTGCCTACAAGGTGGTCGGCGGCGTCGCGATCGTCTCGGGCGACCCGATCGGTCCGCCGGACCGCTTCACATACCTCATCGGCGACTTCATCAAGTTCGCGCACGCGCGCGGCTGGCGGGTCGCGATCCTCGGCGCATCCGAGCGCGCGCTCCACCTTTACCGGGCGCACGGACTCCACGTCCTCTACCACGGCGACGAAGCCGTGATCGACACGCGCGAGTTCTCGCTCGACGGACGCCCGATCCGTAAGGTGCGGCAGTCGGTGCATCGACTCGAGCGCGCGGGCTACGCGGCGGAGATCTTGCTCCCTTCGCAGATCGACAGCGAGTTGCGAGAGGAGCTCGAGGCCGTCGCGCGCACGTGGCGCGGTTCCCAACCGGAGCGCGGGTTCGTTATGGCGCTCGACGCGCTCTTCCGCCTCGACGACGAGCACGCGCTTTTCGTGATCGGGCGCGGACCCGACGGAGCGCCTCACGGCTTCCTTCACTTCGCGCTCTGCAGACGCGGCTCCGCACTGTCGCTCTCGTCGATGCCGCGACTGCGGACGACGCCGAACGGATTCAACGAGTGGCTCGTCTGCGCGGCGGTCGCCTGGGCGCAGGAGAACGGGTTCGAACGTGTGTCGCTCAACTTCGCGCCCTTCGCCGCCTTGCTCGCCCCGGAAGCGGAGTTGACGGGACTCCAGAAGCTCGAGCGTCGGGCGCTGATGCGGCTCAAGGGACGCTTCCAGCTCGACAACTTGTTGCTGTTCAACCGGAAGTTCTTCCCGACCTGGCAACGCCGCTTCGTCGTGTACGAGCGGCGGCTCGATCTTCCGCGCATCGGCATCGCGGCGCTCGCGGCCGAGGCGTACCTTCCGTTCACCGGACGCGATCGCGAATGAGCGGCTCCGTCGCGGGCGGGATCCTGCTCGCGCTCGGCTCGGCCGCCACGCTCAACTGGGGTTATTTCGTGCAGCACGCGGCCGCGACCGCGATGCCTCCGCTCGTGCTCCGCCACCCGCTCCGTTCGCTGGGCGTGCTCCTTCGGGACGTCCGGTGGATGGTCGGTTTCGTCACCGGGATCGGCGGCTGGGGTCTTTATGTGGCCGCTCTTTTACTCGCGCCGCTCTCGATCGTGCAGGCGACCTCGGCCGGCGGGATCGCCGTCCTCGCCGCGCTCGTCGGGAACCTCGCGCGCCGCGAACAGGTCGCGGTCTTCGTTTCGGTCGCCGGCCTCGTCCTGCTCGGCCTCTCGCTGATTCGGACACACGCGCCGACGGGTCACGGGTCGTGGTCGTCGGTCGCTCTTTGGATGGGGATCTCTATCGGCGTCGCCGCCATCGCCGCCGGACCGGCGTCGGCTGTGCTCGCAGGCGGTGCGGGCCTCGGCATCGCGGCCGGCGTCCTCTACGCGTCCGGCGACGTCGGGACGAAGGCCGCGCTCGCCGGCGGGACGCGGCTCGGCTTCGTTCCCGCGCTCCTCGCCTGCCACGGCCTGGCCTTCGTCTGCATGCAGCTCGGCTTCCAGCGCGGTGGCGCGCTCGCCACGGCGGGCATGGCGACGCTTTGGACGAACGCGCTTCCGATCGCGGCCGGTTCGTTCCTCTTCAACGAGGCGCCGCCCGGTGGCTTTCGAGGTGCGGCGCGAGTGGCCGCCTTCGCCTGCGTCGTGATCGGCGCAGCGGCGCTTGCACGTCGCGAGCCGGTGGAGGCGCCGACGCCCGTGCCGCTGTAGCCTGACTGACCAGTCAGTCAGGCTACGCTTCGTTCGTGGCGACGCTGGAGCACGGAATCGCGCGCGGGATCTCCTTTGCCCTGACCGACGAGCAGAAGGCCCTGCGCGAGCTGGCGCACGATTTCGCGGAGAAGGAGATCCGCCCCAAGGAACGGGCGTACGACGAGCACTCGACGCACCCGGCTGATCTGATCGCCCGCGCGCACGAGATCGGGCTGATGAACGTTCACATCCCGGAGGAATGGGGTGGGCCGGCGCTCTCCGGCTTCGAAGGCATGCTGATCGGTGAGGAGCTGTGCTGGGGCTGCTCGGGGATCGGCACCGCGATCGTGGCGAACGGCCTCGGCCACGGGCCGGTGATCCTCGCCGGAACGGAGGAGCAGAAGCAGCGCTGGCTGCCTCCGCTGATCGAGCGGCCGCTGCTCACGTCGTTCGCACTCACCGAGCCGAACGCCGGCTCGGACGTCTCCGGGATCCAGACGACCGCCGTTCGCGACGGAGACGAGTACGTCCTCAACGGCTCGAAGATGTTCATCACGAACGCGGGCCATGCCGAGTGGTTCACGGTCTTCGCGTCGACCGACAAGTCTCGGGGCCACCGCGGCCTGACGGCCTTCCTCGTTTCCGCGGCCGCCAAGGGAGTCACGGTCGACAAGCACCTGGACAAGATGGGTCAACGCTCGACGGATACCTCTGCGCTGTCGTTCCAGGACGTTCGCGTTCCCGTCGAGGATCGGCTCGGTGAGGAGGGCGAGGGCTTCAAGATCGCCATGCGCACGCTCGACTTCACGCGGCCGGGAACGGCCATCGGTGCCGTCGGCGTCGCCCGGGCCGCGTTCGAGCATGCCGCCCAGTACTCGAAGGAGCGCGTGCAGTTCGGGATGCCGATCGCGATGAACCAGGGGATCAACTTCCTGATCGCGGACATGGCGACGAAGATCGAAGCCGCGCGGCTCCTGTGCTGGCAGGCGGCGTGGATGATCGACCAGGGTCAGCGGGCGACGCTGCAGTCGTCGTACGCCAAGCGCTTCGCCGCCGACATCTGCATGGAGGTGACGACCGACGCCGTCCAGGTCTTCGGGGGGTACGGGTACATGAAGGAATACCCGGTCGAGAAGCTGATGCGCGACGCGAAGCTCTATCAGATCTACGAAGGGACTTCTCAGATCCAACGGTTGGTGATCGCCCGCGAGTTGCTCATGCCTCGCGACTGAATTTCGGCCGGTCGCACGGTTAGACTTTCCCGCTTGCCAGCACGCCGCTCGTCCCCGGTCACGCGCAGGCGCACGCAGACGACGCGGCGTCAGCGTGCGGTCCGTCTGCGCCGAACGACGATCGCCGTCGTCCTCGTTTGCCTGACCGGAATCGTGCTCGGGCTCGCGTTCGCGGGCTCGCCGACGAGGCTCGCGGACGGTGTGCGCGTCGCCGACGTCGACGTCGGCGGAATGACGCCGGGACAGGCCGCGGATCTTCTGCAACGCCGCTGGTCGGCTGTTGAGAACGTTCCGGTCGAGTTCCGCGTGGGACACCAGAGCTGGCAGCTCTCGGCACGCCTCCTCGGTATCCGGCCGAATTGGCGCGGCGCTGTGGACGCGGTTCGCCGGCAGGGCGAAGGGTTCGGCCCCTTCCGCGGTTTCCGCCGGCTCGACCTGCGCTTCTTCGGCGCCAACATCCAACCGCCCACACAGGTTTACGAGGCCGCCTTGCAGTACGAGCTCACGCGCATCAGCCGCGGGATCAACACGCAGCACCGAGAAGCCTCGATCGTGCTCCACGGGCTCGAGCCGGTGATCGTTCCCGGACGACCAGGTCGTGTCGTCGATCGCAACGCCGCGGCAGACACCATCGTGCGCGCGCTCGCTTCTCTTTCGCGGCGTCCGGTCGAGCTCCCCGTACGAATGGATCCACCGCGCGTCACGGCGAACGACCTGACGGTCATTGCGGCGGAGGTGAAGACCGCCCTGTCCGCGCCGATCAGGCTCACGCTCGGCACCACGAGATGGGCGATCATGCGCGCCCGTATCGCGGATCTGCTCGAGCTTCCCGCGGACGGTCGCCGCGATCTCCGCATCGGCGGGCTCGGCGCAAACGGATGGTTCACGAAGCTCCAGCACAGCGTGAACCAGCCGCCCCGAGATGCGACATGGGCGATCAGCTCGCAGCACATCACCGTTGTCCCGGACAAGGACGGCTATTCGCTCGACGTCCCGCGCAGCGCACAGGCGCTCCTCCATGCGGCGCTCATCACCGATCCGGCCCTTCGCTCTGCGAATCTCGTCGTGGAGCGAATCGGCGCGAGCCGGACGACTGCGCAGGCGCAGGCGATGCACATCACCGGCCTCGTGTCGAGCTACACGACTTTGTACGGCGGCGATCCGAACCGGGTCCACAACGTGCAGCTCGTGGCGCGCCTCCTCGACGGCCACGTCGTCGCGCCCGGCGAGACCTTCTCGTTCAATCAGGCGA
>Ga0209577_10001944_pt1 | contig 20163 bp, 19 predicted proteins | sample GraSoiAngelo_109_FD_185874 | JGI IMG/M metagenome (GOLD analysis project Ga0209577, IMG submission 185874) | Grasslands soil microbial communities from the Angelo Coastal Reserve, California, USA - 14_0903_12_20cm (SPAdes) (version 2) | ecosystem: Environmental > Terrestrial > Soil > Grasslands...
AGGTGCGCAGGCGGGCTTGTCGTACCGACGCGCAGATCGGGCCGGGCAAGCCCTACAAAGGCAAGGCGGGAAGAAATTGGAGGCCGGGGTCCCGAGCGAGTCGGGATGAATTCCGCCCGGCCTGTGCATGGTCGGGGGGAGGCGAGGGAGGGGCAGGGGGAGCAAAAAAAGTGCTTGACATATTCCCATATAGGAATGTATTGTCGAACCTATGGCACGAGCGGCGACAACTTCGGATGCTTTCAATGCGGTGGCCGAGCCACGCCGGCGAGAGATTTTGAACTTCATCGCGCTCCAGGAACGGCCGGTGGGAGAGATTGTGGACTTGCTGGGGATGGAGCAGCCGTCGGTATCGAAGCACTTGCGTGTGTTGCTGCAAGTCGGGCTCGTCAATGTACGACGGGACGGGCGGCGAATGTTTTATCGCACGAATGCGGAGGCCATCCGGCCGATGCACGAGTGGACGGAAACGTTCGCACGATACTGGCGTCATCAATTAAGCCGGGTCAAGGAACGTGCCGAGCGCAGAAGCGAAGCGTCAAAAGATATCGGGCCGGATTCGATTCCAAGGAGGAAGGATGATTTCGACGGGAATAAGAATTGAGGATATGACGTTGAATGTTACAGAAGAAATCCAGGTACGCGCGCCGTTGGAGGTGACCTTCGCCGCGCTGCTCGAGCAGCTCGGTCCCTTCAACGAAACAGCGGAAGACAAACCCATGCCCATGAAAATCGAGCCATGGCCGGGCGGCAGGTGGTACCGCGACCTCGGCGACGGGAACGGTCACAATTGGGGCCACGTGCAAGCCATCAAGAAGCCCACGCTGCTGGAAATCAACGGGCCGTTGTTTATGTCTTATCCGGTCGTTTCCAACGTGCAGTACCGCTTGAGCCAGGTGGATGGCGGGACCCTGATTCAGTTTCGGCATTCGGCCCTGGGGCTGATTCAAGAGGACCACCGCAGAGGCGTGACAAAGGGTTGGGGACACATCCACGAAGGTGTGAAGAGGCGTGCAGAAGCGGCGCGTTCGCGTTGAACGGCGACGTGGTGGACCTCGTGCCAGCGGCGGGAGGAAAGCATGTGTCCATTTTGCATCGGCAGCGCTGCATTGATGGCCAGCAGCTTGTTCTCGGCGGGCGGGCTCACGGCAGCGGTGGTGAACAAGATTCGTTCGAAGAGCGAGACGAAAGGAGCAGTTATGAGACTTGTAGATAACATCTTGATGGAACTTGATCAGGAAGCACAAACGACGAAGCGGGTCTTGGATCGAATTCCGGACGACAAACTCTCCTGGAGACCCCACCCGAAATCCAGTTCCCTGGGTCAGTTGGCCCTGCATATTGCGTCCGTGCCGAGCAGTGTTGCTGCAGCGGCTGTGCCGGACAGCATGGAAGCCCCGAATTTCTCGCAGGCGGAGGCGAAGAGTCGTCAGGAAGTCCTGGACACTTTCTCCAAGAGCCTCGAAAGTGCAAAGGCCACGCTGAAGAAAATGGACGACGCTCGGCTCAACTCCGCATGGAGCTTGACGAAAAACGGAAAGGTCCTGATGTCGGTGCCACGGATCGCCTTCCTCCGCTCAGTTCTCATGAATCATAACTATCACCATCGCGGGCAGCTCTCGGTCTATCTGCGCATGCTGGATGTGCCAGTCCCGTCGATTTACGGGCCCAGCGCGGACGAAAATCCTTTTGCCTAGTCCCTCAAAAATCGAGCCGACAATCCAAACCATAAGGAGGAAACATGGGTGAAGTAACGAACGAGCAGGTGAATCTGATGTTGCGGCTGTACGAAGACAGACGGGAGCCGCGGCTGCGCGAAGCACGGGAGTGGTTTGCAGCCAACTTCCACGTGAAAACCGAGGAAGACGTGATGCGCGTGTGTCCTCCTGGCAGCAAGGAAAACGCGTACATGCGCATGGTGTTCGGTTATTGGGAGATGGTGGCGAGCATTGTGAACCGCGGGCTGATCGACGAAGAGTTCTTCTTCGAAAGCAACGGGGAACAGTGGGCCGTTTGGGAACAGGTGAAGCCGGTGCTCGGCGTGTGGCGCGCGATGTTCAGCAGCCCGAACTTCCTCGGCAACCTCGAGCGGCACGTTACGCGGCTGGAGGCCTGGCGCGAGAAGCGCAGCCCCGGATCCAACGAAGCAATCCGCAAAGTCATGGCGCAAATGCGACAGGCCATGCCAGCGCCTAAGGCGCAGGCTGCCGCCCGCTAGAGTCGGAGGACGCAGCTGGCTCTAGATTCCATTGAACGCCCAGCGAATGCGGGGGCTTGCTTGCGCAGGGTGCCGCCGGGCTCCCGCATTCACGAAACGCGAGATTTTCGGGTCATCTGTTTTCCCGCTAACGGAAATTTAAGAGAGGAGAAATGGACATGGCAACGAGAGTAAGGGAGCAGTCCAAGGTCGTGACGGCGGCGGAATGGCTTACTGCGCGCAAGGAGTTGCTGAAAAAAGAGAAAGAGTTCACGCGGTTGCGCGATGAATTGAGCCGGCAGCGCCGCGAGCTGCCATGGGAGAAGGTCCAAAAGTCGTACATCTTCGACGGTCCGAAAGGTAAAGAGACGCTTGCGGATCTCTTCGGAGGCAGAAGCCAGCTGATCGTATATCACTTCATGCTGGGCCCTGGCTGGACGGAAGGCTGCCCGAGCTGCTCGTTCATCTCAGACCATATTGACGGCAGCGTGCCGCACCTGGCGGCAAGAGACGTGCGGCTGGCAGTGGTTTCGCGGGCCCCGCTCGGAGAGATCCAGGCGTTCAAGAAGCGCATGGGCTGGCGGTTCCACTGGGTGTCGTCGAATGCGACCGACTTCAATTACGACTACCAAGTTTCAATGACCAAGGAAGAACTGGGAAAGGGCGAAGTGTACTACAACTATGCGATGCAGAAATTCCCCAGCGAAGAGCGTCCCGGCACCAGCGTGTTTTACAAGGATGCTGCGGGAAATATCTTCCACACGTATTCGAGCTACGGCCGCGGGCTGGACATCCTCATCGGCGCGTACAACTGGCTGGACATCACGCCGAAAGGACGCGACGAAGAGGGGTTGGCCCACACCATGGCGTGGGTGCGGCATCATGACAAATATGGCGACGGCTACCAAGTGGACGCGAAGGCGGAGTACGTGCAGCCCGCCAAGACCTCCGGCACCGCAGGGGATTGTTGCGAACATCATTGATGGTGGAATTTCTTGATAGCTTCCCGGGCCCAGCGGGCGAGTTAAGAGTTTGCAGCTTCAGCCTTTCGGGGCGTAGTAGCCTTTGCGGGCGAGGACCTTCAGGTCGTGATCGGCGGTTTCCACCTTGACTTTGCGAAATTTTCCGTCCTGCGCCGAGTTTGTCGGATAGTAGCCTAGCGTATACTGGCTGCGCAGCTCTTCGGAAATCTCGTCAAAGGCTTCCGCCAGCTTCTTTTCCGACCGAACGGAGATCATGCGCCCGCCGGTCTCCTCCGCCAGTTTGTGCGCCACGCCAGGGTTACCGCCATATCGCGGGTCCGCCACGAGCAGGATGTGAATCACCGTATCCGTGCGCTGGGCCGCTTCGATGGCTTCGTCCAGCTTCACCTTACTTCCTTCATCCTGGGCGTCGGTAACGATGACAATTGCTTTGCGCCCGGCTTCGGAAGCGAGTTTTTCACCGCACGCTAGGTAGATGGCGTCGTAGAGAGCCGTGCCGGTGATTTGCCGCGATCCGATCGGACCCGGATTTCCCGCGATCGTTCCCTGATCCGGCACATTGATCCTAGTCTTACGAATGGCGCGTTCGAGTTGGCCGCGCTCGTCCGTAAAATCCGACAGCAGATCGACATTGGCATCGAAGGACATCACCAGCGCCTCGTCACCCTTGCGGATCACCCGTGCGATGAACCGGCTACCGGCGTCTTGAATGGCGCTCAGCATGTCTTGTTCGCTGCCGGAAGTGTCGAGCAGCATCGCCAGCGTGATCGGCAGGGCCACCTCTCTAGAAAAGAATGCGATTTTCTGTTCCTGATTGTTTTCGGAAATCCTGAAGTCTTCCTGTTTGAGGGTGGGCACGATCCTTTTATTCTTGTCGCGTACGGTTGCAAACAAGTTCACCAGGCTTACCTGCGACTTGATCACCCCGCCTGGAGCGGAGGGCTCCTGGGGCATGGCCGGGATGGCCAAAGTCGCCGCAACCGTTGCCGTCACCCATTGCATCAAAAGTTTGTGCATCGAAGACATGTATACTTTCCTTGGCGAGAGATGCCCGACCGGAAAAACCCTGCGGGGTACTGCCGCCCTGTAGGATGCCGCGAAGCGGTGCGATGGATGCGTGGCCGAAAATCACGCGCGCGGATAATTCGAAGTTTGGCTTGAGGACTATGAAAAGTCTACGAAAAACCTTCCTGTTGGTCGGCGGAGTACTGCTCACCGTGCTTCTCACCCAGCTGGGTGCCGAAGCGCCCCAACAGGGTGCTACCTCCGCCGCTCCGGAGCAAAACCCTCAGGCCCCTCCGCAACAGAACCGGCAAGGGAAAATTACCTTCTCGGTCAACCAAGTGGTGGTGCCTGTCACCGTGAAAGACGGGTCCGGGAGGCTGGTCGCCGACCTGCGGCGGGACGAATTTCGAATCTTCGAGGATAACGTCGAACAGAAGATCGTTTACTTCGGAGCGGAACCTGCTCCCATTTCGATGGTTCTGTTGATTGACAACGACTTGAAATCGAAGGATGCCACGCAAGTTTCCGAAAGTTTGCTGTCGGTGGTTGCGGGGCTGAGCTTGAACGATGAGGCGTTCGTCTGCCGATTTGACCAGTTTTTCCACGTGGGGAAGGGCTTTATCACCGACCAGGACAAACTCCTCACCGAGTTGAAGCGCACGCATTTGGACGATGAGCCTTCCGCGGGGCCTTCGAGCCCGGCCATCAGCAATGGCCCGTCGATCAACGGGCACTCCGCCACGGGAGATGCGCCGAACATGATCGGCGCTACGTTGAACTTCAAGGGCCAGCCGACCAAGGCGTTGGATGATGCGGTATACGCCGCGGCGCAGTTGCTTAAAGACCGTGATCCGGAGCGCCAGCGGCGGAAGATTATTTTTCTGATTTCCGATGGCGTCAACGGGCCAAAGTTCAATGTGAATAACTACGACACCGTGCTAAAGGAGCTGCTTCGCTACAACATCGCGGTTTACGGAGTTGGCGTGGGCAGCGCTTTTTTCGACCGGAAGTTTGAACGCCTTTCGAAATACGCGCACGATACGGGCGGCGACGTCTACTATGGTTTGAAGAGCCGAGCGATGGAGGGGCTGTATTCCAGGGTCACGGAAGAGGCCCGCAACCAGTACACCCTGGCCTATGCGCCCAGCGGAACGGACCGCGGCGCGGAATACCATTCCATCGAGGTCCGGGTAAAGCGCGAAAGGCTTACCATCCTGACTCGCGAGGGTTATTATGCCGGGGCCACACCGAGATAGCAGGTTTTTCATTTTCACTGCAAATTGTCTTGACTCTTGCGTGAACCGCCCGTATATGAAGTCCAGGGCAAGTGGCTGGCGGTGACGCCCGTCATGCGCTGAGCGTGAGGAGGAAATTCGAATGAAGAAAAAGGCCAAGAAGGACGAGAAGAAGGGCCCGAAAAAAGGGAAGTAGGACCTCTCCCAGCAGGATTCGGGAGGCGCCCTGACGCGGGTCAGGGCGCCTTTTTCGTGTACTGATAAAAGGTTCCATCAGGACTTGGCTGCCGGTACAGCTTCAACTGCTCCCGGCAATCCTTCCCGCGAGCGTTCGCGAAGATAGAGAAACAGCGGCAAGGCGAAAGACACGCCCACGGCGAGTAGGCCGGCGATTGGCAGCCATAAGAGCGGCATGCCGAGCCGTCGGCCTTCCAACCTGACAAACCTCACCGAGGACCACGGCCGAGACCAAGACGTCCAATCCGAAGAATGCGCTGATGCTATTGGCGAAGAATTGGCGGAAGAGAAGCCCGCGGTTCGGTCCGCGTTCGACGATCCACGGGATGAATTGCGAATAGGGAAGCGCGGCCCCGAGAACGCCAAAGGAACAAGTACATGCTTTTTTGATTCACGTGAAGTCCTCCGGTTGGCGTTCTTCTCCAGAAAGAATTGCAAGAATTTGCCTGCGTTCCTTCAAGCGCTCAGGGCTTCTTCATGTGCCGGGCAGATTGGCCTGTAGGCGCAATTGCGGCAGACGAAACCGGGCTTCGCGGGAAATTCCCCGGCCCGAATGTCCGCAGCTGTTTCCTGTACAATTTTCTGCGCTTCATCCAACTGCTTTGCCTCCCGCGTGGTCTCTTGCCGCTGATTGTTCTGCAAGTAATGAAACACCACCCGCACCGGCTCCAGCTCCAAAATCTCCTTCACCGCCAGCGCGTACAGGCTCAGCTGTAAATCCTTCTTGGCCTCCACATCCTTCTTTGGCCGCCCCGTCTTGTAGTCCACGATTTCCACATCCCGCTTCTTGCCAAGTGCATTGATCTGGTCGATCCGCCCCTTGATGACCACATTGTTCTCGAGCGGCAATTCAAACGCTTTCTCCTGTTCTAGCGCCTGCGGCGCTTCGGCCATCATGCCCGCATGAAACGCCCGCAACTGCTCCCGCCCCTCCTTCTTGTATTCCCCTTCCTGATATTCGTCTTCAAATCCCTTGGAATTCCATTCCGTCTCAAAAATCCTCCGCACTTCGTCAAACGGCAGCTTCACGCCCTTGCGCAGTTGATCCACAAATCGTTTGATGGTCGTGTGCATCACGGCCCCAAAACTCATCGCCGCCCTCGGCCCTTTCCGCAGCGACCACGAATACCCGAACAAATACTGTTGAGGGCAGGTGCGGTAACCGTTCACCGCCGAAGGGCTGAGGGTCAGGGGCTCCGCGGCCAGCGGATGAAACTCCTCGGCCCAATCCGCAATGCGCGAAAAAATCTTTGCCGGCTCGGCTGCGGCGGGGAAGAGCTGCGCATCTTCCGGACGGCCTTCCCGCGCCCGATCCTCTACTCCCCTGGGAAGCAGTTTTGGCAGCATCTGACGCACGTCTTGCCGCTTTACCGCCGGTTCCATCACGATGTCTTCGATGAACACCGGCACTTTTCCCTTTTTCTCCGCGACCGTCGTGATGGTCAGCCCTTCTTCGGCGCGCGTCAGCGCCACATAAAACAGCCGCCGCTCTTCCTGAATATGAAACTGCTCCGCGGGGCCACCCTCTTTCATAAGGTCCACCGGGAATTCGAACACCCGCGACCTCTCGCTAGCCGGGAACGCGCGATTGTTCACGCGCAGCAGAAACACCTGCGGAAACTCCAGCCCCTTCGCTCCATGCACGGTCATCAATTGCACCGCGTCTCCCGGCGCGGCTTCTTCCAGGCTCACGGCTCCGCCGGCCTGAGCGTAGTAATCCAAATACTCGATAAACTCCGCCAGACCGCGCGTTTCGCTCTTCGGTTCCCATTCCTTCATGAATTCCGCCAGTCGCGTCACGTATTTTCGGTCCTGTCCCTTGGCACGCTGCGGTATTTCCAGCCACTCCGTCAGGCGGCCCAGAATCTCCCGCGCGGTCGACCGCTTGAGCATTTTTCTCTCGGACGAAACAAACTCTACCAGCTGCCCCAGCGCCGCATGCGACTGGTCGAAGGGCAATTGCCCCTGGGGCAGTTGCAGGATGTCGTAGATCGCCTTTTTGTCTTTTCGCGCGCGCTCCGCCAGGCGCACCAAGTCCGCCGCCTCCAGGTGCCATGCCGGCGTCCCCAACACGCGCGCGCAAGCAATGTCGTCGTAGGGAGTGGCGATCAGCTTCAGGTACGCAAGCACGTCCTTCACCACGGGATGTTCAAGAATGGATAGATTCGTGATCACAAACGGAATCTTTCGCCGCGATAGCTCTTCCACTAGATGATCGCGATGCGCATGCTGGCGGTACAGCACTGCGAAATCCTTCCAGCGCCGCCCCGCCCCGTGAATGCGCTGCAGTTCGGCCGCCACCCATCGCGATTCTTCTTCTGGTGTTGCCAACTCGACGATGCGGATCTTTTCACCCGCGGGCTTGTTAGGGGACAGGACTTTCTTTGGAAAGTCGGCGCTTACCGCATTCTGCCCGATCACTTGCATCGCAACGCGCAGAATATTCGGTGTCGAGCGGTAGTTCTCCGTCAATGACACGCGGAACGGTGTCGAGTCCTGGCCTTCTTTCCACCCCGCAAACCGCTGCAAGAACAGTTTAAAACTCCCGAACGAAGCTCCGCGGAAGCGGTAAATCGCTTGGTCGTTGTCGCCGACCGCCACGATATTCCTCGCCGGCGCGGCCAGGAGCTCCAACAATCGGAGCTGCGCGATGTTGGTATCCTGAAATTCATCCACCAAGATATAGCGGTATTTTTTTTGCAGCGTCTCGCGCAGCTCGCTATCCCGCTCCAGGAGCCCAACCGCTCCGGTGATCAGCGAGCCAAAGGAAACCCGCTTCTTCTCGCCGAGGAGCTCTTCGCTGGCCCGGTACGCTCGCGCAAGTTCCTGCTGTAACCCAACCGTTTCCAGGCGTTCCGAGAGCGTGTCTTTGTCGAGCGCTTCCCGCTGGGCTTCCAGGTGCGCCGCCAGCCCGGCAGCATAGCGCTGATAGTCTTCCGAGGACACCAGTTCGTCCTGGCATCGTGAAAAGAACTCCACGAAATCGTTCAGGAATTGCCCGGGATCCGCCAATCTCCTGTATTTCTCCAGACCCAGCCGCTGCAGATTCCGCCGAAGCAAAATCCAGTGATCGAACTTGTCCAGCATCACCCGTTGGGGATCGGCCTCGGCCAGCAATGTTTCGCAGAAGGAATGAAACGTGGCGAGTGTCACCGCTTTGCCGCGCTCGCCCGTGGCCTGCACCACGCGGGCTTTCATTTCGCCTGCGGCTTTTTTCGTAAAGGTCAGCGCGAGAATGTTTTCGCCGGAAAGCGATTCGTCGGATTGCAGCAGGTGCCGGATGCGCTCGGTGATGACGCGCGTTTTTCCGGTTCCCGCGCCGGCAATCACCAGCAGTGGTCCCTCGCCGTGCGTGATCGCCCGGCGTTGCGCGTCATTGAGTTTCAGTCCGCGCTCACCGAGCGGTTCCATTTTGAACAGCGTGGCCATGATTCAAGAAGAGTATCGGATTTTTCGGGGGAGGGGAAACCGGGGCTATTTTCCTAGTGTGCTCCTGCTACCGCTGCGAAAGCTCGCCGGATGCTACCTTGCTGTTGAACTCGGCTGACTTTTTCTTTGGGACGCTGAGGGTTTGCCACTTGTCACCAGCGAAGTGCCGTGCCAGATAAACGATTTGCCCCACATGATAGGAATAGTGAGCGATCTGGCGATTGATGGCCTGCATGACGGAATGCGGTTCGGTGCGAATGGTAATCGTTCGCGATAGATGCTCATCCCTGAGTGGCTGCAGGGCATCGAAAGCGCACTTCCAGCCGCGCTCCCACAGTTCCATCAATTCCGCGCGCGCCGTGGGCGGTGCCTCAAATTCCGTGTCGCGATTCCTGTCCGGCTTCTCTCCATCCGTTGTGAGAAAATCCGTCCAGCGCGAACGCATGTTTCCCGCCAGGTGTTTCACGATAATCGCGATGGAATTCGATTCCGCATCCAGGGCGGTGAAGAGTCCCTCATTCGGGCACTGCGCCATGGCGCGATCTCCAAGCTTCTTGTAGTAGTGGAAGATGTCGAGGGAGTCTTTCACGTAAGAGGTGGTGAACTGGTGTGCCATAACCTCATTTTGCGCTGTCCGCCGTGCCTGTCAACCCCGGTCCGAATCTTCGAAGCGCTGGAGCCATATGCATTCATGGGAAGTGCCGGACTCGCCTGGGCGTGCAACTAAGCAGAACAGAGGTTAACGCCCGAAAAAGGGGCTCCAAGGCGCTCGAAAGAACTTCTTGACAATTCGCTTTTTGTTCTCCTAGTATCGGTGGGCTCGCATTTCGCAACGGAGGAAGTCATGACCATTGGACAGATGATGCTTGGTGAGTTCGACCAAGAGATGCAGAACACGCGCAAGACTCTCGAACGATGTCCGGACGAGAAGTGGAATTGGAAGCCGCACGAGAAGTCTGGTACCGTCGGCTGGCTTGCCAGCCATATCGCCACCATGCCCGGGTGGCTGACGATGACAATCAACACCGAGGAACTGGACTACGCCCCCGTAAACGGCCCAAGCTACCAGCCGCCCAAGATTGCGAACAAGAAAGAGCTGCTCGCGGAATTGGACAAGAACGTCGCGGAGGCCCGTGCGGCACTTGCGCGCGTGAGCGACGCGGAAATGATGAAGGGGTGGAAGCTACTTGCCGGCGGCAAAGAGATTTTTACCATGCCGCGCGTGGCGTGCATTCGCGGGATGGTGATGAACCATATCATTCATCATCGCGCGCAGCTCACGGTGTATTACCGTTTGCTGGGCGTCCCGGTGCCGGGGCTTTATGGTCCGAGCGCAGACGAAGGCCAGCCGGGCGCAACGGAAGCCGCCGCGAATTAACATCGCCCTCCGGAGGCGGAGCGCGTTCCGCCCCCAGAGTTTTTCCCTCCGCAGCCTCCTTCCTGGTATCGCGGTATAATCGCTTGTCGCTCCGCCGGAGGCTTACCATGAGTACGGAAACGCCCGTCATTCTCTCCGCTGTCCGCACGCCGATCGGAAAATTTCAAGGTGGTCTTGCCGGATTCTCAGCGCCGGAACTTGGCGGCAAAGCTGTTGCCGAAGCGATTCGCCGCGCGGGCCTCGATCGAAAGCAAATTGACGAAGCCATTCTCGGCAACGTTGTGCAGGCCGGGCTTGGACAGAATCCCGCGCGGCAGGCGGCACTCAAAGGCGGCTGCGATGCGCGCGTTGCGGCCATGACTATCAATAAAGTTTGCGGCTCCGGACTGAAAGCCGTGGCGCTCGGGGCGCAGGCGGTGCAGCTTGGCGAATCGGAAATTGTGGTCGCGGGTGGGATGGAGTCCATGTCCAACTGCCCATATCTGCTGCCGCAAGCACGAACCGGCTATCGCATCGGCGATGGAAAACTTGTCGACTCCATGATCGCCGACGGATTGTGGGACGCTTACGAGAATTTTCACATGGGTATGACCGGGGAATTGGTTGCCGAAAAATACGGGATCACTCGCGAAGAGCAGGACCGCTTCGCCGTCGAAAGCCACCGGAAAGCGGTGCGCGCACGAAAATCGTGTTTTTTCGAAGCGCAGATTCTGCCGATTGAAGTGCCGCAGAAAAAGGGCGAGCCGGTTGTCGTCAGCTACGACGAATCTCCGCGCGAAGACACCAGCATGGAAGCGCTAGCGAAGTTGAAGCCGGCGTTCAAGAAAGACGGGACCGTCACCGCGGGCAACGCGCCCGGCACAAATGACGGCGCGGCGGCATTGATTGTTACCAGCGAGCGGAATGCGTCGCGTCTTGGAAAGCAGCCGATCGCGCGGATCGTCGCGCAAGCGGTTAGCGGCGTTGAGCCCAAGTGGGTGATGATGGCGCCGGTGGACGCGGTGGAAAAATTGCTCGCGAAGACCGCGTGGGACCGCGACAAGGATGTCGATCTCGTTGAGCTCAACGAAGCTTTCGCCGTCGCTGCCATCGCCGTGACGCGGCAGCTCAAGCTCAATCCCGAAAAGGTCAACGTCAATGGCGGCGCCGTCGCGCTCGGACATCCTATTGGTGCGAGCGGCGCGCGCATCCTGGTTACCCTGCTCTATGAATTGCAACGCCGTAACTTGAAACGCGGCATCGCCGCCCTCTGCCTCGGCGGAGGTAACGCCGTCGCTCTCGGGGTCGAGCGCTACTAAGTTATTTTTGAGATTCAAGAGCTACTGAATGAGCGTGCTCTGACTGGCGACGCATTTCCATTGACCGGTCTGCTTGATCCAAGTGTCCGTGAAGCGCGCGCGCCGGGTGTACGGTTTTCCCTTGGTACTGCCCGTTTCGCGATAGACGCCCGAGACTACCCCCGCGTTGCTGTAGACCTGCGCCTTCATGCCCTCGTCGTGCATATGCTCGGGACTTGACCTGGGGCTGGCGACCGAGCGCAAGTAGGCCGCTTTGTTCATGAGTGAACCGTCGTAGTCCACATAAACGAGCGTTTCGTCGATAAGCGAAGCAAGGGCCCGGGCATCGCGCGCCATTTCGGCCTGGTTCCAGGAGCGTTCGAGTTGGATGAGCTGGGTTTCGTCGTCGGCCACTTTGGCGCGCCCCTGGATCCGCACTGTGAAAGCCAGCGCAGCGATCGCCAAAAATAGCACGCCAATTGTTTTCATGAAATTTCTCCTCCGCGAGCGAAACCGAGTCTCGCCGGTCTGCCTGGCGGCCGAGAATAGAGGGAGGTGAGGAACCGGCGAGTGGCCTACAAATAGGTGCAAAGGACCGCGCCCGCTCCTCATTCTATTCTCTCGACGACCATAACGAGACTGAGGATAGCACCTTTGGAATTCGCTGAAGAACCGTGTGACCTCTGAGTGTTCGCGGCGTCACTCCACTGAGCGTTGGGCCGAAATTTCAACTGCGCTCGAGGACATCTTCAGGTCATTTCCGCAGTTGGGGCAGAACTTATCGGTTTCCGCGACCTCGCGCTTGCACTGCGAGCAGGAGGGGTGCAGGTTGCATTTGCAGTTGGGGCAGAAGTTGAACCGCGCGCCCACCGTATTTCCGCATTGCGGACAGGGATAGGGCAGCGGCTCGCGCATCAGAAAGTAAATCACAAAACCGATGAAACCCCACGCGGGAAGCAGAATAATTACCAGAATGGTCCACAGAGCAGCGCTCATTCCGCGGCGTGAGGCGTCACGGTTGACGTAGGCGAGGAAGAAAATCATGATCGCGAGGCCAAGACTTGCTGCGGTGACGAGTCCTGCCAACGCTAGAGATGCGAGCGCCGGATTGTCCCGCAGGTCCGGCGGGAACATGTCATTTCCGTTGCGGCTCGCCGCCAGATTCACGGTGATTGCGATCACCAGCGCAAGTACGTAGAGAATGGCCACCAGGGCCATCAGCCAGCGCGGGATAATGCGGAACTCTTCCCAGAAGCGAAGGTTTTCCTTTTTCCGCCGAAGACGAATGAGGCGCTTCCTCTCGTTGAATGAATCTGTCACGCGCTGCGGATAGTCCGACATCTTTTTCTTCTCTCTCCACTCGTTCCGGTTAACTTCCCTGATTGATCCAATCGGCCTGCTCGCCCTTCCGCGAATGCTCCATCAGCAGCACCGCTGCGGCAAAGAGCGCGGGAATCGTCCACCACAAGCCGAAGCCCACTTCCCAGACCAGTTTCGGAAGACCTGCGCGCTGACCGAGCCATTGAAATAGGTTCCATACGAAGGGAGCGCTGGCAACGCCAAAAATCCATGACACGCCCGAAGCCAGCCACAGGGCCCGGCGCTTCGGTTCACGCTCGCGCAATTCCTGGGCGCGCAGGCGCACGCGGAACTGTGTGCGGCTGGCCAGCCCCTCCGGCAGGGGCACGGCCGCGGTCCTTAACAGTCGCAAAGCCCGATCGGTCCGACGCGCATGCTCGGCGCAAAAGTCACAATCTTCCAGGTGCGCACGGAGCCAGGCGCGGTCGGTATCCGGCATCCCTTCAATGCGTGCCTGAGCAATCAGTTGCGTTGCGCGCTCGTGGGCATTGTCATTCATCAAGCAACACCTCCCTGGAGCGCCCCGCGAAGTGCTTGGAGGCCGCGATACAGGCGAGACTTCACCGTGGAAAGGGGAATGCTGAGCACCCCAGCCATCTCCTCAATCTGCAATTCTTCCTGGAATCGTAGGACCAGCACCTCGCGATAGATCGCGGGGATTTTCTCGAGAGAGGCCTGGACGTTTTCTTCCGTCTCCTGGCTGAGGACCTGGTCGAGAGGCGAGAGCTGATTTTCGTTCACCAGTTGCAGGGCATGATCCTGATCCGGATCGGTGAGCGTATCGAGGCTTTGGGGTTTCTTTGACCGCTGCCAGTCGATGACCAAATGCCGAGCGATGGCGAAGAGCCAGGCTTCGAATTTCGACTTGCCATCGTATTGGTGGCCGCGCTCGACGACGCGGATCCAGGTTTCCTGGAAAAAGTCCTCGGCGCGCTCTTTGTTTCCCGTGAGGTAGGCCAGGTAGCGGAACAGGCGGTATTGATACTGCTCGATCAGGTGATCGAGCAGGTCGGGGTCGCGCCGCTGCAAGCCGCGGGCGATGGCCTTTCTCTCATCGCTCATTAGCGTGGAGAAGAACAGGGTTGGCCCCGGCGTGCCCGGGGTGCTGAAGAAACTCGACCGATCTGGCAGCAAACATGAAGTCGTCGGGCTCATTCTAACCGGTATACGCGCCAGCACGCCAAAAAGACTCAGGGAAGTGAGGCGCTAACAAGCTCAATAAAACCAATGGCTTAGAGATGAGATCGTTGTAGTAGACTTGGGGCTCAGCATGTTCTGCCCGCAATGCCAAGCTGAATACCGGCAAGGCTTCACGCGATGCGCCGATTGCGACATCGATCTCGTGTATGAGCCTCCCGCAGGCGCGACGGAATTGGGCGCGTGGGGCGAAGGAGGCGCGCAGGCTGAAAATCCGGAGGACCCTTTCTGCTCCTTTTGGCAGGGTGACGATCCGCGCATACACGCCGAGATCAGGGAGCTGCTCAACGAGGAAGGCATCCGCCACAAGACCATCCGGCGCCAGGATCATCTCTTCAACCTGAATACCAAGAGCGCCTTTGAGATCGGGATTCCGTTCTCGCAATTCGAAAAGGCCGAAGCCGCGATCAAGGATGCCTATGGAACGGAGGAAGAAGAGCCGGACGCGGCTCGCCTTCTGCCTTACGGAGGGGACTACTTGGCGGGCCTTCACGGCGCTTTCCCCTGGCAACCTTTGGCCAAGGGCTTTCTACCGGCAGCGCTCAGCGGGAGAGAAGAATCCCACCGTGATGCGGCGCCTGCTCCTGAAGAGCTCGCTGGGGACGATTCATCCGAGAACCGGCAACCTCGGTGGGATCCAGCGAATTGGAATCCGCAAGAGGCCACGCTGCGAGTGTGGTCGAGCGAGCAATCTTATCCCGGAGAAATGATCGCGATGGCCCTGCGGGAAAATCGGATTCATGCGCGCTTCGAAAGCGGGGAAGGGAAAAGCACAATTTTCGTTCTGCCCCCAGACGAAATGCAGGCGCGCGAAATTGTGAGAGAGATCGTGGAAGGCGCGGCACCAAAATGAAGATTGGATGAGCGAAGCAGGAGGATCGAAGCGGATGCCAGACAGAATAGAGAGGCGTCGGAAGACGTAGTAGACTCAGCGTGCGGTTCTGCCGTTTTTTTGGTGTTTGGCAAGAGGAACTGGAGATCGCGCCGGGCCGGGCATGCCGCGTCGAACTCTGCGGCCGAGCGGAGGAAGCCATGTCGTCGAAAGCAATCCCGCAAGGTTCTTTGGTCCTGGTGTGGGCCGGGGAGAATCCCGCGGTGCACGCAGCGTTGCTCCAAGAACTGGAAGCGGCGGAGATTCCGTTCGCCGACAAGACTCTTGGGGATGATGAAGTCGCGCCGACGGCCGATCCGCTTCCGATCGACTGGAAACCGCGCTTCGGATTCGAAGTGGCGGTGCTTTCCAGCGATCTCGCCATCGCACAAGAGGTGCTTGAAAAGCTGCTGGATGAAGAGCCCGCGGACCTTGAAATTCCCGCACAGGACGAGGTGGCCGGAGGAGAGCCGCCCCTCGTGGTGGTTACCGAAACGAATCCAGCGGTGGAAATTTGGAATGGCCACGACGAGCGGATCGCGCAATTTCTAACCGCCGCGATGCAGGAAAACGAAATTCCAATCCATCTGGAAAATCCCGGCGAGCAAACGAGAATTTACGTTTCCGCGGCGAATGAAAAGCGGGCGCGGGAGATTGTGCGGGAAGTTGTGGAGGGCGCGCCGCCTGGATAGGTTTTCACAGTGGCTTATTCGAAACAAGCAGCGGTCGGCTTTCGCGCGCATTCGGGGTGGACCGCCCTTGTGGCCGTGTGTTTGGTAAAAGACTCGCCCGTAGTTCTGGCGCGGCAACGCGTCCACCTTGTGGAAACGTTCAGCTACGAATTCCGGCAGCCGTATCACACCGCAGAAAAAATGCTTGTGGGCCAGGGGCGCGATTTCATTGAACGAGTCCGGGATCAGGCCAGGCGGCTGGCTCATCACGCGATTCATGGACTGCAAAGCGACCTGCAAAAACAGGGCATTGCCATCAAGAGCTGTGGATTGGTTCTCGCGTCAGGAAGACCGCTCCCTGCGCTGGACAGGATTCTTGCGTCTCACGCGCTGATTCATGCGGCGGATGGTGAGCTTTTCCGAGAGGCGCTTCTCCACGCGAGCATTCGTTGCGGCCTCCAGGATTTCAAAATCAAGGAGCGAGAACTCTTGAACCGCGCCGGGCAGGTTCTCGGCCTCAAGAGCGCTGATCTGATGGGCCGAGTTACCGAGCTTGGCCGAGCTCTTGGCGCTCCTTGGTCGCAGGATGAAAAGTTCGCCACCCTGGCCGCGTGGCTGGCCTTGGCAGTTCCTTCGAAAGACATCTCCAGGAAGCGGGAAAAGCTCACCGCCGCTTGACGTTTCTGCATGTCCTGTGTTTCCGTTGCCTCTGGTGTTCTCCGGGGGGAGGCTTCTTGAACATTGCTGAGGTTAAGACCGTCGCCGTGCTGGGCGCGGGGACGATGGGGAATGGCATCGCGCATGTGTTCGCGCGCTCGGGATATAAAGTGATTTTGCGCGACGTGGAGCAGCGATTTCTTGAGCGCGGAATGGAGACGATTAGGAAGAATCTCGATCGGGAGATCAAGAAGGGCAAGATCGCGGAGGCGGAGAAGGACACCGTTCTGGGGCGGTTGCAGCCGGTGACGGATATAACCGCCATTGCGGCGGCAGATTTCGTCGTTGAAGCGGTGCCGGAGAAAATCGAGATCAAGCGCCCGGTGCTTGGCGAAGCGGACGAAATTCTCCCCCCCGAGGTCATCATCGCTAGCAATACGTCGTCGATTTCCGTGACCACGCTAGCGGCGCTGACGAAGCGGCCGGACCGTTTTGTAGGGATGCACTTTATGAATCCGGTGCCGGTGATGGTGCTGGTGGAAGTGATTCGGGCGCTGCAGACGAGCGACGCGACGTTTGAAACGACCATGAAGCTGGCCGAGAAGCTGGAGAAAAAGCCGGTGGCGGTGAACGATGCGCCGGGGTTCGTTTCGAACCGCGTGCTGATGCCGCTGATCAACGAGGCTGTTTACTGCGTTATGGAAGGGGTGGCAACGGCGGAAGCTGTCGATGCGGTGATGAAGTTGGGGATGAATCATCCGATGGGGCCGTTGGAGCTGGCGGATTTTATCGGGCTGGATGTTTGCGTGGATGTCATGCACGTCCTCGAGGACGGCTTGGGTGATCCGAAGTATCGCGCCTGCCCGCTGCTGAAGAAATATGTGGCGGCGGGATGGCTGGGGCGGAAATCGGGGCGGGGGTTTTATATTTATCCGATCGGCTGCTGATCAGCCTAAGATCCGGCGGCAAATCGACATCAGGGAGTGATGTCGAGGAACGATGGGACATGCTGCTGAAAGCCGGTTTTTTGCCACAGTTCTGTTAATCGCTACGCTTTGCTGCGGTGTGGTGTTCGGCGAGCGTTCGAGCCACTCCTCGCGGCGCTCCACCGAGCCCTGTTCCTCCCGATTCGTGGAATGGGACGGTGGGCCATGTCCTTATTTCCGACTGGGGAGCCGATCAGGATGGAGTTGTTGACTATCTCTCGGTTGGCTTCAACTCTTCGAAGAACTGGCAGGATTTCTTGACGCTGCGTCAACAAGCTCATTTAGCGTGGATTCGAGGCCAAGTAGTGGTTGCAGACCGCTCTCGACTTTACCGAAGAAGAATTTCGCACTGTTGGCGAATGGACAAACTTGATATGTGACGCCGACCTTTGAGAAGATTCCATAGGGAGGCAAACTGGAAAGAATTTTGGGATGGCCTGAGCTGAAACTTGGAGGATTGAGCTCCCTTGGCCGCTACTCCTCTATCCTGGATACGAATAAAAAGCGAAAATAGTATTTGCTTTTTGTTCGCCATGGTGGTACCTTGCTCCTCGCCGTTTTCAACAGCTGCTCCATGCGCGGTTTTTCGAGCAGTGTTCTAAGCGGTCTCGAACGTGAGAGACTCGCAGAGAGAGGAGCTCTCCGAGGCTCGCGATGTGACATTAGGCAGTTCGGGGTCGCCGCCATTTGGGGTTGGGACTCCTCCGGCCCTCAGGATGGCAACTCTAAGTGCGAGCAGGATAGAAAAAGGGTATGGCGCGATTATGAATCGAGTGGTAAATTCCACACTTCGTTACGTCCCTGTACAAGGGCGGTGCGCTTTCCCATGTCATCGGCCCCGCAGGCCAAGTTCCCTACTTTCCTCCACCGAGGTGTGAAATGGCAGACGACAGAGAAAGATTGCTGGCAGCGGCGATATCACAGATTGAAAAGGACCACGGTAAGGGCGCGATCATGCGTCTGGGCAGCCGGGATATTCTGGTGCCCGTAAGTGTAATCCCGAGCGGATGTCTTTCGATTGACGCGGCGCTGGGCGTTGGTGGTTTCCCCCGTGGGCGGGTGATCGAGATTTACGGCCCGGAATCGGGCGGCAAGACCACCATGACGCTGCACGTCATCGCCGAAGCCCAGAAGCTCGGCGGGCAGGCGGCGTTCATTGATGCGGAGCACGCTCTTGATCCGGTCTATGCACGCAAGCTGGGCGTGGACGTGGACAACCTACTGGTCTCGCAGCCGGATAACGGGGAGCAGGCGCTCGAAATCGCGGAAACGCTGATCCGCTCCGGCGGCGTGGACATCGTCGTGGTGGACTCGGTCGCCGCGCTCGTGCCCAAGGCTGAACTCGAAGGCGACATGGGCGACCCGCAAATGGGTTTGCAAGCGCGGCTGATGTCGCAAGCGCTGCGCAAGCTCACCGGCATTGTTTCGAAGTCGCGCACCTGCCTGATTTTCATCAACCAGATTCGCGAGAAGATCGGCGTGATGTTCGGAAATCCGGAGACTACGACGGGCGGCCGCGCGCTGAAGTTCTACGCGTCCATGCGCGTGGATATCCGGCGCATTCAGGCCATCAAGGAAGGAGACCAGGTTGTCGGCTCGCGCACGCGCGCGAAAGTAGTGAAGAACAAAGTTGCGGCGCCGTTCCGCGAGGCCGAATTTGACATCGTCTACGGAGAAGGCATCTCGCGCGAAGGCGACCTGATCGATCTGGGCGTGGATAAGGGGGTGCTCGAAAAGAGCGGTACGTGGATCAGTTTCGGAGGCGAGCGCATGGGCCAGGGCCGCGAGAACGCGCGCATCTTCCTCAAAGAAAACAAGGACATTCGCGATAAGCTGGAAAACGCGCTGCGCAAGAAGCTCGAAATCCCGGTGCCGGGCAATTCCAGCGCGGCTGGGACCGGGCCGAACGGCCACGCTGCTCCCGCACAATCGGAGAAGGCGCCGACAAAGGCCTCCGCGGCAAGTGCGGGCGCGGACGCCTCCAAGGCCCGCGCCACACGCTAGCCGTTCTAGCGGCACAGGTTCGGCCTGCTCGCTTCAATTTCCTGGTAGGGCACGCTACGTGCCCCTCGGTTTTTTCACCGCTGCGCGTTCTATGGGGTAAAACTCTCCCACTCGATCGCTGTGTAGGTGTTTTTTCAGAAGAGAAGAGTTTCCAGCAATTCCTTTTGGCATCCTCCCCTCCCTGAAGGAAGAGTTTGACTTCCCGGCCGAAGGTTCAGGCTCCTAGCCTGACGGTCAGCTGTTCAAAACAAAGCACATAGCTTCGTACTGGTGCTAGCGGGCTATTGCTTCAAGAGGGTGGAAATCACTAAAATATGTCTCATCGTGAGAGAAATAGTTCCTCTTTGGGAGAGAGACTAAACAAGGGCGCTGCCGCTAAGTTGCGTCAAATGAACGTTGTCGTTGATTGGCCGGTAGCATGCCCCAACTCTCTCTCTAGCCCTTGACCGGTGGCAAGCAGCCGGTAGCGCCAACGAACAGTCTTTGTGAATGTTTGTTGACCCTAGGGGCGGCGTAAGGTAAAACTCGGACCCCCAGTGGTTTCTGGGTTAGGGACAGGCCAGGGTGGATTGACAGGTTGGCGGTCACCCTGAAAAGGTGGAAACGGTGAAGCAGTTCGGAAAAGCCACTCTCGCAATATTGCTGTCAGCAGTCTTCGCCTTGCCTGTGCCCGCGGC
>Ga0209577_10001945_pt1 | contig 20159 bp, 19 predicted proteins | sample GraSoiAngelo_109_FD_185874 | JGI IMG/M metagenome (GOLD analysis project Ga0209577, IMG submission 185874) | Grasslands soil microbial communities from the Angelo Coastal Reserve, California, USA - 14_0903_12_20cm (SPAdes) (version 2) | ecosystem: Environmental > Terrestrial > Soil > Grasslands...
AAAGCGCTCTCCCTGGTGGTTCACCAGGCCGCCCGCTGCCCAGCGTGCAAGCGCCACGTGCTCCTCGATGCTCACTTCCAGCCCATCGGGCCATACGCGGCGCACCGCGGCGCGGCGCACCCAGGGCAGCCGCTCGAGCGCCGAGCGCAACTCATCGATCGGCGCCGCAAAGAAGTTGCCGCGACCGACCCGCGCCAGCGTTGCTTCGAGGCCGCCGCGCGGCGCCTCCTTTAGCACGGTGCGAAGCTCGATCGTGCGCAGCGGTAAGAGCGTCGAATGCAGTAGCCAGTACGTGGCGGCTGCTGCGAAAGCGAGCGCGGCAAGGCCGACGAGGAAGCCGGCGGCAGCGTTCAACAGGCGCGGGTTATCCCACATGCGCGCCCTCGAGAATCTCGATGCACAAGTCTTCGTACGACAGGCCGATGGCGCGTGCCGCCATCGGCACGAGCGAGTGGTCCGTCATGCCAGGGGACGTATTGATCTCCAGCAGGTAAGGCCGCCCCTGCCGATTCAGCATCAGATCCACCCGGCCCCAGCCGATACAGCCAACCGCGCGGAACGCCTTGAGACAGAGGGCCTGCAGCTGCCTTTCCTTCGCCTTCGGCAGGCCGCAGGGAATGAGATAGCGCGTATCGTTCGCGATGTATTTCGCCTCGTAGTCGTAGAACTCGCGCGGCGTCTCTATGCGGATGATCGGCAGCACTTGCTCGCCGAGGATGCCGACGGTGAGCTCCGGGCCGTCGACGAACTTCTCGGCGATGACCACCGGGTCGTAGTTGACGGCGAGCGCAAACGCTTCCTCGAGATCCGCGGCGCGCTTCACTTTGCTCATGCCGACGGAGGAGCCTTCGCTTGCGGGCTTGACGAAGAGCGGCGTGCGGAGCCGGCGCGCCACCGCCTTCAGGTCTGACTCGCGAGTGAGCACAGCGTACGGCGCCGTCGGCAGGCCTTCCGCCTGCCAGATGCGCTTGGTGCGCAGCTTGTCCATGGCGAGGGCCGAAGCGAGCACGCCGCTTCCGGTGTACCGGATGCCGAGCCACTCGAGCACGCCCTGCACCGTGCCGTCCTCGCCGAAGCGGCCGTGCAGCGCGATGAAGGCGCGATCGAAGCGCTCCTTGACGAGCGCCGCCACATCGCGCTCCTTCGGATCGAAGCCATGCGCATCGACGCCGCGCGCGCGAAGCGCGTTCAGCACCATGGTGCCGCTCTTCAGCGAAACCTCGCGCTCGGCCGATTTGCCTCCTAGGAGCACGGCAACCCTGCCGAAGTTCATGCGGGCTCACCCACAATGCGCACCTCGGTGTGCAGCAGGATGCCCTTCATCTGGTAGACCATGCGCTGGACGTGCTCGATCAGCCATTCGATGTCGGCAGCGCGCGCGGCGCCCTGCGGGTTGACGATGAAGTTCGCGTGCTTCTCCGAGACGCGTGCGGCGCCGCGGCCGAAGGCCTTCAGCCCGCACGCTTCGATCAGGCGCGCGGCGTGATCGCCCGGCGGGTTGCGGAACACGCTGCCGGCATTGGGCAGAGACAGCGGCTGCGTAGCGATGCGGCGCGCGAGCAGTTCCTTCATCACGGCGCGCGATGTCTCGCCGTCGCCTGGCTCGAGGCGAAACCAGGCAGCGGCGAACCACTCCTCGCGCTCGCCCTTCGGCGCGCAGTGGCGATAGCCGATGTCGAATTCGCTGCGTACGCGCTCGGCGAGCGTTCCCGAGCGATCGATCGTCGCCACGCGCTCGACGATGTCCCAGGTCTCGCCGCCGTAGCAGCCGGCATTCATGGCGAGCGCGCCGCCGACGCAACCGGGCACGCCGGCCAGGAACTCGGCGCCTTCCCGCTCGTGCAGCGCGGCAAAGCGTGCCACCTTCGGGCTCGCGACGCCCGTCTCGGCGTAGATCAGATCGCCTTCCATGCGCGGCCGGCGCGACGCGGCGTGTGTTAGCACCACCGTGCCGCGCCAGCCGCCGTCGCGCACGAGGAGGTTCGACCCCAAGCCGACGAAAAGCAGGGGCTCGGTGGGTGGCAGCTGGCGCAGGAAGTGCGCGAGATCCTCGAGATCCGCCGGGACGAAGAAGCGATCGGCAAGGCCGCCCGCGCGCCAGCTCACGTGGCGGCTCATCGGCTCGTCGCGCCTGAGCTCGCCGCGCAATCCGTGAAGGGGGAGCGCTTCGGCCATGTTCATGCGAGCTGCCCGGCAACGTTGCCGATCGATCCCGCGCCCATGATGAGCACGAGGTCGCCGTCGCGCGCGACGCGCCGGATCGCCGCCGGCAGCTCGGCGATGTCCTCGACGTAGATCGGCTCCACCTGCCCCGCAACGCGCACCGCACGCGCGAGCGAGCGCGCGTCGGCGGCGAGGATCGGCGCTTCGCCCGCCGCATAGACCTCCGCGAGCAGCAGCACATCCGCGCTCGAGAGCACCCTCACGAAGTCCTCGAAGAGGTCGCGCGTGCGCGTGTAGCGATGCGGCTGGAACGCGAGCACCACGCGCCGCCCAGGAAAGGCGCCGCGCGCCGCCTCCAGCGTCGCCGCCATCTCGGCGGGGTGGTGCCCGTAATCATCGATCAGCGTGAAGCTGCCGCCGCCTTCGAGCGCGAGCTCGCCGTGGTTCTGGAAGCGCCGGCCGACGCCGCGAAATTCGGCAAGCGCCTTGAGCAGCGCCGCGTCCGGCACACCGATCTCCTCGGCCACCGCGATGGCGGCGAGCGCATTGAGCACGTTGTGCCGGCCGGGCAGGTTGAGCAGCACGTCGAGCGGGCGCGCCCCGCGCCGCTCGGCGCGAAAGCGCATGCGCGCACCGTCGTGCGCGACCGTCGCGGCGCGGATGCTGCAGTCGGCGCCGCTGCCGTAGGTCACCACCGGCTTCGAGACGAGCGGCAGGATGTCGCGCACGTGGGGGTCGTCCGCGCACAGGATCGCCGCGCCGTAGAAAGGCAGGTTCTGCAGGAACTGCACGAACGCTTGCTTCAGGCGAGAAAAATCCTGCCCATAGGTGTCCATGTGATCGGCGTCGATGTTGGTCACAACGGCGATCACCGGCTGCAGGTGCAGGAACGAGGCGTCCGACTCATCTGCCTCGACGACGATGAAGTCGCCGCTGCCCAGGCGCGCACTGCTGCCGGCAGCGTTGAGGCGTCCCCCGATCACGAACGTCGGATCGAGGCCGCCCTCGGCCAGCACGCTCGCGACGAGGCTCGTGGTGGTGGTCTTGCCATGCGTGCCGGCGATGGCGACCCCGCGCTTGAGCCGCATCAGCTCGGCAAGCATCAGCGCGCGCGGCACGACCGGCACGCGCCGCTCGCGCGCCGCCGCGACCTCAGGATTCTCGGGCTGCACAGCGCTCGACACGACCACGGCATCCGCGCCCTCGATCTGCTCGGCCCGATGCCCGAGGAAGATCTTCACGCCGAGGCCGCCGAGCCTGCGGGTCGCGGCGTTCGCCGCGTGGTCCGAGCCGCTCACCTGGTAGCCGAGATTGGCGAGCACTTCCGCGATCCCCGACATGCCCGCCCCGCCGATGCCGACGAAATGGATGCGCCGCACCTTATGTTTCATCGCGCGAGCTCCATGCAACGCTGGGCGACGACGCGGGCGGCGTCGGGCTTGCCGAGCGCGCGCGCGTTCTGCGCCATCTTCAGTAGCGCCGGCCGGTCGAGCGCACCGATGAGCGTGGCGAGCCGCCCGGCGCTGAGCTCGGGCTGCGGCAGCAGGATGGCCGCGCCGCGCTCGGCGAGAAAGCGCGCGTTCGCTGACTGGTGGTCGTCAACCGCGTGCGGAAAAGGCACGAGGATGCTCGCCATGCCGCCCGCGCAGAGCTCGGCGATGGTCACCGCACCGGCGCGGCAGATGACGAGATCCGCCTCGGCGTAGCGGCGCGCCATGTCGTCGATGAAGGCGACGAGCTCTCCTTGCACGCCGGCAGCGGCATAGGCGGTGCGCAGTGCTTCGAGCTGCTTCTCGCCGGACTGCTGCACCACCCATGGCCGCTCGGCGAGCAGCGCGAGCGCGCGCGGCACGGCTTCGTTCAGGGCTTTCGCGCCGAGGCTGCCGCCGACGATGAGCAAGCGCAGCGGCCCTTCGCGCTGGCGGAAGCGCTCATCGGGCGGGGCGATACCCGCGATCTCGCTGCGCACCGGATTTCCGGTCCACTCGGCGCCGGAGAGCGCCTTCGGGAAGCCGACCATCACCTTGTCCGAGACGCTGGCGAGCACGCGGTTGGCAAGGCCGGCGATGGCGTTTTGCTCGTGCAGCGCGAGCGGCCGCCCGAGGAGCGAGGCCATCATGCCGCCCGGAAACGCGACGTAGCCGCCCAGCCCCAGCACCACGTCCGGGCGGATGCGCCTTATATGGCGCGCGCTTTCCCAGAACGAGTAGAGCAGATTCGCCGGCAGCAGGAGCTTCTGCACCAGGCCTTTGCCTCTCGCCGCGCGTGCGCGGATCCAGGCCGCAGCATAGCCGTGGCGCGGCACGAGCCGCTCTTCCATGCCGCCGCGCGCTCCCATCCACACGACCTGCCAGCCTGCGGCACGCGCCTCGTGCGCGACCGCGAGCCCGGGGAAGATATGGCCGCCCGTGCCGCCCGCCATGATGAGCAGCGTGCGGCTCATGCGTGAAGCCCGCGAGCAAGCTGGCGGTTCTCCCAGTCGATGCGCAGGAGGATCGCGATGGCGACGAAGTTGGCCACGAGCCCGGAGCCGCCGTAGCTCATGAGCGGCAGCGTCAGGCCCTTGGTGGGCAGCAATCCCATGTTCACGCCCATGTTGATGAACGCCTGGGCGCCGAGCCAGATGCCGATGCCCTGGGCGGCGAGCGCTGCGAAATGGCGCTCGCGCGAGCGCGCCTCGCGCGCGATGGCGAAGGCGCGCGCCACGATCCACGCGAAGAGCGCGACCACCGCCGCGACGCCCGCGAAGCCGAGCTCCTCGGCGAGCACCGCGAGAAGGAAATCGGTATGCGCCTCGGGCAGGTAGTGGAGCTTCTCGACGCTCGCGCCGAGGCCCACGCCGAGCCACTCGCCCCGCCCGAAGGCGATGAGCGCGTGCGAGAGCTGGTAGCCGCTGCCGAAAGCATCGGACCAGGGATCCATGTAGCCGAAGATGCGGTGCATGCGATACGGCGAGGCGAGCACGAGCACGGCGAAGCCGCCAAGCAGCATGGCAAGGAGCGCCGCGAAGTGCCGTCCGTTCATGCCGCCCAGAAAGAGCACCGCGAACGCGCTCGCGGCAATCACGACGAGCGCGCCGAAGTCGGGCTCGCGCAGGAGCAGCCAGGCCACGACCAGCATCACCGCGAGCATGGGCAGCAGGCCCCGCTTGAAGCTCTTCAGCACGCTATGCTTGCGCACGGTGTAATCGGCGGCATAGAGCACGGCGGCGAGCTTCATCAGCTCGGAGGGCTGGGCGCTCACGATCGGCAGCGCGAGCCACCGCCGCGCGCCGTTTACTTCACGACCAATGCCGGGGACCAGCACCGCGACGAGCAGCGCCATGCCGGCGAGGAAAAGCAGCGGCGCCGCCTGCTGCCAGTGTCTTGCCGGCACGAGGAACACCATCAGCGCCCCGGCGAGCGCCACGGCGAAGAACATGCCGTGGCGCATCAGGAACCACGTCGCGCTGTGGCCGGTGTAGCGGTTCTCCTCCGCCGTCGCAATCGACGCGGAGTAGACCATCACCAGCCCGGTCGCCGCGAGGAGCAAAGCGGCCCAGGCAAGCGAACGGTCGTATTCGGCGGCAGGGGCGTTGCGCGCGGGCACGAAGGTCTGGCTCATGGCAGCGCGCGCACCGCGGCGGCAAATGCCTCGCCGCGTTCCTTGTAGTCGCGAAACATGTCGAAGCTCGCGCAGGCGGGCGAGAGCAGCACCGCTTCGCCCCGGCGGGCAAGTCGCGCGGCGCGCTCGACTGCTTGCTCCAGAGTCGCGCATCGCTCCACTGCGAGCTCGGCAAGCGCCGCCTCGATGAGTGGCGCGTCACGACCGATGAGCAACACGCGCGATGCGTATTGCGCCACCGGCTCACGCAGCGGCGCGAAATCCTGGCCCTTGCCTTCGCCCCCGAGAATCAGCACGGCACGCCTGCCCAGTCCGCGCAAGGCAGCGATGGTCGCGCCGACGTTGGTGCCCTTCGAATCGTCGTACCAATCGACGCCGCCCCGCGTCGTCACCAGTTCAACGCGATGCGGCAACCCGCGGAAGGAGCAAAGCGCCGGCGCGAAGCGCTCGCGCGGCACTCCGGCAGCGCGGGCGAGCGCGCAGGCGGCGAGCGCATTGGCGACGTTATGCGCACCGTGAATGGCAAGCGCGCTCGCCTCGAGCAGCCGGTGCGGTCCTTCCATGAGCGCGCCGCCAGCAATGCCGTAATCGCGCGCCGTCGGTGGCGCGTCGAGCCCGAAGCTGACAACGCGCCTGCCCGGTAGGCCCATGGCGAGCGAAGCGGGATCGTCGCGATTGACCACTTGGATGCCCGCGCCTTGGAAGATGCGCGCCTTAGCGGCGCCGTAGTCGGCAAGGCCGCCATAGCGGTCGAGGTGATCCTCGCTCAGATTGAGCATGGTCGCGGCTGCGGCGTTGAGGGTCCACGTGGTCTCGAGCTGGTAGCTCGAGAGCTCGAGCACCCAAGCCGCCGGCGGCTTGTCTCTCGCCATCAGCGCGTCGAGTACCGGCGGCGATATGTTCCCCGCCACCTCGCAGTCGATGCCCGCGCTTCTCAGGAGGTGGCCGGTGAGCGCAGTGACGGTGCTCTTGCCGTTGGTGCCGGTCACCGCGAGCACCGGCGCCTGGTTCTCCCAGGCGAAGAGCTCGATGTCGCCGAGCACCGGGATGCCGCGCGAGAGCGCCTCGCCAACGAGCGGCTCGGCGAGCGACAGCCCCGGGCTGATGCATACGAGGTCGACCTCGGCGAGCAGCGCTGGCGTGAATCGCCCGAGCCGCACGTCGCCCGAGAGCTCGCCGCGCCGCGGCGGCGCGACCCGCGTATCGGCCACGCGCACAAGAGCGCCGCGGCGCTCGGCGTAGCGCGCTACCGAGAGGCCCGTATCTCCCAGCCCGAGCACCAGCAGCCGGCGCGCGGCTAGGGCCACGCGCGGAGGCTGCGGCAGCAGGTGAATGGCGCTGTCGCGCATCATCTGAGCTTGAGCGTCGAGAGGCCGAACAGCACGAGCATCATGGTGATGATCCAGAAGCGCACCACGACCTGGCTCTCCTTCCAGCCCTCGAGCTCGTAATGGTGATGCAGCGGCGCCATGCGGAAGATGCGCTTGCCGCCGCTCCACTTGAAGTAGAGCACCTGGATCATCACGGAAAGCGTCTCGGCGACGAACACGCCGCCCATGATGAAGAGCACGATCTCCTGGCGCACGATCACCGCCACCGTGCCGAGCGCGGCGCCGAGCGCAAGCGCGCCGACGTCGCCCATGAACACTTCCGCCGGATAGGCGTTGAACCACAGAAAGCCGAGCCCCGCGCCGGCGAGCGCGCCGCAGATCACCGCCAGCTCGCCCGCGCCGGGGATGTAGGGTAGCCCGAGGTACTTCGAGAACACAGCGTGCCCCGCGACATAGGCGAACACGCCGAGCGCGCTGCCGACGAGCACCGTCGGCATGATGGCGAGGCCGTCGAGCCCGTCGGTGAGGTTCACCGCATTGGAAGTGCCCACGATGACGAAGAAGGTGAGCACGATGAAGCCAAGCGTGCCGAGCGGATAGGCGACGAACTTGAAGAACGGCACGATCAGTTGGTTGAGCGGCGGCATGCTCTGCGCGAGCCAGGCAAGGTAGGCTGCCGCGGCGAGGCCGATCAGCGATTGCCAGAAGAATTTCGCCCTGGGCGAGAGTCCCTTCGGGTTGCGGTGCACGACCTTGCGGTAGTCGTCGATCCAGCCGATGGAGCCGAAAGCGAGCGTCACCAGCAGCACCACCCAGAGGAACTTGTTCGAAAGGTCGCCCCACAGCAGCGTGGTGACGCAGATCGACACGAGGATCAGCGCCCCGCCCATGGTGGGCGTGCCCGCCTTGGTGAGATGCGAGCGCGGCCCGTCGTCGCGTACCGCCTGGCCGATCTTGTAGGCGGTGAGCTTGCGGATCATGTAGGGCCCGAGCACCAGCGACACGGCGAGCGCGGTGAGGCAGGCGAGCACCGCGCGCAGCGTGATGTAGTTGAACACGTTGAACACGCGCACGTCCCTGGCGAGCCACTGGGCGATCTCGAGCAGCATTAGTGCGCCCCCTCGAACGGCGTGCCGAGGAGCGCCGCCACGACACGCTCCATCTTCATGAAGCGCGAACCCTTGACGAGCACCGTGCGGCCCTCGATGGCGGCGATGAGCGCATTCACGTCGCCGAAGTGCGCGCCGCTCGCGCCGAACGCCTCGGCCGCATGAGCAGCCGCCTCGCCAAGCGTCAATAGCCGCGTCACGCCGCGCGCGCGGGCATAGGCGCCGATCTCGCGATGAAACGCCGGCCCCTGCGGCCCCACTTCGCCCATGTCGCCGAGCACGAGCACCGTGGGCGCCGGACAGGAGGCGAGGACGTCGATCGCGGCGCGCACGGAATCGGGGTTGGCGTTGTAGCTATCGTCGATCACCGTAAGTCCACCGCGGGCCTGCTTGACCTGCAGCCGGCCCGTGTAAGGCCGAAACGTGCTCAGCCCGGCCGCGATCGTCGCAGCCGGGATGCCCGCCGCGTGCGCGCAGGCGGCGGCGGCGAGCGCGTTGCGCACGTTGTGCAGGCCGGGGATGGCGAGGGTTGCTTGAGCGTCGCCCTGCGGCGTATGCAGGCGCAGCTCGCTCTGCAAGCCGCCCAGCGCATAGCGGCCGCTCACCGTCGCGGCTTTGAGCCCGAACTCCACCACGCGCCGGGCGCCGGCGCGCTGTCGAAAGAGCGCGGCATGCTCATCGTCGGCGTTGATCACCGCGGTGCCGGCGGCGGGCAGCGCGTCGTAGACGCTCGCGTTCTCCGCCGCGACCTCGTCGACACTGCCCATGAACTCGAGGTGCTCGCGCTGGGCGTTGTTGACCAGCGCGATGGTCGGCGCGGCGATGCCCGCGAGGCAGGCGATCTCGCCGCGATGATTCATGCCGAGCTCGATGGCGCACCAGCGGTGCGCAGGCCTCATCTTGAGCAGCGTGAGCGGCACGCCGATGTCGTTATTCAGGTTGCCGGTGGTGGCGAGCACCGCCTGATCGCCGGCGTGGCGCCGCAGGATTGCGGCGAGCATTTCCTTCACCGTGGTCTTGCCGTTGGAGCCGGTGACGGCGATGAGCACCGGTGCGAAGCGCGAGCGCCAGTCGCGCGCGAGCTCGCCAAGCGCGCGCTTGCTGTCCTGCACGATGATGACCGGAAGCGGATACGGCCCCTGATAGTCGTGATCGACCATGGCGGCGGCCGCGCCGCGCCGGACGGCGGCATCGAGGAAGTCGTGCCCATCGAAGCGCTCGCCGCGCAAGGCGACGAAGAGTTCATTGCGCCCGACCGAGCGGCTGTCGGTCGACACGCCGGAAAAGCGCGTGTCGGCGCCGCTGGTGCGGCCGCCGGTCACGCTCGCTGCTTCGGACGCGCTCATCATCGCGTACTCCGCAGGGCAAGCGCGGCGCGCGCCGCCGCCTGGTCGGAAAACGCCAGCCGCTCGCCGGCGATTTCCTGGTAGCTCTCGTGCCCCTTGCCCGCAATCAGCACCACATCGTCGGGCGCGGCCTCGAGCAGCGCCATCTCGATGGCGCGACGGCGATCGGGCTCGCGGCGCGCGCGGTCGCGCATGCCACTCGCGACCGCCTCGATGATGCGAAGCGGATCTTCGCCGCGCGGATTGTCCGAAGTGATGATGACGCGATCGGCGCCGCGCTCGGCGGCGGCGCCCATCAGCGGCCGCTTCGCCGGATCGCGGTCGCCGCCGGCGCCGAACACCACGGCGAGCCGACCGCCGCGCTCGGCGGCGAGCGGCCTTAGCGCGGCGAGCGCTTTTTCGAGCGCGTCGGGCGTGTGCGCATAGTCGACGATGACGAGGGGGCGCTCGCCCACCGCCTCCATTCGCCCCGGCACCGCCGGCAGGTTGGCGAGCAGGCGCACGGCGTCGGCGAACGCTATGCCGCGCGCCACCAGGCAACCGAGCACGCCGAGCGCATTCGAGAGGTTGAAGCGGCCGAGCTGGCGCGTGGCAAGTGGAGCGCGTCCCCAGCTCGAGACGAGCTGCATCGAGGGCTGCAAGCCGATGAACTCGTCGGTCGCACCGGCCAGCGGTGCGTCCATGGCGTAGCCGATGCAGCGCACGCGCCGCGCGAGGCGGCGCGCGAGCTCCCGACCGAACGCATCGTCGAGGTTGAGCACCGCCGCCTCGAGGCCCGGCATGGCGAAAAGCGCGGCCTTCGCTTCGGCATAGGCCTGCATCGAGCCGTGGTAATCGAGATGATCGTGCGAAAGATTGGTGAACAGCGCGCAAGCGAACCGTACGGCATTCACCCGGCCTTGCGCGAGACCGTGCGACGAGACTTCCATCGCCACGGCGCGCGCGCCGGCGGCGCGCAGCTCGGCGAGCGTCGCTTGCAGTTCCAGCGCATCCGGGGTGGTATTGCCGGCCTCGCGCAAGGCGCCGGGGAAGCCGCAGCCGAGCGTGCCGATGATGCCGCTCGGCGTACCGCTCGCTTGCAACGCCGCGGCGATCCAGTGGCTGCAAGAGGTCTTGCCGTTGGTGCCGGTCACGCCGCACATCCACAAAACGTGCGAAGGTTGCCCGTAGAACTCGGCGGCGAGCTCGCTTGCGCGCTGCTTCAGCCCATGGACCGCGCTGTTGGGCACGCGCCAGGACGGCGCCCAGACGAAGTTGTCCGCCTCCCAAAGCACGGCGGAGGCACCGCGCGCCACGGCATCGCCGATGTAGGCACGGCCATCGGCTCGCTCGCCAGGGTAGGCGAGAAACGCCGTCCCGGGGCGGCAGCGCCGGCTATCGGCGGTGAGCCGCTCGATCATGGCGCCCTGCGCAGCGAGTCGTTGGAAGAGCTCCATGGTCGCTCACGTACTCTCCCGCGGTTCGTCGAGCGCACCGGGCCGCTCGAGCGGCTCGAGCGGCGCATCGTGCGGCACGCCGAGCAGGCGCAGCGTCGCCTGCATGACCTCGGCGAACACCGGCGCGGCGACCGAGCCTCCGTAGTAGCCGCCGGCTGGCTCGTCGATCATGACGCCGATGATGACGCGCGGCGCCGACACGGGTGCAAGACCAACGAACGAGGCAATATATTTGTCCGCGGCGTAGCCGCCGTTTTCCTGCTTGTGCGCCGTACCGGTTTTGCCGGCGACGCGCCAGCCGACGATGCGCGCCCGCGGGCCAGTGCCATCGGGCTGTACCGCCGCCTCGAGCATCGCGCGCACCGCGCGCGCCGTCTCGGCGGAGACGAGTTTCTCGCCGCGCGCCGCCAGTTCGCTTTTGACCAGCGTGAGCGGCGCCAATTCCCCGTCGAGCGCAAAGATCGTGTAGGCGCGCGCGAGCTGGATCAGGCTCAGCGAGATGCCATGGCCGTACGCCATGGTCGCCTGCTCGATCGGTCGCCAGCTCCGGTAGGCACGCAGTCGCCCCGCCGCCGCCCCCGGAAAGCCGAGTTGCGGCGCCGTGCCGAATCCGAGCCGATGGTAGAAATCCCATAGCGCTTCGCGCGGCATGGCAAGGGCAAGCTTCGCAGCGCCGACGTTGGAGGATTTCTGCAGCACCTGCGTCACGGTAAGCGCGGCCGCCGGATGCACATCGCGGATGGTGTAATGAGCAAGCGTCATGCGCCCCGGCGCGGTAGCGATGGTGGTCTGCGGGGTCACCTTTCCCGATTCGAGCGCAAGCGCGATGGTAAACGGCTTGAGCGTCGAGCCGGGCTCGAAGAGATCCGTGATCACGCGATTGCGCAGCTCCGCGCCGGTCAGGTTCGCCCGGTTGTTGGGGTTGAACGAGGGCACGTTGGCGAGCGCGAGCACCTCGCCGGTCTGCACGTTGAGCGCGACGAGCGCGCCCGCCTTCGCCCGGTGGCGCTCGACTGCAGCCTTGAGCGCGGCGAAGGCGACGCTCTGGATCTTGCTGTCGATCGACAGCGTGAGATCGACCCCGTCCTGCGCGGCGCGGATCGATTGCACGTCCTCCACGATGTGTCCGAGGCGATCCTTGATGACGCGGCGGCTGCCGCGTCTGCCGCCGAGCGACTGCTCGTAAGCGAGCTCGAGACCCTCCTGCCCCACGTCTTCGACATCGGTAAAACCAAGAAGGTGCGCCGTCACTTCGCCCGCCGGGTAGTAACGCCGGTACTCGCGCTGCTCGTAGATGCCCGCCAGCGCAAGCTTGGCAATCGCTTCGGCCGTCTCGGGCGCGAGCTGCCGCTTGAGGTAGACGAAATCGTGCTCCGGCTCGGCGAGCTTTCTTTCGAGCTCGCGTGTGCCCATGCCGAGCAGCCGGGCAAGGCTTTTCCTTTGCGTGGGCTTCAATTGCACGTCGGACGGGATCGCCCAGATCGATTTCACCGGCGTGGAGACGGCGAGCGCTTCACCATGGCGGTCGGTGATGCGACCGCGAGTCGCCGGCATTTCAAGCACGCGCGAATAGCGGGCATCGCCCTTTTCCTGCAGGAAATCGGTCTTCACGGCCTGCAGGTACACGGCGCGGACCAGCAGCGCGGCGAAAGCGGCGACCAAGGCAGCTAGTACGATGCGCGCGCGCCATACCGGCAAGCGCACGAGACCCTGCGCCGCGACGCTGCCCGCGGTCACTGCGCGTTGTCTCGGGCGAGCAGTCGCACGCGCCGCGCATCCGGGATGCGCAGCCCGAGCGTGCCGGCGGCGATTCTTGCCACGCGCGAGTGCTGGCCCCAAGTGCTCGCCTCGAGCTGCAAGCGGCCGTATTCCACGTCGAGCTCGCGCGCGTGTTCATGCTCGCGCTCGAGCGCCGAAAAGAGCTTGCGTGCCTTGTGCTGCGACGTGACGAGCCCGAGCGCGCAGGCGACGAGAACCGCGAGGAGGAGGAGGTTCAGTTTCGCCACCGCGCGCCGGGCTCGATTCGGTTGTCGGGTTGAAGGGGCCCCGCGGTGCGCTCGGCCACCCGGAGGATGGCACTGCGCGCCCGCGGGTTTCTTCTTGTCTCTTGCTCGCTCGGGCGGATCGGGCGGCCGACGATGCGCAGCACCGGCTGCGGCATCTCCGCCTCGCGCAACGGCAGTCCGCGCGGCACCGGGGGGCGCGCCGCCGCCTGCATGAAGCGCTTGACAATGCGGTCTTCGAGCGAGTGAAAGCTGATCACGGCAAGCCGGCCGCCCGGCTCGAGATGCCGGGCAGCCTGCGGCAGCATCAGCGACACTTCCTCAAGCTCCCGATTGACGTGAATCCGTAGAGCCTGAAAGGTGCGCGTCGCCGGATCCTGGGCCGGCTCGCGTGTGCGGACCGCCTTTGCCACGAGATCGGCCAGTTGCCGGGTGCGAAGGAGGGGCTCGCGGCGGCGAGCAGCAACAATCGCCGCTGCAATCTGTTTAGCAAACCGTTCTTCGCCATAGTTGCGGATGACCTCCCTGATTTGTTGTTCTTCTGCGTGCGCGAGCCAGGCGGCGGCAGGCTCACCCGCTTGCGGATCCATGCGCATGTCGAGCGGGCCGTCGTGGCGGAAGGAAAATCCGCGACCGGGATCTTCGAGCTGCGGCGAAGAGACCCCGAGGTCGAAAAGCATGCCGTGCGCCCTGCGGCCGGCAAGCACTTCGCCGAGCGCCGAGAAGCGCGCACGCACGAAGGTGAAGCGCGGATCGCGGATCGAGAGCGCCTCGCGCTCGGCGGCCGGGTCGCGGTCGAGCGCAATCAGCCGCCCGGCCGCGCCGAGGCGTTCGAGGATCGCGCGGCTGTGGCCCCCGCGCCCGAACGTGCCATCCAAATAGAGCCCGTCGGCGCGTATAGGGAGCGCTGCGATCGCTTCGCTGAGGAGCACCGGCTCGTGCATCCGCGGCGCTCACAGGGAGAAATCTTCCATGCCCGCAGGCGGCGTGCCCGTCGCCGCAAGCGCGCGGTCGAGCTTCGCCGACCAGACGCCGGCATCCCACAGCTCGAAGTAATGGCCTTGGCCAACCATCATCGCGTCGCGCTCGAGCTTTGCGTGCATGCGCAGTGCCGGCGGCAGAAGGATGCGACCCGAGTTGTCCGGCGACACGTGCTCCTCAAAGCCGAGGAGCAAGCGCTTCCACCAGCTCGCGGTCGGATCGAAGCTCGGAAACGTGGCGACTTTCGCTCGCACCGGCTCCCAGTCGGTTTCCGGGTAAATAAGCACGCAGCCATCCGGGTGCGCCGTGAGGACCAACGACTTGCCGGACTGCAGCAGCGCTGCACGGTGGCGCGTCGGGATAGCGACGCGTCCCTTGGCGTCGAGGGTGATGACCGCCGCTCCGTGAAACTCTGCTTCCATTGGGCTCTTTGTCCCACTTTTTTCTACCTTTTGCCACCTTATAGACAAAAGACGGGTCCGTCAAGGATGATTCCCCAAGCGGGACAAGCACTTACTGTGATTTTTTACACTGCTTTCATGACAAAGACTCTCGCGCACAATCAGTGTCTTATGGATATCTCTGAATGTGCTTCCTCAAGTGGGGCGGGTGCCATAATGGCGCCCTTCCGATGATCGATAAGTCCTTCGCCAGCGCAGAGGCGGCGCTCGCCGACATCCCCGACGGCGCCACGATCATGATCGGTGGCTTCGGTAACGCGGGGATGCCGGCCGCACTGATCGACGCGCTGATCGCACAGGGGGCGCGCAGCCTCACCATCGTCAACAATAACGCGGGCAACGGCGATACGGGCCTCGCGGCGCTCATTGCCGCAAAGCGCGTGCGCAAGATTTTCTGCTCGTTTCCGCGTCAGGCCGATTCCTGGCATTTCGACCGCGCATACCGCGCGGGCGAAATCGAGCTCGAGCTGGTTCCCCAGGGCACGCTCGCCGAGCGCATTCGCGCCGCCGGCGCGGGCATCGGCGCGTTCTACACGCCCACTGCGTACGGTACGCTGCTTGCCGAGGGCAAGGAGACCCGGCGCATCGGCGAACGCGACTACGTGCTCGAATATCCGATCCACGCCGACTACGCGCTCATCAAGGCCGATCGCGCCGATCGCTGGGGGAACCTCGCTTATCGGAAGACCGCGCGCAACTTCGCGCCCATCATGGCGAGCGCCGCGCGCTGCACAGTGGTGCAGGTGCGCGAGATCGCGCAGCTCGGCGCGCTCGATCCCGAGACGATCGTAACGCCGGGAATCTTCGTGAAGCGCGTGGTAAGGATCGGTTCGTCGCTGAGGAAGGCCGCGTGATGAAAAAGCTCGATCGCAATCAGATGGCGGCGCGCGTAGCGCGCGATATTCCGGAAGGCTCGTACGTCAATCTCGGCATCGGCTTGCCGACCCTGGTCGCGGATCACCTGCCCAAGGGCCGCGAGATCATCCTGCACAGCGAGAACGGCGTTCTCGGCGTCGGCCCCAAACCCGCAGCAGGGGAAGAAGACGAGGACCTGATCAACGCCGGCAAGGAGCCGGTGACGCTGCTTGCGGGCGGCGCCTATTTCCACCACGCCGATTCGTTCGCCATGATCCGCGGCCGGCATCTCGACTTTGCGGTGCTCGGCGCATTTCAGGTCTCGGTCGCGGGCGATCTCGCCAACTGGCACACCGGCGGCGCAGACGCGATTCCCGCGGTCGGTGGCGCGATGGACCTCGCCATGGGAGCGAAAAAGGTGCTCGTGATGATGGAGCACCTCACGAAGAAGGGCGAAAGCAAGATCGTGGAGCGCTGCAGCTATCCGCTCACCGGCGCGCGCTGCGTGAACCGCATCTACACCGACCTCGCGATCATTGACGTAAAGCCCGACGGGCTTCACGTGGTCGAGGTGGTCGAGGGCCTTTCGTTCGAAGAGCTGCAGCGCCTGACGGGCGTGCCCCTGAAAAGACTGCTTACTGCGGCTTGATTCCGGCAGCTTTCAGCACGCGCGCGTAGTCGTCCATCTCGGAGCGCACGAGCTTCGCGAACTCCTGCGGCGACATGTCCATGGTGTCATTGCCAAGGCTTTGCAGCTTTGCCTTCACGCCGGGGTCGACGAGCGCCTTGCGCGCATCGGCATTGATTTTGTTGACGAGCTCGGGGCTCATGCCCGCCGGTCCCCACATGGCGACCCACAGCGCCGATTCGGCGCCTTTTACGCCCGCTTCGACGATGGTCGGCACGTCCGGCAATGTCGGGTTCCTCTTGCCAGTCGTGACGGCCAGTGCCCGCAGCTTGCCGCTCTTGATGTTCGAGAGTGCCGCCGAGATCGGCGCCCAGTAGCCGTCGACGTTGTGGCCGAGGATCGCGGCGATGACTTCCGGCGTTCCCTTGAAAGGCACTTCCACGATCTTGATGTTGGCGGCGGCGATGAACTTCTCGGTGCTGAGATGCGTGCCGCTGCCGATGCCGGCATGCCCGAGGTTGATCGCGCCGGGCTTCGCCTTTGCCGCGGCGACCAGATCGCCGAGGGTTTTATAGGTCGAGTCGGCCCCTACTACCATCACGTTCGGCTGCTCGGCGAAGGGCACGATGTCGGTGAAATCCTTCAACGTGTCGTATGGCAACTGGGCGAAGATCGCCGGGTTCACGGTGTGCGCATTGGAGGTGATGAGCAGCGTGTAGCCGTCGGGTGCCGCGCGCGCCACCGCTGCGGAGCCGATGGAGCCGCCGGCGCCGGCGCGGTTGTCGTTCACGACCGGCTGGCCCCACATCTCGGACAGCTTCGCCGTAACGATGCGTCCGACGATGTCCACCGCGCTGCCGGGCGTAAAGGCCAGGATCACCTGCACCGGCTTGGTCGGATAGTTCTGCGCCGCGACCGGCGCGGCAAGCGCGGCCAGTGCGGCGAGCAGAACGAACTTGCAGCGTTTCATCTTCATCCTCCTAGTTTGGTTTTAATTACAACGCGCGTGCGCGCGCGGCCGTTGACCTCACGCACGCTTGTTCGCCCAGTAATCGGCCGCCGATTTCGATTGGCGCAGCGCCTCGGGCGTTTCGTACCCGGGCGCCATCGAGGCGTCGGTGCCGGCAAGTACCTGGTGGTGCTCGATGTTGACCAGGCGCAGCCAGCTCTGCTGGCCCATGGTGAGCGCGATGAAGCAGCCGAGCTCCACGAGCTCGGGCTCGCTGAAATGCTGGTACAACCGCTCCCAGAACGCGTCGTTGGTGTCGAGATGCCAGGTGATCGCTTCGGCATAGGCGAGCGCCGCCTTGTCCCGTTCGTTATAGCGCGTCGACTTCTCGAAATCCAGCAGGTCACGGACGTGATCCTCGATGACGCCAGCGCTTGCCGCCTTGATCGAGCGCTGGTTGCCGCAGTAATCGCACTGCACCGAGCGTGACACGTACAGCCGGCAAAGCTCCTTGATCGCGTGGTCGCACACGCCGCGGTGGAAGAGATCGCGCCACGAATTGGCGAACGACCAGAACGCGGCCGGGACGTGCGCGCGCACCGCCGAGCTCTCCGGGCGCGGCGTACCCTCGCGCCGGCAGCGCTCCATCTCGGCGCGCATCTCGGCGTCCATCTTCTCCAGCGGGAAATAACTGATGCGCTGCTTGGCGCTCATGGCGAATCTCCTAGGCTTTCATCGGCGGCCAGTCGCGCGAGTAGACCGGCTGCTTCAAGAATTCTTTCGGGTCGTAGGTCCAGAACTGGCTCACGTTCGAATAGGTATAGATATTCGTATTGACGAGCCGACCGTCCTTCTTCTCCACTTTGCGGATGTAGATGTTGCCAACGACGTTGCCGTACTCGTCGAACGCGATCGGCCCGCGCAGCGTCTCCACCCGTACGCCGCGCAGCGCCTTGATGAAGGCCTGCTTTTCCTCCACCTTGCCCTTGAGCGCCTCGAGCGCCGCGTAGAGTACTTCCCCGTAGAGGTAGGTGCCCGCCGCGTACTGGCCCGGATCGTAGCCGTTCTCCGCGCGATAGGCAGCGACGAAGCGCTTGTTGATCGGGTTGTCGAGCTGCGCGCTGTACCAGCAGCTCGAGATCGAGCCGAGGGCATAGTCGCCCATGTTGCGTAGCGCCACTTCGTCGAACGCCGTCATGCCGCCGATGATCGGCGTCTTCATGCCGTACTCGTTGTACTGCTTGAAGAAGCGAAAGCCGTTCGAGCCTGCAAAGCCGAGGAACACCCCGTCGATGTCGGGCTTGAGCTGCGCGATGTAGCTGCCGTAGTCCGGCGCGTTGAGCGGCGAGAAGAGCTTCTGCACCAGCGTGCCGCCTGCGTCTTCAAAGACTTTCTGGAAGCCGCCCAGCATCTCGTGCCCATAGGCGAAGTCATCGGCGATCGCCGCCATGCGCTTGTACTTCAGATGCTTCGCACAGTGGTCGGCGGCCGGGTGCCCGCATTGCGCCGAAGTCGACGTCGCGCGCACGAACCAGGGGTTCGCCTTGCGCTGCGTCATGTCCTCGGCGCCAGCGATCGGCAGGGTCGGGATCTGCGCCGCGCGAATGTAGTCGTCCATGGCGAGCGCCTCGAAGGCGGCGAGCGGCCCGACCACCGCCTGCACGCGCTCGCGCTCGACCAGCTCCTGCATCTTGGTGCGGGCCTGCGCCGGCACGCCGCCGCTGTCGGCGACGGTGAGCGTCACCTTGCGCCCGCCCATGGTGTAGCTCTTCTCCTTGAGAAAGAGGGTGAGGCCGCGCTCCATGTCGATGCCGCCGGAAGCGAGCGCGCCCGTCTTGATGGTCAGCAAGCCGATCCGGATCGGCTCGGCCTGCGCGCGCAAAATGGTGGGAAATGCGAGCTGGGCCGCACCGGCCGCGGCGCCGGCCGCCTTGATGAACTTCCTGCGGTTGAACGTCATGCTGCCTCCTCCAAGCCGGCGCTATTCGGCTTCTATCATCGAATACCGGGACTCTGCCGCCAAGCACTGCGCCGGGGGCAGACCGAGCTCTCGCCGCACGAGATTCGCGCCGAGCACGATCGCCACCACCTTGTAGAACGCGTGCCGGCGGCTCATCCCTTCGCGGCCCATACCGCAGTCCGAAGCGAGCACCAGCCGCTCGGCGGGAATGTGCTCGAGCGCCTTGCGGATAAGTGTCGCCACCTGTTCGGGCGTCTCGACCTGCAGCGTGTGGTGATCGACGACGCCAATGCAGATCTTCGGCTCACGGATGCGCTTGCCGATCGCCTCCAGGTCCATGCCGCCCGAGCTGCAAGTCTCGAAGGTGATCACGTCCGCATCCACCTCGCTTAACGCATCGAGCGCCGGCGCATAGCTCGGTGTCTTGGCGAAAAGCCGCTGCGCCGCGGGATTGCCCCAGCAGGTGTGACACCACACCTCGGTCTTCTTGCGCAGGCCACGCACCGTGTTGTTGAAGACTTCGATCATGAATTTCGCGTTGAGCACCCCCTCGCTGAGGCCCTTCGCAGCGAGCAGATGGATCTGCGGCTCGTCCATCTGGATTACCTTGCAACCGGCATCGGCGAGCTCATGCAGCTCCTCGTTGAGCGCGTCGCTGATCGCGAGGATGCTCCTGCGCAGATCCCGGTAATGCGAATCGCGCACCGACATGGCAATGAGCTCCGGCGTGATGGTGCCGAACTTGACCGGTTTGGTGGTCTGGCGCTGCGCCGCCTTCCAGATCGCCGTATAGCGGAGCTTGCCGCGGCCGACCGGCCCAACCAGATCCGGCATGACGCGGGTTTCGAGCACATCGTGCAGGATGTGGCCGGGCTTCTGCGGGATGCCGGCGAGCCCGCCCTTCACCGCATAAGCACGCGCGCCGGCGAAGCCCTCCATGTGCAACGGCGCGTACGAGAACCAGTTGTGTCCCGCGACGTCGGCATCGAAGCGGCAATCGCCGTCGGTGACGATGTCCAGGCCGGCCACCTCCTGGTCTCGCAGGTAGACGGCCAGGGCGTCCAGATATTGCTCGCGGTAACCGCGATCGACCATCGCCTCGCGGAAATCACGGGCGCCGAGGTTCTGCGTGTACCAGCTCGGCCGCGGCAGCGAGCCGATGATGCTGGTCGGCAGAACGAGGCCGGCGGTCGCGGTGTACATCAGCTGGAAAGACCATCGCTCACTTGAACGTTCTCGGGCTGGATGTCGAGGCCCGAGTTCTTCGCCTGCATGAGGAGCAGCGTGGAGAAGTCCTGCTCGGTCATGCCTTGCCCGATCATCTGCTGCAAAAG
>Ga0209577_10001946_pt1 | contig 20158 bp, 13 predicted proteins | sample GraSoiAngelo_109_FD_185874 | JGI IMG/M metagenome (GOLD analysis project Ga0209577, IMG submission 185874) | Grasslands soil microbial communities from the Angelo Coastal Reserve, California, USA - 14_0903_12_20cm (SPAdes) (version 2) | ecosystem: Environmental > Terrestrial > Soil > Grasslands...
TTTTTCGGTGAGCGCGAACGCGCCAAGTTGTTCGCCGGTTACCAACTTCGGGAGCCACTTCTGTCTTTGTTCGCGTGTTCCGAACAATAACAATGCGCGAATCCCGATTGAGTGATGTGCATTAACGAATACCGAAGTGGACGCGCAACGGCGCCCGATTTCTTCCAGCACTTTACAGTTGGCAATCTGCGAGAACCTGCGCCCGCCGTATTCCTTCGGCGCGGTCATTCCCAGTACGCCGATACGCCCCAATCCATCGATCACGCTGCGGGGAATATCTGCCCGGCGATCGATCTCCGCCGCGTCAAGATGTTCGCATAAAAATTGCCGAAGCTCGCGTAGCGTCTCGTCCAACTCGGTTTGTTGCTCCGCAGAAATCCGCGGATACGGCATCACCCAATCGGACACGAAATGCCCTTGGAAAAGTCCCTTGGCAAATCCCAGCGCCTGCGGCCCTGCAAAAAGCAGTTCCTCAGCCTGCTGAATCTCCTTCTGTCGCTGCGCGTCGACTTTATTCATTCAATTTTGCCGCTCGAAAAAGCGGCGACGCATTGTAGCCGTGCTCGCTCCCGTGTCCAATCGAGTGGAACAGGTGCGGATTGAAGTTTGGCGCGAGTACTCTGGAATGTGGCGCCTAAACCTCCACGCTACCACTTTGTTTCTCGGCTAGATCTCCCAAGTTCCGTAGGGAACACATATGCCAGCCCATTTTCCGCATTCATCGCGTGGGGCCACCTTTATTGGATTGCAAAGCTACTCGGCAGATATTCCAGCATTGTGACGGAGCGTTGTGTATCGAGATGCTGTCATTTTCGTCCGAAGGCCTCTCGACAAATCCAGTATCGAGACGCCGAAGATCGCGTTCAGAATGGCCCAAACCGCGGCCGCCGCAATTATTACATTAACCCCGCTTGCCACCCAGAAATTATGTATCTGTGTTCCAGTGATTGTCGCTCCGGCCAAAGCCGCACCTACGAGTATAAGTGTGAGGAAGGTTAGTATGCTATTTCCGGCGAACTTTCCGAACTTTGCCGCACGTTGAAACAAGCTTTTTCGCTGTTCTTCGCGTTGACTTTCAAGCAACAAAAGTCTCGACCTGGTTTCCGCGTGCGCAGCACATTCCTTGTCTAATTGTTTCCTCCTGCGCTGATGCCCGAGAATCCCCCTCAGCTGCACCCCTGACTTGTTCCGCATTCGGTGCAGACGCCGCAAGCGCCGGCGCGGATGACTTTGTCGCTGCCGCACACCGAGCAGGTAATGCCCATGAAGATACTGCCGAGTGCTATCGTCACGCGGTTGGATGAATTACCAGCGCCGTTCCCATTTCCTTCAGACGCCCCGCCGTTTCCGGAATTTGAGGGATGACCCGTGATGACGTCGATGATTTCCTTGTCGCCGGTACGCGCCAAATCGGTTACCGGCCGATTCAGCGCTTTCTTTTCGATCTCGGGAATTTCTTTGAGCGGCAGATCCGGCTGGCTGCGATTCGGCGAAGTCGCTTCCTTGTAGCCTTTGATGAACTCACACGCGAGCCAGCGGAACACATAATCGGTGATGCTAGTCGCGTGGCGGATGTCGGCATTCTTTGTGAACCCGCTCGGCTCGAATCGCTGATACGCGAATTTTTTCACCAAGCTCTCGAGCGGCACGCCGTACTGGAGGGCTATCGAGGTGAGCGTGCCGACCGTATCCATCAAACCACCAATTGTGCTGCCTTCCTTTGACATGGTGATGAAAAGCTCACCAGGTTGCCCGTCCTCATAGAGGCCGACTGTGATGTAGCCTTCGTGACCGGCGATTTCGAACTTGTGTGTCAACGATGTGCGCGTGTCCGGCATGCGATGCCGCACCGGCTGATCGACTTGGCCTCGCAGAGTCGCTAGTTCTTGTTCCAGTTCGAGAATGCGGTTTGCAAGCGCATCACCACCGGCATCACTGATGCCGGCTACAGTGCCCATGTCTTTTGTCTTGCGGGTGTTCAGCGGCGCCGAGCGCTTGGAGCCGTCGCGGTAAATCGCAACCGATTTCAAACCGAGCCGCCAGCCTTCGACGTAACTGTTCATGATATCCTCCACGGTGGCTGATTCCGGCAGATTCACGGTCTTGGAAATCGCGCCACTGAGGAATGGCTGCGCAGCGGCCATCATTTTCAGGTGGGCGAGATAATGCAGCGAGCGCTCGCCTTTGAACGGCTTGAACGCGCAATCGAAGATCGGTAAATGCTCCGGCTTTAATCCGGAACGGATGTAGCCGGGGGCGTTGACCCCGGTTGCTTTTTCCGCCGTTTCTCCATTCATCGGGCCGGCGTCACCGCCGCCGGCTACAACATCTTCGATTGTGTCGAACGCGTCGATATGCGCTACGATGCGCTTAATCTCATCGGAACCGTAACCGAGCTTCTCCAGCGCAGGCTTGATCGTTTGGTTGACGATTTTGAGCATACCTCCGCCGGCCAGCAGCTTGTATTTCACCAAGGCAATATCGGGTTCGATTCCCGTCGTATCGCAGTCCATCAGAAAACTGATCGTGCCTGTCGGGGCAAGTACAGTGACCTGCGCGTTGCGATAACCGTGCCTTTTGCCGAGCTCGGCCGCATCGTCCCAGATCCTTGCTGCTTCCTCTTTCAAATGCGCGAACTCCTTCGCATCCGAGATTTGGTGCACCGCGCAACGATGCAGCTCGATCACTTCCAGCATCGGAGTGATGTTGTTCTTCGCCACCGGTTTCGCCACACCGCTGGCCCGAGCGTCGCGGTATCCCGGGAACGGCCCCATCGTTCGCGACATGCGCGCGCTCTGCGCGTAGGCTTCGCCGGTCATGATTGCTGTGATCGCGCCGCAGAGCGCCCGACCTTCAATGCTGTCGTACCCGTAACCGTAGCTCATGATCAGCGAGCCGAGATTCGCGTAACCAAGCCCGAGCGTGCGGAAGATGTGGGAATTCTCCGCGATTTCCTTGATAGGGTAACTCGCGTTATCGACGATGATCTCCTGCGCGGTGATGAAAATTCGCACCGCGGCTTTGAACCGCTCGACGTCAAAGTCGCCGGCCGCGGTCTTGAACTTCATCAAGTTCAACGAAGCGAGATTACAGGCGGTGTTGTCGAGGAAGAGATACTCGCTGCACGGATTCGTAGAATTTTGCCGGTCGGTGCCTTTGCATGTGTGCCACTTGTGAATGGTCGTATCGAATTGCATCCCGGGATCGCCGCAGATCCAGGTGCCCTCAGCAATTTTGCGCAGTAGCGCGCGTGCATCTTTTTTCTCGCACGGCTTTCCATTAGTGACACGACGCGTCCACCATTCGTGGCCTTCCAGCGCTGCGTCCATGAACTCGTCGCTTACCCGAACGCTGACGTTTTCATTCTGATACATCACCGAGCCGTAGGCGTCGCCGTTGTAACTGCCGTCGTAACCGTGTTCGATCAGCGCCCACGCTTTCTTTTCTTCCTTCTGCTTCGCGTCGATGAACTCTTCGATGTCCGGATGCCAATCCTTCAGCGTGTTCATCTTGGCGGCGCGCCGCGTTTTTCCGCCGCTTTTCACCACGTTGGCAATCTGGTCATAGACTTTCAGGAACGAGAGCGGGCCGCTGGGTTTTCCGCCGCCGCTCAATTTTTCCCTTGTTGATCTCAGGGACGAAAGATCAGTGCCGGTGCCGCTGCCGTACTTGAACAGCATGGCCTCGCTCATAGCCAGACGCATGATGTCTTCCATCGTGTCGCCGACGCTCTGGATAAAGCAGGCACTGCCTTGCGGATACTCGTATTGTGAAGCTGCGCGTTCAGCTATGCCTGCCTCGCGATTGTAAAAATAATTCCCTGCGCCCGCGCCTTTGCCCACGCCGTATTGATGATACAACCCAACATTGAACCAGACCGGCGAATTAAACGCGCCGTGTTGGTTCAAGCACAACCAGGTCAGCTCGTCATAAAAAGTTTCGGCAGCTTCCGCATCTGCGAAGTAATTGTCCGCGATTCCACAGTCGGTGATCGTGCGCGTGACGCGATGAATTAACTGCCGCACCGAAGTTTCTCTTCCGCCCTTGTACGGGTCGGTGCCGTTGGCGATGTCGCCGTAGAAATATTTCGACACCGCGATTTTCGTTGCAAGCGCGCTCCAATTCTTGGGGACCTCAATGTCTTCCTGCTTGAAAATGACTTTGCCGCCGTCGTCAGTGATTTCCGCGTTGCGGCGTTCCCATTCGATCTGATCAAATGGCGCAACAGCAGAATTGCTGAATACACGTTTGAAGCGCAGACCACCATTTTTCTTGCTCTCGGTTCTATTTTTTCGATGTGCCGCCGAACGTGACGGTTTATTTAGCGAAGCGGGCGGAATTCCAGGTTTGAGTTGAATCATGGCGGTGAGGGAGGGTTGAGGTTCCGAATAAGTTGGGCATACTGGTGAACAGCGGCGCCAAGAACCTGCGAATACCGGTGAACAACAAGTAATAGCGTGACTGTCCGTGTGGACACACAAGATGCAGTAATCTGGACAGACATGGCAAGCGAAAAATTGTAACATTTTTTGCCTCGTGAGGCCGACAATCCTGTTTGCCACAGGGCGGACGCGGCTCGCGGGGGAAACTCGCAAGGCGATGACCAGCAGTGCTATTAGCTGATAGCCAACCATGGCCTCCTCGCAGACCGGATCGTCTGCATCATACTTGTGTTGGACGTTGGATGTTGGACGTTCAGCGCTTGCCACGCCGAAGCTTTCGGCGTACGCGGGTTCGACGTTCTTTTTTCGTCACGGAAGGGTGGCTGAGTCCGGTTTAAGGCACTCGACTCGAAATCGAGCGTGGGGAAACCCACCGTGGGTTCGAATCCCACCCCTTCCGTTCTGCGTCGCGCTTCGCGCTTATTTCCGAATCCAATTCTCCACTTCGCCGCATCCAATCGGGGAATGAAATCGCTGTTGCATCCGATGCGTTCAACGGCACTTTGCTCACTTCGCTCTCGTTGCTTTATGAATATGCTTTGTCGCTTCCTTTTTTTTTCGATCACGATCGTCGTGACCTCGTTAACAACTGCCTCGGCGCAGAATTTGCCCAACACAACGCGGCTCTTGCGTTTTCCGACCACGAATGATCGCGAGATCGTCTTCTGTTACGCTGGCCAGCTTTATACGGTTGGCAAAGATGGCGGCACGGCTCGCCGCCTAACAAGTGGGCCGGGTTATACATCATTTGCGCGATTCTCGCCGGACGGCACCCAAATTGCGTTCACATCGGAATATGACGGCAACAGAGAAGTTTACGTGATGCCTGCCGAAGGTGGCACACCGAAACGGCTGACAATTTCAGCGACGCTGGGCCGCGACGATGTTTCCGATCGCATGGGGCCTAACAACATCGTGATGGCGTGGCAAAACACCAAGCCGCTCGTTGTTTTCCGTTCGCGCATGAGATCGTTCGATGATTTTGTCGGCTCGCTGTTTGCGGTCGGATTGGACGCGGAATTGCCGCAGCAATTACCCGTGCCGCGCGGCGGGTTCGTGTCGTTTTCGCCGGACGACTCAAAGATGGCGTTCAACCGCATTTTCCGAGAGTTCCGTACGTGGAAACATTATCGCGGCGGCATGGCGGATGATGTCTGGTTTTACGATTTCAAAACCGGCGCGACTGAAAATCTGACCAACAATCCCGCGCAGGACATCTGTCCGATGTGGGGACCGGACAACAAAATCTATTTCATCTCTGATCGCGACAACCGGATGAACCTCTTCGCGGTCGATCCTGTGACGAAGGAAACCACGCAGCTCACGCATTTCACCGATTTCGACATCAAGTTCCCGTCGATTGGAAAGCAATCGATCGTATTCGAGCAAGCCGGATACATCTGGCGCTACGATTTGGCGACCGGTCAGGCCAGCCCTGTTTCGATCGACATCAAGGAAGATTTCGACAGTGGCCGTGGCGGATTGGTCGATGCCGCCAAGCATTTGGAATCAGTGAATCTCGCGCCTGACGGTGAACGCACCATTGTCGTTGCGCGAGGCGATCTTTTTTCAGTTCCTGCAAAGAACGGCACGCCGCGGAATTTGAGCAAGACTTCAGGCGCGCACGAACGCGACGCGGTTTGGTCGCCGGACGGAAAATGGATCGCCTACAACTCGGACGCGACGGGCGAAAACGAATTATATGTGCGTTCCCAGGATGGCAAGGGCGAGCCGCAACAAATCACGAACGGCGGGGACACTTATTACTATGCGCCGAAATGGTCCCCCGACAGTAAAAAGCTGCTGTGGAGCGATCGCTTGCAACGATTGCGCTATGCCGATGTGGTTTCCAAGGCCGTGACCGTGGTTGATCAGGATAAATTCGGAGAAATCCAGGGCTACAACTGGTCGCCGGACAGCCAGTGGATCACCTGGGCGCGACCGGAAGAAAACGACATGCCGCGGGTTTATCTGTATTCGGTCGCCAACAAACAGCAGACCGCCGTAACCGACAGCTGGTACGGCTCGGGTGAGCCGGTGTTCAGTGATGACGGAAAATATCTCTTGCTTGCTTCTGCGCGTGATTTCAAACCGACTTTTGGCGATCAGGAATTCGCAAATGTCTATCGCGACATGCAGCGCGTCTATCTTGTCACGCTTGCAAAAGACACTCCGAACCCGCTTGCACCGAAGAGCGATGAAGTCGGCAAAGCCGCGGAAAAGCGAGAAAAAGAAAAGGCAAAGGAATCTGAAGAGAAGAAGCCGGGGGCTAGTCCGACCGCGGGAAAACCGGACGAAAAATCAAAGAAGCCGGTGGTCGTGAAGGTCGACACTGACGGCATCCAAAACCGGATAGTTGGCCTGGAAATCACGCCGGGAAACTATCGCAACATCCGAATGCTGGATGACGGTCGCATTTTCTACCTGCGCCGTACAGCCGGCGATGAGGTCGGGGAGGATGACGAAGAGTTATTCCAAGAGAAAGACAAAAAATCGCATCTCTGCGCTTACAATCTCGATGACCGCAAGGAGACGGTGCTTGGCGATGCCAACAATTACCAGATCACGTTCGACGGCAAAAAGATGCTGGTGAAGATCAAAAAGGACTACGCGATCATTGACGTTCCGAAGGATAAAATCGAGACCAAGGATCACGAGCACAAAATCGAAGGTCTCGACATGCAGCTGGATCGTCGCGCCGAATGGCGGCAGATCTACTTCGAGTGCTGGAGACAAATGCGGGACTTCTTCTTTTCACCGACGATGGACGGCGTCGATTGGAAAGCCATGCGCGACAAATACGCCGCGCTGCTGCCATCCGTGAATCATCGCAACGATCTCACCTATTTGTTAGGGGAACTCATTGGCGAATTGAACATCGGCCATGCGTATGTCGGAGGGGGCGAACGCCCTGATACGCCGCGAATCAGACTCGGCTTGCTCGGCGCGGAATTTTCCCGCGACCCGGCGACGCGCGCTTACCGGATCGAGCGGATTTTGCCGGGCGAAAATTGGGACAAGAAAACGCGCTCGCCGCTCACCGACATTGGCGTGAACGTAAAGGCCGGCGATTACATTTTGGCGGTCAACAACACGCCGGTCTCAAATTTGCCGAATCTTTACGACGCGCTTATCGGCACCGCCGGGAAACAGGTCATCCTGCGAGTAAATTCGAAACCCATCGACGCTGGGGCGCGCGACGTGACCGTTGTTCCCGCCGAGAACGAAGCGCCGCTTTACTACTTTGACTGGGTGCAAAAGAACATCGACTACGTGACGAAGAAAACCGGAGGGCAGGTCGGTTACCTTCACATTCCGGACATGGGCCAGCCCGGCCTTAACGAGTTTACGAAGCTTTATTTTCCACAAATCCGAAAGCACGCGCTTATCGTGGATGTTCGCGGCAATGGCGGCGGCTTTGTCTCACCGTTAGTAATCGAACGATTGCGGCGCGCGCTGGTGATGATCGGGATCGCTCGTAACGGCATGCCGCAAACGGACCCGTCGCAAACCTTCACCGGTCCGATGGTCACATTAATAAACGAATTCTCGGCGTCTGACGGCGACATTTTCCCGTATCGTTTCAAAGCACTCGGCCTGGGCAAGCTCATCGGCAAACGAACCTGGGGCGGCGTCACCGGCATTCGCGAATCGCTGCCGCTCGCCGATGGCGGCCAATTTTTCAAACCGGAGTTCGCGATTTATTCAAAGGACGGTCAACAATGGATTGTCGAAGGGCATGGAGTCGATCCTGATATTGTCGTTGATAATGATCCTGGGAAGGAATTCAAAGGCGAAGATCAACAACTCGATCGTGCCATTCAGGAAATTCAGGACGAGCTGAAGACAAAACGGTTCGACCTGCCATCGCCCCCGCCGTGGCCGAACCGAAATCCCACCGGGTAAAGCAAGCGCGGTTCGAAACCTTGTTGCCACAGACCTTGTGGGCGGTCAATTCTGAGCTGTCTTGCGTTCGAAGACGGCCCACCAGGGCCGTGACTACAGGTCATTGCGACTCGCAAACGCAGGAGTACCGCCGTTATTCGGAGTTCGCGACACGCGGTGTCGCGTTGAGAAGCGAAACTCTAATGAAGGGTTTCATGCACATCGGCGTCGAAGCCCAAAAAGAGAAAGGATTTATGGATGAGTGAGCAAGGACTTGAAACAATTGAAACAACGGTACAAAAAACGCATGAATGGATCGCGCGAATCGCGGAGTCAATGAACGTGTTCGCAGTCGTTGCCGATCACATGGGCGGCGGTGAAATGGAAAAAGTGATAGACGCATTCCCGCGCGACATGCAGTCGCTGTTCTCTGCGCTCGCTTCCGCAGCCTAAAGCGGCGCTCTCAGACGCATGGAACGAGCCTTTGCAAACCGAACGGAAGCGGGGCGGTTGCTCGCGGAAAAGCTCGAAAAATATGCGAACCGGAATGATGTCATTGTCTTTGGGTTGCCACGAGGGGGTGTCCCCGTTGCCTACGAAGTCGCGAAACGTCTACACGTGCCGCTTGATGTCTTCATTGTGCGCAAACTGGGCGTCCCCGGTTTCGAAGAGCTCGCTGCTGGCGCGATCGCATCTGGCAGCGTGCGCGTTTTGAATGAAGATGTCATGCGAGCAATCCCGTATGGCGACGCCGCAATCGAAGCGGTTACCGCAAAGGAGACAGCCGAACTTCAAAGACGCGAACAGATTTATCGTGAAGGCCGCCCCGCACCGGAATTGCGCGATAAGATCGTGATGCTGGTCGATGACGGATTGGCCACCGGCGCGACCATGCGCGCAGCGGTGAAAGCGCTGCGCCAAAGCGGTGCAGCAAAGATCGTCGTCGCGGTACCTGTTGGTCCGCCAGACACGTGCAGAGAGATCGCTCAGGAAGCGGATGAGACAATCTGCCTGAGCACGCCGGAGTTCTTCCAAGCCGTGGGCCAGTATTACGAAGATTTCTCGCAAACGAGCGATGATGATGTGCGCAAGCTGCTCACCCGTGCCGAGCAAGAGATCTCGCGAGACAAATCAAACAGCCAACAATGACAGGCGCTGAATTGGTTCGTGAAATCGCCCAGCCGCTCGCAGGTGAAGCGCGCGATTACGATGCACTCCTGCAGCTGATTGGTGACGCGCGATTTGTGTTGATCGGCGAGGCAAGCCACGGGACTCACGAGTTTTATTTTGAACGCGCCGCGATTACGAAACGGCTCATCGCTGAGAAAGGATTTTCCATCGTTGCAATCGAGGCGGATTGGCCGGACTCAGCTCGCGTTCATCGTTACGTGCGCGGTGTTAATTTGGATGCCCATCCGGATCAAGCGCTTTCGGGCTTTCGCCGGTTTCCAACGTGGATGTGGCGTAACAAAGTCATGCTGGAGTTCGTGGAATGGCTGCGTGGCTTTAACAAACAGTTCAATCCCAAACGCGCGCCGGTCGGATTCTATGGAATGGATCTTTACAGCATGCACGCGTCGATCGAAGCGGTGCTCAGCTATCTTGAGAAACTCGATCCAGCGGCTGCGCGACGTGCGCGATTGCGCTACTCCTGTTTCGATCATTTTGGCCATAACCCGCAAGAGTACGGGTATGCCGCCGCTGTCGGCGCTGTCGAATCATGTGAGAACGCTGTAGCTCAACAGTTGGCGGAATTGCAGAAAAAAGCGGCGGAGTTTTCAGAGCGCGACGGGGAAGTGGCCGCAGAAGAATTCTTTTTTGCAGAGCAAAACGCGCGTTTGGTGAAGGACGCGGAGCAATATTACCGAGCGATGTTTCGCGGCCGCGCGTCTTCGTGGAATTTGCGTGACCGGCACATGGTAGAGACGCTTGAAAACCTGGTGGGGCACCTGAATGGAAGCCGCCAACCAAAAGCCATAGTGTGGGCGCACAACTCCCACCTGGGCGATGCGCGCGCCACCGAGATGAGTCTGCACGGTGAACTGAACGTGGGACAACTGGTTCGGGAACGCTTTGACGATGATGCCGTGCTAATCGGGTTCAGCACGCATCACGGCACGGTCACCGCGGCATCCGACTGGGGAGCCCCCGCCGAGCGTAAGAATATCCGGCCAGCGCTGCGCGGAAGTTACGAAGATTTGTTTCACCAGACCGGCTTGCCTCGTTTTTGGATCGATTTGCGAGGCGCAGGACAGATCGGTGTGTTGCAACAGCAGCGGATCGAGCGGGCGATCGGAGTGATTTATCGGCCCGACACCGAACGGCTGAGTCATTATTTTCATGTGCGCCTTCCAGAACAGTTCGATGCATTCATCCATATCGATGAAACAAGCGCCGTTGAGCCGCTGGAGCGAACCAGCATCTGGGAAGAAGGCGAATTGCCTGAGACTTATCCGTTCGCCGTGTGACTCGCCTGTTTATTTCTGCTCATGCTCATGCTCATGGTCTTGATCATGCTCGAAAAGAAAACAACAACAAATGCGGAGCATGAGCATGAGTAAGAGATGAGTGTAATTCAAATTCCCGCTGGCCGCGCAGTGCTCTCGGGTAACCTGACGATTCCAGAGAACGCGGCGGCGCTCGTGCTTTTCGCGCACGGCAGCGGGAGCAGCCGGCACAGTCCGCGTAATCAATTCGTCGCGCGCACACTCAACCGTTCCGGCCTGGGAACTTTACTTTTTGACTTGCTTACGCCTGAAGAGGAAGCGCTCGACCTCTACACTTGCGAACATCGATTCAACATCGGCTTGCTAGCCGAGCGCCTCGTGCAGGCGACCAACTGGGCCACGCAACAAGAGCAAACACGCGATCTCCGGATCGGATATTTCGGCTCAAGCACAGGCGGCGCTGCGGCACTGGTGGCAGCAGCGCAGCTTTCACAGGGAATCGGAGCAGTTGTTTCTCGCGGTGGACGGCCCGATTTGGCAGGCGATGCCTTGCCAAAAGTCCACGCGCCGACGTTGCTCATCGTCGGCGGCAACGATGACATTGTCATTGAATTAAATGAAATGGCGCGTGACCAGATGCGTTGCGAAGCGAAGCTGGTGATCGTTCCCGGCGCAACCCATCTGTTTGAGGAACAGGGTGCCCTGGAGCAAGTGGCCAAATTCGCGAGCGATTGGTTTGTGCTTCATCTCACTCGCAAATGACGAATGATGAATGTTCTAATGACGAAGAAATGACGAAATCCGAATGATTGTAGGCGTTTCTGTGAAACGCCACAGCGTCTGACACAGACGCCCTACAATTTGCCAGTTCGGGCTTCGTTCATCATTCGTCAGTCGGCATTCGACATTCGTCATTCTTTGTACGTTACCACGCGCCCCCACAGACTCTTTGTCCCCCAGATTCCAGCGCGCAGACATTCCAGCTGCACGATCTGGCTGTGATCGACAAACAGATTCACGTCTGCGCCGAAGTTTTTGATATACCATGCGAATACATCGGGATCGGCTGCTTCGAACATCAGCTTATCCATGCCGATCTCATTGATGAATTTTGCTGGTACATCGGTGCGCCATGTATCGACATTCTCAGTGATTCCTTCGCTCTCGATCATGATAATATCCGCGCCGGCTTCGAGAAATCGTCTCGCCTGCGCAATCGCCCATTCCGGATCGCGCGTGCCCTCTGCTTTTAATTCTGCTGCGGCTGTTGCGCCGCCAGCGCCAAATTGAATCCCGACTTCCGGTTTCGGTTTCAGCCCGGATTTGCGCACCAACTCGATAAGCCGCAGCCAATCATCGGTTGAGATGGAGATGAAGCCCGCTGAGATCTCCATGACGTCAAACCCCAGCCTTTTACATTCGGCAACGTACTGCTGCACAGCGTCCCTCCCCTGCACGAGCACGTGCTCCAGAAATCCGCCGGTGGAAACGAGCACGTCGTGATCATGACAGAGTTTAATGATGTTTCGCACAGCGGTTTCCGACATGAGCGCAAAAGAGCCGCCAGCAAACTTTAGCGAATCGACGTACGCGCCCATCACCTCGAATAAATCTTCGAGATACCGCCGTCCTACGACTGAGTAATACGATCCGCGGATTTCCGTTAGGCCACGTTTCCGCGGCTTACCTTTGCGCTCGTTAACTTGCAAAAACGGGAAGCTGCGCTCGGGTTCCTTGGATTTTGGCTCTATTGCCATTCACTCTGGGAAACGTTGCGCGACGTTGCGGCGGCCGTCTGTGGGGGGTGCAGGCTGGCAAGCCTGCAGTTGGCGGCAGCCTTGCCGGCAACATCTTCCACGGATTCCGAGGGGTGGCGCCGTTTCCTGCTCTCGGTAAGCTGCCGAGAGCTGCAGGCTGGCAGCAGCCTGCGCTCCCCAGATATTCGCGAACTCTACTGGGGCGTTTAAATTGGAAGGGATTCGATGAATCCGCCGCCCCACAATTTCTCCGCCCTAACGACCGATCTTTACGAGGTCACCATGGCGTGCGGTTATTTCAAAGCGGGCATGGCCGAGCATGAGGCGGCGTTTCACGTCACGTTCCGAGAGAACCCGTTTGCCGGGCAATTCACCGTGGCTTGTGGACTGGCGACAGCGATCGATTTCCTGCGCACGTTCCACTTCACGGCCGCAGAAATCAATTATCTGAGCTCACAGCGCGGCAATGACGGCAATGCGATGTTTGATTCTGGTTTTCTCGATTACCTAAGCGGTCTGCAATTGACCTGCGATGTCGATGCAATTCCCGAAGGAACCTTAATTTTTCCAAACGAACCCCTGACCCGGGTTCGCGGTCCGGTGATTCAATGTCAGCTCATGGAAACGGCGTTGCTCACCATTCTGAATTTCCAAAGCTTGATCGCGACGAAAGCGGCACGCGTCCGCCTCGCCGCTGAAAACGATGCGGTGATCGAATTCGGGTTGCGCCGTGCCCAGGGCTTTGATGGCGGTTTGACCGCCGCGCGCGCGGCTTACATCGGCGGCTGCGACGGCACATCGAATTTGCAGGCTGGCGAACGATTCGGCATTCCGGTGAGCGGCACTCAAGCGCACAGCTGGATCATGTTTTTCGACACGGAAATGGAGGCCTTTCGGACCTATGCCAGAGCAATGCCTAACAACTGTGTCTTTCTAGTAGATACTTATAATTCTCTGGACGGTGTGCGTCATGCAATCGATGTGGGGCGGCGATTGCGGAGCGATGGCCACGAAATGATAGGCGTGCGGCTCGATTCCGGCGACCGAGCATCTTTGAGTATCGAGACACGGCGAATGCTTGACGAGGCTGGATTCACGAAAGCGAAAATTGTTTGTTCGGGCGATCTGGACGAATTCGCCATTGCAGAAATGAAAAGGCGCGGAGCCAAAATCGACGTCTGGGGCGTCGGCACAAAGCTTACTACTGGCCAGCCGGACGCAGCACTTGGCGGCATTTACAAGTTGGCAGCAGTCCGGAAACCCGCTCGCAAGTGGTGCTATCGGATAAAACTATCCGATGACGCCGACAAGACGTCTTGCCCCGGTTCATTGCAGGTCCGTCGGTTCCATCGGCCCAACGGCAAATTTATCGCCGACGCGATTTACGAAATCGACCATGTAGTGGGCGAGCCCTGCGTGATTGTCGATCTGAACGACAAGAAAACTGAAATCCCCGTGGGCACAGAATATTCCGATTTGCTCGTGCCGGTTTTCTGTGATGGCGAGCTTGTCTATCGCACCCCGGCGATTGAGGGCTCGCGCGAGCGTACGCGTGAACAATTGCGCTGCGCGCCTCCCGAGATTTTGCGGCTGGAAGGTCCGGCAAATTATACGACCGGGCTGGAAGAATCGTTGTATGAGTTGCGCTCGAAATTAATCGCACGGGCGAAAGAACGCTGCGGTCGACCAAAGTGAACGCGCTAATCATTGTCGATCTTCAGAACGATTTTTTGCCGGGAGGAGCATTGTCGGTGCCTCGTGGCGATGAAGTCGTTCCGTTGGCCAATGAACTGCAGCGAAAGTTCGAACTGGTGCTTGCAACCCAGGATTGGCATCCGCGCGACCACGGCAGCTTCGCAGCAAATCACCCAGGCAAGAAGCCGGGGGACCGCATCATTCTGGACGGACTCGAACAAATCCTCTGGCCGATGCATTGCGTTCAAAACACGCACGGCGCAGAATTCGCTCCGTCATTCGACACCAGCCGAGTCGCTCACGTGTTCCACAAAGGAATCAATCCCCGGATCGACAGCTACAGCACATTTTTCGATAACGCGCATCGCCGTCACACCGGCCTCGCCCATTATTTGGAGAAGCGCGGAATCAAAGACATTTACCTGATGGGGCTCGCGTTGGATTACTGCGTGAAATACAGCACGGTCGACGCGCGCGAGCTCGGGTTCAATACGCGTGTGATCGTAGACGGCTGCCGCGGAATCGAGCTGGAGCCGGGCGACATCGCTCGCGCGCTTGACGAGATGAAACATGTTGGCGCAGTTCTTTTGAAGAGCGCCGATCTGTAGCCGGACTCGCTGACTCTGGCAATCGCGGTCAGCGAACGCGGTACAACGACGCCGGCAGCACGGTCGTGAGCGTGACTTCGCTATCGATGGTTTGCTTCGAGAAGTCTTCTACAGTGGCGCCGACTTTTAATCCGTCGCGAGATCGGCGAGAGCATCGTCTTGCCGACCTAGCGCTTGCCCCGATGGGTCAAGCGCTACTGTCGGCGACGGTTTGGCAGAGATCTACCAACGCTCACTGTCCTCTTACGAAGACGTGGCCTCTGATGGTACCGCTGGTCTCGCCGGTCGCTTGGTTCACGCATCGGTCCTCGGTGTACCTGCCTCTAGCACCAGCGAACCGGCCCGTTCCGCCGATAATGGTAGCGGTTCCCACAATGTGAAGATCGCCGTTGGCGCATGAACCAAGGTTATTTCCAAGGCCGCACGTTAAAATGCTGTCACCGTTGGCGGCGTCTCCCACTATCAAACGAATTCCCGCGATGTCCCCGGGTGGCGTACCCAGGAAAGCGAAGGCCACTGGAACCGAATAAAACTCTGTGAATGGACCAAGCTCCGTGTCGGTTGACGTTTGGCTCCCATTGACATAAAACCCTTCCGCTGGATCGGGAAAAGGTGCGTCACTTTCGCTCCCTGCAATAGTACCATTAATTCGTATCACTCCCGCTTCCACTGCGGAGCTGACGAGCGCCACAGTAAGGAAGATTCCTGTCATTAAGCTGATTCTTTTGATGTTATTCATTGTTTAATTTCCTTTTCTTGTTTTGGCCTTCCGTGACTTCTCGTCATGAGAATCATTTCTGGCCGTTCGCCGATGTACAGAACGGAAACCAGTGGTAGGTTATGCGGAAATGTGAAAACTTGGATGACTGTAGCGGCGGACGTGTCGGCTCCTTTTGAGAAATGCAGGCGGCACGCCAGCCGCTACAGCGCGATCACTTCGGAGCGAGTGAAGTGACAATTCTTTCGAAGCACGGCTCGCCGCGCAGCGGGTCCCACCAGGGCATCAGTTTTAATTCGCCATAGCTGAGGGCCATACCGCTAGTGGGGTAACGGACGGCAGTAGCAAGCTGCTCGCAGGCGAGATCTTTTTCACCAACCCAAGCAGCAATAATCGCCAAATATTGGATCATGACCATGCCATTGATTGAGTCCTTTTCCACGGGAAGAAGCTCGACCGCGCGCCGTCCTTCGCGCAAGGCGTCCCCCTTCCGCCCGAGAGCGGCATCGATTACACCAAGCACGCACAATGCCGGACCGTAATCTGGTTCAGCCTGGACGGTTTTCTCCTGCGCCGCCCGCGCAGCAGTAAAAGCCAATCGCGCCTTTTGTTCGTCGTTAGTCATGCGCGCGATAACGCCTTCGGCGAAAGCGCGCGTGAAATTAACAGCATCTTGCCCTAACGGGGTTTCCCCGGAGGTGAGCAACGCGTCCTTGGCGGCAGCGATGTCGCGTTCGGCAAGTGCGCAAAGTAGCCATAGACCGCCGATCTTCGGCCTGACAGCAGGACTTGTCGTTCGGATTTCATCGATTATTTGATGCAGCGGTCCTGTATCAGCTTTCCAATCCACTTCCACGAACGCGCGCTCTGCTTTCACTTCGAGATTGTTTGGCTCGATAGTCAGCATGCGATCAAACTTGGATTTTCGCTCAGCATAACGCCGGGCATTTCCGTAACTGTCTGCGATATTGCGGAGCGTGTTAAGGTTGCGCGGGTCGATCTCAATTGCCCGCTCGAAGTTTCGCATCGACTCTTCCCAGCGTCCCTGACGCCTTTGGATTAAACCCATCCGAAAGAATATCCGGGAATCATTTGGCAAGCTCCGCCGTGCAATTTCCAGTTCAGCCAGAGCGCCATCGTAATCGAGGTATACGTTATAAAGATGCCCTGCTCGTGCTAGGTGTGCTTCGCCAGCATTTGGACGGATGCGAAATGCTTCCCGGACGGCTGCTTCGGCTGCCGCCAACCGCGCAGGAGTATGGTCGAGCCCAAAGAAGCAAAGGTAGTCATGAGCCGCGGCGAGGAGGCAATAAGCTTTGAAAAACGAAGGATCGCGCGCCACTGCCTGGTTCAGGAGATCGATTACCTGCAACACGTCCTCCTTCGTCGCCCAGCCGCTAATTCCCCAAATATCATTGGCGCGCGAATAGAGCTCGAAAGCGACGAGATCGGTGGTGGGTTTGCCCTCAATGGCTAGTTTCTCAGCCGATGTGACTTTGGCGTTGAGCCGTTGTGCGACTTTTTGCGCAATCTCGCTTTGGATTGCGAACAGATCATTCAAATCGCGATCGTATTGCTCGGCCCAGACATGCGTGTCAGTGCGCGTCTCGATCAACTGCGCATTGACACGAAGATGCGTGCCGGCTCTGCGGACGCTGCCTTCCAGAACATGCGATACACGCAGATCATTACCGATCTGACGGAGATTTCGTTTGCCACGGTAATCCATGACACTGGTCCGGCTGATGACTTTGAGGTCAGCAATCCTCGCCAGCTTGGTCAAAAGGTCGTCCTGAACGCCATCGACGAACGCCCCGCTTTCCTTCTGGTCGCTGAGATTTTCAAACGGCAGAACCGCGATCCCAGTTGTTACCGGATGACGGATCAATTCACTTTTCGAAATGATCCATCCAGCAGCTGCCACCAGCGTGATCAAGGACGCTGCTAAAAGCGCGCTTGTTGGATTGCGCCGCACCCATTTCTTTCCTCGCGCGAAAACTCCCGTGTGCCGCGCCTGAATCGGTTCATGCTTTAACCAACGTTCGACATCTTCAGCTAGCGCGAGAGCGGACGTGTACCGGCGCTTTGGATCTTTCTCTAGGCACTTGAGACAGATTGTGCTCAGATCCCGATCTATTTTCGGATTTAAGAGGCGCGGTTGTTTCGGCTCGGTATCCAGCAACAATTTGATAGTCTCGTACGTTGCACCGCCAGCAAACGGCGGTTGACCCGTTAGCAATTGGTAAAGTACTCCGCCAAGTCCATAAACATCCGTGGCGCTGCTGACAGCCGCGTTGTTACCCACGGCTTGTTCCGGCGCCATGTAACTCGGCGTGCCAAGAACGTCCAAGGTCTGCGTGACACTACTTTCAGATTCGACCAATCGAGCAAGACCAAAATCGGTGAGGTGCGGTTCGCCTTTTGCATCGAGCAAAATATTCCCCGGTTTGATATCACGATGAAGAATTCCATGCTCATGCGCGTAATGCACGGTGCACGCCACCTTCACGATTAATTCCGCCGCGTGCCGGATCAACATCGGCGTGCGCTTAACTACTTCATCAAGTTGGCCGCCTTCGATGAACTTCATGCTGAAGTAGCAGGAGCCATCGCGCTCGCCGACTTCGTGAATTGGAACAATACCGGGATGCTCCAGACGCGCCGCGGCTTCGGCTTCGAGACGGAAACGTTTAAGGTGCGCTTTGCTCGCCCACTGACCCAGGCTAATGACCTTTAACGCGACGGTGCGGTTAAGACTCTTCTGCCGGGCCCGAAACACCACCCCTTGTCCGCCGCGGCCAATTTGCTCGAGCAATTCGTAATCGCCGAAGTCCATCAACATCGGTATTGAACGGCCGGGGTCACCGCCCCCGGCTACAGGTTCGTCGGGGCCGAGACCCGACTCCAGCAGACAGGCGCCACACGATTGTTGCGGGGAATCGGGCGGGATGGATGCTCCGCATTTGCGACAAAATTTGACCGCTGTGATTCTCACCGCGCGCGCATTCCCTTCTTTTAAATACTGCACGGAAATTCTCAATAGGTTACGAGCGCAATGCAGCGATGAGGTGGCGCAGTTCGTCTTCAATCTCGGCCGGGGTTGCCACCGTGTGCGCGACTTCCTCGCGCAACAGCTGGCGGTAACGCTGTCGCAGTCGATGGAAAGCTTGTTTGACCGCGTTCTCGGCCATGCCAAACTCGCGCGCAATCTCCGCTTGCGACGGGCGATCCGGTTCGTCAGAGAGCAACGTGTTCAACCGCTCCAGCAGCGGCGCGTTAGCTGATCTCTGAGATCCCTCGCGCAGGCGCGCGAACACCCGGTCGAGCACGGTGAACGCCCAGCGTCGATCATAAAGCAGATCGGCACTGAGCATGTCGCTGCGATCGAACTCGCGGGAATCGTAGGATTCGACATCGTCGAGCGGAATCAGCGTTCGGCCGCCACCACGTTTGATCGTCGCGGCATCACGGCGCTCGTTCGCCATGAAATGCTTGAGCGAAGCCAGAAGAAAAGAACGCAAGCGGCCCTTTTCCTGTCGCACGGATTGGAAATCTTTGCGCTCTAAGATCAGCGCGAAAAACCCTTGGGTGAGATCTTTCGCCTCCTCTGGCCTAACACCCTCTCGCTGCACAAAGCTATAAATCGGCCGCCAATAAGTGCGGCAAAGATTTTCCAACGCCTCTTGAGCGGCTGGCGATTCACCTTGCGCCTCGAGCACCACGCTCCAATGCGTAGTGGTAAACGCGGCGGGGCCGGCAGATGCCGGACCTGCTGCGCCCAGCGAAGTCACATCATCAGCAGCGGCACTCACAGCGTAATCACAGTAAAAAGACCTGCTGAAAGCAAGCCTGCATGTAGCGGAGCAAACGTTGAGTCGCGGACCCGATTATGCTGCAACGCCATGGTCCCGTAGCCGGAGTTGCGGACTCCAGCAACCGCGGTCACCGACCGCGGCTACAACTATGCCGGCAACACGGTCGAGAGCGTTACTTCGCTGTCGATGGTTTGCTTGGAAACCTCCTCGACAGTTGCGCCGACTTTTGATCGGCCGTGATCGACTATCCAGACCTGCTGGCCTTGCTCAAACGGGCCGCGTGTCATTACCTTGAGCAACACTCCTTCTTCGGTAGCCAGATTATCGAGTACCTCGACGACGATTGCTTCAGTTTTGCCGAAGTCCGTCACCAAAGTCAGGTCATCGTCAACTTTCGGCCTTTGCATGGACGGCAGATCCCCCTGTTCCCGCTAAAGTAATCGACCGTCACCGCCGGACCGAGTGTGTCGGTCTTCACAAAGAAATCAGGCCAACTGTGGCGGCGGGCGTGTCGCCTGCAATAACGATCCAACGCATTCGGCACGGCTGCCTCTACAGATCAAGCGGCAAATACCGGCTTCTCGCGGCAACAAATTTCCAGCTTGTTGCCATCGGGGTCTTCGAAAAAGAAAGCGTAATAACCCGGACTGTAGTCCTCGCAAACTTCCGGCCCCTCAGGGTTTTTCCCGCCAGCGTCGCGCACGAGTTTCGAAATCTGATTCACTTCTTCGCGCGTGTCCGCCCAAAACGCGATTCGCGTGCCGTTGGGGCGATGGTTCTTGTCCTCGCTT
>Ga0209577_10001947_pt1 | contig 20145 bp, 10 predicted proteins | sample GraSoiAngelo_109_FD_185874 | JGI IMG/M metagenome (GOLD analysis project Ga0209577, IMG submission 185874) | Grasslands soil microbial communities from the Angelo Coastal Reserve, California, USA - 14_0903_12_20cm (SPAdes) (version 2) | ecosystem: Environmental > Terrestrial > Soil > Grasslands...
GGCTTTGCGCGCGCCGATGGCCATGGAATCGTCCTGGGCAGCAACGAGGTCCATGGCAGCTTTGCGCGAGGTTGTGAGCTTCAACCAGGAGCGGACGGCTTTTTGCGAGCTTTCCTCTGTCCATTGGCCGCGAAGAAGAGTGGGATGGACATTAGCGGGCTTGGTTTCCTGCCTGCCGGCAGTGCGATCTTTGGCGGCGGAATTCTCGGCGGGTCCTTGAATGCAGAGAATGGACCCGCCGCGAGGGACGAGCGTGGCAATTTGGCGCCCCTGGATGCGGCCGATTTCGAGATGGTCGGAAGTGAGGACAAAAACGGGAGCGGACGAGGACTTGCGAAGTTCGGGGATATAACTGGCATCGCGGTTGAGAACCGCCCAGCCGATGCCTGAAGAGGCGGCGGCGCGAGCGACTTGAGGCAGAGCGGTGCCGCCGACGGGCTCAAAGATAATGGCGTCGGGGCGGTGGGCTTCCTCGGCCTGGATGGCTTTGAGGAGCTGGGTGCTCTGGGTGATGGCGTCATTGTCCGCGTAAATCACCCGGAGCTCGACGCCGAATTTGCGAGCCGCTTCTTCGGCGGACTGTGCCTGCTCGATCTGATAATCGTTGTCGTTGGTCGTGAGGGAAACGAGAAAGCGCAGTTTCTTCATTACTGGTTTGTGACCCGGCCGTTTTTTAGAATTTAGAATACCGCCTGGAACATGCGTTGCAACGGAGAAACTATCAGAAACGTCTCGTCAAAGGAAATCCCTGCCGTTGGAGGAACGGTTAGGCAAAGTTCATAGGAGTTTTGAGAGATTCATTTGGCAGGTGGGCGAGTCATCTTCAGGGCCCAAATCGCCGGGATACGGGCGCGGCTTGCCAGAAGCCGTCATCCATGTGGCCGGAATCGAGGGAAGGCTTCTTTGTTCCGGGATGTTCGAGCAGCTGGCCGATGGGGCGCTTCCAGGCGGCTTTGGGAATATCATTGCCACCTCGGGAGGAGCAAGGAAGAGAGAAGTTAGAGTGAAAAGAAGCAGAGAGGACGGCCCTGCGCACTTGCATGGAATGCCGCTCGACGGCACGAAGAGGGGCCCAGGCCTGATCGGGATGCGCCGGTCCGATTTGGGCAAAGCACCATAGCACCATAGAATATCATTATTCTAATTCGTCCAATGGTGTATGATGACCACGCGACAAATGCAGCGTTGCAACGGCAAGGGCGATCACCCGGCGGAAAAGAGGATGTGCCTTCATGAGAGATGGACCGGCACGTCGTCGAGAGGTTTAGCAGTAGTCATTCAAATTGCGGTAGAATCACGCCTAGTTGAGCAGCCGGGAGTCGAGGGCGTGCATTTCCTTTGCGGTCGGCTATGTTTGGCCCTACCCCGATCTTTGTATCTTCACAGAGGCTCCTAGATGATGCAGCCGCCCGGAAAGAAGCAACTCGTTCGCTCCGAACCTAGAGTCACCCTCAAGACCATAGCCGATCACCTCGGTCTTACTCCTGGAACGGTTTCCGCGGCGTTAAATAACTCGCCGGCTGCCCGCTCGATTCCCGAACACACCAAGAATCGCATTATCCAAGCGGCGCAGGCTCTCAACTACCGGCCCAACTTCTTCGCGCGAACCCTGCGACTCAAGAGAACTTACACGATTGGGGTCATCGCTGAAGAGATTGGCGACGCCTACGGCGCCATGGTGATCAGTGGCATTGAAGAATACCTGCGAAGGAACAACTACTTCTTCTTGACGGTAATCCACCGGCACGACCCGAAATTGCTTCAGACCTACGCGCAAATGCTCCTGACGCGAGGCGTTGAGGGCTTCATCACTACTGACACATCCCTTACCGAAAAACTGGCATTGCCAACCGTAGCCGTTGCTGGTCACCGGCAACTGGAGGGCGTAACCAATATCGTGCTGGACCACAAGCGCGCCGCTCACTTAGCCCTCGAACATCTGCAAAACCAGGGGCACGAAGACATCGCCTTTATCAAGGGACAAAGCTTGAGCTCGGATTCTTTGCCCCGCTGGAACGCCATCCGCGAAGTGGCTCAGGAACTCAACATCCCTATTCGCCCGGAATTGACCATCCAGTTGGAAGGAACCGACTCCACGCCCGCCATTGGCTACCCCTTCGCCAAGGAATTGCTGGCAAGGAAGGTACCCTTCACCGCCCTTTTCGCTTACAACGATATTTCCGCGATTGGGTCGTTGTGGGCTTTCCACGAAGCCGGCCTTCGTGTGCCAGAAGACATTTCCGTGGTGGGGTTCGATGACACTCCGGGAGCTGCCTTCGCAAATCCTCCGTTGACTACGGTGAGGCAGCCACTTCTGCGCATGGGGCAAATTGCCGCGCAAACCGTCGTAGATCTTATCGAAGAACGCGGCGAGTATATTCCCGAAATCGCCATCGAGCCCGAACTTGTCGTTCGCCAGTCCACCGGTCCGGCTCCTTCGCGAGGCGAGAGCAGCCCCATAGGAAACGGCCAATCCTTGCAGGCAGGCAGGGTTTTCTCTCATTGAGCAATGATTTCAAACTGGCCTTGGGCTCGATCCGAAAAAGCCTGGGCTAGGGTGTCACCACTATCAATTTGCCCGAGTAAGTCACCATTTTATCTGGCTTGCTCTCCGCAGACATGCCGACGCCGTGGTTCTGGCCGACAAAAACGATTTGAAAGCGGCGCTCGGTGAGCATTCCAGGAAAGGCTCCTTTGCGCTCGGCGATCGTCAACGCCTGCTTCGCGTCATCCCAGTGAAAGGGAATCGTGGCGTACATTCCCTTTTCATAGTTGTAGCCGTCGTTCTCGTCTTCGTAGAGCGTGAAATCTCCATCCGCGCCGCGATAGATGCGCAACTCGATGGGGTCTTCGGGTTTCTCCGTGGCCCACTCCTTTTCCGGCCCCATCGGCAAAATCGAACCCGCGCGCGCAAACAGCGGCAGCTTTTCGATAGGCGCGGCCGCGTCCATCATGCGCGGTCCATCCACAGAACTGCCGCTCCAGAAGTCGTACCACTTCGCTTTGGGCAGATAGACGCGCCGGGAATTTACACGAGGATCGGTGACTGGGTTCACCAGAAATGCCGGACCAAACATGAATTGATCGCCGATGGTCGCCGAGTGCGCATCGGTGCGGAAATCCATAATCAATCCGCGCATCGGTGTGTAGCCTTGGCTCGTGGTCATCCAAGCCAGTGAGTAGATGTATGGAAGCAAGCGATAACGCAGCGTATCGTAGCTTGTAAGAATCTTCTGCGCTTCCGGTCCATAGGACCAGAATTCATTTTGATTCGTGGAACGCGTTCCATGCACGCGCACAATCGGGTTGAACGCCCCAAACTGGAACCAGCGAATAAATAGCTCGCGATAACCCGGATCATCAGGATTGCCCGAAACAAATCCTCCAATATCCGTCGTCCAATACGGCAGCCCGGAGATAGAATAGTTCAGCCCCGCGGGAATTTGCTTCTTGAAAAATACCCAGTCCGAATTCACATCCCCGGACCACACGGCCGCTGCATTTCGCTGCGTCCCGGCAAACGCCGAACGCGAAAGAATGAACACACGCTTCTTGTCCGATTCGTTCCGCTGGCCTTGATAAACGCCCTGCGTGGTCATAAGCGGAAACGCATTCGCGTATCTCGCGCCATTCCCGAGGTAAGTTTTGTTGGTTTCCAGAATATTCGTCTCGCGATCCTCGGTTTCCGGCTCCGTCGTGTCCAGCCACCAGGCGTCCACGCCAATCTTGAAGAGCGCCTCGTCCATCAGGTTCCAATAGTATTTCCTCGCTTGTGGGTTAAACGCGTCATAGAGGGCCATCCGAGGGGGATGAAAGGACTGCACTTTTGTCCTGTCGATGAAAAACCCACGTCTGTCCATGTCGTCGTAGGTTTTCGATCCGGGACGGAAGTAAGGCCACACCGAAATCATCAAGTGAAAATTGTTCTTGTGAAGGTCTTCCACCATCCCCGGAGGGTCGGGATAACGCGCCTTGTCAAACACCGGCTCGCCCATGGTGTTCCACCAAAACCAATCCTGCACGATGTTGTCAACGGGGATGTGCAGTTCGCGGTATCTGTGCGCCACGCCAAGCAACTCTTCCTGCGTGTTGTATTTGTTTTTGCACTGCCAAAAGCCGTACGCCCACTTGCCGAAAAGCGGCGGCGCCCCGGTCAGTTCGCGATATCCCACGATGATGCGGTCGAACTCGGGTCCGTAAAGAAAGTAGTAGTCCATCTCATCGGCTACTTCCGAGCTGAGATAGAGCGCGCCAAGAAAGCGGTTGTTGAAGCGGCTCCGCGAGGCATGGTTCCAGAAAATGCCATAGCCGTTGCTCGACAAAAAGAAAGGAATGCTAATGTTGGTGTTGTCCTGCGAAATATCCACCGCTTCCCCGCGATAATTCCATACCCCTGCCTGGTGCTGGCCAAGCCCATAAAACGATTCGTAAGAACCCCACAGTTTCGAGAAGAGTTCTACGCGGTAGGTCGACTCGCCATTCACGACAACGGGCGTCATGGTGACTTCCGTTTGTTGGAAGAGCGTCTTGCCGCTGGAGTCCTGAAACGTAACGCTACTATCTTTGCGCGAGACAACCGCTTTGATTTGCGCCGCATGCAAAACGACTTGCTCATCGGAAGTTTGCATCTCCCATTTTGTTGCCGGCCAGTCGCTCTTGATCACTACGAGGTCAGGGTGTGCAGGAACATTTTCCGCCGCTGAATAACGCATTCTGAGAATCGAGTCGGAGCAAACCTGAAGGCGCAGGACTCCTTTCTCTAGCGTGAGGCGCACTCCATCCGGCTCTTTTTGCACGCCAACAACGGGATTCAGTGGATTCCATTGCGCCGTGGCAACAGCGGGGAAACATGCAAGGAGAAACCCAAGGGAAGGAATCGAACGACGAGAGCGGAGTGCTTCGATTCGAAAAACAACACCCGCGCGCACGATCATAATCCTCACTCCCCTATCCCCGGCATGGGGGCAAGCGTACCGGAGAGAGTGTACCTTCGATCAGGCTATTAGAGTGAGGCGATCGGGTTCAGTGCAGCTCTTGCTGCCTCCCCGTTCGAACAGACTCGCGCGCGGCGTCCAGGATTTCCATCACTTGAACATTCAGCTTCATGGAGAGTGGATCCTCGATAAGCTTGTTGTTTCGAATGCAGTCCACAAAATAAGAAACAGGATTGCTCGCTTCGCGCGCCGGCGGGTCTAGCGCCACGCGCTCCCCCTCCAGCGGAATGTTGGCCTCTTGCCGACCTGTCGGCCGGGAGAACAAATCTTTCGCGGTCGCAAGCAAGCTGCCCTTTGGCCCAAACACCTGGACCTGTCCCATGTTGTAGGGCCAATCCCAGGAAGCCTCGATAATCGCCGTTCCATCCGGATAATCCAAAACGATCGTGGCGTCGTCATCTACTGCGTTGTGCTGGTCCACTTTCAGCTTCTGGGTGACGGCGGAAACGCGCGCCGGCCGTCCTTTCAGCCACACCGCCCACTCCGCGCCATAGCACCCGAAATCCATGATGGCCCCGCCGCCGTTCTTCACCGGATCATAAAGCCAGTCGGCAAAATATTTCGATACGCCGATTTCCTTCGGGCCCTGGTGCCCGTATTGCACGATAATCCTCTGAACGGGTCCGACTTGGTTGTCTTTCACGCGATGATACAGTTCGTGCGTCGGCACAACCCACGCGTTCCAGTAATTCACCATCACCTTGATGCCCGCCTGATTTGCCAGCCGTTCCATCTCGCGCGCGTCCGCTTCCGTCGTCGCCATCGGCTTCTCCGTTGAATAATGAATATGCCGCTTGGCACATTCGCGCAAAATCTCCAGGTGCCGGTCGTTTTCCGTTGTTACGATAACCCCGTCCGGCTTCATTTCGTTGAGCATCGGCACATATTCGGAGTAAAACTTCACGCTCGCGGGCACTTTCGCCTTGGCTCGGTCTGCCAGCTCGGGGTGGTTGTCGGCTATGGCCACCAGCTCAGCGTTCGGCTCCGCCGCCAAGTCTTTGAGCAATCCCCACACGTGATCGTGGTCCAAGCCAATTACGGCCAGCCTCGTCTTTCCATTTGGTGCGCCGGATTGGCCATGCATTGGCGCGCAGGAGACCAACAGGAACAGAACAGTCAGAGCTGGAACTCGGGCGAATGGACTTGCGGTTAGGCGTTTTTTCATGGTGACCCTCTCTCTGGAAAGCAGTGCAAAGAACCTTGCCTTGGAGCGCCGACCTGGGGGAAGAGTCTTTTCAAACCACGCCGAGTAAGTCAAGGTACTCGGTTGTACTCCCCGTCTTCCCAACTAAGACAATGATTCTAAAACGCTTAAAAATATTTCTGGCTTACCTTCTTGGGCTGGTGAAACCTCTACAATCGGTTCCTCAGGAGCGAGCTGCCGTTACCGGGAAACCGCAAAAAGGCAATTGGGCTTGCCTAGTTTCGCACATGCGCCTGATTTTCCAATGCCCCCAGCACCGCGGTTGCCTTTTGTACGATGAGCTGGAATCCCTGGCCTGACGCCTCTTCCTCCAAGGTTTCCAGGTGCGCACGCCCGGCTTTTGGGTTCCCGGATTTCAGCTCCATCTCGCCCAGAGCCAGGCGAGCTTCCAGAGCAGCGTACATGAATTCGGCAGTTTTTGCCTGCTGCGCAACTGCATTCAGTCGTTTTGCGGCCTCTCTTCGTTGCGCAGGGCTTCCCGCCACCGAATCGATTCGCGCGGCCATCAGTCGGGACATGAGGGAAATGTCCACGTCGTGGGAACGCTCGGCAAACTGGATGGCTCGCGAGACGTTTTCTTTCGCCTCGCTGATTTTGCCTGACGCCATAAGAGTGTGCGCCAATAGGATGCGGGCCTCCGCATCATCCCTCGGGGACGTCGTCTTTGCCAGGAGGTCTTCTGCTCGGTGAATGGACTTCAACGCCTCATTGTCTTCACCCCGGTCAAGAAGCAATTGTGCTAAGCGCAGTTCCGCCTGCGCTTCCGGCGTTTTGTCGCCAATTTCCTGAAATACTTCCTTGGCCTGTATCTCACTGTCCCACGCCCCATGGGAATCCCCCTGCGCTCGTAGAACTTGCCCGAGTCTCATCAAAGCATCTGCTTCACGATCTCTGTCGCCATTCTGCCGGCAAGTATCCAGAGACTCTTCATACATCTTGCGCGCTTCGAAGAGTTTTCCTTGTGCAAACAACGCATCGCCTAAACCGATCTTGGCCAGCGCCATTCCGTTATCATCCCGAACTTCCTGGTACATCTGGAGAGCTTCGTGAGATTTCTGCAAAGCCCCGCGAACATCTCCCAGGAGAAGAGCAATCTCGGCAAGGTTATGGAATTCTCCGGCTACGCTGTGCATGTTGCCGATGTTTTGATGGATTCCCAGTGCCTCCTGATACCGCTGGCGCGCCGAGAAATAGTCGCCTCGAAACATCATGGCTATGGCTTCCCCCGTTTCGGCGTCGGCCACTCCCCTTTGGTCATGAGCGGCAAGATAGAGGTCCCTCGCCCCCTGAATCGCTTTGTCCGCCTCATCCAGCCGTCCCATTTTTTCCAGCAACCACGCGCGGGCAAATAATGCTTTGGCTACCAGCAGCGACGCCCCCGAGGTTCGAGCCTTCTGCACCGCGCTTACGTAAGCAGCCTCGGCGCGTTTGGTATCGCCTAAAGGCATCGCCGCGTCTCCCTCCACAAGCTCAATCCGCGGATCATCCCTCAGTGGAGCCGGCAACGTTTTCAAGGCCGCCAATGTTTCCAGCGCGTCTTTCCATTTATTGGCTTTGTATTCGGCATTGGCGAGCGCGAGCCCGTAATCCAGGTTGTCGGGGAAAAACTGGAAGAGCGCCCGATAGATTTCCGCGGCTTTCTCCCATTCCCGCGAACTTTCATGATATCGGGCCTCTACCAAAAGCCTATCCGCACGCGAGAGATTTGAAGACAGGTCGAAGGCTTTCTTCGCTTCTGCCCTCCCGTTTTCGTCATAGCCTAGTTGCGTCCACGCGGTCGCCAGAGTTGCATGGGCGAGCCCGTAACCGGGCTCGGCCTCAACCGCTTTCTGCAAAAGGTCCCTGGCCTGAAGCGCGTCAAAGGCGCGCAATTTCGAAAGCCCTTCCGCGTAGAGTCGTGCGGCTTCCGCGTTCGAAGGAAGCGCGGTCGCTACTTCCACCGCTTCCTCCTTGGTGATCTTTCGAACGCCCAGATTGGCCCGCAACTTCTCGCCGGCCCGCGAAACCAGGTCGAAAAGGCCTTCCTGCGAGCCCGTCTCGGAATCCGCATACAAAGTTTCCCCGCTCTGCGTATCAAAAAGGCGTACGTCCAGGCGAATCTGAGGATTTGTGCCCAGCGTCGCGTAGGAACCTGCAACCACAAGGTCTGTGCCCAGGTCCCGGTGAATCTGCTCCAGGCTTCCCCGCCCTAAGCTCTCCAAATCCTTCAAAGAAAGTTCCGCTTTCATTCGCGCGATATTTTCCGCCGGCACAGTCCGCAGTTGGCCGCCCGCGGAAAGCTCCGTCGTGAGCCAATCCGAAAACGCGGTGGAAAGCCACGCTTCATGCGGTTGCCCCGAAAGGTTCGTGAAGCCCAGCACGGCCACCGACCGCCGTGGATTGACCACGCTCGACGAGCCGCTCAGCGTCACTGGCTGCAAGACGCGGATGGCCACCAAAACCGCTGCGGTAGCCACGGCGCCCACAGCGATCAAACCGTAAAACCGCCGCTTCCTCGATGGCGGGTGGACGGCTGGCTTTCCGTTGCCTGCAAAAGGTTCCTTCGCGAGTTCGCGTCCCGCCGCATGTTCATGCGCAAGCTCCGACTGCGGCACATAAACCGGAGCGAGGAACCGGTAGCCATGCCGCGGAATCGTTTCCACATACCGGGGATTGTCTGCGGAATCTCCCAGCGCCGCCCGCAATTTCGTCATCGCTTTGTTCAAGCTGCGATCAAAATCCACAAACGTGTGCGCCGGCCAAAGCTTTCGCCGCAACTCTTCGCGGGTCACCACTTCCCCGGGATGTTCCAAAAGGAGCGAGAGAATCTGGAAGGGCTGTTCTTGCAGTTTGATGCGCACGCCGTGCTTGCGCAGCTCGGCGGCCTTGAGATCGACTTCAAAAACACCAAAACCCCGGGTTCGAAAGGGACTCTCCGCCGCTCGCATGACCGTTCACCCCTGCAGTTCCGCGAGCGTAGCACGGCGTCATGCCCTAATCAATACGGCCCTCGCCCTACCTATGCACAAGCGCGCCCAATTTGGAAGCGTTTGCAATCCCTTGCGTTTAACCCATGCCAATGTAAGATTGCACCCATTGTGCTATCCCGAATCCTTGCAAAGGCTTCCTTCTGTGGGCTCCGTCTTCCTGCCACTCTTGCCTTCCTGGTGGCGACGGTTTGCTTTTGTTCCGTGCTGAAGGCGCAATCGGAAGCCACTCCCGAGGATGCGCGCGTGCAGAAGCTTTACGGTGAAGCGAAGGCCGCAGAAGCGCACGGCGACCTTGCCGGCGCCGCGGCGAGTTATGAATCTCTGCTGCAAATTGCGCCGCGCCTCGCTCCTGCCTACAACAATCTCGGCTCACTTTACGTGCGGCTACGCGAATACAAGAAAGCCGTCGCGGTGCTCGAAAAGGCGCTGAAGCTCGACCCGAAAATGACTTCGGCTTCAGCGCTGTTGGGCATAGCGCTTTATGAAATGGGAGACTACGCCGCGGCTGAGCGCAATCTGGAGTCCGCGCTGCGCGCCAACCCCAAGGACAACAACGCCGAACTCTTCCTCGCGAATGACTTGATCAAGCTGGGGAAATTCGAGCGCGCGGCGGAGCATTTGCGTCAACTTTCCCAGCGCCAGCCGGAGAATCAGGAAGTGTGGTATTTGCTCGGCAAGGTGCACATGAAATTGTCGGAGGAAGCGCTTTCGAAACTCAACGGGCTGGATCCCAATTCCGTCTGGGTCCATGAAATCTCCGGCGAAGTGATGGAAAGCATGAAGAATTACGACGGCGCACTGCTCGAGTACAAAAAAGCAGTGGAGGTTGCGCCGCAGCAGGCGGGCACGCATTACCATCTCGGAAATGCATATTGGGCGCTGAACATGTGGGATGCGGCAACCGAGCAGTTTCGCGCGGAGCTGGTGAACGATTCTTCGAATTGCGATGCACAGTGGAAAATCGGAAACATTATTCTGGAGCAGCACGGCGATTCCGCGCAAGCGCTGGCGGAACTGCAGAAGGCTTTGGATGCGTGTCCCGACCTGACGGGGGCGCGAGTGGACCGCGCTCGGGCGTTGATCAAGCTGGACCGGCACGCGGAAGCCGCGAAGGATTTGGAGGCAGCCATGAAGGCCGATCCTGGCGAAGCTTCCACCCACTTTTTGCTAGCGCAAACGTATCGCGCGCTTGGGCGCACCCAAGAAGCGCAAGCGGAAATGAAAGTGTTCAGCAAGCTGGAAGAAAGCGCACGGACCAAGACCGCAGAGCGGGCAAAGGAATTGTTGCAGGAGAAAAGCAAAGAACCGTAAGAATACTCCCAATTGATTTCCTTCCCCAGTGTCTTTTCGCGTGTTCGGCAGCCATTCCCTCACATTGAAAATGGAAGGGCGACATTCGAAAATCAAAGAGAGATTTCCCCCTGCGGGACGCCGACCGCGCCGTCCCTCCGGTCGAAATAACACATAAAGTGCGCATTGAGAAAGCGAGTTCACGGGCTCGGCTCCTGCGGGGTCGAGTGAGTGCCGGTGAGGGCGGCGCAGCGGTCGTATTCGGATTTGGCTTTCTCCGCCAGTCCCTGTTTGCGATACACCGGAGCGAGCATGCAATGGAGATTCGGAGTTTGCGGCGAGAGCTCGATGGCTTTTTCTAATTCTGTTTGCGCCTTCGGAAAATCCTCCACGCGCGTGTAGGCTTTGCCGAGAAGCTCATGCCCGCGCGACCCGCGCGGGGCGATTTCGATTGCCTGAAGAAGAAAAGTGATTGCGTCCTGCGGGCGGTTTTCGTCAATAAGGAGACTGCCGAGGTCGATGTAGGGTCCCGGATTTTTCTGTAACGACTGCGCTTGCCAGGCGATGGCTTGGTTGTATGCGGAGGCGGCTTCCTCGTTACGCCCCAGCCCTGCAAAAGACAAACCGAGATTATCTTCTGCTTTTGCATTTTTTGGATCGAGTTTCAGGCATCGCTGAAACGCACTGATCGCCTCCGCGAAGCGGTTCTCGTTGTATTTAGTGCGGCCGAGATAGTACCAGCCTTCGGAATCGTTGGGAGCCCACTCGAGCATTTTTGTCAACCACTTGTCGGCGTCAGGATAATCGGAGAGCAAAACATAGTCGAGGGCGACGGTCTTCAAATCGGCGGCGGACGGTTCGTGGAATTTTGCGCCAGCGGTGAATTCCGCCAGCGAGGCCTTGGCCATTTCCTGAGCGGTCTTTGAGACGGGCGCCTCGGAGGACGTGGAGCGCATGGGCCTCGTGCTTCCCCTCGAACCGTGAGCTTGAGACGGGAACTGCGTCTCCAGCGTGGCTTGCGCCTGGATTTCGCGGAAAAGAATATGTCCGAGGAGGAAGTGGCCGTCCGCGGAATCGGGATGATTCTGCAGGTATTGGCGGACAACGCGGTCGGCTTCAGTGAACTTCGCCTGCTGGAAGAGCGCCTTCGCGTCCACGAGAAGGTTTTCTGCCTGAGCCGCTGATTGGGCTAAGGCTGTTCGGGGTGACGAAGTCAAAAAAAGGAGCGACCCAAGCAGCGCAGAAAGGAAGGGGAGGAGTTTTTGAGAGGAGGCGATTTCGACCCTCCCCCTAGTTCTTGCGTAAGTGTTGGCTTTAAAGGGAGTTAAAGTCTGTTGTTTTGTTACACTTCCGTAAGTGGTGATTCTAACGGAGATCACTTCACTGAGGAGCGCTTTGACTGCACTCTGGGCAAACGAGCGGCCCGTCGGCTTCTCCCGGGGCAAACAAGTAGGGAGGAGAGTCACGGGGTTGGGTGTAGCGGAAATCAGAGGTCGGGGCCTTTGTTATCCATCATCTTTTGTGGATCGAAATTGACGAGCAAGGTGGAACCTTCGAGCTTGCAGTGGAACTCGACGTTCTTTTCGTTGGTGGGGACGGTGGGATCGCCCGATGGGGTTTTCTTGGGGAAGAAAAAGATGGCGAACGTAACCAACTGCCCCTTTTCATCCCGCTCGTATTGAACATGACCAGGCGAGATTTTCTGCTTGTTCTTTTTTATCTCCAGATAGGCGTTGTCCTGAAAGAATTTTTCATCGTGGCGAACGAAGGGGGCCATGTCGTTGGACTGAAGGGACTGCACGAGAATTTGATACTCCTCCTGCGGCTGGTTTGCATACTTCTCCACATCCAGGTTTTTCTGAGAGCCGCGCAGGACGGCCTTGCGTGCCGATGCGGCACGCACCACGCGGGAAGATGACCAGTAAACGTCGAATGTCGACTCGTTACCTGCATTATCGTTGGAAGGCCCTTGTGTGGTGGGCACGCCCCGGGCAGCGCCTGAGATCATTGCGTTCGGAAGCTCTTGCTGGGTAAGCATTCTCCAGGTACGAGTGACGGTAGCTGTACGCGCCCAAGGTGAGTCGGTGAAGACGCGCTCAACATCCTGGGCGGTCCACTGATCGTAGGGCTTGCCCTTCCAGGGCACGTCAGCGGCCCAGGCAAGGGATGCAAGGATTAGAAGTGCTGTACAGGACTTGATTGAGTTTTGTAGCGCTTTTCGCATGGCAGGCCTTCCTTCCAACAATTCACATTATAGGGGTCTGGCAAGGGCGCGGCTCCAAGAAGGAAGAAGCCGAAAGGGCCGAATAGGTTGGCTACCGGAATTTGACCAGAGAACGAAAGCCGCTCTTTCCTTCGATGATCTCTATTCGCTGCCCTGCGGAAACACTTTGAAACGATTGCCGCAGACCGCTTGGCCAATCAATCTGCAACTCATTGACGTGTTTTTCGCGGCCGAGGCCGAGGTGAACCACACGCGAGTTATGGCAGCCGAAGCCATTGCCGCCGTTCACCCACTTGAAGACTCTGTGCTTGCCGTCCAAGGCTGAGACTTTTGCGCCGATGGCATCGCGATTGGAACGCGTGCCGACCAGCCGAATTTCGAGCGAGTTGTTCCCGGAACCCAAATTGCGGTAGAGACGGCTGGTTTCGCGGGAACCCCAATAAAATCCGCCAAACGATCCTAAGAGGCTCAAGTTGCCGCTGTCGTCGTAATCGGCGAGGGCAGTGCCGTGCAGCATGCCGAAATGCACGAGTCCCGAAGATTCGCCAATGTCGGTGAAGCGGCCTTTGCCATCGTTGTGGAACAACGGTTTCGGCTCGGCCCAATCGAGGGCGGGGTTACCGGTGCCAATGGTGATTTCGTCGAATCCGTCGTTGTCGAAGTCGCCGGCCTGCGTGGACATGCCGCCGTACCAGCCGGTGAGGCCGGCTTCTTCGGTGACATTGCGAAAGGTTCCGTCGCCATTGTTGCGGAACAACAGTTGGCGACTGGGGGGAGGGACCCTAGCGCCAGAGATTTTGGCCTCGATCATGGTTTTGACTGTCAGCTCACCGCCGGGATAAGTACAGACAAAGAAGTCGAGCTTGCCGTCATTGTCGTAGTCGAGAAATACAGGAGTATACGCGGCGATTTGTGTACGGACACCGGCTTGAACGCTGACATTTTCAAAGTGGCCGTTGCCGAGATTGCGGAACAAAAACGGACCGGCATCATAGCTGGTCGCGAGCAAATCCTGGCGGCCATCACCGTCATAATCTCCCCAAGTCAGAGAAATCCAGCGAGCGCGCTGGGTCAGGCCGGCCTGTTCGCCGACTTCATGAAATATTCCGCTGCCTTCATTGTGATAGAGGCGGATGCGGTCGCCTCCTTCGGGGTCAATGATGCCAGTAGCGACGGCGAGATCTACGCGGCCATCATTGTCGTAATCGGCCCAGGAAGAGCCGAAGGCATTGACTGGCGCGGCCAGACCGGCGCTTTCGGTGACATCCACGAAATGTTTGCCGCCGTCGTTGTGGAATAAGAAGAGCCTTCCCCCTCCACCCCAGCCATTGCTGGTGAGGAAAATGTCCTGAAAGCCGTCGTTGTCATAGTCAATGAACTGAGAGGCGTAACAGCCCAAGCCGACCGAGTCGGTGAGCCTCATCCTGGCGGCGACGTCTTCAAACGTGCCGTCGCCGCGGTTGCGAAAGAGGCAGAAAGGAGCGCGCTCAGCACCCAGGAGAAAATCTTCGCGCCCATCGTTGTCGAAGTCGCCCCAGGCCGCGCCGCGTCCGAGGGCCATCCTTCCGGCGCCCGAGGCGTCCGTGACGTCGCGGAACTGAAAGGGTGAAGCGGGGCATGGAGGAACCTTTAGGCGGAACTCCTTGGGAATCGTAGTCTCAGGTTGGCCCGCGTGAAGTGTGAGAACACGCAACATCCAGCGGTAGCGGAGCTCGTCGGGAACATCGCGGCAGGCCAGGAGAGCGTAAGGAATGCCTTCTGGGTAGCGCTCCATGCGGAGATAGATGGAGGCGATAGTGTAAGGAATGACGCCGGGGCGCTCTTTTACGGCTGGAATCAGGGTTTTCAGAGCCTCCTCGAAACGGCCGGCAAGGAGAGGGTGCTGGGCTTCTTCGTACTGAGCCAGGTCAGGGTAGTGCGGATGCGTGGGATGAGGAGTGTCGTGCTGGAAATTGAGGAGCAGTTTTTTGAGAGGGTCGCGAGGGAAGAAAAAGGGGGGTTGCCAGAGGGCTGCGGCGGCGAGAAGCGTTTCTTTGATGAAATCGCGGCGGTTCAAGGTTGCGTCTCACCTTGTTTGATTTATCTCCATTGAGGGAAGAATAGAATCTTAACACTGGCGCGGGATTTCGTTGCCACGGCTCGGACTGCTCGCCGTCGCCTACAGCAAAAACCAAGAGCCGGGGCTGGTCAGCCCGGCTCCCGGGAGGGCTTGAAGTTTGGGGGCCTAATTCGGCCCTTGGGGATTGTCGGTGCTCGTAGAGAGCGAAAACCCTTCGGCGATTCCAACTTCGCCCGTGGCTTCAGAATTTAAAGGTCATGAAGAGTTGACCTTGCCGCGGCGTAATCCCTTGACACGGTTGCGTAACCTGGATGTTGTTGCGATTCACAGTTATTGTTGTTTGGCTAACGCGGCCGAAAGTATTTACGTTGTCCACATTCGTGTCAGCCCCACAGACGCGCATGCGGTTGAAAATGTTGCTGAATTCGGCCCTCAATTGAAAGCTCATTCGTTCTCCAAAGAAGAAAGTCTTACTCAACGCCATGCTTTCATCTGCAAAGAACGGGAAGCGCAAACCGCTCAAGTTGCGCGGCTCATTCCCCTGCCGGAAACCAGGGTCAGAGAAGGCTTGGGTGCTGAACACCGGGAGACCTTTGTAATAGTTGTTCCAGTTCACGGTCAAAGGAACGCTCGAATTGTAATTGGCGCGGTTAAATCCATTCAGGAACACATCGTTGTTGCCCGAGGTAATCAAAATTGGCGTCCCGCTCTGATAAGTAAAGAAGCCGCTTATCTGCCAGCCTCCGAGGAGATTCTTCATTGCCGTACCACCATGGTTCAGAAACTTCTTCCCAGGGCCGAGGGGCAGCTCGTAGCGGCCGGACATGTTCAAAATATGGGTCTGGTCGTTACCCGCAATGGACCACTCGGATTTCTGGTCGAAGCCATTGAGGGCGCCAAAGTTAAAGCTCGAAAAGCCGCTGTCCGTATTGGACATGTTTTTCGACAGAGCGTAGTTAACCAAGAATTCCAGGCCGTTCGAGAATCGCTTTTGAACCGAGGCCTGAAGAGCATTGTACAAAGAGGAGCCCGCCATATTGAACTGATTGGCGAGGCCTCCCGCCGATTCGCTCGGGTTGAACATGGGATAAGGAAGCAATGCCTGCGAGAGGCCCGCGCCGTCTCCGTAATCGCACTCAAAATTAACGTAGGGGGTGAATAAAGGAGTATTCCCACAGGGGCTGGTAGCCTGGGCAAAACCCAGGGTGTTCAAAGCTGCCTGCGCAGCCGTCGAGGTCCACGCGAAGTTCGCTGAAGCGGGAGACATCAAGCAGCTTGCGTCGGTAGGAATGCCTGTCGGGCAAAACTGAGTCAGATACTTGGGGTTGGTCTGGTTGATGGGGTTCAGCATGGACGTTAGATGTACAGCGCGGTTGCCGATGTACGAGACCGTGAGGAGCATATTGCCGGGCAGCTCGCGTTGAATGCCAGCATTCCACATCTGAATGTAAGCGTTGGGCCCGGGATTCTTGGCGAACTGGAATAAGGGCCCCGTGCCATTGAACGCCGTGGGACTAAACGCAGCAAGTGAGGGAGCGCCGAGCGGGTTGTTGTCCCATATGCCGTAGTGGGGGATGTTGTTCCCGAAGGAATTCACCACGATCTGGCCAGCGGAAAGGCTGCCGTAATCCACGGACAACTTGTTGTTTCCGAACTCGTAGGGCCCCTCGTCCAGGAAATTTATCGAGTAGCCTGCGAGAACCACCATGCTTTTCGTGGTCTGATAGGCGAAACCGAGACGAGGGCTAAAGTCCTTCCAGTGGACATCGGCGCGGCGGTAACCCACGCAGCCCGCGCAAGCGCCCAACTTGCCGGCAGCACCGGGCAGTGGCTTACCTGTAGCCGGGTTGACGGCCCCTGGATTCGCTGCCGTCGCGTTGAAGAAGGTTACGTTGTCGCTGCTTTCCAGGAAAGGCCGAGGGATGTCCCAGCGAAGGCCGGCGTTGAGAGTCAATTTACGGGTCAGCTTAATATTGTCTTGAATATACGGCGCAAAATAAATGTTCCGCAGCCTGTTCTCGGCGACGAACCTGCGGAACGCGCTATCCACATCGCCCAACAGGTAGCTTGCAAAAGCGGCTCCCGTGCTTCCGTGAATGTTGGCCGGATCAGCGGTCGTCGTAGCATTAAAAGCGAAGCCACCGCCGCACCCCTGGCACTCGTGGTCGTCCTGGTAGGCACGGCGAATCTCAAAACCAAAGTTGTACGTATTGCGTCCGTGGACATAGAGCCAGTTGTTATCGAAGCCTAATCCTAACTTGCGATTAATTGAAAACGTTTCTCCATCGAGTGCATTTCCGCTTGCCTGCATCCCCCAAGAAGTGGGGTTCCAAGTCTGGTTGGGGTTCCCATTAAAGCGGATAAAGGGAAGAGTGGCGCTCTGTACGACACCTGGGAAGTTCACGCCCGTGTGGGTGTTGAACTGATTGTTGATTTCTCCAAGCCAACTGAAGCCCGCGGTCATCACAAGCTTGCTGGAAAAGGTCTTAGAAGCAGTCAGGATGAAACCGGTCCCGAGATTCGGGTTAATCTGACCCCCGGAAAATTCATTATTGAAGAGAGCGCAGTTGACGCTACAGCCCAGGTTGTCCCATTTGTCGCGCCACCAGGCCACGTGAAAAGCCAGCTTGTCGCCAAAGTTCTGGTCGATGGCGAAGCCAACGTTGGTTTGGCGGGTCGGCAGGACGGTCACCTGTGACGGCAAATTACCGCTTAGCGCGGAGCTGGACGCAGGCTTAGGAATCAGCGTGAGCAAGCTCGAGGACAGCTTGCTAAAGCAGGAAGTGGGGATCACGTCGCCCGTCCAAAGTTGACCCGGGAGGGGCGGTGCGCAGCCGGCGGGAACGGCCGCCCCGCTGAAATTTTGCGGAACATAGATCTGGTCTGCGACAGGGCAATTTGCGGTTGGCGCCAAACCGGGCGGACAGATCGTACCAGAGGGTGCATTCGGGCTAGGGGCTCGATCATTGCAAAGCCCACCGGTGAAACCGTTAGAGCAAAGGACGGAGAAGTCGCCTCCCACCATGGCAGGCGTGGGAACCGTCAAGTTGCCCGTCCCAGGAGCATTCACGCGGTACCAATCCCAACTTGTATAGAAGAAAGTTTTGTTCTTTCCGTCGTAGAGCTTGGGGAACCATACCGGGCCGCCGGCGGAGAATCCAAAGTTGTTTTCGATGTCATGGGGAACAGGGCCCTTGACAAATACGCCCGCCGAATTGAATTGCGAACCTGGAGGATTCACGCCGCGCGCATCAAAAAAACTGTTTCGATTGATCTCGAAAAGGTCGCCATGAAGCTGATTGGTGCCGGACTTGAACTTGTAGGAGGCAACGCCGTCGGCAAATCCGTATTGTGCGGAAAAATTATTGGTGATGATGTCGGGTTCGTTGACCAATTCGTAGGGCGGATTGTAAATCGTCTGAAAGCCTTGGGTTTCGGCCTGAGCGATTACCACGCCATTGAACATGACCTCATTCTGGAAGTCGATGCCGCCGTTGATCCTATGACTGAATGCGCTACCGGTAACACCGGGAGCGAGAAACAAGAAACTGTCAATCTGGCGATCACGTCCGCCGCCAATTAAGTTGGGCATTTCTTGTACAAGACTATTTGGGATTACGGTTCCTAGATTGGGCTGTTCGGTTTCCAGAGTAATGGCGGGGGCTACGACTTCGACAGTTTCTGTCGTGACGCCAGTTTTCAGCGAGGCATTGGCGGTGGCGGTTTGATTGGCGTAAACGTTCAGTCCCGATACGACTGCGGTTTGGAAGCCAGTTTTCTCAAATTTGGCAGTGTAAGTTCCCGGGATGAGGTCTGTGATGAAGTAGGTGCCTTCCGACGTTGTCACGGCGGTGTGGACGACGTTCGTCGCGATATTTGTTACCGTAACCTTTACTTCAGGAACGACCGCGCCACTTTCGTCCGTCAAGGTACCGGTCATGCCGCTGAGGCCTTGGGCGTCAAGATGGGCAGGAGTAAAGAACAGCAAAAGGAGGACAGCGGAGAGGACAGCATGCCAATTGCGGGAAGTCCGATGCAAAATAGGAATGCGGGAACCCCAGAGATTCTTCATCACTCGCCCCCCCTCAATAAGGTCACTCGTTGGTGCAAAAAGCTCGAATGCAGGGCAAAAGACCGAATCCGAGTACAACAACCGAATATGGCACCAGAGACACAATCAGCACCAGAAACTGAGAATGGACACCCCTCGCGATATCCCCAAACATTTGGGGGGAGTCTTGGACAAGCGGGGTCGGGAGTCAATGCACCGGTGTGTCATCTTCACGTTCCCGCGCAAGTAGATGAAAAAAGACGAGATGGGCGGGAGTATTCCCTTGGAAAAGTAACAGCTACACGAGAGTTGCAAGGGCTCTGCATTGGGCGAATGGCGGCAGAAATTGGCAGTCATTTCTGAAGTTATGGGGAGATCCCGGAATCGAGCGGCAGATTCCTCGGGCAACCGCGACCTGCGCAATGACGATGGCGGCGTTGGGAGCGGATTATTAAGCGGCTGGAGTAACAGCGGGTGTCCCAAAGAACTTCACCACCTCAAATGGGGTGCGGTGGTGCTGCGCGGCGGCAAAGGCAGGAAGGGATGAGCGCTCGATGGGCAGAGAGATTCTTCGCTGCGCAGGCCGCAGCGTTCGCAAGAGCGAACAGGGGAGAGCAAGTAGGCCTGCTTCGCTCAGAATGACAAGTTTGGGGGTGGGCGCCTAGCGACCGATGAAATTCGTCGAGCAAACCCGTTATGGAAGCAATTTTATCGCGCTGCCTTTGCCTTCGACGATTTGGACCATGCAGTCGATACAGGGGAGGGTGACTTCCTCGCGGAGGCCGCTAGGCCAGAAGATTTCGAGTTTGTCGACTTTGGAGGCTGAGCCGAGGCCGAAGTGGAGGCGCGGATCCGAGGTGGAGGCGTAGCTGGCGCCGCTGAAGACGTCGGCGCGCTGGCGAACGCCGCCAGCGGTGAGGAAGACTTTGGCGCCGATAGCATCGCTGGAGGAATGATGGGAAGGCATACGGGGCGGAAGCGAAAGGCGCCCGCCACGATCGGCGGCCACTGCAGAAGAAGAGGCAGTGCGCGAAGGCTCGCCCTGCGCTACAGAATGGGCGGAAGAAGAGGAGTTAGACGTGAGTGTTTGTCCTATCAGCTTCAGCGTGACCCAGTGGTTGGAGTTGTGGACGACGTTGCGGATGAGCGTCGGAGTGAAGTCGAGGTTGTTGAGGACGACATCGATGTGGCCGTCGTTGAAGAGGTCGCCGAACGCGGCGCCGCGTCCGCAAACGACCGCGGCGAGGCCGCTACCAGTGGCGGGTGGAACTTCCTGGAATTTCGCGCCATCGAGATTGCGAAAGAGTTGGGGGCGCTGCGCCCAGGTGGTGCCCCAGTCGCGCTGGTCGGCGAT
>Ga0209577_10001948_pt1 | contig 20142 bp, 15 predicted proteins | sample GraSoiAngelo_109_FD_185874 | JGI IMG/M metagenome (GOLD analysis project Ga0209577, IMG submission 185874) | Grasslands soil microbial communities from the Angelo Coastal Reserve, California, USA - 14_0903_12_20cm (SPAdes) (version 2) | ecosystem: Environmental > Terrestrial > Soil > Grasslands...
GAGGTCGTCCGGTTTGGCTCCGATGCGGCGCGCGTGGTGGTCCAGGTTGGGGGCGAGGACGGGCCACATGAGCTGTCAGTTGGATTCACGCCCGGAGAACCGAAGAGGATGCGGGTCGACGGCGCTTCAGTCGAGCGGCTGCTCGACGCCTCCGCTAGGCCGCTGGTGAGCGTCTTTCTCCCCGATCGGCTCGAGCTCATCAAGGGGCCACCGGCAGTGCGTCGGGCCCATCTCGACCAGCTCGTCGCGGCGCTGTGGCCATCCCGCGTCGCGACTCGGCGCGCGTATGCACAGACGCTCGCGCAGCGAAATGCGTTGATTGCGAGGATTCGGGCGGGCTCCGGATCGCGCGCCTCGCTGGCCAGTTGGAACGCGCAGCTAGCCCGCTACGGCATGGATCTGATGGCCGACCGATCGGAGGCCGTGGCGGTGGTCGCCGGACGATTCCAAGTGCTCGCCGAGGCGCTCGGCTTGGGCGCAGACTGCGCTCTCACCTACCGGCCGCGCTCGCGCGCCCAGCAGCCAGATGAGCTGGCGGCGGAGCTGTCCGAGCGCAGCGATGTCGATCTCGATCGGGGCTTTACCTCGCACGGGCCTCACCGCGACGAGCTGGCGCTGAAACGAGCTGACCGTGAGGTTCGCACCTATGGCTCCCAGGGGCAGCAACGATTGGCGCTGCTCTCGCTCCTGCTGGCCGAGCGGGATGCGGTCGCCGACCGGCGAGGAGCCTTGCCGTTGCTGTTACTCGACGACGTGATGAGCGAGCTCGACCACGACCGCCGGCTGGCGCTGGTCGAGTGGCTGCGCTCGGGGCGAGGGCAGGCCGTGATCACGACCACCGACCTAGAACACGTGCCCGGTGCGGCCTCGCCGGAGGTGACGAGGATCGCCGTCTCGGACGGACGGGTCCTTCAGGAGGCGGTGGCCGCGTGAGTCATTTCAGGCGGAGCCCTCGCCCCGTCACGCTGGCGCTGGAGGAGATCCAGGCCGAGCTGGCCCCTGAGACGGTGCTGGCCGAGGCTCAGGCCGCCTGGGGAGCTGCCGTCGGCGAGGCGATCGCCGAGCAGGCGCAGCCCGTCTCGCAGCGGGGCGGAGTGCTCACGATCGCCTGTTCGGCGTCAGTTTGGGCGCAGGAGCTGGACCTGATGTCCACCTCGATTATCGAGCGCCTTAACGGGGCGCTTGGAGGCTCTCAAATCACGCGGATCAGGTGCGTGACGACGCCTGCTTAGACGACCTAAGCAGGTCGCGGTGCGGCACCTCGGCCGGGCTTCCGTGGGGCGCCTCGCAAACGGGACTTGACGGATTTGCTAACCGCGCAGAAAGCGTTCCCTAACTGTGCCCGCTTTGTGCCATTTTGCAGGCAAAATCAGGCTTCGTGAGGGCCGATTCTGGGGTCGCGCTGTGCTATCATTCTGTCTACCAGCTTTCGACGCCCCGGCGCGCCGTCCGATGCGCGGTACCGGGGCGTCTCGATGTCATCGGAGGATCGTTGGCAGACGGTAATGGCGCTGCGCGCCGCAACAAGACGAAGAGTAGTTATGACGCCCAGGACATCACCGTCCTGGAGGGCTTGGAGGCCGTTCGCAGGCGTCCGGGGATGTACATCGGTTCAACCGGTCCACGCGGGTTGCACCACCTTGTCTACGAGGTTGTCGACAACTCTGTTGACGAAGCGCTCGCGGGGCACTGCGATAACGTCGAGATCGTCATCCACCCGGATAACTCCGTCACGGTGACGGACGATGGGCGCGGGATTCCCGTGGCCGTGATGGAGAAGGAGAAGAAGCCGGCGGTGGAGGTCGTGCTTACCGTCCTGCACGCCGGCGGAAAGTTCGGCGACGGTGGCGGCTACAAGGTCTCCGGCGGCCTGCACGGGGTCGGAGTCTCGGTGGTCAACGCCCTGTCGGAGAGCCTGACCGCGGAGGTCAAGCGCGACGGCTACACCTGGACCCAGTCTTATGAGCGCGGGAGGCCGCTGGGCGACCTCAAGAAGGGGGAGCGGACCAAGGAGACAGGTACGACGATCTCGTTCCTTCCCGACGCGGACATCTTCGAGACGCTCGAGTTCGACTTCAAGACGATCGAGGAGCGGATGCGCGAGACCGCCTTCCTGACCCGTGGCCTGCGGATCGCGATCGTCGACGAGCGTGCCGAAGGCCACCAGGCGGAGTTCCGCTACGAGGGCGGGATCGTTGACTTCGTCTCCTACCTGAACGAGAACAAGGAGCCGATTCAGCGCAAGATCATCTCGTTCGCGGGCGAGAGCGAGGAGGGCGCGGTCGAGGTCGCGATGCAGTGGAACTCCTCGTATCAAGAGTCGGTCTTCTCGTTCGCCAACAACATCAACACGCACGAGGGGGGCTCGCACCTGAGCGGCTTCCGCTCGGCGCTGACGAGCGCGCTGAACAAGTACGCACGCGACAAGGGCGAGCTCAAGGAGAAGGACGAGAACCTCACGGGCGAAGACGTGCGCGAGGGCTTGACGGCCGTGATCTCGGCGAAGCTTCAGGACCCGCAGTTCGAGGGGCAGACGAAGACCAAGCTCGGCAACCCGGGCATGCAGGGCTTCGTGCACTCGATCGTCAACGCGCGTCTGGCCGAATTTCTCGAGGAGAACCCACAGGACGCGCGGGCGGTGATCCGCAAGGCCGTGCAGGCCGCACAGGCTCGCGCCGCTGCGCGCAAGGCCCGGGACCTCACGCGCCGCAAGTCGGCGCTCGAGAACTCGACCCTTCCTGGCAAGCTCGCTGACTGCTCGGTCAAGGACCCGGCGTTGGCCGAGCTGTTCGTGGTGGAGGGCGACTCCGCCGGCGGCTCCGCCGTCAGCGCCCGCGATCGCAACACACAGGCCATCCTCCCGCTGCGGGGGAAGATCCTGAACGTGGAGAAGAGCCGGATCGACAAGGTCCTCCAGAACACCGAGATCCAGGCCCTGATCACGGCGGTCGGGACGGGCGTTCGCGACGAGTTCGATATCGAGAAGGCCCGGTACCACAAGGTCGTGCTGCTGACCGACGCCGACGTGGACGGAGCGCACATCCGGACGCTGGCCCTGACGCTGCTGTTCCGCGAGATGCAGCCGCTGATCGAGGCCGGCTACGTGTACATCGCCAAGCCTCCTCTGTACCGGCTCACCCGGGGTGGGAAGCACCGCTACCTGGAGCGCGAGTCCGAGTTGGAGGACATCCTGCTCGGGGACAAGTTCGAGAAGATCCAGGTCTTCGACCGGTACAACAAGCCGTTCAAGCTGACCGAGGCACGCTGGAAGCGGTTCACGAAGCTGCTCAAGCAGTACGAGGGTTGGGCGTCCGCACTGCGCACGGCCCACGGCCACGGGGTCGTCGCGTTCCTCCAGCAGGCGCGACTGCTCGAAGAGCAGATCACCGACGCCGACGCGCTCCTGCGGCACATAGCCAAGGACGGAAAGAACGGCGACAGCTACACCACCGAGCTGGTGGCAGAGACTCCGGAGGAAGTGGTCATCCGCACAGTCGAGGCAAAGACAGGGCTGGCGACGACGCACCACGTGCGCCGGGCGGCGCTCGACGCCAACGAGTACCACCGGCTGACGGCAGTGCATCAGGAGATCGCGGAGCTGACAGGGACGCCTCCGTTCCACGTCAAGCTCGGCGATGCGAGCAGCGACGCGACCACGTTCGCGGATCTGCGCACGGCGATCCTGGCCGTCGCTCAGCGCGGCATCCAGTACTACCGCTTCAAGGGCCTCGGCGAGATGGATGCCGAGGAGCTGCGAGAGACGACCATGGATCCCGAGACCCGCACGTTGGTGCGGGTGACGATGGAAGACGCGGCCTCGGCCGATCTCGTGTTCTCGATGTTGATGGGCGACCAAGTCGAGCCGCGGCGGGCGTTCATCGAGGAGAACGCGCGGCTGGTCGCCAACCTGGACGTGTAGCCGATGTCGGCGGTCGACACGATCTCCGGCGGCAACATCGAGCCGCGTCCGCTCGAAGACGAGATGCGCTCCGCGTATCTCGACTACGCGATGTCGGTCATCGTCTCGCGCGCGCTGCCGGACGTGCGCGACGGGCTAAAGCCGGTCCACCGCCGAGTCCTGCACGTGATGAACGAGCTCGGGCTCCAGCCCGGCCGCCAGCACGTCAAGTGTGCCCAGATCGTGGGCGAGGTCATGGGCAAGTACCACCCCCACGGCGACTCCCCGATCTACGACACGCTCGTCCGCCTGGCGCAGGACTTCTCGCTGCGTTACCCGCTCGTCGACGGCCACGGGAACTTCGGGAACATCGACGGGTACTCGGCGGCGGCCATGAGATACACAGAGGCGCGTCTCGACCGGCTCGCCGTCGAGATGCTTCGGGACATCGACCAGGAGACGGTCGATTTCGTCCCCACATACGACGGCGCGAAGCAAGAGCCGGTGGTACTGCCGTCCCGGTTCCCGAACCTGCTGGTCAACGGCGGCTCCGGGATCGCGGTCGGGATGGCGACCAACATCCCGCCTCACAACCTGCGCGAGGTGATCAAGGCCACGATCGCGTACATCGACGACCCGGCGATCGACGTCGAGGGTCTGATGAAGCACATCAAGGGCCCTGATTTCCCGACGGCGGGCACCATCTTGGGCCGCGACGGAATCCGTGAGGCGTACAAGACCGGACGCGGCCGGATCCGGGTCCAGGCCAAGGCCCACGTCGAGCCAATCGGCCAGGGCAAGGAGGCGATCATCGTCACCGAGCTCCCCTACCAGGTGCGCAAGGGGGGCGACGGCGGCCTGATCATGAAGATCCGCGACCTGGTGCTCGAGAAGAAGCTGTCCGAGGTCACCGACCTGCGCGACGAGTCAGACCGCCACGGGATGCGGATCGTGATCGAGCTGAAACGCGACGCGATCCCCAAGGTGGTCCTCAACAAGCTCTACAAGCACACCCCGATGCAGGCCACGTTTGGGGTCAATATGGTCGCGCTCGTCGACAACGTGCCGCGCACGCTGTCGCTGCGCGAGGTGATCACCCACTACGTCGATCACCAGCGCGAGGTGATCGTCCGCCGGACGAAGTACGAGCTGCGGCGCGCCGAGGAGCGGGCCCATGTGCTCGAGGGCCTGCTGGTCGCGCTCGACAATCTCGATGAGGTGATCGCGCTCATCCGGGGCTCGCGCGATCCGGAGACGGCTCGCACCAGCTTGCTCGAGCGCTACGAGCTGACGCTCGTTCAGGCCCAGGCCATCCTTCAGCTGACGCTGAGCCGGCTGACGGCGCTGGAGGCCGACAAGATCAAGCAGGAGCACGCAGACCTAATCGAGCGGATCGCTGAGCTGCGGGAGATTCTTGGCGACGAGAACAAGATCTATGGCGTGATCAAGGAGGAGCTCCAGGAGATCGCCGATGCCCACGGCGACGAACGCCGCACCGAGATCACATACGCCGAGGGCGACCTTGACATCGAGGACCTGATCGCCGATCAGCAGATGGTGATCTCGATCACCCATTCGGGCTACATCAAGTCGCTCCCGCTCTCAACCTACCGCCAGCAGCGCCGCGGCGGCATTGGCATCTCGGGCGGCGATATGAAGGAGGACGACTACATCGAGCACCTGTTCGTCTCCTCCACCCACGACTACCTGCTGTTCTTCACCAACCGCGGCAAGGTCTACCGGCTGAAGGTGTACGAGCTGCCCGAAGCGTCGCGCACCGCGAAGGGCCGGGCGCTCGTCAATCTCCTGCCGCTGCGAGAGGGCGAGCGGGTCCAGTCCGTGCTCTCAACTCGCGACTTCAACGAAGGTAAGTACCTGGTGTTCGCCACCCGCAGCGGGATGGTCAAGAAGACCGAGTTCGGCGCCTACAACACCCCCATCAAGGCAGACGGGATCATCGCCATCAACATCCGCGACGACGACGAGCTGATTCACGTCCGCCGTACGAGCGGCAACGACGACATCATCATGGTCTCACGCTCGGGCCAGGCCGCCCGCTTCTCAGAGCAGCAGGTCCGGCCCATGGGCCGTGACACCAGCGGCGTGCGCGGGATGAACGTCTCTCAGAAGGGCAACGCCGTGCTGGCCATGGACGTGGCTCGCGACGACCAGGAGCTGCTTGTCGTGACCGAGAACGGCTACGGCAAGCGCACGCCGATCCCCGACTATCCCGTGAAGGGCCGCGGCGCGATGGGCGTCAAGACGATCACCCTGACAGAGAACAAGGGACAGCTGGCCGGGGCGCTCGTCGTCCGCGAGCACCAGGAGCTGGTGTTCATCTCCCAGAACGGGATGGTCCAGCGCACCTCCGTGCGCGGCATCAACCGCTACGGCCGCGCCTCCCAGGGCGTCCGCGTGATGAACATCCGCGACGACGACCAGGTAAGCGCCGTCGCGCTGATCGTCGAGTCCGATGCCGATACGGCTGCCAAGGTCCTGAACGGCGAGAATGGGGACGAACCCGCCGAGGACGGCAGCGAGCCCGCCGAGACCTAATTGGGGCTTATACGGGGGCGACGGTGTTCCCGACCGGAGGCACTCGCGCGAAGCGCAGCGTGCCGATGGGCGGGGATCCGTTGACCCATCCTATTTTCCGTTGCGCGACCTTGTAATCTGAGGATCACCAGAGAAAGGAGGTGGTCCGGCTGAAGTATTCCTTAGGGACCCTGGAGGTGTCCGGCCGCTAGGTCCGGAGGCTGACCCCGCTTAGCGGAGTCCCCCCGAGACACCGTCGTGGTGGGCGCCGGGACTAGTCCCTCCGGCAGCAGTACTGCTCGCCTCGGTTCAGGGCAGCCAACTGTCACGCGAAGGGCGCCGCTTTTGTGCGGCGCCCTTCGTGCTAGAGATGGGGCACGTGTTTGGCTCCCGTGGCGGCTACTCTTGACCCATGTGCCGAAACATCAGGACTCTCTACAACTTTGATCCACCGGCTACCGACGAGGAAGTGCAGGGCGCTGCCCTTCAGTACGTCAGGAAGGTCAGTGGCTTCACCAAGCCGTCGAAGGCCAATGAAGAGGCGTTCGCCCGCGCCGTGGATGCGGTCGCGGAGGCCTCCCGAGAACTGCTCCACGCCCTGACGACCTCCGCGCCGCCCAAGGATCGCGAAGTCGAACGCGCCAAGGCCCAGGCCCGCGCGGCCCAGCGGTTGGCGGCCTAGGGCCCTAGGCCGCCAAGTACGTCCGCCAGGCCGCCGGGATAGACGGGGTAGCGACCTGGATGAAAACGTGGGGGCTCGGGGTCCGGGGCTGGCGCAGCAGCCGCATCCCGACCTGGCGCGGCAGCGCGTTGCCCTTGCGCCGGTTACAGGGCGCGCAGGAGGCGACGATGTTCTCCCAGCTTGACGGGCCCCCTTTCGAGCGGGGAACCACGTGGTCGACCGTCAGGTTTGCACGCGACCCGCAGTACTGGCACGTCCAGTTGTCGCGTGCGAACACCGCGCGCCGCGTGATCTTGCGGCGGTGCGTATCCCGGGGGATGCGCACGTATGTGACGAGGCGGATCACGATCGGGCGGGACATGGTCGTGGTCGCGGAGTGGAGCTCCCACTCGGCGTGCTCTATCACCTCCGCCTTCTCCTTGAGCAGCAGCACGACCGCTCGCCGAACCGTGCAGACGTTGATCGGCTCAAACGTCGCGTTGAGAACGAGCACCCGGCCAACCGTGGGTCCGCGTCGCTGGTGCTCGTCGCGCGACGCGGACCGCGCTGGTACTGGTGTTACCGCGGTGGCCATGGCTGGCGCCAGTGTAGCGAGGGGTGCCCCGGCGACAGCCCGGACGGAACCGGCGTTTGGGCACGCTCTGATGGCGGTCGCCGGGCGCCGCTTGGGCCGCCGCAGGGCCGCACCGGGCGCACGAACCGCTCACGCCCCAGACCACGCCGGGAACGATCCCAGCACCCTCAGCACCTCGACGTGCAGCCCGAGCGCCGCCAGCGATTCTGCGACGTGGGGCTCCGCGTCACGACCCTCGACATCCACGAAAAACATGTATCGCCCGAGCCCCTGCTTGCGCGGGCGCGACTCGATCCGCGTCAGGTTCACGGCGCGGGAGGAGAACTCCGCCAGGCAGCGGACGAGCCAGCCCGGCGCCTCAGAGCCCACACCCCAGAAGACGATCGCCGTCTTCCACGGACCGAGCAGCGGCTCTTCCGGGGCCGGCGGCCCGGATGGGGCGCCCACCGGACCCAGCCACACGAATCGCGTCTCGTTGTCGGCGATGTCCTCGACTCCCGCGCGCAGGAGGAGACATCCGTAGCGCTCGGCGGCGAGGCGGTTGCCCAATGCCGCCCATGGTCCGTCGTGCTCGGCGACCAGCCGGACGGCGTCGGCGGTCGAGGATCCGGCCAGAACCCGGGCTCCAGGAAGCCGGGTGCGGATGAACCGCGCGCATTGGGCAGTCGCCTGAGGATGGGAGACCACGGTCTCGATGTCCTCGAGCTCGAGCGCCGTTCGGGCGACCAGGCAGTGGCGGATCGGATGGACGACCTCGCCCACGATCGCGACGTCCTCGGTTTCCATCGCGAGCGCGTCGAGCGTGGCATTGACCGACCCCTCCAACGAATTTTCGATCGGCACCAGAGCTCGTTCGACGAGGCCGTCGTGAACGGCCATCACCGTGTCGTAGATGGTGGGAAGCGCGACCAGCTCGAGGTCTGCGCCATGCGTGGCGGCGATCAGCGCCTCGTGGGTGAACGTACCCTCGGGGCCGAAGTAGCCGACGCGCATGTCCCTGGGAGCGCTGTCGCGGCGCTATGCGCGCTGCGCTCGATCGCCGGCCCGTCCGAGCGCGAGCCTGATCGCTTCGTTTTCCTCCGGTGAGAGCTCGTGCTCGCTGCTGCCGTCCGTCACCTGCTTTGCATACAGGCGAGCCTGGTCGCGGTGGTGGATCGAGGACAGCACCACGCCCGAGCCTGTCTCGTCCAGTAGGGCGATCGATGTCGACTGGTGCCCCGACATCTCCCCCCAGGCGTCGTAATGGACCAGCGCCCGATGTGCGATCGATCGATCAAGTCGCACCTCGACCGTGTCCATGCGGTCCTGTAGCGCGCCCGCCATGTCCTCCACGTACTGATGAAGGGCTTCAACCTGGCCCTGCAGCCGGGCCGCGTGGGCGACCAGGTCCTCTCGGTGGTCGCCCAGCACCAGGAGCTGATCGGAACGTACCCGCCGGAGCCTGATGGCTAGCGACAGAGCCACCAAGAGCCCGATCACGGCCACGGCGGCGGCCGCGATGGCCACGATCCCCGCCAGGCTCGTCAGGTTGTGGATAACGGAGAGAGGCACTGCTGCTGTCGTCGCTGGGCCAGGCACGGCCGAGAGGATAGGAGACCCGTGGGCGGAGGCGGGCTCTCCCCCAGGCGCCTTAGTGGAACGTCACCGGGAAGGTCTGCGTGTTGTGGGTGGAGACGGTCTCCCCTGGGACCTTCTCGACCGTGGCGGTGACCGTGTAGCTCCCGGCTGGGGGAGCGGAGCTCAGCTGCACCTGCGCCGTGTACTGGTGGCCGGGCACGGTCTGGGGGGTAATCGACTGCCCGCTGATCGAGGTTCCGCCGACCTGCACCTTGACCACCACATTGGTCTCGTTGTTCTGGCCGTCGTTGGTGAAGGTGCAGGTGAACGTCGGCGGAGGATTGGCGGGTAGTGTGTTGGTCCCGCCGACGACCAGGGCAGTTCCGTTCACGCTGCAGGACTGCATGGCATGGCCGTGAATCCCGGGTGCCGCCTTACCGGATGACGTAGCAGGCAGGGCCGCCCCGAACTTCGCCGCCACAAACGTGGGCGTCAGCCACTGGATGTTCTGGACGAATTGGCCCGATGCGATCGGCTGGCCGTAGATGCCGGCGCCGTGAAGAGCGGAGACCACGGCCGGCGCGGTGTAGTCGGTGTACACCACGTCGGAGGAGTACAGCCTGGCCATCTCGGCCGCGATGGTCTTGGCGGCATCGGCGCTCGCAGCCTTCGACAGAGCTTGCTGAATCTGCGTAGCGATGCTGCTCACGCCGTCCCGCCGCATCTGAAGGGCCAGCAACAGGTCCTGCTGGCCCACCCTCATCTCGTTGGGGACGCTCAGCTGCTTTGCCTGGTTCAGCTGTGATCTCGTGTCCTGCAGGGTCTGGTTGACCTGGGTCTGGAGGTTGGTCGCGTTGCTGGCCCCGCTCGCGCCGGAGAGCTGGTTGAACAGGGTCTTCCCGGTCTGATTGGACTTCGCGATCAGGGTGCCAACGCTGTTGGAGTAGTCCTTGAGCGAGCTGTTTCGCTGAGAAACCTCGCAGCTGTGCACGCCGAGGACGATCAAAATCACCACGATCACGATCCCGGTGAGGGCGATCGCGCGCCTGATCACGAACGCCTGCTGGTCGCCGCCGGACCGCCGAGGACCGCTCGGCGGCCGGCGGCCGCCCGACGACGCCCGGCCCCTGCGCCGCGCCGTACGCTGCTCTGTCAGCGGCTCATCTGCGTCGTCGAAGAACGACAAGCTGTGGCTCCTTGGGGCGATTCGGGAACCTCGCAGTATGACCAGATGCGCGGGCGAAAATGCAAGTCCGGTAGCGGCGCGGCGTGCCCGTCCGCAGGGACGAGGTCAGAAATGTGGAACAACTGGGAGTGCGCGCCAGCCAGCTGCCAACCGCCCGCCGGCAATCGAACGCGACCACCAGAGCGAGACCCTTCGACACGCTGGTGCTCGGGCGCTATCGCCTCGGCGAGCGTCTCGGCGCAGGCTCGTTCGGCACGGTCTGGCAGGCGCGTGATGACCATCTCGAACGGGAGGTGGCGGTCAAGGTCGTACCGCGCGAGCGGATCATGGAGGCCCGTTTTGAGCGTGAAGCGCGGGCCGCCGCCCGGCTCAGTCATCCCGCCATCGTGACCTTGTACGAGGCCGCCGCCGACGATGAAGCTGCCTACCTGGTGTCCGAGCTCGTCCGCGGTGCCACCCTCGGAGCGCTGCTGGACGCCGGCCGCTTCTCGGACCGCGACATCGTGGCCATCGGGATCGCCCTCTGCGACGCCCTGGCTTACGCCCACTCCCAAGGCATCGTCCATCGGGACGTCAAGCCATCGAACATCCTGGTGCCTGACCAACCCGCCAGCGCCAGCTACCCGGCCAAGGTGACTGATTTCGGCGTGGCGCGCGTGCTCGGCGGTGACTCGTTGACCGCCACGGGCGACGTCGTCGGAACCGCGGCCTACATGGCGCCGGAGCAGGCGGCCGGACGCCCAGCCGGGGCCGCCGCGGACCTATACGCGCTTGCGCTGGTCTGCTACGAGGCGCTGACGGGGGTGAACCCGATCGCGCCTGGTCCCTCTGGCCACCGCGCCGCCCGCCTGGGGGCACATCTGCCCCCGCTGCGTCGGCAGCGCCGCGACCTGCCGCGCGCCCTGGGTCAGGGAATCGATCTGGCGCTGCGCCCGCGTCCTCGCGAGCGAGGGACGATCGAGGACTTCAAGCGAGCAATGTCGAGCGGTTTTTCGGAGCTGCGAGACGTGCCGGGGGTGGTGGAAGGGCCCTGGCGCCCGCGGCCAGGGCGCGCTACTCGCCGCGAGGAAGCTCGGCCCGGTGATGGCGTGCAGCCGGGAGCTCGTGCCGCGGTGGGCGCTCACAGGCGCGACGTCGTTGGCCCTCCGGGAGCCGTCGACCCCGACGCAGTCGCCGAAAGCAGGGCGCCGCCACGCTGGCAGGAGCGTGCGATCGCCTGCGCCTGCATGGCGCTACTCGCTGCCTGGCTGGCGCGACGCATATTGGGGCCGCCCTCGGTCGCCCCCGCCGTGGTCGCGCTCTTAGCGGCGGGGTTCGTCCTCGTCCTGCCGCGCCTGGGATTCGTCGCGGTCATCTCCGCCTTGGCGACCGCGGCCGCCTTGAGGGGCCACTCGGGGGAGGCGGTAATCATCTTGGTAGGCGCGGTCGTCCCAATGTCGGTCCTTCTACGCAAAGGCGTTGCCTGGCCGCTCGCGGCCGGAGCCCCGGCGCTCGGCGCAATCGGTCTAGCCGGTGCCTGGCCGGCGTTCGCCGCCTGCGCTCGGTCCGCATGGCAGCGGGCGGCCCTGGGGCTGGCGGGGTGGGTTTGGCTGCTGCTTGCAACCCCGCTGAGTGGAGCGGCTCTCTACCTACCCGCGCCGGCGGGCCTGCCGCAGCACAGCGTGTGGAGCTCATCGGCGCATGAGACGGTCCACCACGTCCTCGTGCCGCTGGCCAGGTCGGGCGCGCTCGCCGGCGCTCCCGTCTGGGCGCTCGCTGCCGTCGCGCTTCCGCATCTGGTCAAGCGCCGCTCATTCGCGCTCGATGCGGTCCGCGTCGCGGGCTGGACGGCGGTCGTCGTATCCGCAACGGAGCTCGCGATGCACGCGGCCGGGGCTGGCTCGGCGCTCTCGGCCCCACGCACTGCAGTTATCGGCGCTGTCGCCGCCGCTATCGTCGCCCTCTGCCCATCAGCAGCTGCCGCTTGGCGGCAGAGGTCCCGCTCGAACGAACCTCAGGCCGGCATTCCGTAGCATCACCGTGCCGCCCCGCGGCGTCGTATGAGTGTGCTCAGAAACCTGGAGGAAAAGATCGCTGGCCTGGTCGAAGGCACCTTCAGCCGTGCCTTCCGGTCCGAGGTGCGCCCAGTGGAGATCGCCCGGAAACTGGCCCGCGAGATGGAGGAGCACAAATCGTTCTCGGTCTCCCGGACATACGTCCCCAACGAGTACCGCGTGTTCCTTTCCCCGCGCGACCGTCAGCGCTTCGCCGACTACGAGGACGCGCTGGCCAGCGAGCTGGCCGGATATCTGCTCGAGCACGCTCGCCGCGAGCGGTTGGTGATGCTCTCCCGCCCGACGATCGAGTTCGAGACGGACGATCGGCTGGGACTCGGGGAGTTTGGGATCCAGACCCGGGTCGTCCAGCCCGACGAGGAGGCCGAGCCGGCCCCGGCACCCGCGGAACAGAGCGGCCGGACGATGGTGTACAGCGCCGCCGGACGCGTGGCCGAGCCGCTCGAGGAGCGGGCTCGGGAGCGGCACGAGACCGTGCTCCTGGTGTTAGACGGTAGGCGTCTGCTGGTCGGGCCCACGGGCGTCACGCTCGGTCGCAGCAGCAGGTGCGACGTCGTGCTCGACGATCAGAACGTCTCGCGCCAGCACGCCGAGCTCCGGCCTCGCGGCGGCTCCTGGGTGCTTACGGACCTTGGTTCCACGAACGGCTCGAGCGTCAACGGACGGCGGATCGATGCTCCGACCGTCGTCAAGCCCGGCGACGAGATCGAGCTCGGCACATCCGTGATGACGTTCGAGCTCGAGTGACGTGGAGGAAGCGGATGCTCGAGCCCGTATCGGTGGGACTCAAGTTCGCGTTCCTAGTCGTGCTGTACCTCTTCCTGATGTGGGTGGCGTGGAGCGCTATCCGGGACTTGAGGCGGGGCCGGCGGGGAGTCGCTAGCCCCGAGCAGCAGCGGCCCGAGGACGCAACCGGGATGTACTCGGCGGCGGACGCCCTCATCGACGCCGGAATCGACGCGGAGCCCAAGCTGCTGGTCGAGCGGGCCCCTGGGCACCAATCCGGCGTGGCATACGGGCTCGACGAAGCCGTGACCCTCGGCCGAGGGGACGTCGAGATCCGGCTTGACGACCCCTTTGCTTCCACTCGCCACGCGAGAATCTCGCGACAGGGTCCGGTCGTTGTGATCGAGGATCTTGGCTCGACGAACGGGACATATCTGAACGACGAGCTACTGACCGGTCCGCAGCCGCTGCACGACGGCGACCGGATCCGGATCGGCGATTCGGAGTTCTCCTACCTGCAAGAACCGAGGGAAGTTGCTCCGAGCCGCTGACACGATCGCGAAGAGTGATACCGGCCGACAGCGCCGCGAGAACGAGGACTCGGCGCTGGCCCAGGCGCCGGTGTTCGTTGTCGCCGATGGAATGGGCGGCGCCCAGGCAGGCGAGGTCGCCTCGCAGATCGCAGTAGAGGCGTTCGCTCAGGGACTGCCTGACTCCGGCACAGCCGAGCAGCGGCTGGTGAGCCGCGCTCAAGAAGCAAACCGGCGCATCTTCGACGTCTCCCGTTCCGAGCGCGAGCGGGCCGGGATGGGAACGACGCTGACGGCGGCCTACCTCGATGACTCGACCCTGACGATCGCGCACGTCGGCGATAGTCGCGCGTACTTGTTCCGAGGCGGCTCGTTGCGGAGGCTGACGCAGGATCACTCGCTGGTCGACGAGCTCGTCCGCCGCGGCAAGCTGACCGAGGAGCAGGCGGCCGAGCACCCGCAGCGGTCGATCATCACGCGGGCACTGGGCCCGGAGCCCGAAGTGGAGGTCGACACCTGGACCTATCCGGTGCGGGCAGGTGACGTCCTGATGCTGTGCAGCGACGGCTTGACGTCGATGGTCTCCGAGGAGCGCGTCGAGGAGATCCTCGCCTCCAGCGACAGTCTCAAGGCGGCAGCCCAGGGTCTGATCGACGAGGCCAACGCCGCCGGCGGGCGGGACAACATCACCGTCGTCCTGTTCCGGGTGGAGGACGTGGAGGGCGGCGTAGACGGCGTTGTGGACCAGCCGACGATGGTTGGGGCCCCGGCCGTAGCTCGTAGCGCGTCCGGGGCGACGGGCGCTTCCGGCGTCAGCAAGGCTGAACCGGCGCCACGGATCCGCGCCGGGCGCCACTCGGGCGAAGCCGCGGTGACGTCCGGGGTGGTCCGTGAGCGGCGGCACTTGCTTAGACGGCACAAAGCAGTAGCGGCGTTAATCGCCGTCGTGATCGTCTTGGCCCTGATCATCGCCGGCGGCTATCTGGCCACTCGGAATCTGTATTTCATCGGCACAAACGCCAACGGGATCGTCACGATCTACCGGGGGCTGCCGTACGACCTGCCGGCGGGCATCCATCTTTACGAGACCTTCTACGTCTCGGGCGTGCCCGCGTCGCTGGTTCCTCCCGACCGCAGGTCGGCTGTGTTCAACAACGACCTGCGGTCGGAGTCGGACGCCGCTGGGATCGTGCGAGCCCTGGAGCTTGGGCAGCTGGCGAAATGAGCTATGCGCGAACGTAACCGCGAGCTACTGGCTCTGATTCCGGCCTCGCTGCTGGTGACAGCCGGCTTCGCCGGGGTGTTCATCCAGCGCTCAAACGCGCTCTCGAACGTGTCGCTCACCTACGGAGCGATCTTCCTCGGCCTGTGCGTTGCCGGACATGTGTTCATCAGGGCGACGCTGCCCCACGCCGATCCCTACCTGTTCCCGCTGGCGGCGGTGCTGGCGAGCTTCGGGATCGTGATGATCTACCGGATCGATTCCACCCAGGCGCGCCTACAGGCGCAGTGGTTCGTGCTCGGGCTGATCCTGTTTGCGGCCACGATCGTGATCTTCCGGGATTACCGCAAGCTCGAGCGCTACCGCTACCTGATCATGGCCGTCTCGCTGGTGCTGCTCGTGCTCCCGCGGCTGCCGGGAATCGGCTACTCGGCCAACGGCGCCTATCTCGGCGTCCGGATTCCCGGCCTGTTCGTGTTCCAGCCGCCGGAGTTCGCGAAGATCGGACTGGTCGTCTTCCTGGCCAGCTACCTGCGCGATACTCGCCAGGTGCTGGTGATGGGTGCCCGGCGGATCGCGGGCATCACGCTGCCGCCGCTCAAGTACTTCGGGCCGGTACTGCTGATCTGGGGCCTGGCGATGGGGATCCTGGTCGTGCTCTCAGACATCGGCTCGTCGGTCATGTTCTACGGCGCCCTGCTGGCGATGCTGTACGTGGCCACCAACCGCGTGTCATTCGTCGTGATCGGGTTGATCGCGGCCGCCATCGGCTTCTGGTACCTAGGCACGCACATCACGCACGTCCACGCGCGGATCGAGACCTGGCTGCATCCTTTCAACGCCACGCTCTACCACGCCCCGCTGGGCAGCTACCAGATCGCGAACTCCGTATTCGCCCAGGCCGCCGGCGGGATGTTCGGACAGGGATTCGGTCAGGCGGTGCTGACGATTCCCGGTGGTGGCCCGCTGCTGCCCGCGCCGCAGACCGACATGATCTACGCGGTGATCACCGATGAGCTGGGCCTGTTCGGCGCGGCGGCGGTGCTGCTCACCTACCTGCTGTTCATCTGGCGAGGCTTCAAGGTGGCCATGCTGGCGCGTGACTCGTTCTCGACACTGCTGGCCACCGGCCTGACGGCCATGTTCGCGCTCCAGGTGTTCGTGATCGTCGGGGGGGTCACACGGGTGATCCCCTTGACCGGAGTCACGCTGCCATTCATCTCCTACGGAGGATCGTCGATCCTCGCCAACTTCGTCCTGCTGGCGCTGATACTGCTGGTCTCGGATCGGGCGCGGAGGCCGGCGTGAACGTCCCCATCATCCGGTTGTTCGCCCTGACCGTGGCGCTGTTCGCCGTGCTTTTGATCTGGACCTCGCGCTGGACCGTGTTCGACGCCAAGTCGCTGAACAACAACGCGCTCAACAGCCGCACGCTGATCGACGAGCTGAAGATCAAGCGCGGAAGGATTCTCGCCGACGACGGCTCGGTCTTAGCGAAGTCGGTGCCGGCGGTGGCCCATACCTGGAAGCGCACATATCCCACCGGCCCGCTGTTCGCGCAGGCGGTCGGTTACTCGATCGCTACCCAAGGCCGGTCAGCCGGGCTCGAGCGATCGCGCGGAAACGAGCTGCGCGGCCTGCAGAGTGGTCTGTCGTCGGTCTTCGGGCAGACGAGCTCCCAGCGGGTCGGCGATGACGTGTACACCACACTCGATCCCAAGGCCCAGCAGGTCGCCGTTCAGCAGCTCTCCGGTCAAGCCGGATCCGTCGTCGCCCTCAACCCGAAAACGGGAGCGGTCAAGGTGATGTATGCCAACCCCTCGTACAACGACAACAACGTTGACGCGCCGGGCGTATCGACCTTTAATCGCGCGACGCAGGCCTCATACCCGCCGGGCTCGACTTTCAAGGTGGTAACCGACACGGCCGCGATCGACAGCGGCAAGTACGCGCCTGACTCGACGGTGAACGGCAACTCGCCGATCAACGTCTCTGGGGTACCGCTGTCGAACGATGGCAACCAGTCGTGGGGTCCCCAGTCGCTCACGACCGCGCTCACGTACTCGATCAACACGATCTGGGCCCAGGTTGCCGAGAGCGTGGGACGCACAACGATGACCAACTACATGCGACGGTTCGGCTTCTACGCAAGGCCCCCTCTCGATTACCCCCCCGACGAGCTGAACCCCAGCCAACCGTGGACGCCGACCAAGCCGTCGCGGCCGTACCCGCCGGCGAGTCCGAGCGAGGACATCGGCCGGATCGGGATCGGGCAGGGCGGCCTCCTGGTCACGCCGCTACAGATGGCGATGGTCGCCTCGGCGGTCGCCAACGGCGGGAAGCTGATGGTGCCGCACTTCACGTCCCGCGTCGTCGACCAGACCGGCCGCACGGTCGAGACGATCAAGCCGAGCGTCTACAGCCAGGTGATGAAGCAATCCGTGGCTGGGGAAATCACGCAGATGATGCGCAACGTCGTCGAAGAGGGGACGGGCACGCCGGCGCAGTTGGGCGGCATCAGCGTGGCCGGTAAGACCGGTACGGCCTCGATCGGGCCGGCGAACTCAAATTTGAATCAGCCGTGGTTCATCGGTTTCGCGCCGGTCGAGAATCCGACCGTCGCCGTGGCGGTCACCGTCGATCAGTCGCAGGGTGGGTTCGGCGGGACGATCGCCGCACCGATCGCCAAGGCCGTGATCCAGACCCTGTTATCAGGGGGCCAGTGAGATGCCTGACGCTGTAATCGGCTCGTTCATCGACCACCGTTACAAGGTAGTCTCTCGCCTCGGCTCGGGCGGGATGGCGGACGTGTATCTCGCCGAGGACGAGCAGCTGGGGCGCAAGATCGCGCTGAAGCTGCTGCACCGACGCTTCGCCGAGGATCCCGACTTCGTGGAGCGCTTCCGGCGTGAGGCCCAGGCTGCCGCCGGTCTTCAACATCCGAACGTCGTGGGCGTCTACGACCGCGGTGGGTACGACGGCACGTACTACATCGCGATGGAGTACGTCCCGGGGCGGACGCTCAAGCAGCTGATCCGCGACGAGGCGCCGCTCGACCCCGTGCGGGCCATCGACATCACGATGCAGGTCCTGAAGGCGGCCCGGTTCGCGCATCGGCACGGCGTGATCCACCGCGATCTGAAGCCCCAGAACGTCATCGTTGGCGAATCCGATCAGGCGAAGGTGACGGACTTCGGGATCGCGCGCGCCGGCGCCTCGGACATGACCGAGACCGGCTCGATCCTCGGCACCGCGCAGTACCTCTCGCCCGAGCAGGCACAGGGACACGCGGTCAGCGCCTCCTCCGATCTCTACTCGATCGCCGTCGTGCTGTACGAGATGCTCACCGGTCACGTGCCGTTCGACGGGGACCAGGCGGTGACGATCGCCATCAAGCACGTGTCCGAGGCGCCGACCGCTCCCACCACCGTGAACCCGAACCTCCCGGTGGAGCTGGAGCAGGTCGTGATGTGGGCGCTCAACAAGAATCCCGCCGACCGGCCCGCGGACGCAGACCAGTTCATCGCGGCGCTCGAGCACGCCAAGGCGGCGATCGTCTCGGGCGCGACCGGGCAGCGGACCGCCTCGATGGCCGCCGTGGCAGCGGGAGCCGCAGGACTGGCAGTCGGCGCGGGAGCGGCCGCCGGGGGCATTCCAGCCCCAGCAGACGCGAAAGCTGGGGCCGAAATGCCCCCGCCTTCCGGGGAAGCAGCCGCGGAAGATGGTGGCGGGCCGCCGCCCGGCGAGCCCGAGGCGCCTCGCAAGCGCCGGGGCAGGAACTGGTTATGGGCGCTGGTGGCGGCGGTCGTTCTCGCCGGCGCGGGCGTCGCGGCGTATCTGCTGACGCAGCCCGCGCAGGTCCTGGTGCCGCCGGTGGTGGGTGAGCAGTTCGACATCGCCCGCACCCAGCTTCTGAACAAGGGCTTCCAGGTCCACGAGATCAGCGAGACCAGCAATCACCCTGCCGGTCAGGTGTTCGCTGAGATCCCGATCGGCGGCGCCAAAGCGGACAAGGGCTCGACCGTCACCCTCACCGTCTCCACCGGACCAGGGAACACGTCCGTGCCCGCGGTGGAGGGGCAGCCACTCGATGCAGCCCGGCGGGCGATCCAGCAGGCCCACCTAAAGGTGGGGCAGGTGCAACAACAGAGCTCGAGCCAGGTCCCGAACGGTGACGTGATCAGCACCTCCCCGACCGCCGGACAGACGGTGCAGATAAATACCTCGGTCGAGATCTTTGTCTCCTCCGGCAAGCCGCTGGTGAGCGTCCCGAACGTGGTCGGACAGTCGCAGGACAGCGCCAAGTCCGCCCTGCAGGGGGCCGGATTCCAGGTGAGCACGAATACGCAGAGCTCGTCCGCCAAGGCCGGCAATGTGATCAACCAGGACCCGGCAGGTGGTAGCCAGGCCGCCTCCGGCTCGACCGTCACGCTTGTGATCTCGTCGGGCCCGGCGAACACAACCACGACCCCGACGGCAACGGTGCCGAGCGTCACAGGCCAGAAGTCGGGTCCGGCCACGAACGCGCTGCAGGGGGCTGGCTTCAAGGTCAGCCAGACGACAAAGCCGGTGACCAGCCAGTCGAAGGACGGGGTCGTCGTCAGCCAGGACCCCGGGGGCGGCTCTAGCGCGCCCAAGGGCTCGACGGTGACAATCGTTATCGGCCAACTCCAGCAGTCGGGCGGGACGACGAACACGACCACGACGCCGTGACACCACTCCGCGTCGCGGTCCTCGGAGGCGGGCGGTCCTCCGAGCACGAGGTTTCGCTGGCCTCGGCGGCGTCGGTGCGCGCCGGCCTTCAGCGGGCCGGGCACGAGCTCATGGCCATCGAGGTCGGACGCGACGGAGTCTGGCGGCGCGAGGGCGAACCTCTGTCTCTGACCCCCGGCCTGGGCCTCGAGGGCGCCGACGTCGTGTTCCCGGCGCTGCACGGTCCGTTCGGAGAGGACGGAACGGTTCAGGGCCTACTGGAGTGCCTGGACGTGCCGTACGTCGGGGCGGGGGTGCTGGCCTCCGCTCTGTGCATGGACAAGGTGCTGTTCAAGGAGCTCATGGATCGGGCCGGCGTTCCTCAGGTCGACTTTCGATCGGTGCGCGTCGAGTGCTACCGCTCCGACGAGCGGGCAGTGCTCGATGACCTGGCCGGCCTGGGGCTGCCCCTTTTCGTGAAGCCGG
>Ga0209577_10001949_pt1 | contig 20142 bp, 18 predicted proteins | sample GraSoiAngelo_109_FD_185874 | JGI IMG/M metagenome (GOLD analysis project Ga0209577, IMG submission 185874) | Grasslands soil microbial communities from the Angelo Coastal Reserve, California, USA - 14_0903_12_20cm (SPAdes) (version 2) | ecosystem: Environmental > Terrestrial > Soil > Grasslands...
CCGCCGTAGGCTTCCGCCATCACCTTCGTCAGCGCCGCCGTCAAGGTCGTCTTGCCGTGGTCGACGTGACCAATCGTGCCCACGTTCACGTGCGGCTTGGTGCGTGCGAATTTCTCTTTGGACATGGCGTAATTCCTTACCTGACTCCTACAGCGCTCTACTCTTCTTTGATGATGCCGTCGGCAATGTTGGGCGGCACTTCCACGTACTTGGAAAATTCCATGGTGAAGGTGGCGCGGCCCTGGCTCATCGAGCGCACGGTGGTCGCGTAGCCGAACATCTCCGACAGCGGCACGTCCGCCGTGATGGCCTTGCCGGCGGGAGTCTCATCCATGCCGGTGATCTGGCCGCGGCGGCGGTTGAGATCCCCGATCACGTCGCCGGAGTAGTCCTCCGGTGTCACCACTTCGACCTTCATGATGGGCTCGAGCAGCACCGGCTTGGCCCTCTTGAAGCCCGCCTTGAAGCCGATCGATCCGGCAATCTTGAACGCCATCTCGTTCGAGTCGACGTCGTGATAGGAGCCGTCGAACAGTGTCACCTTCACGTCCACCACCGGGTAGCCGGCGATGACGCCGGTCTCCTCGGCTTCCCTGATGCCCTTGTCCACCGCCGGGACGTACTCGCGCGGCACGCTGCCGCCGACGACGCCGTTGACGAACTCGTTGCCCTTGCCCGACTCATTCGGCTCGAGCTTCAGCCACACGTGGCCGTACTGACCGCGCCCGCCCGTCTGCCGTATGAACTTGCCTTCGCTCTCGACCTTGGCACGGATAGTCTCGCGGTAGGCGACCTGCGGCTTGCCGACGTTCGCCTCGACCTTGAACTCGCGCTTCATGCGGTCGACGATGATCTCGAGGTGCAGCTCGCCCATGCCGGAGATGATGGTCTGCCCCGACTCCTGGTCGGTGCTGACGCGGAACGAGGGGTCTTCCTTGGCGAGGCGCTGTAGTGCCAGCCCCATCTTTTCCTGGTCGGCCTTGGTCTTCGGCTCGACCGCGACTGAGATGACGGGCGCCGGGAACTCCATCTTCTCGAGCGTGATGTCCTTCTCGAGATCGCACAGCGTGTCGCCGGTGATGACGTCCTTCAGTCCCACCGCGGCGGCGATATCGCCGGCGCGCACTTCCTTGATCTCGGTGCGCTCGCTGGCGTGCATCTGCAGCAGCCGCCCGATGCGCTCTTTCCTGTCCTTGGTCGGCACGAACACGGTGTCGCCGGAGTTGAGGACGCCGGAGTAGACGCGGAAAAACGTGAGATTACCGACGAACGGGTCATTCAGGATCTTGAAGGCGAGCGCCGCGAACGGCTGGTCATCGCTCGCCTTGCGCGTGGCCGGGTGGCCGCGGTCATCTACCCCCGTGACGTCGGGCATGTCGACGGGGGCGGGCATGAACTCGATGATGGCGTCGAGCAGCGCCTGCACACCCTTGTTCTTGAAGGCCGAGCCGCACATGCAGAGCACCAGCTCGTTCCTGATCGAGCGCTCGCGAAGCCCGGCGCGGATCTCGGCGTCGGAGAGCTGCTCGTGCTCGAGGTACTTGTGCATGAGCGTGTCGTTCGCCTCGGCGGCCGCTTCGATCATCTTGCCGCGGTACTCTGCCGCCTGGTCCTTCAGGTTAGCGGGGATGTCGCGATACTCGAACTTCATCCCCTGGGTCGACATGTCCCAGTAGATGGCCTTCATGCGGATGAGATCGACCACGCCCTCGAAGTCTTCCTCGGCGCCGATCGGCAGCTGGATCGCGAGCGGATTGGCGCGCAGGCGCGCCCGGATCATGTCGATGACGCGCAGGAAGTTGGCTCCCGCGCGGTCCATCTTGTTGACGAAAGCGATGCGCGGCACGCGGTACTTGTTCATCTGCCGCCATACGGTCTCCGATTGCGGCTGCACGCCCGCGACCGAGTCGAAGAGCGCGACGGCGCTGTCGAGCACGCGTAAGGAGCGCTCCACCTCGATGGTGAAGTCGACGTGCCCGGGGGTGTCGAGGATGTTGATGCGATGCTCGGGGAAGCTGCTGTCCATCCCCTTCCAGAAGCAGGTGGTGGCGGCGGCGGTGATGGTGATGCCGCGCTCCTGTTCCTGCTCCATGTAGTCCATGATCGCCGCGCCGTCGTGAACCTCGCCGATCTTGTGCGACACGCCGGTGTAGAAGAGGATTCGTTCGGTCGTGGTCGTCTTCCCCGCGTCGATGTGCGCGGAGATGCCGATGTTCCGATAGCGCTCGATGGGCGTCGCGCGTGGCACGGTCAGTGTCCTCGGGCTCTCTTACCAGCGGTAGTGCGCGAAGGCCTTGTTGGCCTCCGCCATGCGGTGCGTGTCCTCGCGCTTGCGCACCGCGGCGCCGCGGTTCTCGGAGGCGTCCATCAGCTCGTGCGCCAGACGGAACGCCATGGACTTCTCGCTTCTGTCACGGGCGGCCTCGATGACCCAGCGCATGGCGAGCGTCTGGCGGCGCGTGGACCGCACCTCGACCGGCACCTGGTAGGTGGCGCCGCCGACGCGGCGGGACTTCACCTCGACCACGGGCTTCACGTTATCGAGGGCCGTCGAGAGCACCTCGATGGCTTCCCCTCCCTGCTTGCCGGTCTTCTCGGCGATGCGGTCGAGGGCACCGTAGATGATGCGCTCGGCGGCCGCCTTCTTGCCGTTCTTCATGACGACGTTCATGAACTTGGCAAGCATCTCGTTGTTGAACTTCGGGTCCGGGAGGATGGTGCGGACCGGAGCTTGAGCTCGACGGGACATGTCTACCCCTTAACTCTTCGGGCGCTTGGCGCCGTACTTGGAGCGTCCCTGCTTGCGCTCGGCGACGCCGGCACAGTCGAGCGTGCCACGGATGGTGTGGTAGCGCACGCCAGGGAGGTCCTTCACGCGCCCGCCGCGGATGAGCACCACCGAGTGCTCCTGGAGGTTGTGGCCCTCGCCGCCGATGTAGCTCGAGACTTCGTAGCCGTTGGTGAGCCGCACGCGGCACACCTTGCGGAGCGCGGAATTGGGTTTCTTCGGGGTCGTGGTGTAGACGCGCGTGCACACCCCGCGCTTCTGCGGCGAGGCGGCGAGCGCCGGAACCTTGGTTTTTTCCGCCTTCGTCCGGCGCGGCTGCCGGATGAGCTGACCGGTGGTCGCCATCGTTTGCCTTACTCTCCAGCGCTCAGCGCCCCAGGGCGAGCGTCACTTGCGCACGAAGCGACCTCCGAGAAACACCGGGCCGCCTTCGTGGGGCGGCCCGGTACTCGTAAGTCGCTGTTTTCGGTGCCAGCGTGTCGATGAGGCCGGCCCGACAAAGGCCGGCGATTCTAGGTACGGGGCCGCGGGGTGTCAACCAGCACCCGCGCGCGGGGGAGCCTGCGCCATTGATGAAGCGTGGAGGCCCTCTTTAGGATAAGCGCGAGTTCGAAAACGGGCCTTTGCTTCGAAGAGGGAGACCCCGAAGGTGCCTCTCAAGGTGAACATCCGCCCAGCAGCCTCGAGCGATATTCCGGCGCTGCTCGTGCTGGTGCGCCGCTACTGGCACTTCGAGGGGATCGAGGGCTTCACGGCGCTGCGCATGGAGCTCGTGCTGCAGAGGCTGCTCGGCGACCCCCGCTTGGGGCTCATCTGGGTCGCGGAATCGGAGGGGCAGCTCCAGGGGTACCTGATCGCCGTGCTGGTGCTCAGCGTCGAGCACCAGGGGGTCATGGCCGAGATCGACGAGTTCTTTGTCATGCCGGAGGCCCGCACGTGCGGGGTCGGGGGACGGTTGCTCGCCGCTGCGGAGACGGCGCTCGCAGCGCGGGGGTGCGTGCGGCTGCAACTGCAGCTCGGGGTCGGCAATGCCGGGGGTCGCGCGTTCTACGAGCACCGCGGCTACTCCCCCCGGGCCGGGTACGAGCTCCTCGACAAGCCCCTCGCAGCCCGTTGACGAGCGCACCCCACGGCGCCCGGATTCCTCGACTCACCTCAACCGTCGTCTTGGGGGCTGCGGGCCGGCCCATACTCCGCGCCACACCGGCTAGGGAGAACAACCATGTCAGCGCTCAGCCTCCCGACCCACGCCTTAGGTCTCGCCCTGCTCGGCCTCCTCGGGCTCGCGAGCGCCCACCCCGGGACCCCCGACGTCTACCAGGCCGCCGTCGAGCATCAAGGACGGAGCAGCGACGACTTGAAGCGCGACTCGCTCGATCATCCCGCGGAAGTCTTGCGCCTCGCCGGAATCAAGCCGGGAATGCAGGTTGCGGATTACCTCGCCGGCGACGGCTACTACAGCGAGCTCTTGAGCTACGTCGTGGGACCCAAGGGGCACGTGCTGCTCATCAACAATGCCGCTTACGACGAGTGGAGCGAGAACCATTGGCAGGACCGTCTCGCCAACGGCCGGCTGCCGAACGTCGAGCATCGCACCGTGGACGTCGAGCACCTCGGGCTCCCCGAGCATTCGCTCGACGCGATCCTCCTCATCAAGGTCTATCACGACCTCTACTGGGTCGCGACCGAGGGTCCCTGGCCGAAGATCGATCCGGCGGTCGCACTGAACGAGCTCGCGCGCGTGCTGAAGCCGGACGGCATGCTGCTGCTCGTGGATCACTCCGCCAAACCCGGCACCGGCAGCGCCGACGCCGGACGCCTGCACCGCATCGACGAGGAATACGCGCGCAGCGACTTCGAGAAGCACGGGTTCCGCTTCGTGTCGAAGAGCGATTCGGTGCGACGGCCCGACGATCCGCGTGATCAGATCACCTACAAGGGACCGATGGTGGGCAAGACCGACCGCTTCATGATGGTGTTCAGGAGATCGAGGTGATGCCGGCGCGGCCCGCGCCGATGCCCTCGGGCGGGCAGCAGCCGGCGCGGGCTGCACGCCGTCGATTGAGCCCGCTCAAACCCAGGGTCCGAGCACCTTGGCGGCAGGAGGTTCGATGAGCGATCCATTCAGCCTGCAGCGCTTCGTCGACGCCCAAGAGGGAGTCTTCGCGGCGGTGCGCGCCGAGCTCGCCGCGGGACGCAAGCAGAGCCATTGGATGTGGTTCGTCTTCCCGCAGCTCAAGGGCCTCGGCTCGAGCGCGACGGCGCGTCATTACGCGATCGGCTCACTGGAGGAGGCGCGCGCCTATCTCGCGCATGCGGTGCTCGGGCCGCGACTGCGCGAGTGCACCGGGCTCGTGAACCGCATCGAAGGGCGCAGTGTCGAGGCGATCTTCGGTTACCCGGATCACCTCAAGTTCCGCTCGTGCATGACGCTGTTCGCCCGGGCCGCGGAAACTGTGACAGGGGCCGTCGGTGCGCACGCGCCCGGCCGTGCGCGCTCGGCTGATGAGGCTCAGCCCTTCCGCGAGGCGCTCGAGAAGTACTTCGCGGGCGAGGGCGATGCCCTCACCCTGCAGCTCCTCACCTCGGCTTGCGGAACCTGAAGATGAATTGATCGGTGTGCCCGCGGATCGCCGGGTCGAAGACCTTGGCGGTGTGCGGATCGTCATTGTTGCGCAGGACGGCGCTCGCGCCTTCGAACTTGAATCCGGCGGACGTCACCTCCTTCTTCACCGCCTCCGGGTCGATGCGATGGAGCGTCGCGGTGTCGCGCAAGCCCGAGCCCTTCTCCGCGGCGTGATCGAGAACCAGGTAGACGCCGCCCGGCTTGAGCGCCTGTAGGACTCTCTTGTCGAATTCGACGACGTCCAACTTATCCACGTTGTGGAGGTCGTGGTAGTTCTGCGAGGTCCACACGAGATCCAGGCCGTGCGGCAGCTCGAGCTGCGAGGGCTTGCTGACGATGACCGACACGTTGGCGTAGTGGCTGTCGGAGGTGATCGGCTGAAGGCGCGCCGCGGGGTCCGGTGCATCCGCCGGCGCATCGGGCCGGCGCGGCGGCACCACCGCGTAGACCTTGCCCTTCGGTCCCACCACCGCGCTCAACAGGCGCGTGAAGTATCCCCCGCCCGGAATGAGCTCAGCCACCTGGTCGCCGGGCTTGACGCCCGAAAAGGCGAGAGTGAGCGCCGGATGCCGATCGCCGTCCCGCTGGGTATCGGCCTCCGGGCGCGCGGAATCGCCGACCGCTCGCAGGGTATATGTGGGCGTCGACACGGCCGACGCCGAGCCATGTCCGGCGTAGACCCCGCCCGCGGCGGCGATCGCTGTCACGAGCGCCGCGACGCTCGTGAGGGTTGTTGCACGTGTCATGGGACCGGCCCTCCCTGCAGTGCGCGGAACTCTAGCAGGGCACGCAGCGCCGCACTATCGGACCGGGCGCGCGCGCCGCCGCATCGCCTCGTCGGAATGGTGCGCGGGAAGCGCGGAAACGGCCGCGCAGCGCTCTAGCGCTCCGCTGCGGCAGCGCACGTCAGCTCGAGCTCCCAGGTCTCGGCGACCAGGTCCTTCCCGAAGCTGCGGTGCGGCTCACGCGCCGCGCGCTTGAATCCCGCCTGCTCGTAGAGGTGGCGCGCCGCGGTGAGGTTCTGCTGCGTCCACAGCGCGACGCGCTTGTAACCCGCGGCGCGCGCAAAGCGCACGCACTCGGTGACGAGGCGGCGGCCCAACCCCAGGCCGCGCGCCCAGGGCTCCACCAGCAGCAACCGCAGCTTCGCGGCTTCCGCCTCGCCCGCGACGAGGAAGATGCACCCCGCGCGGCGGCCGTCGACTTCCGCGATCCAGCAGCGCTCACGCGCGGGGTCGAGCTTTCTGATGAACTCGGCACTGATCGAGGCCACCAGTGCCTCGAATTCCTCGTTCCAGCCGTACTCCTCGAAGTACAGCGCGCCGTGGCGCTCGACGACCCAGCCGATGTCTCCGGGGCGATGAGTCCGCAGGGTGACTTTCGCCCGACGGTCCCCTGGCGTGAAGACCGTACGGAGGGTGCTCATCGCCTCGAGCACCGCGCTGCGGCGCGAGTGATCGAGCGGCGAGAGCATCGAGCGGACCTGTTGCTGCGAGCGGCGCTCGAGAGGAGCAAACACCCGCCGGCCGAGGGGGGTGAGCCGCAGCTGCCGGCGACGCGCATCCTGCGCCGGCGTCGTGCGGGCGAGGAGCCGCTGAGTGTGGAAGCGGCGGAGAATCCGGCTCAGGTAGCCGCGGTCGAGTCCGACCTCGGCGCCGAGCTCGGCGGCGGTGATTCCCGGCCGGTGCGCGATCTCGTACATCACCCGCACCTCGGTGAGCGAGTAGGGGCTCTCGAGCAGACCCCGCGACAGCACGCCGATGCGGCGCGTGTAGTCCCGATTGAAGGCGCGAACCTCGCTGATCTGGGCATTGGACACGGTCATGGGCGAGCTCTCCAGCCGGGGAGCTACTATCGTTCAGATAGTTGACTCGGTCAACTATGTGCCGGTCTTCCTGGTGAAGACCACCTGCAGGGCGCGAGGCTGGTTCTCGATCACGCAGCCGTGCTCGCCCGCGAAGCGGAACGCGAGCACCCGTGCGCCTTCATCCGGCTCGCCCGGCGGAAACAGTACCTGGTACACGCTGTAGGGAATCGCCCTGCTCTGTCCGACCGGCAATCTCTGCAGCAGCTCGCTCAAGTGCGCGAGAGTCGTGATGGGCACGAGACCTCCTGCGACGTGCAGGCAATGGATTTATCTTTGCGCCGCCGCTGCGGCGTCGGTGTGTCGAAGATCATGATCCGCTCAGGCCGCGGGTGCCAGGCGCTCCCGCAGCCGCGCCTTCACCCCCGGCCACTCCGCAGCCAGGATGGAATAGCGCGCCGAATCACGCGCCGTGAGGTCGGACGCCAGCCGGTGGGCGCGCAGCACGCCCTCGAACCGCGCGCCGAGGCGCGCGAGCGCGGCCCGCGAGCGCTCGTTGCGCACGTCGGTGTGGAAGCACACCCGCCGCACGCCCCAGCGCTCGAATGCGTGGGTGAGCATCAGGAGCTTGGCCTCGGTATTGGCGGCGGTGCGGATGGCGTCCGCGGCGAGCCAGGTGTAGCCGATCTCGCAGGCGTCGAGCCCTTCCCGCCGCGCCTCCCGGTGCCCGGCGGGCCACGTCCAGCGCTCGACGTCAAAGAAGCGGCTCGAGCCGATGAGCGCCCCGTCGGCGAGCCGCACGGTCGCGAGTGGAAACGCCGTGCCCGCGGCGCGCGCCGCGAGCGCGTCCTCGACGTACGCAGCCATGTGGGCGAGCCCCTGCGGGATATAGCTCCAGACGTAGGGCGCGGGATCGCGCGCCGCTGCCGTGGTGAGTCCCGCGACGTGCTCGCGGGCGAGGGGCTCGAGCCGCACGTGTGCGCCGGCGAGGACGGGACAGGTCGCGTTCAAGCGATGCGGCCTCGATCAAACGGGCCGGCGCAAGCCGCCGGCCCGCTCGATTTTAGCGCACCGCGCGCGCTTCACGGACTGCGCGGCGGAGTGCGCCGTCAGCCCGCGGCGCTCTCCGGCTCCTCGCCGACGACGCTCGCCTCCTCGGTATCCGGGAGCCCCCCGCCCACGTCCATGAAGCTGCGCCGCTCGGCGCCCTCCATCTTGCGACGCCGCGAGGCGTGGGCCGCGAAGCCGGTGCCAGCCGGGATGAGGCGTCCAACGATCACGTTCTCCTTGAGTCCGCGCAGATCGTCCTTGAGGCCGCGGACCGCGGCTTCCGTCAGCACGCGGGTAGTCTCCTGGAACGAGGCCGCCGAGATGAACGACTCGGTCGCCAGCGACGCCTTGGTGATGCCGAGCAGCACCGGCTGCAGCCGTGCGGCCTTCTTGCCGTCCTGCTGCGCCCGGTCGTTGATGTCGAGCGCCCGCGAGCGGTCGAGCTGCTCGCCGCGCAGCAGCGCCGTCTCGCCGGCCTCCTGCACCTCGGTCTTGCGCAGCATCTGGCGGATGATCACCTCGATGTGCTTGTCGTTGATCTTCACGCCCTGCAGGCGGTAGACGTCCTGGATCTCGCGCACCAGGTAGTTCGCCAGCGCCTCGACCCCCTGCAGGCGCAGGATGTCGTGCGGGTTCGGCTCGCCGTCGGCGATGACCTCGCCGCGCTCGACGGTCTCACCCTCGAACACGTTCAGCTGACGCCACTTCGGGATCAGCTCCTCGTACTTCTCGCCGTCGTCGGAGGTGATGATGAGGCGCCGCTTGCCTTTGGTCTCCTTGCCGAAACTCACGGTGCCCGAGCGCTCCGCGAGGATCGCCGGATCCTTGGGCTTGCGTGCCTCGAAGAGGTCGGCGACACGCGGGAGTCCTCCGGTGATGTCGCGCGTCTTGGAGGACTCCTGCGGAATGCGCGCGATGACGTCGCCCACCGACACGCGCGCGCCGTCCTCGAGGCTGACGAGCGCGCCCGGCGGCAGCGTGTACACGGCCGGGATCTCGGTGTTGGCGAAGGTCACTTCCTTGCCCTTGGCGCCGATCAGCTTCATCGTGGCACGCAGATCCTTGCCGCCGCGCTGCTTGGTGTCGAGCACCACGGTGCTGGAGAGCCCCGTGACCTCGTCGAGCTGGGAGGTGACCGTGAGCCCGTCGATGAAGTCCTGGAACTTGACGAGGCCCGCGACCTCGGTGACCACCGGGTGGGTGTGCGGATCCCAGGTCGCCACCACCTGGCCGGCCGCCACCGTCGCGCCCTCCTTGACGCTGATCATGGCGCCGTAGGGAATCTTGTAGCGCTCGCGCTCGCGGCCGAAATCATCGACCACGCCGATCTCGCCCGAGCGCGACACCGCCACCAGGTGCCCCTTCTCGTGCAGCACCGTCTTGATATGGTGGAAGCGCACGACGCCCTTGTTGCGCACCTCGACGCTGGACGCCGCGGCCGCACGGGAGGCGGCGCCGCCGATGTGGAAGGTGCGCATGGTGAGCTGCGTGCCGGGCTCGCCGATCGACTGGGCGGCGATGACGCCCACGGCCTCGCCGATCGAGATCGGCCGGCCGCGCGCGAGATCGCGCCCGTAACAGCGCGAGCACACCCCGTAGCGCGTCTGGCACGTGATCGGCGAGCGGACCTTGATCTGATCCACTCCCTCGGTCTCGAGGAGCCGTACCAGCGGCTCATCGAGGAGCGTCCCCACCGCGATCAGCACTTCCTCGCCGCCGGGCTTGACGATGTCCTCCGACATGACGCGCCCCAGCACGCGCTCGCCGAGCGCCTCGACCACATCGCCCCCCTCGACCAGCGGGCTCATGGCGAGCCCGTTCGAGGTGCCGCAGTCGACTTCCGTGACCACCAGGTCCTGCGCCACGTCCACCAGGCGCCGGGTGAGATAGCCCGAGTTGGCGGTCTTGAGCGCCGTGTCGGCGAGTCCCTTGCGGGCGCCGTGCGTGGAGATGAAGTACTGCAGGACGTTCAGGCCCTCGCGGAAGTTCGCCGTGATCGGCGTCTCGATGATCGAGCCGTCGGGCTTGGCCATGAGGCCACGCATGCCGGCCAGCTGGCGGATCTGCGCCGCGGAGCCGCGCGCGCCCGAGTCGGCCATCATGAAGATCGAGTTGAAGGATTTTTGCTTATGGCGCACGCCGCGGGCGTCGGTCGCTTCCTCGGAACCGAGCTTCTCCATCATGGCCTTCGCCACCTGGTCGTTGGCGCGCGACCAGATGTCGACCACCTTGTTGTAGCGCTCGCCGTTGGTGACCAGACCCGAGGCGTACTGATCCTGGATCTCCTTCACCTCGTCGTCGGCGGCGGTGACGATGCGAGTCTTCTGCTCCGGGATGACGATGTCGTCGATGCCGAAGGACACGCCGGCGCGGGTCGCGTAGTGGAAGCCGGTGTACATGAGCTGATCGGCGAACACCACGGTCTCCTTGAGACCGAGCGCGCGGTAGCAGGCGTTGATGGTCGCGGAGATCGCCTTCTTGGTCATGTCCTGGTTGATGAGATCGAAAGACAGGCCGCGGGGCAGGATCTCGAAGAGCAGCGCCCGTCCGACGGTGGTGTTGGCGATGCGGAGGCGCTCGGTGAGCTCACCCGTCTCGCCGCGTACGTGCTCGCGCAGCCGCACGCGGACTCGCGCCTGGAGGTCGACGCTGCGGCTCTCGTAGGCGCGATGCACCTCCTGCCCGTCGGCGAAGTGCATGCCCTCGCCCTTGGCGCCGATGCGCTCGCGCGTCATGTAGTAGAGCCCGAGCACCACGTCCTGCGAGGGCACGATGATCGGGTCGCCGTTGGCGGGCGAGAGGATGTTGTTGGACGACATCATGAGGGCGCGCGCTTCCAGCTGCGCCTCGAGCGACAGCGGCACGTGCACGGCCATCTGGTCGCCATCGAAGTCGGCGTTGAACGCCGTGCACACCAGCGGGTGCAGCTGGATCGCCTTGCCCTCGACCAGCAGCGGCTCGAACGCCTGGATGCCGAGCCGGTGCAGCGTCGGCGCGCGGTTGAGCAGCACCGGATGCTCGCGGATCACCTCCTCGAGGATGTCCCACACCTCGGCTCCCTCGCGCTCCACCAGGCGCTTGGCGGCCTTGATGGTGGAAGCTTCGCCGCGCAACTGCAGCTTCTGGAAGATGAAGGGCTTGAAGAGCTCGAGCGCCATCTTCTTCGGCAGTCCGCACTGGTGCAGGCGCAGCTGCGGGCCGACCACGATGACCGAGCGGCCCGAGTAGTCGACGCGCTTGCCGAGAAGATTCTGACGGAAGCGCCCCTGCTTGCCCTTGATCATGTCGGCGAGCGACTTGAGCGGGCGCTTGTTGGTGCCGGTGATGGCGCGGCCGCGGCGACCGTTGTCGAGCAGCGCATCCACCGCCTCCTGCAGCATGCGCTTCTCGTTGCGCACGATGATGTCGGGCGCATTGAGCTCGAGCAGCCGGCGCAGGCGGTTGTTGCGGTTGATGACCCGGCGGTAGAGATCGTTCAGGTCCGAGGTGGCGAAGCGCCCGCCGTCGAGCGGCACCAGCGGCCGCAGGTCCGGCGGCAGCACCGGCAGCACCGTCATCACCATCCACTCGGGCTTGTTGCCCGACTCGACGAATGACTCGATGAGCTTCAAGCGCTTCGAGAGGCGCTTGAGCTTGGTCTCGGAGGAGGTGCCGGCCATCTCCTCGCGCACCCGCCCGATCTCGGCATTGAGGTCGATGGTGCGCAGCAGCTCGTACACGGCCTCGGCGCCCATGCGGGCGTCGAACTCATCGCCGTGCTCCTCGATCGCCTCGAGGTACATCTCGTCGGTCAGCAGCTGCCCGCGCTGCATCGGGGTCATGCCCGGATCGATGACCACGAAGGCCTCGAAGTACAGCACCCGCTCGATCTCGCGCAGCGTCATGTCGAGCATGAGGCCGATGCGGGACGGGAGCGACTTGAGGAACCAGATGTGCGCGGTGGGGCTCGCGAGCTCGATGTGGCCCATGCGCTCGCGCCGGACTTTTGATTGAGTCACCTCGACGCCGCACTTCTCGCAGACCACGCCGCGGTGCTTCAAGCGCTTGTACTTGCCGCACAGACACTCGTAGTCCTTCACCGGCCCGAAGATCTTGGCGCAGAACAGGCCGTCGCGCTCGGGCTTGAAGGTGCGGTAGTTGATGGTCTCGGGCTTCTTCACCTCGCCGTACGACCACGCACGGATCATCTCCGGCGAGGCGAGCCCGATCTTGATCGAATCGAAGTGCTCGACCGGAGCGTGCTGCCTGAACAGTTTCAGTAAATCTTTCATGAGTTAATCCTGCTCCAGTTCCATGTTGATGCCGAGCGAGCGGATCTCCTTCACGAGGACGTTGAAGGACTCCGGCATACCCGCATCCATCTGGTGGTTGCCGTCGACGATGTTCTTGTACATCTTGGTGCGACCGTTCACGTCATCCGACTTGACGGTCAGCATCTCCTGCAGCGTGTAGGAGGCCCCGTAGGCCTCGAGCGCCCAGACCTCCATCTCGCCGAAACGCTGGCCGCCGAACTGGGCCTTGCCGCCCAAGGGTTGCTGCGTGACCAGGCTGTAGGGGCCGGTCGAGCGCGCGTGCATCTTGTCGTCGACGAGGTGATTCAGCTTCAGCATGTACATGTAGCCGACGGTGACCTGGCGCTCGAAGCGCTCCCCGGTGCGGCCGTCATAGAGGAGGGTCTGGCCGTTCAGCGGCAGCTCGGCGAGCTCGAGCATGCGCTTGATCTCCGCCTCGCTCGCGCCGTCGAACACCGGCGTCGCCATCGGCACGCCGTTGGTGAGGTTCTTCGCGAGCTGGGTGAGATCCGCATCGTTCAGGCTCTCGATGTCTTCCGGCTGCCCGCCGGTCTCGTTGTAGACCTGCTTGAGGAAGCCGCGCAGCTCCGCCGCCTGCGCTTGCGCTTCCAGCATGCGGCCGATCCTGAGTCCCACCCCCTTGGCCGCCCAGCCAAGGTGCGTCTCGAGCACCTGGCCGACGTTCATCCGCGAGGGCACGCCGAGCGGATTGAGCACCACATCGACCGGGGTGCCGTCCTCGAGATACGGCATGTCCTCGACCGGCACGATGGTCGAGATCACGCCCTTGTTGCCGTGGCGGCCGGCCATCTTGTCGCCCGGCTGCACACGGCGCTTCACCGCGAGGTACACCTTGACCATCTTGAGCACACCCGGGGCGAGGTCGTCGCCTGCGGTGATCTTGGCCTTCTTGTCGTCGAGGCGCTTCTCGAAGGCCTTGCGCTGCAGCTTCAAGCGCTCCGAGGCCTGCTCGAGCTGGCTGTTGGCTTCCTCGCTCTCGAGGCGGATCTCGAACCACTCCTCGCGCGGCAGCTCGTCGAGGTACTCACTCGCGATGCGGGTGCCGCTCTTGAGCTTGCGCGGACCGCCGGCGGCCGTCTGGCCCACCAGCATGCCGCGCACGCGCTGGAACAGGTCATCCTCGAGGATGCGCTGCTGGTCGGCGAAGTCCTTGCGCACCCGCTCGATCTCGGCCTTCTCGATCGAGAGCGCGCGCGAGTCCTTCTCCACTCCGTCGCGCGTGAACACGCGCACGTCGATCACGGTGCCGTCCATGCCGGGCGGCACGCGCAGTCCCGTGTCCTTCACATCGGACGCCTTCTCGCCGAAGATCGCGCGCAGCAGCTTCTCCTCGGGGGTGAGCTGCGTCTCGCCCTTGGGCGTCACCTTGCCGACCAGGATGTCTCCGGCCTTCACCTCCGCGCCGATGAAGGCGATGCCGGCCTCATCGAGCTTGGCGAGCGCCGCGTCGCCGACGTTCGGGATGTCCGCGGTGATCTCCTCGGGCCCGAGCTTGGTGTCGCGTGCGACACAGGTGAGCTCCTCGATGTGGATGGTGGTGAAGCGGTCCTCCTGCACCACGCGCTCGGAGATCAGGATCGAGTCCTCGAAGTTGTAGCCGTTCCAGGGCATGAACGCGACCAGGAGATTCTGTCCGAGCGCGAGCTCGCCCAGGTGCGTCGACGGTCCGTCGGCCAGCACGTCCCCGCGCGCGATCACATCCCCCGCGTTCACCAGCGGCCGCTGGTTGATGCAGGTGTTCTGGTTCGAGCGCGTGTACTTGGTGAGGTTGTAGATGTCGACGCCCGGCTCGCCGGCGGTGGTCTCCTCGTCGTTCACCCGCACCACGATGCGCGAGGCGTCGACGGAGTCGACCGCGCCGCCGCGGCGCGCGATCACGGTCACGCCCGAGTCGATGGCCACCGGGCGCTCCATGCCGGTGCCGACCAGCGGGGTCTCGGAGCGCAGCGTCGGCACCGCCTGGCGCTGCATGTTCGAGCCCATGAGCGCGCGGTTGGCGTCGTCGTGCTCGAGGAACGGGATGAGCGAGGCCGCCACCGACACGATCTGCTTCGGCGACACGTCCATGTAGTTGATGCGCTCGCGCGGCATCAGCGTGAACTCGTTCTGGAAGCGGCAGGACACCAGCTCGTCCTGCAGCGCCCCGCCCGCTCCGAGCACCGCGTTCGCCTGGGCGATCGCGTACTCGCCCTCCTCGATCGCCGACAGGTAATCGATGCGGTCGGTGACCCGGCCGTTCTCGACGCGCCGGTAGGGCGTCTCGAGGAAGCCGTACTGATTGGTGCGCGCGTAGACCGAGAGCGAGTTGATCAGGCCGATGTTCGGGCCTTCCGGCGTCTCGATCGGGCACACGCGCCCGTAGTGGGTCGGGTGCACGTCGCGCACCTCGAACCCGGCGCGCTCGCGCGTGAGTCCCCCGGGCCCGAGCGCCGAGACGCGCCGCTTGTGGGTCACCTCGGAGAGCGGGTTGTTCTGGTCCATGAACTGCGAGAGCTGCGAGGAGCCGAAGAACTCCTTGACCGCGGCCGCGACCGGCTTGGCGTTGATCATTTCCTGCGGCATCAGGGGCTCGGTCTCGGCGATCGTGAGGCGCTCCTTGACGGCGCGCTCGACGCGCACGAGTCCCACGCGGAACGCGTTCTCGGCCATCTCGCCGACCGAGCGGACGCGGCGGTTGCCGAGGTGGTCGATGTCGTCCACCTGGCCGTTGCCGTTACGGATGTCGATGAGGACCTTCAGCACGTCGATGATGTCGGACATCTGCCCGTACTGCGCGACGAGGCGCTTCGAGGCCTCGTCGGTGCGGCCGCTCGTGTACTTGAGGTCATACAGCACGCCCGGACCGAGGATCTCCTTGCGTCCCACGCGGCGGTTGAACTTCATGCGCCCGACCGCGGACAGATCGTAGCGCTCGGGATTGAAGAACAGGTTGCCGAACAGGTTCTCGGCCGCGTCCTTGGTGGGCGGCTCGCCGGGACGCATCATGCGGTAGATCTCCACCAGCGCCTCGAGGCGCGTCTTGGTGGGATCGATGCGCAGCGTGTCGGACATGTAGGCGCCGCGATCGAGGTCGTTCACGTAGAGCGTGTTGACCTGCGCGATGCCCGCCTCGATGAGCTTCTCGACCGAGGCGGCGGTGAGCACCTCGTTCGCCTTGGCGAGGATCTCGCCGGTCTCGGTGTTGACCACGTCGTGGGCGAGGACCTTGCCGTAGACGTACTCGCGCGGCACCCGCAGCCGGGTCACCTTCGCGTCCTCGAGCTGGCGCACGTGACGGGCGGTGATGCGGCGGCCCTCCTCGACGATCACGGTGTCGCCGATGCGGATCTCGAAGGTCGCGGTCTCGCCGCGCAGGCGCTGCGGAACCAGCTGCAGCGCCACCTCGTCGCGGCCGAGATGGAAGGTGTTGGTGTCGAAGAAGGTCGCGAGAATCTCGGTCTCGTTCATGCCGAGGGCGCGCAGGATGATCGTGACCGGGAGCTTGCGGCGGCGGTCGATGCGCGCGAACACGCAGTCTTTCGGATCGAACTCGAAGTCGAGCCACGAGCCGCGGTACGGAATGATGCGGGCCGAGAACAACAGCTTCCCGGAGGAGTGCGTCTTGCCGCGGTCGTGATCGAAGAACACCCCGGGCGAGCGGTGCAGCTGCGAGACGATGACGCGCTCGGTGCCGTTGACGACGAAGGTGCCGTTGTCGGTCATGAGCGGCAGCTCGCCGAGGTACACCTCCTGCTCGCGCACGTCCTTGACCGGCTTCTTGGCGCCGGCGGCCTCCTTGTCGAGGACCACGAGACGCACCTTGACGCGCAGCGGCGCCGCGTAGGTGAGGCCGCGCAGCTGGCACTCTTTCACGTCGAACACCGGCTCGCCCAGCCGGTAGCTCACGTACTCGAGAGAGGCGTTCCCGGAATAGCTCGTGATCGGGAACACGCTCTTGAAAGCGGCGTGCAGCCCGATGCGCTCGCGGTCGTCCTCGGCCTTGTCGACCTGCAGGAACTTGCGATACGAGTCGAGCTGGATGGCGAGCAGGTAGGGCGTGTCGAGGATGCTCGCCTGCTTGCCGAAGTTCTTGCGGATGCGCTTCTTCTCGGTGAAGGAATAAGCCATCGAGTGGTCACCTCAGATGAATTCTGGCTACATCGGCGTCTTCGCGCACGGCGCGCGAAGGGAAGTGGCGCATGGAGGTCTTAACGGACCTCCACCTTCGCGCCGGCGTCCTCGAGCTTCTTCTTCATCACCTCGGAGTCGGCCTTGGACACGGCCTCCTTGACGGTCGAGGGCGCGCCCTCGACCAGGTCCTTCGCCTCCTTCAAGCCGAGGCCGGTGAGCTCGCGGATCACCTTGATCACGGTCACCTTCTTGTCCGCCGGGTACTCCTTCAGCGTGACGGTGAACTCCGTCTGCTCCTCGACCGGCGCGGCCGCGGCGACGGCGCCCGGAGCCGCGGCGAGCGCGACCGGGGCGGCGGCGGTCACGCCGAACTTCTTCTCCATGTCGGAAACGAGTTCCATGACTTGCAGAAGGGTCATCTTGGAAATTGCATCGAGGATTTCGTCTTTGTTGACAGCCATGTGAGTCTCCAAAAAGTTGCGTTCAAACCGTTAAGCGCCCGCGGCCTGTTTCTGGTCGCGGACCGCGGCAACCGTGCGGGCGAGCTTCGCCGCCGGCGCGGCGAGCGTGCCGACGAGCTTGGCTATCGGCGCCTTCAGCACGCCGAGCAGCATCGACAGCGCCTGCTCGCGAGTCGGCAGACTCGCCACCTTCTCGAGCTCCCCGCCGGGCAGGACCTGCCCACCGAGGGACACGAGCGTCGCCACGAGCTTCTCGTGCGCCTTGGCGAAGTCCTTCACCACGCGCGCCGCCGCGCCCGGATCGTCCTTCGAGAAAGCGAGCACCAGAGGCCCCTTGAGCTTCGGTCCCACCGACTCGAACGACGTGCCGGCGAGCGCCTTGCGCGCCAGCGTGTTCTTGACCACACGCATGTACACGCCCTGCTTTCTCGCCTTGGCACGCAGCTCGGTCATCTGCCCGACCGTGAGCCCGCGGTACTCCGCGGCCACGACCGACTGGGCCTTCGATGCCACAGCAGCCACTTCCGCCACGAGCGCCTTCTTGTCTTCCAGGTTGAGTGCCATTCGTCTCTCCTCATCGCCCGAAGATCACTTGAAGCCTCGTCCCTGATCGGCTTCGCCTTGCGACGGTGACCTCCAAGCCCCGAGGAGACATCCTCGATGCGAAAAGCGGTTCACCATCTGCGCAGGCGGTGCATTAAGAGGGCCGCGGGTGCCAAAGCACCCGTCCCCTCGCCTGCGGTCTTCGATGACGGCCGGCGCGCCTCAAAGCACGTCGGCCCACCAAATGCTTCCACGCGCTCGCGCGCGGGATTCAAAGGAGTTCGCGCCCAGGCGAACCCCGTTCATCCGGCTAAATCGTCCCCTGATCCACCATCACGCCCGGCCCCATGGTCGAGGAGAGCGTGACGCGCTTCAGGTAAATGCCCTTCGACGAGGCGGGCTTCCCCTTCTGCAGGTCCGCGATCAGCGCGTGCAGGTTCTCCTTCAGCGCGTTGACCTCGAAGGTCGCCTTGCCGATCGTGCAGTGAATGATCCCGGCCTTGTCCACCCGATAGGTGACCTGGCCCGACTTCGCGTTCTTCACCGCGGTCGCTACATCCGCAGTCACGGTGCCGACCTTCGGGTTCGGCATCAGTCCGCGCGGACCCAGAATCTGGCCGAGCTGGCCGACGACGCGCATGGCATCGGGGCTCGCGATCACGCGGTCAAAGTTGATCTCACCGGCCTTCACCTGGGCCGCCAGGTCCTCGAGCCCGACGATGTCCGCGCCGGCCGCCTTGGCCGCCTCCTGGTTCTTGCCGGAGGTGAACACCGCGACGCGCACCGTCTTGCCGGTGCCGTGCGGCATCACCGTCGAGCCGCGTACCTGCTGGTCGGACTTGCTGGCGTCGATGCCGAGATTGACCGCCGCGTCCACGGCTTCCGCGAACTTGGCGCTGGCGAACTCCTTTACCAGCTTAATGGCCTCCTCGACCGGGTAGACCTTTCCGGGAGTGAGCTTGGCCTTCCAGGCCTTGACACGCTTGGTGACGGCCATGGCTATTTCACTCCTTCGACGTCGACGCCCATGCTGCGGGCGCTGCCCGCAATGGTGCGCACCGCGGCGTCGAGGCTGGCTGCGGTGAGGTCGGGCTGCTTGAGCTTCGCGATCTCTTCCAGCTGCTTGCGCGAGATCTTGCCAACCTTCGCCGTATTGGGCGTTCCCGAGCCTTTTTCAATACCGATCGCCTTGCGGATGAGCACCGCCGCGGGCGGGGTCTTCATCACGAAGGTGAAGCTGCGGTCGGAATACACGGTGATCACCACCGGGATCGGCAGGCCCTTCTCCATCTTCTGGGTCTGGGCATTGAACTGCTTGCAGAACTCCATGATGTTCACGCCCTGCTGACCCAGCGCCGGCCCGATGGGAGGCGACGGGTTGGCAGAGCCTGCCGGCACCTGCAGCTTGATGTAACCCTGTACTTTCTTGGCCATCGTTACCTCACGCCTTCTCGACCTGCGAGAAGTCCAGCTCCACCGGGGTGGAGCGTCCGAGGATCTGCACCGCCACGTGCAGGCGGTTCTTCTCGTAGGACACCGATTCCACAACCCCGTTAAAGTCGTTGAACGGCCCGTCGACCACCCGCACCACCTCACCCGGCTCGAACAGCACCTTCGGACGCGGCTTGTCGACACCCTCCTCGACCCGGCGCAGGATCTGGTTGGCTTCCTTGTCGGTGATCGCCGCCGGCTTCTCGGGCGTGCCGCCGATGAAGCCGAGCACCTTGGGCACATCGCGCACCAGGTGCCAGGTCTCCTCGTCCATCTCCATCTGCACCAGCACGTAGCCGGGGTAGAACTTTCTCTCGCTCTTTCTCTTCTGGCCGTCGCGCATCTCGACGACCTCTTCCGTCGGCACCAGGATCTCGCCGAAGCGGGCCTCGAGCCCCGCGCGCTGGATGCGCTCCTTGAGCGACTCCGCGACCCGGTGCTCGAAATTCGAGTAGGCATGCACGACGTACCACCTGAGCGCCACGCTCATCCTCCCTGCCCCGTCAGTACCCGGGTGGCCCAGGCGAGCACGAGGTCGAGCGCCCAGAAAAACAGCCCCGCCGCGATCACGAAGACGAAGACGACCAGCGTCGTCATCCCGGTCTCGCGACGGTTCGGCCAGACGATCTTGCGCAGCTCGATGCGCGAGAGCTCGACGAACTGTCGGAACTCGCTCCCGTAGCACGAGAACGCGAGAGTGAGCGCGGCGAGCACCAGACTCCCCGCCACCGAGAGCCACCGCATCCAGGCGGCATCCGCGGCGAGCGCGTAATAGCCCGCCAGCCCCGCGATCACGATGAGGACCGCGAGGCCGAGCTTCACCTTGTCCGCCGTACCGGCGTCCTGAATCTTGATTTCGTCCGCCATATCAATCAGTGGCAGGCCAGGAGGGAATCGAACCCCCAACCTGCGGTTTTGGAGACCGCCGCTCTGCCAATTGAGCTACTGGCCTACTC